>Ga0058701_10001017_pt1 | contig 19267 bp, 10 predicted proteins | sample AgamicOrMae_FD_97039 | JGI IMG/M metagenome (GOLD analysis project Ga0058701, IMG submission 97039) | Agave microbial communities from Guanajuato, Mexico - Or.Ma.e | ecosystem: Host-associated > Plants > Phyllosphere > Phylloplane/Leaf | place: Guanajuato, Mexico | collected 2012-06-04
CAGCTCCAGAGCTGAACGGTTATCAGTTTCTGGGCTCATTCTCAGACATCTTCTGGTGCCCCGACGAATCAGCTCCCCGTGCCGCGTGGAGCTGACAGATTTTCCCGGCTGCCAGTCTCTATCCAGTGGAGCGCCTGCTTGAGTTTTGCGCAAATTCGCTCACCAGCAGGCTTCTTGCATGGTCAGATTCGCTGGTATTCTTTGGGCAGCACAACTCAGTTGGAATTGAAGGGAATATTTCTTGAAAAATCTATTATCTCCCCCCGTTCTGGTATTCAACCATAAAAAGGTGTGCCAAAATGTGAAAATGTCCAAAACTGCCATCAAAACGGCAAGACTATCGAGATGAATAGCGAATGAATAATTCCTAATTGAGAGTCATTATGCTCTTGAAAAATGGTAAACAATTGGTCAGAGCGGGACCAAAAGTGAGTTGAGCTTCACACTTACCTGTTAACGATGATTGACTTTGGCCTGATTGTTGATAACCTGGTTTGCATTTGCATACAAAATGTCCTGGCAAATTGACACACTCGCTATTGTCCGAGCACAGGGCCCTTAGGCTCGGAATCTCGCATTCATTGATGTCTGGCGAAAAATTTGATTGTTGTCGTTGTCAATAGACCATTGCATTGGTGAGCAAGGGGAAGAGGAGGTTGAGGATTCATCGAGTTTTTTGTTAATTGGAATTCCAGCATATTATTTGAAGAGGGTTGAAAGAAGAAGACAAACAAAGAGGACGAGAGAAGAGGATAATGAGGGCTGCAATTATACCATTATGCCATTACGCTTCTCAGGGATGGAAGCTGGAATCAAGCCGACGATATTTCTAACCAAATAAATGGTGGCACAGGAAGCAAAATCCAGGCGACTCTTATGACACCAGATGTCAGAACTAACAAGAGACCATCTAGGGGAATCAATGGAGCTTATGGTAGGTGAAAAAGAAAAACAATAATGGATTGTTGAACTGGTTCAAGAAGTGAGCCGATTTGATCGAGAATTTGCTATCGATAAGTTTTTTCGATATTAACGGGTGACAGACATCACGATAAATCGAAATCAATGAACTTGACTGCAGGTCCAAGCGAAGAGAAAAAGGAAGAATCACGAGGAGATGACCTCGTAATTGGTGACATCGCAGTGAATCTCCACTGAGGTGGTCATGAATCGGTCATATTTTTTTTATCGTGGAAAAAATTTTCTATGAACTTCAAAGAACAACGAACCGAACTGCAACAAGTGGCCACCGCCTGATGGCTAGCGCAGACCTTTGCAATCGGCTCAGAGTGACCAAGCTTACAGGATGAGGGCACTTTTCTCTAACTTTACTGCGAGCCTGGAGCCGGACACGAGAACGTCACTCTAGCTTAGATGGACAAGCCGTATTGTCTAACGCCCAGTCTAGTTTGGATTGTTGTTGTCACAGTTGTTGTAGTAGTAGTAGTTGCCTCCAGTTGTGAGGCACAACAAATCGGTCACAGTATTGATTTGTCGTGAAATATGTTCGACTATTGATGCAACTTCCGAACTGGCAGGAGGCAGGAAATGGGCAGTCGTTGGAGCAAGTTGGGGCACAACAATTGAGGCAACCGGCTGCCTCAATGTTGTTCAATATTTGACTTCGAACACGCACTCACACGAGAGAGACCAGTCTGAGCCACGCAATCATCAAACTTGTGGAATCTTTTCGGAGCCTTCCCATTGGCTCTTGGGCAGAAATAGCGAATCCGACAAATACATGGCCGGCCAGTCGTGCTACGAACTTGGAGGGACAGAAACAAATCGCACGCCCAGCTTGGTCGCCCTCGTCTTCGCCGCCGCCAACAACAACAGAGAGAGAGAGAGGGAGCCTTCCTAAGGTGAACTTGACAATGGACAAGTTGGAGTCTCACCTCGGGCGCGCAATCCCGGAGCTGAAGGAAGACAGAGAGCAACAGAAAGGCAGACAAATGGTTCGGTTCACATGTCGTCAAGTTGCTTCCACACGCAGACTTTGGGCTGGCGAGTTCAATCTCAGATACAACACGAAGCATTGGGTCTGCTTGGTTGGAAGCGGTAGTAAAAATTGATGCATCAAGAAGCCAAGTATAGTGGAATTGAAGCAATGGCCGGCGCAATGCGTGTGCATTGTGTGCCTCAGTTCGATTGACTGGCCAATGGCGGTAGTTTTTTGGCACTTGCACACCGGGAACTCTCTCGATCTTGTGCTCCGGGTAATAAAATGACATCTTGCATGGCCGCCAGCGACCGAAGTGTGTTGCCTCCTCTCACTGGGCAGTGCATGAAAGGCGAATGCCCTAGAGAGAGAGAGAGAGAGCGAAGGACGGGGTGAGGCGGCAGCTGAATTGGAGGAGAAAGAAAAAAGTCGATCCCATTGCCGCTGGATGGACAAACGGAGACACACGGAAGGACATTGGCGCTACGAAGATGGGCCACAGGCTCAGAGTGTGAAGAAACGCACACATACACGCACCTGCAGACTGCTCACCGGGACTCACAGACTAACGACTTCAAACTGAAGAAGTCGAACAGAGGCAGCGAGAGAAGGAGAAGCGAATGATATTCGAGTCTGTCGGCGGCAGCTTTTCGTGTGGTGGCGCACCAAGCGCCTTTTGAAACTAATCTTTATGAAGCCATTGTTATCGGCCTTGCGGCAGTCTCCACTAGCTGGCTGCCAGCAGAGACTTGCGGCTCGCAACTGGCCAAACTGGCTCGATGCAATCCAATGACAAGATATCCAGCGAAACAAGCTTTTCTACACGCTGTAAGAAAGAATCAGGGACAACACACAGACCAAGGGAGAGGGAGAACAAATGGTTGCCACAGTTTTGCCCAATGTTTCCTTCCTTCTTGGCTCGTTCACGTGGCCTGTTTTTTCGCCCTCGAATACGAGCCACTTCCAATGGGACGGGCAGCTTTCCAATAAGATGTCTCCTCTCTGTGTCTGTCTCTAATTGCCAACTGGCTGGTAAGAAAAAGGAATCAAGCTCTAGGGAGTGTTCCCGGCGGGCCTCGGAGTGTAAATCGCAAACGTCTTGCCGACGAAGCAAGCATTCATGAAGCGCGTCTCCCAATCCTGAGCGAGCAGGATTGGAAGGTTCATCCCATACGAGCAGTCTTTGTGTCAAATAGCTTGTTAGGTAGAACCAATTTAGATCGATTAGCTTCTGGTGGAGAAAGGGTCGAGAAATCATAGGAAAAATCCAACGAACCTCTGGGGTCAGAAAACACCCTAAGGTGGGCTGAATAAGGTGGCTGAACACAGACCAAAGGGGGGCAACAATTTGATGTCCATCCTTGACTGTATTTCGCAGTTTAGTGTGTGCTCGTGCATTTGGGCTCACACTTAAGTGACGCTATCCTCTGCCATTGGATGGACATTTAGATGGCCCAATTGGGCTGAACTCATACTACTCTGCAATGGGTGTAAAATTCTCCCATGACCATTGGCCATCCATTCAGGCACGCAGGCAATCTGGCAAGGCTCAAACGGGTCGACCTCTGATGCCACTGGAAGTGGCTAACATCAACAAGAGGTGACTCTCTGGTGGTGGTAATGCCATGGGGGCTATTCTGTCAGTTCAAGCTGAACGAATGCAAGATTAACCGCAAACAATGTGTGGAAAAATCTTGGCCATCTTTGAATGAGCAGAAAAATGTTTGCACTATTCTGCATGAGTTTGGGCAATTTTTCAAAGAATGCTATCATTGTCCTGTTGAATTTGATGTTTGCATTATAGCACAGGAGCAGCCACGAGCAGGAGTGCCTTTGGTGCGCCAATTGAATATTTAGCATTGAAAAAGTGGGCCAATGTTGTACTAAATCTCTCATAGCTTATTGTCGCCGGATTGTTTGCATGTTTGCTCAGGGCTAGCAAACAATTGGGCTAATGAGGGAAATTTATATCAACTGGTAATATGAAAAACGACTTGACGATTCTCTACGAGTGCATCATCGTTTCGCTTTGTTTGCGAAACGATGATTTGCAAACAAGAGCGAGAAGAGGCGTGAAAGGAGAGGGCACCCAATGGATGGCTGCTCGTTGGAAGAGAGAAAGATCGGGCTAGAGAACAGAGACGTGGGCCAATTTTAGTCCGCAAACTTTAATGCTTAGCCACAAGCAAGCGCAGCCCACATTTGCTTGCCCCCATCCTGAGATGGTCTCTCTTCTGCTCTCTGGAATACAAGAAACAAAACTATTCCTCTAGAGGTGGTTAATTACCCAGCTTCAAGAATAAGCTCAAGGCATTGCATTGTGGGAGTAGGAGAAAAGTTGAGAGAGAGAGAATTGTTGGCAAACCAGCGGATGGGACTGGCCATTAGAGAATGGAGAAAAATGGTCTTACCAGAGGGCTACAAATCATTTTCATACCGAGCTGAGAATTGCTCTATTATGATTGAGCTCTCTTGGGAGAGCGAGCGAGCGAGAGGAAACGGAATATAAGCCTGTTCCAAGCCAAGAGAGAGAGACTCTCTTCCTCATTGAATCATTAGTCACCTTATTTCAGATGCATGCACGATATTCACACACAAGCACACGCAATGGACATCTGAAAAGGAAGCCTTTGGGTGGGTTTCCTCCACTTGTGTGTGTGTGTGTGACTCTGCTATTTCGGCACCACCAAAACTTGGGGAATAATCTCACAAATCTTCCAGCTACACTCCAACCTGAACACCACCACCACCACCACCACCACTGCCTCCCACTACAACAAAGGTGTCCTTGAATTTGGTTGCATCGCTGGACTCTCTGGTGTTGCGTTGCGGGCCAAAAGTGCCAAAACTGCCTCAAGAGCGCCAAGAGAAATGAAGCGTTGCAGAATATTAGGAAGCTAGCGCTGCAATGACCTCAGTCGAATGGGCCAACAAATTGAGTTGTTCGGCCGCTCGGCTGACATAGAGGCTCGCCGCCAGCGCCAGGGACGAGTGACCATTTGGAGGCAAGTTAATGGTTGCGAAAGTATATCAGTAGGCGAAGTGGCGCCGCAGCACAAGTGCATAATTGGCGGTTGTAGGTCGCGTCCGGTTGGGCGCAACAAGTGCTGCTCGTTCGAGCATCTCCATCGGCGCCACTTTGTAGGGGGAGGAGGCTGGCCTGTGATGGAAGGGCGCCCGAGCTTGGGGCTAATGATTCGGGCGAGCTCAGGTGTGAGATGCGGAGACGGAGAAGGAGGTTGTACTGTGGGCTGCCCATGAGGCTGAGCAGTGCTCCGGCAAGTCGATACAAGCGAGCAGGAGAGGCAGTGCATTGGCCAGTGAGGCGGAGGGCTCTGTGCGGCCAGTCGTCACAGGTCGTGATTTGCGCCTGTCAAAGTAATATGATCAAAAGTTGCCACTGTTTCCTGTGGCCGCCAAATGTGGGCAAATTGTGCCCGGCCAGCTGACAAGCTTGGCGTCCACTCGTCAAGAGGCGGCAGTGGCCCACGGAAGGCGAGGACAGTGTCTAGTTGGAGGTAGGAGAGCTGTGCTGAGGCAAAGAATTGTGCGGCTCTCGTGCTCAGAGGGCGCGTCAACCGCCGCCCGTTCAAACCTTGAAAGTGGCGTGGCAACACAGTTGGTCAGAAATTTAATTAGACTCTCACGGCATCTGGACGGCGCGCTCAGATAGATGCAGGCAGCTGATACCTGCAAAGAGCCCATGCAGATGCGGGCCAAGGAGGAGGAAAATGGTCGAATTGACGGGCGAACTCCTCTGGGTTCTGAAAGGAGCTAGTCTTCCCGAGGCAAAAGCAATAGGGGCTAATTCGATAAGCAGCCGTTGACTCCTAACGGGACTTTGTTGCCGTTGTTGTGTCTCTCTTTCGAAGCGTTAGGCGAGCCTTTTGTCGGAATGTTGAAGGAAACGGCGTTTGACGAGTGGCCGTCTTTGAGCTGTAGCTTGTGGTGCCACTTTAAGGCCTTCGACACGCAATTGAACAATGCCTCTGTGAGATGACGCCAAAGATCCACAAAAAGGCAACATCCCTTTTTGGGCAGGATCTCTGGCTGGCTGAGGAAGCTGGAAGAAGACTGACTAAGAAGAAGGAAGAGGATCTCTAGAGGAGATGACGAAGATGACAAGCAATAGGCAAAAGGGAGAGAGAAAAAAGGGCTTGCCACAGGAATGGGAAATTCACCCACTAGACTACAAGTGGCGGGGGGAGCTTGGCAATTCTACTTACCTTGACAATGCATGCCGTCTCCATCATAACCTATTGTTTTGACGAGAGGTTAAAACGGTAGTGGTTGTTAGTTTCTCTGCTCTCTGTCTCAGTCTTCCTGAGGACTTTGCTGAGGACAGACTTTGCTGCATGAGGGCTGCATGACTCTGTGTGTTCATTCATGGTTGTGCTAGTTGTGGGCGCAAAGAGATGGCGCAAGCAAGGGAGCACTGGTCTCTGTGTGTCTGCATTTGGCCACAGCTCGTGCTCATGGGAACTCACGGCTCACGATTGCGACGGCAGACGCACGTTTTCCCCGCCGCCAACCGAGTGGAAATGGCCGCCTCCCTGTCTCTCACTGTCTGGCCTCCCTGAGACTGTATCTGGCCGCTTGGAGAGCACTTTTCTCCAATTCGACTCAATGAGCTTCTGCCGCTTGATTCGGCCCGCCAACCCAAAGGCGGTGTTTACTTTTGCATGCGTGCTGCCTGGTCGTAGTGGCCGGCGGGGCGACACCGGCGGACAGATAAGGTTCGAATTGGGAGTACTGCAGCGCATTTTGCGCGTCCCGAGGCGGCCAGACGACAGCCCAACAGTGGAAGAGGCGCGCCGCCTTTCCGACCGGCGAGACAGACACATGGACCGGCAGAGTCCAGCGGCCAGATGGACAAACAAAAACACGAATGTCCGGGCGCAAGTTCAATGGAGTAAGTGGAAGCATTTGGCAATGGTCAGCGGCCAGTGGCCGGTGGCCGAGGCTTGTTGGCGTTGCTCGGTTTGCGTGCTCGCGCCAATCTCTTCACCTTGAGCACAATTCAGCGGCAGCACCACTTTGATAGAATGGGATACTCACCTGGAAAGCAGGAGCAGTAGTAGCTGCCCATGGTGTTCGTGCAATGGGCGAACACGTCGCATGGCCGAAATTTGCACTCGTTCTCGTCCGGAATATCGCACGATTTTCCACCATAACCATCATTGCAATAGCACAGACCATCCAAACAAACCCCATTCACGCACTGGAAGGAGTCCTGTTGCTCTTGCAGGCTTTGAATAAGTGCAGTTGATGCAGTTGTTGAGCTTGTGGTGGTGGTGGTGGTGTTATTGTTGGCGCCAAAGAGTGTTGTCGCTGGCCCAGGAGCTTCGCAACGCTCTCTGCTACGACACTTGAGCGGCCCGGCTAGCTCGTCGGTGCCCAAATAACACTGGGCTTGGCCGTCGCAAAGTCTGGACAGCTCGAAGAGTTGGAGGAAATCTTGCGACGAGTTCACCTGGCAACCAAAGTAACCATCCTCCAGGTTTAACAAAAATATCTCCTGCTCCAAGCTCTTGTGGGGCCACTCTGGTTTGTATTGCTGGGCGCTGGCCAACAAGTGTCGGCTTCTCCTCTGTGAAGCTCCTGTGAGCTGGTCTGGAGCAGCAGCCTTTTGGCCTGTGCTCTTCAAATGGGCGGCCTCCTGTGAGATGAGCCCATTGGGCGACAGTGCCAGTGGTTCGAGAATGGCCGGAAATTGCCATTGGGCGTGCCATTGGAATTCTTGCAAATCGATCAAATTAAATAGAAATATGTTCAAAGCAATGAGCAGGAAGCTGGAGGAAAAAAGTCCACCCTTGTGGCCCCTCCTGCTTGCTGGCTGCAACCTGGTGACTGTCTTCTGTTTGTTAACATAATTGAAGCTTGAGGCTGACGATTGGGACAACAATAACGAAAAATTGTTGCTGTTGAATCCAATCCCAATTGATTGGAAATAACTACTACTATTACTACAACTTACAATATCAATTGTTGAACCACTACTAATATTATTAGAATAATCATTTCTATCGGTTGAGCGTGTTAACGATTTGCACTTGTTGTTCTTGTTTTGGTCGACCCTTGGCTGCTCTTGAAGCTGGTGTCTGCCAGCCGCTGGCTTGCTGTCGACACATGACGATGATTGTTCTTGTTGATGGTGGTGCTTTTGTTGATCTAGATTTTTGGCAGCTTTTTCAGTGGTCGCTGAGGACAACTGTGGAGATGGTGATTTTGGCGACGCTTGTTCGTTCCTCTGCCCTAAGCAGACCTGTTCCTCTTCCCCTCCAGCAAACCAGGGCCCAAATGCGTCGCCCAACTGCAAATGGTGGGGCGTCCACACAACGTGCACTAAATTGCCCCCAACCTGCTCGTTTTCATTTAAATTATACTTGCTGATAGCGCCGCTCTTGCCCCCAACCTTAGACTCCAAAGGGTCACAAACGGGCGACAAGCTTGGCGCCAAGCTTGGCGACGATGTGGTGCTCTTTCTAGGCTTGCTCTGAGGCCAGTCTCTGGGTGCAATTCGCGTGCACTTCCGATGACTGCTGTTTCTTGGGGGCTGCTCGAAGTGGTGCAATCTTCTCATTCTGGTCATGCAATAAGACTTGGTCGGTGGGCAACTCTTCTTCCTCGGCTCTGCGTCAATTCTTGTCGACAGGCCAATCAGTCTTTTTGTTTCCATCTTGCTCCTCTTCTTCTTCTTCTTCTTCTTCTGCTTCTTTAGCCTCGAGTCCAGTCAGCTGGGGCCTCTCATTCTGCGTTCGATTAGGGCCTTTTCTCAATTGATTTTCTCAATTTCTCTTCTTCTCCTCCGCTCAGTGTCTTTGTCACTTCTGGTAACTTCTGGTCACTCTTCAATTAAACACAACTCTGACACAAATGAGCCTGAAAACTCATCGAGGCCCAGACGAAACAGTTGTCAAAGAAATCCGACATGCTTCTGTCTCAACGTGGCGGCCTGTTATGCGGGCAAGTGTGGCAACTTTTCGTCAGTTGCTTCTCCTCCTCGTGAACTGAAATCCAAATGAACAAGAACAAGGGCGACACACAGAGGCAGAGATCCTCTTAAACCGGAAAGAGAGCAACGCCAAGCTGTGTCGTCTATGTTCTTCTGTCTTTCGGGCCGGCCAAGAAGCGGCCAACTTTTCGGTTCCGGCGCTGAACTTGATCTGCGCAAGTCTTGCCAAAGCTCTCCTGCTCCTTTGGCCGCCGGTAAAGAACTCCCCACAAGTGTCTGTCTCTTGCACTTAGCCTCAGCTGTGCTATGCTTCCTGCTACCTGTTGCCGAGCAATCTCAGGCCCTCGTCGAGCCAGCCAGCCAGACGTAAGCCTCTCTCGCTGGAAGGGGTAGGAGTTGCCAGTGCGCAGGCGCCAGGTGGAAACACAATCGGCGAGCTGCCTGTTTCCTTGTTGTGTTGTCCATTGTCGAAGAGCTTGGCTCTTCAGAGGTGCGCAAGCTCGGCATGCGCACCTCTGTGTGTTCTGATTTCGCCTTGACGACGGAGGGGGCATCCTCTGGGACAGTATTGCGAGTGCTAATATTATTAGTCCTGTGCCCTGTTTGTCTGCCAGAGAAGGCGGCCAGCTCGTGTTTTTTGGGGACGAGCTGTGTGGTGGTGGTGGTGGTGCACACAATCGATTTGCACTCCAAGCTCGACCAGAGGGAGCCAGGAAAAGGGCGTGAGAGTGAGTGAATAACTAACTTTCGAGCGACACAAATTAGACACTTAAGGCCAGCCAGCCAGCCAACCAACCATGAAAACCATCTGCCCCTTTGGTCTCTCTCTGTCTCTCTAATTTCGGACTCCTTTCGTCGACCATCTAGGAATTCTAAGAATAATCCGCGCCAACTTGGTGCTGCTTGTGTCAGACAAAAGAAGCCAGTCGATAACAAACTAGTGTAAGCCAGCGTTTAGTATAAATAAAAACTAAACTCACAGACAGACAGACACACAAACACGATAGGGGCGGACACAAACTGCAGCAGATGATAGATTTTTCAGCTAAATATTCTAGCACATAAACAGGGCCACATTCTCTCCAAGTGCTGCCTCTTATTCTTATCGACACTTATTTCATATCCTAAATCTTGTCAACTTTGCGCCCAGGCTTTCCCTCTCAACAAAAGGGGCTGAGCTTATCTGGAAAATTTTACTAGTTGAAAAAAGATATTCTCTCCAAAAGGAATTCCCTCAAAATTGCTCCCCAAAGTGCTTAAAACTCACTCTTTCAGCCCAGACCCTCAGCTACATGGGCACAAAGAGTTTGCTGCACATATCTGCTCGTTTTCGGTCCCCACGAGTCTCCATCTTTGAGATATGCTTCTCTCTGATAGAATAAAATTGCCTCCCATAAACTACCTCCAGTCTAAGAAGGGCTCTTGCAGCAGTCGGCTGCTCGCTGCTTGACATTGGCTAACCGCAAGGACCGATGAAAGAGAATCAGCCAGCGTTAAATGAGCCAGAGATTTGCATCCGAACCACCTGTTTCGAGGGTGTTTATGCAGCAGCAATTGCTCCTCACTGAAGTCGTTCGAAAATACTTGTTACAAGCTATTTAATCATTCACCTTAGGGGCGAAAAACCCTATCCAGCCAACTGAACGGGGAACACTAATGGATAGGAAAAAGTTGTTAGCATTTCCAATTTCTTTCGTCGTGTGTGGACGAGAGCCAGTTTTAGACTGCAACATGGTCGCGTAATAAGAATGCTCATTCAGTATGCTCTCGATTTTGTGATGTAACTGTAATGAGAATCTCTTTCCAGCTCATTTGAGTGCTACTTCCAGTCTCTGCTGATCGTCTCTTATTATCCGCTGTGTTGTGCATGAAATCACCTGTGGTTGCGGCTGATAGTCATCTCCTTCATTATTGATTCGGCCGATTGGCGCCAATTTTACCCAAATAATTTTCTATTCTCTAAATTCTTGTTCCGTGATTGATAAAAATCTTCTTTCTGAGCTAATATTCAATAATCTTTGGATCACCAAGAGCTCGGAGCTTAGATTACGTGAATAAAAAGATGCAGGTCCAGGGTAACAATCGCGCTCTTCGTGAGCGAGAACTTTCCCAACTTGCATCCAGTCATATCACACGAGTCAACTCACATAAGAGAAGGACGAGTTTCTTCATTGAATTACTCTACTCTTTGGATCGTCCCCGATCTTCCGATCTCAATTTAATCATAGCTGGCTTGACGCGATCGATCTACATTGTCTCTGGAAGATCTGAAAATGTGCAAGCTTTCCCCCATTTGATTGTTACTAAATCGAGGATTCTTTCAAACACCCTAAGGTTTCCCCAAACTCCAGCTCTCTTATTTCTCTTGGATTTCTTTGAAATTCTGTTGAAATTCTGCTGGATTTCAGGCTAAGGATCGCAAGAATGGAGACAAAAGTGTTTGGCACACGAAAATGAGCCAAAATCTGCTCAGAAATTGCCGAAATCTCGAGCGCATCCATCAAACTCAGTAAAACTTCCACGGCATCAGACCGAAGTTCCTTCTGGTTTCGAGAACACATACCGGGAGGTTCCCCACCCAAAAGGCAATAAAAAATCGGCTACTGTTTCGTCGAATGCATTTCGAAATGCATCAGAAAAGGTGGATCAAAAATACCAGAGAGCCTCCATTGGTTTGAGATGAAAAAACTGCCAAAGAAAAGGCATTAGAACTAGCCCAGTCTGCTGGGTCGGCAGAGACACATGCTAGGAGACAACTCGGTTTCTCTATTGTTTTTTTTTCTATTTCTCTTTTTTATGTCTTCCTTGAGTGGTAATAATGTGAGCTCGAAGCTTAAAAAGCGCATCAAATGTGTGTCCGTAGAGAAGAGGACCAGTTTGGCTCGTTTATGTGCACAAGTTTCGCCCTTGCGGACATCAAAAGGGCGCACTAAACAAGCGTTGCTGTGGCCTCAGATCTGAGATCTCACACACCAGTTGGCCAATGGCGACTCAGAGCCACTCAGAGCCACTCAGAGCCCAGCCTAATCATCCCGCTCGTCAGGCTTTGATTTCTCTCACTTTCGGGGCACTTTGGGGCCCAGATTGGCGGCGCGATTATATTAAATTTCGCGCCGACCGAGGAAAATGAGCTAGTAGACAGTGTCATCGGCCACTTGTGTACTGTAACAATCTAGAGCGAGAAATTATCGTTGGAGGACCGACACTTTAGATTGGACTCGCTTCAACTTTTGGCCAAAATTATGATTGACTCTAGTTGCATGAAAGCGTGTAAAGAGAGTCCTAGAAAGAGAGGGAAAAAAGTGAGAAATATCAGCTCGAGATAGACGACGATTAGTGATCATTTGGCGGCTCGTAATCAAGGCCAAAAAGTAGCCGAAAATGTAGCCGAAGCAAAGGGGTGCTTTTGAGCAAACGAGCCGACCATAAAGAATTGGCCACGCCATTTTCAAGGGCCGACAAGAGACGAGCTTTCGAGGGCTGACATTGAGCATTGCTGAGGATTAGCGGGCGAAAATTGGCACCAGCTCGCCGTTTCGAGCCATCCGAATCCGTTTCGTCTGGCCAGCTCGGTGTTTTGTTCTTGGCCAATTGTTGCTCGAAGGAGCAATTCCTCATTCTCCAGCCGCAACTTGGCCACCCGATCTCGTGTCCATCGAGCTTCCTGAGCGGAGCCAGACTCGCACAGTTTGGCCGGCTGGCCACAATTTGCATATCGAGGTTATCAACACGTTGTTGCTGTTGTTGCTATTCAAACACACAGACACACTTGGCGAGGCCATGAGGGCAGACGAGAGATTTGCATGTCGGCGGAAAAACAAGTGGCCTTAGTGGGCAGAGGCGAGGCGCTCATTGTGGTGTGTGAGCGATTATATAACAATTATCTGCAGGCAGCGAGCTGGTTCGGCCAAGAGCGTGGCCGGAATGTTCTCGGAAAACTGAGAAGACTGTCTTCTCTTTTCCGTTAGCTCTACTGACTGGCCATAGACTGGCCACCGGATTGGGCAGCGAGCAGGAAGGGGCGGCGGATTGGGGCAAATTTGGCCCTTCTGGGCGACCCAAGTCAAGTGGCGCGCCAGGAACAATACTCGGCCCGCAAATAGTGCCAAGTCGAGAGAGTAAGAGTTACTCTGGCCAAGCTGCTTGCCCCCAAGTTGTTCCTTTTTTCCTTCCGTCGCCCGTAATTGATTTAACCGCGGCCCTTGTGGTCGCCTTGCAGCTTGTACAAAGCTTGTAGCCTCCATCCCCCGTCAATGGGCTCTCCTGGTCGTCTCAGTGCTGCTTCGGCTTTCGCAGACTAGCAGTGGTGGCCATTTTTAGACAATTGAATTTCGGCCAAAAAGTCCACATTGGCCCACAGGCAAAAGCGGCACACAAATCCAATGCACACTGGCCCAATGCACACGAGAGGCAAGCCCAGCGAGTGGGGGCAACAGTCAGTCTGTAGAGGTAATCTTGAAGAAATGGGAGATTTTCCCTTTGAGGAAATTCCTCAACTCTCCGTGATATCCGCCCTCTTGGAGACTGCATATCGGACAGTGCATACACCCTCTACACACTCTAATACACTTATACACTAATGCACTGCCCATACTGAGGGAGCGCCTTTCACGTTGGCTTCCACATTGCCAGAGACACTCTGTACATGCATGTATGCGCCTTCTCGCACAGTCACACGAACACAACTTCGTAACACAACTTATCCACATTATCGGAAGCAGATTGGCACCATGGGATATCCTCGGGCCAGCCCAGCCTTGGCTCTTTGGACAGAACTCGGCGAGAGGAAGTGGAAGTAGAGGAAAGGAGGAAGAAGGACCGAGGTGCAACGGGAACACTGCTCGACATTGGGCCACAAGGCACCTGTTGTCTGTGGCCGAGCCTGGCAAGCTTGTGAGGCAAATTGAGTCTGCCAAGGACAATGGTTGGGCCGAGCGAGGATGAATGAATGAATGAGTGAGCGAGTGAGTGAGTGAAAAGTTGTGTGCTCCATTGGTATTAGAGACACTACGCCTGCACGCTAGCTTAGTGCCTGCTCTAAGGGCAGTCCAAAATTGACCCTGAAGAGTGAAGATTCTATTTGCAAATCCGCTCGCTTCTTTCCAGGTGGAAATTCCAGCTCGTCGTGCTCCATCGGTGCCAGTAGTCATCAAGTCGGACGTCAATCATGAGCGCGCCTATGCACAATGTTGGTGCATAAAATTGCATAAAATCGGCCAACATTGACACACTTTTATATTTACTTTTTTCTCCCCTCCCATTTCCTCTAGCCCATTTCCATCTCCATTCCGAATCCTAAGGGCAAGCGCAACTTTCCTACCTCAACTCTCTAGCTGTTCTCTAACTCAGCTTAGCTCCAGCCAGCCCGGACGACAGTTAAGAAAATAATGAACCAGTCTCCATGCTGCGACGAGCCGCATGGATACTTGTGCCATACTTGCGCCATACTTGTGCCATACTTGCAACGCCTCTTCCGTTTGCCAGTCGCCCTATTTGCCCCCTCGGCTGACCGAGTGACCAAATGAAGCCTCAGAGAGAGAGAGAGCCCGATTTCGCTCACTCGCATTTCGTCCATTTGCTTCCTTCGGCCTCGAAAAGTGCCCAAGATGATTGCACGGGAGGAAAAATGGCCCAATGAAAACAACACTATGCAAAATCAGTCCACACATACTCCTCCAATCTATTGTTTGCTAACCTTAGCCTACACTGTAAGCCAACTGTAGGCCAGCTTGGCCAAAGAGGCAAGAAAAAAATTAAAACTCTCTAAAAAACACAGGAAAAAATGCTAACTAAACAAGCTGACTCTCTCCGAGTTTTCCTCCAGTTTCTCTCTCTCTCTCTCTCTCAAGCTCGCTAAACGGACCAACACCATTTCATCGCCGGCCTCCAGTGGCGCCATTTGGTGGCGTCCTCCGGCAGCCTTGGAACTATCCGCCAGAAGTCTCCAGGCTGCAAGTCGGCCATTGTAGCGGAACTTTGTGGCCAGCGGTCGTTAGGAGGCCGACAGTTAGGAGGCGGCCAACCAGTAGTGAGGAGAGGGACTGGCATTGAATGTCCGCTGCCAAGAAGCTCCGGAGCGTCGTTGGTGTTCCCGCATGGCCAACTTTGTTCTGGCTAGCTTGGCGGCAGAACAATCGGCCCGATTGGGCCGAAATTGTGAGAGAAAAGAGCGCCGCCAAAGCACCGTTAGGATGTTGTTTCCTTTCAATTCGTGCTAAGCTCCACTCGCCGCCACAAGTGGAGGCCAATTTTTCCCTCCTTGCCGCCAGTCAATCGCAATCATAGTCACTGTGCACTGTGCACTGTGTTGCAGCAGGCACGATTAGCCTGTCTTTGCTCCATCATCTTGGCTTGGCTTGGCTTGCAAATTGCCTCAAAACAGAACCCCTTTTCCCCATTTTGCCTCGCGTTCTAAACTAAAAACGTCAATCATCAAACGTCTAATGGACAAACTGCCTTGCCTTCTTCCTAGAGAAGTGGCAAGCTCCAGTGGGCCTGTGTGGCTCGGCGGCGCCAAATGTGTGCCACTCATTTTAAGTTCAAGTTCAGCTCGAAGCAGTCTTTTGTTTTTCCCCCTTGTCGTGGCCTGTCATCATTGTGGTCTTTCCATAATCCGCGCGTCCACCTAGCCTAAACTGGCCAAATTATTTTGCAACACACACACAGAGACTCAGCCAAGACCACACTTGCCCCTACTTCTCCTGGTCCCTTTTTCCAATCCAACTTCCCCCTCCCTCTGCCTCAGCCTCAGCCTCAGCCTTCGCCTGCCCGACAGTCTAAGCCAAATGGTAGCCAGTCTCGATTGATCGAGTGCTGCCAGTTTCCATCTTTCTGCCGCCCTTTCCCTCTCGCCAGTGGTGCTGCCAAGCTAGACAGAAGCGTCGGGCGAGAATCGAAATTTCATTCCTCGTCTGTTCCCCGAAAGACAGTTCCATACTTTTCTCCTCAAGCCCAGCGAACAATTTTGGAGGCAACGAAAACTGGAAACAATGTTGTAAATTTCGCCCCTCGACCATCCAATTGACCAACTAAACCACTAGGACACACAGCTGGCACACTTAACCATCATTGTCCTCCCAATCCTCTTTGTTTCCCTTCCCGGAGCGCCGTTTTCACTGCCAAACCTCACTCCCACAGCGGTCAAACTGTGCCAATTTGTAAACCCTTATTACGAGCCACTAATTGGCTCTGGCGAGTGATTCATTTATCGAGGGCGCGCATTATCGACGTGTGACCCAACTTCTGTCCTTTCAAATTCCGAAAACTTCCACCACAGATTAGCTTCCTTTGTCTCTCAAAAGTAAAAACGAGTCAAATCTTCTGCTGAGCTAGTCTCGAATTGATGGTCGAGACCCAAATTGACCTAATCAGAAAGAGTTGATAAAAATCGGAAATTTTTCACGCGAAAATCTTCCAATATATCAAACGTCTTCTCTTCAGGCGCAGGTTGTGCCACAAACCAGAGTGATTCGGACCAACAAAGACATCCCAATTAAGAGAGATTCCGTTAATCTGGCCTCATTCCACAAAACCCGCCTAATACTTGATGTTCATTCGCCTAATCCCACTCGGATGGAGTTGGCAAGTAGGTGGCTTTCGGAAAAACGAAGCGAAATATGAGGATAATATGTAGAATATATGTGCCACCTCACGTCAGGCCGGAGCTTGTTGCAAATGCCTGTTGTTACAAATGCTTCTTCCAAGATTTTCGGCGAGCTCCATGTACTACTGTCGACAGGGACAACAATAAATCTAAGCCTCTTGGAAGCAATCTCGGCCCGCTTCCTGTAATGATGCTAAGCCTGGCTGATGATGCTTATCATTTGGCGCTTAACATAAAAGATAACCAACGCTCTGTAGAGGTTACAAATTTTCGTAGACGAGTGTTGAAACTGGCAACAATGCTTGAAACTGCTTGGTGGGGCGACTCGAATTGGGCACTCCAATTGGACACGTTACAAGTCGATCATTAGCTGTAGGGTGAAGCACGTCTTTCCGTACGGAAAGGGAAGTCCTGGAGAGAGTTCACCGACACACGTAAATTGGCCGCAATGTGTGGCAACAAGGGCCGTTGAATGTGGATTAGTGGAACAAATGAGGAAGGCCAACCGAGAACCTGCACTGCTTGGGGTTATGGAGCGGCCAGGCTGGCCCGGCGGCAATATGTTAGCAGACCTTGTCCCGGATTGCTGTCAAATCGTGAGCAGCAAATTTGTCACCATAACTTTGTGGGCTCCCCTGAGGCTCAGGTTCAAGAGCAGCTGCACGATTGAGCCAGTGGCTCGGATCCATCAAAAAACAAATCGCCATTTCTCCATCTCATTTGCTTCCTGCCCATTGACATCATTTTTACCCCATTTCCTCGAGGGAACGAAAGTCACACAACTTCCCTCGTTCAGTTTCGCTCTTCAGCCGACATGCAGCCAGTGGACATTGTAAACAATGGCCACAACACCAACCACCTGCTGACGTCGGTTGCGCCTCTCTCAGGCAGCCAAGTTGCGTGCTGGTGTCAATTAGTAGTCCGAAGCTTGCGGTTGGGGAGGCTTTTTCTGTGTTTTTCTTGGTGGGCAAAAAGCGGCTCAGTTTAGCGGCGCATTTGACCAAGTCTCAGGTTAGAGGTGAGCTGCCAGATCACTGGAATGTGGAAACTTGGCTGAGATCTTTCCTGTTGCTCCAAAAAGAAGAAATCCGTCAGAATTCTACCAACACCAAGGCCACTTCCCCTCTTCCTGCCTGTCCGCTTCCTCTCCTTGAACTCCAGCCTCCAAGCCTCTCAACTTTTTGTTTACTAGTGTTCACTAGTAAGCCACATTCGCAGAGACACCAATTTTGGTTCAAATTTCTGTCACATGGACAAATCGGTGGCCGATTGTGGAGGAAACAATTCTTGTTTGTTTAGCCACTATCTCTGGGCTCTGGTTGGCGGCAAGCCTGGCAAGCCTGATGAACATGGAGACAAAATTGCTCCGCATTGTTTTTTCGACCACTCTGTTTCCCTCCTCGGCTCCTTCGGCCAATGATGTGTGCCTTCTCAGCCGGGTCGTTGTGCCATCTGGGCCAGCCTCGAAATGTAACTGTCCTACAGGCACGACCTGTTGCGGACTTGTCGGCATCAGCAGCTGAGCGGTGGCCGCCGCGCGCCTCATGCAAATGGCCTGGACACCACTAAAGCGCCACAGGCTCGCCGTCGGACATCTGCTTGCTGCCGGAAGCTAATCGCGCGTGAAAAGGATGCTCATGCGGAGCCTCGACGGCCGCAAACAGCAACATGAACAGCACACCTTACAGTCTCCTTCCTGCTTCCTTGCTCTCCCCCTCAGACACAGGCGCTCATGCTTTCCAATCCTCTGGTTGCCTTCCCCTCATCCGGCCAGTGCAGTCAACTCGTAATGCATGTTATCCGACGATCTCTGGAAAGCATGCGCCGCGGGGGATGCGCCCTGGTGGCGGACGGGAAGACTGGCCCGACAGGAAGCGACGCCACTGCACCATGGGAACACTTGGCCAACCCAATTGCATGAGGCACAAGTTGGCCACAAACAAGCCCTCTGCTCTTGAGGATTGGTCCCGCTTGTGTGCAAGGGACAAACAAAACAACGTTTAGCACGTTCTTATCATCACTCTTCGTCGGTTGTGCCTTCATTCGATGCAATTGCTCAACTTGGCAATGAGCCCAATTTCGCGGCTTCGTGTTGGCCGTGATCAACTCGGCTGGACCAAGAAGATGGGCAATGGTGCACCATAATGACGGCCATTGCTTGCATCACAGACTAATGCACCAGCTCTGGAGGCTAACTAGTGTGGGCCTAAATTAGCGGGGAATTTTCTCAGCCGTTGGTCAAATAACTCTACTCAAACGAAGCTCGTCAATTCGGTAATGCACACGCACTCCATGCCACTCAACCGCTGGCTCAACTTTGGCACCTATGCTCGTAGGAGCAAATTCCTCCAACCTGCTCCTCCAAATGGCTCGACGAGTATTATCTCGAATTCTCCAATTTGCCAAGTTTGTTGGAGCCAGCTCGATGAAAGAATTTAGACCAACCTCCCTCGTGCCTCTTATTTTTCACCTCGAATGAGGCCATGTTAGAGCGGAAAATTAGAGTTCTCTTTTTGTAAACAAATCCACCCACTGACCACGCTGATCAATGGTCACCGCCAGTCCACTGTGGACTGTGAGTGCTGACGAAATGTGTCAGTCGGATTCTACTTGGCGCCCGACGACTGGGGCCGCGCATGTCCAGCAGGCTAGAGAGACTCAGGCTCATTTTGCTGATGGGCCGGCCGGTCGGCAGCTCTCATTTCAAGCCAGCTGTCTCGCACCAAATATATCATGCTCGCTCTCCCCGCATGAGAAGAAGAAGAAGAAG
>Ga0058701_10001018_pt1 | contig 19263 bp, 10 predicted proteins | sample AgamicOrMae_FD_97039 | JGI IMG/M metagenome (GOLD analysis project Ga0058701, IMG submission 97039) | Agave microbial communities from Guanajuato, Mexico - Or.Ma.e | ecosystem: Host-associated > Plants > Phyllosphere > Phylloplane/Leaf | place: Guanajuato, Mexico | collected 2012-06-04
ATCCAAGAGGCACAAATAGGCTAACAATCAGTAGTGCTACTATACTGTCATAAGTGTGCAAAGTTTCATTGAGCTCACATGACCGGTTAACATGCAGTGCGAGCGGACGAAATCCGAGAAAATTTCCGGCGATGGTTCCAGAATCAAAATGGCCCTCTTCAATGTAAGGTCGATTTGGTATACAGACACTCATGCTTAGCTAATGAATTTTCTATACAGGCTACAACAATTCGTTCGAAGGTTGATAAAAGTACAAATAGTCTCATTGTGGTTCTGCTTGCTCCTCCACAGGCCCCACTAGCTATTGATGCCCCGCAGTCTGGGGCCCACAAGGGTCAAGATTGTAGCCTTTGCAAGACGGCACTCTTTAGCTTGCATGTTAGTGGCTTAGTTGTCATAGTTTGCATTCTCTACCGCTTGTGAATGGTGCATTCTGGTGCATTTTCGAAAAATGACAAATATCTTTTCAGCCGCACAATCGAACATGTTGGGAGGCTGATCTTTTGCATGCAACAACTCAAGGATCTACAAAGAGCAAATCGCAGGAGCAGAACACGACCTCTACTTTCTTCATAATGTTAGATTGTCTAAAAAAGTACAGCCAAGCTCGCCTCTACCCTTTCTCATGTTGTAGGCCCGCTGGCTTAAGACCGCAAATTCAGTCTTGCGAATCATCGCCAACTGATCTGTAGATGAAAGTGCAACAGTCTGTAGCTGCTGGTCGGTAGGACGATGCGTATGGCCAGAAGACCACACGGATGCCAGGGCGATCTAAGACCGTGGTATGGACGCGGTGTCATTTCACACAAGATGTTAGCAATAAACTTGTCGCCTGCTGTATCAACAACTCGCATGTTCGTTGAACTACTTGTCCCACGCGATTGTTCGAAGCAACAAGATCAGAGACACGTGAACATCTCGGACCTAAGCACCAGGTCTACATGGTCTTTTTAACACGTATCACACTCACATCTAACAGCATGGGCAATCCTGATGATTTATTCCGCTCGCCGGAGCAATCAGGACATATGACGAGAATTGGCGGGTACAAATGCAGCCATAGCGATCATTTTCGCTCGTCATTCATCTTCAGACTGGCCCTCAAACCTTCAAATCCATTGAGTGTCTCTCGCAAAGCCTCTGGAATCTGTCAACAAGAGTCTCTGGATCTATTCTGATCGCACTGTTGCATATATCATAGCCTACCACCAGCTCGGCGAGTTTTCGTAGCTCTTCAACCTTGACAGCCGAGTTTCCATCCAGAAGATCGCGATCTACTGACTTCGACAACATTCGCGTCAATCTAAAAGTTCTTTGTATATCAGAGTCTCCCTTCAGAACTGAGCAGGAATGGTTCCTCAGAAAGGTTAGCAGATGCTCGCCAACACACTTGTTCATTTCGTTTGGGCTTAAATCTTTGCACTCTTGCTGCAATTTCTGCCTCCCATAGAGATCGACCGAATCCAGAAGGACCTTCAACCATGTCGGACCTGTGTGAGCGTCAAGGTAGATCTCACGCATGATGTCGTGATTGCGCTGAATAAAGTCTCTTTTGATGTCAAGTAAGCTTATCACGTCTTTGTCCAGAGCAAACCTCTTGAAATTCCTCGTCAACTCGATGCCTGTGTGAAAGTCCGGAGACTCTTGATCGGTGACCTTCATTCTACCTGAGAGCACTTCCACACAGGCTTCGAAGGCCTCATCATAGAGCTGATTGATCAATCTCTGTGCACGTCCCTCACACTGTCTTAACTCGCTTTTGCTTGATCCTGCATTTTTTAACGCGAAACGAATTAAGTCGCTGGTGTCGAATATCCTTTGGATATTCGCCTCGTCACATTTTGCCTCGTTCTTCCTGAAGTCCCCAAGAGTGGTCAATGCCTCCAAAACGGCCCTCACACCATGATCGAGTTTTTCCGACTCTTTCAGAATTTTTCCGGCGACTGCAATATTGGCCTCTGGCTCCTCTTCGCTAGTACCGCGAGCAAGGATTTTGTTCACCTTTTCGAAGGGGCCGTTAGCTGATCTTACACATTCTAGCACTCCAGCATAGGTTGAGTGTAGACCAAAGATAACTATCGAGAAAAGAAGAACTTGTCTTCCCAACATCTTGCCAAGGTTCGTTCGATTTTTCAAGATTAATTCTTGAACTTCGAATTCTCTATGAACTATCCTGGAATCTCCCTGTGGTCCCCTCTATTATAAGGTCGCATCGATCAAAGAAAAAACAACTCTGAAATTTGCCGCGAACTTTTCATCCGAATCACAAAAGGACGAAAATAGAGTGTAACATTTGACAACATGCGTGGATGAAATTGTACATCACTCTTCGTCCAGGAAACTTTTTACTTTGGCTTGTTGTCCCGATGCAAAGCTCTCTATGACAGGAATCGGAATGACGCATTCTGATTTATAAACTCAAGCGATACTCTGACTCTCTTGTGCGATGGGATGGTGCCCGCTGACTGGGACGGGCAAGATTGCTTCTCCCAGCGACTTCCGACTCTCAGAATCGACGGTTTTGCTGAATCGCCGACTGCAATCGAGTCGGTTTGACTGGTGTGGTGAATTTCCTCGAGCACACGACAGGGTAACGATCCTACCTCTTCGATGAACACCCCTTTTATACAACTCTCGCGGACAAAAATTGCGGATGAAAAAGTACCCAGTGTGTAAATCTACCACACATCGAGACGTGCACAATCTCGAGAACGGGTGACAACACCTCATCTAGACCCTTTGGGGGATCCAACGTGATCTGGAAGGCTGGGAGTAGGAGATGGGTGAAAATCGTATTGAACTGGGGAACCGGGAGATTGTAATAGGCTCGGTCGGTTCAGCTCCTATTCCTGCCTGCTTGCCCCTCTTGCCGGCTCGGCGGTGTCAGTGTTCACCGAGACACTTACACACAGTCAATTGGAAACTCTCACCGGAGTAGTGCAATACAAAGGGGGGGGGGGCTATTCGCCAATCTGGTGAGAAAGCTAGGTGAAAAACGGGAACGGGCTGGCTAGAGGAGAATTTCGTTCATGTTGAAAGCTTTGATGTGCCCACGGACAAGATGCACCAATCAGGAGGCCGTTTCCTCACTCAACCGGCAGCTTGACACCCGCCCAATCTCAGAGTGAAAGATAGCGGCACCATTTCCGGTGCGACTGTTGGCCCCGGCCTCGGCTGAAGGGACGAGCAGCTGCCGTCCGATCACCCTCCTGCTGGCAACGCTAGAGAGACTGTCTCACATGCGATAGATTTCGCTTACTTCTCCCCAAACGCCTTCAAACCAACGAACCCGATCACTCCATATCTCTCGGTAACTTCGTGCTTCGTTTTTCGCCGCCAACCTCCCCCCACCTTTCAGGCCGTGAATAATCTGTGGAGACTGAGCATCAATTTTGCCAGACATGCGCGCATTTGACTCGTGAGATCGGCGCCCTGCCTAGTCAGAGCGTGTCTCTGAACAGATCCTGTTGGATTTTCACGTCTCTCTCATTCGATGCGCAATTCCCGCAGTCATGTGAAAACTACATTGAAGCACGAAGACAGAGTACTTGCAGCTCTTAACCAGGCTCAATGTGCATCTTGTACCATTCAGCCAAGGTAGACAGATCGAGAGTTATTGCCTAGACGTAAAAGCAATCATTCAGAGTCGTTCTCAAATCTCTAAGTCACACAAAACAATTTCATCGAAAAAGCTTTGCGTATTTATTGTCCGCAAAGCCAGATGATTGATTTTCCCCCAGTGGTTGACAACCTGCATTAGTTAATCTCAATTCTCAAACCGTTAAGTCCATCGAGTGTCTCTCAGAAAGTTTCTGGACCCGGTTTACAAGTGTTTCGGGGTCTATCCTGATCGCACTGATGCATATATCATAGCCTACCACCAGCTCGGCGAGTCTTCGCAGCTCCTTAATCTCGGCAGCCGAGTTTCCTTCTAACAAATCGAGATCGATTGACTTTGACAAGGAGCGTATGAGGGAAAGAGATTTATGCATCCTAGAATCCTCCTTCAAAAGAGAACAGGAATGCTCGCTGAGAAAGTCTAACAAGTGCTCGGCAACACACTTATTCTTTTCCTGACCAGTCGAATCTTTGCATTCATTGTGTAATTTCTGCCTACCATAAGAGTCAAGCGAGTTCAAAAGAACGTTCAACCACGTGAGACCAGTTTGAGTATCACGGTAGATCTCAGCCATTATATCAAAGCTACGCTGGATAAAGTCAGTATGCATTGCAAGTAGACCAATTGCGTCTTTGTTCAGAGCGAATTGCCTGAAATTCCTCGTCAACTCTATGGCTGTGTAGAAGTCTGGATGAGCCTGTGGAGTTTTAAGCGTCAGTCTAGCCGAGAGGCTTTTCACACAAGCCTTGAAAGATTCAGCATAGAGCTGGTTGATCAATCTCTGCACACGCCCCTCAGACTGTCTAAAATCGGTCTTGTTTGATCCTACATTCTTCAGTACGAATCTGACGTAGCTACCGATTTTTGATATTTTTTTCACGTTCGCCTCATCGCAAATAGCCTCATTCCTCCTGAAGTCTCCAAACATGGTCAATACCTCCAAGAGAGCTTCAACATTTCCGCCGAGCTTTTCCGACTCTCTCAAAACGTGCCTGGCGACCGCAATATTGGCATCTGAGTCCTCTTTGCCAGTACCGCGAGCTAGAAGATGGTTCACAATTGCAAAGGGGCCGTTAGCTAGAGATGGTCTCACACGTTCTAGGAGTGCAGCATAGGTTGAATGCAGACCAAGGATAACAATCGAGAAAACGAGAACCTGTCTTGCAAACATTTTGCCGAGATTCATTTGCTTGTCAAGGTGAATTCTGAATTCTCAATGCTTTTCTAAACGGTCCTCAGTTTTCGTTATTGTTCCTTCTATCATATAGTCTCGCTGATTGAGAAAAGACCACCCTGACACTTGCCGTGAACTTTTCATCTGAATTACAGGAGGACAAAAATAAAGTGAAACATGCGACAACATGCGACATGGAACTAGTAAGGGAAGACTTTAGTTGATCTGGAGGGTTCGAATGCGCTGTATATGGTGCTAGATCGATATTGAACGCCAGTTCCAAGTTCAGAGGACGCTCACTGTTCTGGTGATGTTGGCACTTTCGCTCGCTCTCTCTCTCTCTGTCTCTCTCTCTCTCTGTCTCTCTCTCTCTCTGTCTCTCTCTCTCCCTCTCTAAAAAGCATCTGTGCCTCCCTGTTGTGACTGGGAGAAAAATGGACAAGACAAGCACCACCAGGTGGACAAGCGAGCGATTTGCGACGGGCAAGGTGCAGCGAGTAATTGGCAGCTTCCTTGCTTGATTAGGACCGTGGCGAGACCCAAGCGCCATCGACTGCCCGAACGACAACACTGCGAACGCCGTTTGACTTTAGATGCTACATGTACCGTCCAAGCCTCAAGTCGATTCAATGCCAAGCTTGATCCTCGCCGGATTTTCGGCCGCAGCCATTTGGCCAGATGATCATGCTCGGAGACAGTATGGCCAGGAAGCCATACGGATGCCAGCATATTCTGGGCCCAGGCATAGACCCAGTTCCATCTCGCACAAGATGCTAAAACAGCAGGATTTGAGACTGATGGAATCTGTAACTTAGAAATAACAACTACTTATCGTTGAGCACAATCAACGCTTTTTTACTCATCCAGGTGGTTCGTTCCTCAGGTGCAAACACAATTATAGATGGTCTTTTTCGCACATATCACTCTCACATCCAATAGTATAGACAATCCTGATGATTAATTCCGCTCGCCGAAGCAATCAGATAATGTGACAAGAATTGGCGGGTACAAATGCAGCCATAGCGATCATTTTCGCTCGTCACTCATCTTCAGACCAGCTCTCAAACCTTCAAATCCATCGAGTGTGTCTCGCAAAGTCTTTGGAATCTGTCCACAAGAGTTTTTGGATCTATACTGATCGCATCGATGCATACATCATGGCCTACCACCAGTCCGGCAAGTTTTCGTAGCTCCTTAACTTCGACAGCGGAGTTTCCTTCCAAAAGATAGCGATCGACTGCTCTCGATAATCTGCGTATCAACCTAAAAGTTCTTAGTATATCAGAGTCTTCTTTCAGAAGAGAGCAGGAATGGTTCCTGAGAAAGAGTAGCAAACGCTCGCCAACACACTTGTTTATGTCCTGCGGGCTTAAATCTTTGCATTCATCGTGTAATTTCTCCCTGCCATAGAGATCGAGGGAATCCAAAACGACCTTCAACCACGTTGGGCCAGTGTGAGTATCTAGGTATACCTCACGCATAATGTCAAAATTTCTCATGATGAAGTCTTTCGTCCTGTCGAGCAATCTAAGCGGGTCGTTACCTAGAGCAAATTGCTCAAAATTCCTCGTCAGCTCTATGGCTGTGTAGAGGTTCGGATGAGACCCCGAATCTGTGACCTTCAGTCTACCTGAGAGCATTTCCACGCAAGCCTTGAGGGATTCATCATAGAGCTGGTTGATCAATCTCTGTGCACGTCCCCCAGACTGTCTTAACTCGCTTTTGCTTGATCCTATATTTCTTAGCACGAAACGGATTAGGCCGCTGATGTCGAATATCCTTCCGACATTCGCCTCATCGCATTTCTCTCCGTTCTTTCTGAAGTCTCCAGAAGTGGTCAATACCTCCAAAAGAGCCCTTACATTAGTGTCGAGTTTCTCTGATCCTTTCAGGACTGTCGCGGCGACGGCAATTTGAGCGTCAGGCTCCTACTGATCGGTGCCGCAAGCTAGGATTTCATCCACTCTCTCAAAGGGGCCCCTAGATTTCGAGGATCTGAGACTATCAAACACTCTTGCATAGGTCGAATGCAGACCAAAGATAACTATCGCACAAACTAGAACTTGTTTTGCCAACATCTTGTCCGGATCCGGTTGATTGTCAAGGTCCACCCTGAGCTTTTCATTTCTTTATGAATCATCCTGAAATCTCCATCTGTCTCCCTCTATTATATGGTGACGTCGGTTGAAAAAAGAAACCCTGAAATTTGCCCTGAACTTTGCATCCGAGTCACAAGAGGACGAAATTAGAGTGAAACATTCAACAACAAGCGTCAAGCTTGAGTTAATGTATGTTCCTCCAGGAAAACTTTCGACTTCGGTTTGTTGTCCCGATGCAAAGCTGGACAGATACCCGCTTTGTGACCAGGATCAGAATGACGAATGTTGATCAACAAACTTCAGCCCAGTGGGGCGTCCGAAAGGAACTAGCTTCATGTAATTTTGGAGTTGACGGTCGTCTCTCTGTCATCGTCATCAGTCACGATAGAAACTCGGTCTAAACAAAGACCATTGATGTGGTTCGAACAACTAGGGGGCCTGGTCTCAGAGATCATCCAACCCAATTGAGATGTCCGATGGTTGTAAGGTGTAAGACCAAGAACAACGATGCATTGTCTCGAGGCAGAAGAGAGAAGATAGTACACCGGTCTGGCTGCACATCACTCCTCGAGTCTTGGCAGGCGAGCATGTTAGCCGAGAAACAGAATGGGACTGTCCAGAGGAGGCTGTCGTTGATCTGAAGAGTTCAGATGTGCCGTAACTGATGATGGATCGATATTGAGCGCCAATCATGAGTTCAGAGGACTCCCGTTGCTCTGTTGTTGTTGGTAGTCACTATCTCTAGAAGGTAGGCTTGCTTCTTGTGTCTCGCTGTTGTGGCTGGGAGAAAATGGACAAGACAAGCACCACGACACAGACGATCGGGCGACTGACGACGGACAAGGTGCGGCCAGCATCAGGCGGGTGCCTCGCCTTGGCGACACAATGCAGCCTCGCTCAGGCTGCATTGCTCCGACACAGTGGCGGCGGCGCCCGCTTCTGCTGCGAGTGTTGCCTTATGGGCGGAGGACCCGGGGGACTAGGGTCTGCGCTCGCCTCCGCTTCGTGCTCTATGCGCGGGGAAGGCTGTCACTGGCTCACTCAATCTCGTTCACTCCCGCCCGTTCACTGTTGCGCCCATGAACGCCGTCATCTAGCTTGCCATTAGGTCTTGGGCCAATGGGGTTGCATGTGGCTACCAAGCTAGCTGCGGAGACTATATGGTGAGATCAACAGATTGTCTCGCGCCAAATTGAACTTGCACGTGCAATAAGTGTGACGGTCAACGATGCCGGAGCCACTTTTGGTTACCGATCTCTTTTAGTCGAAAAATTAGTCATTCTGTGTTTGTATTCTCTGTTTACATAATTTATTTTCCACATTCTAATAATTTATTTTTATCTTTCATCTTTCGCTTCAAACAGCCTCTACTCGGGCCCTAAGTTAAAATTACTTCACGTGAATGGGCACCGACATTGTAACGAATCACAGCGATATGGCACCAGATCGAACCCCACTAGTCAACACAAATAGATACCTCAAAAGGAAGGTTAACGAACAGGTCAATTATTATTATGTCAAGTACGATTATCCGGGCCTTGTTTGGCGCAATGCGGTTATATTTGCAGTCCTACACGCTCTATATCTCTACGGCTTCTACCTTTCACTGTTCTCTGAGACCTGGTCCTGTTGGCTTTTCGTCTACACTTATGCCGTTTTCGGTGGACTAGGAATCACCGCCGGTGCTCACAGGCTTTGGTCTCACAAGAGCTACAAGGCTCGGCTACCACTAAGGGTTTTCCTGATGCTTTGCAACTGCATCGCCGGCCAAAACGACCTGATTGAATGGTGCCGCGATCACCGGTTGCATCACAAGGCATCCGAGACCGATGCTGATCCACACAACTCAAATAGAGGCTGGTTTTTCGCCCACATTGGCTGGTTACTACAGAGAAAACACCCAAAAGTGCTCGAGATGGGCAAGAAACTAGATCTCTCTGACCTCTATGCTGATCCGGTTCTTAGGTTCCAAAAGTCACTCTATTGGCCATTGGCTCTCTGGTTCGGGCTCATTTTGCCAGTGTCAGTCTGTCATCTTTACTTCGGCGAGTCCCTGTGGGATTCATTGTGCATAGGAGTATGGCGCTATGTGACCTCATTGCACTGCACTTGGTTTGTCAATTCGGCTGCGCATATTTGGGGCACCCAAGACTATGACACCAACATAGAGCCTCGAGAAAGTGGCCTGGTCTCGCTTGGTGCCCTCGGTGAGGGATTCCACAATTACCACCACACGTTTCCGTATGATTATTCTACGAGCGAGCATGGAGGTTACATAAACTTCACAACAATGTTCATCGATTTCATGAAGTTTGTTGGCCTGGCCCATTCTTTGAGGAGCGTAAACCAAGAGATGATCGAAAGAAGACGAGCTAGGACGGGCATGGTTGTTGACAAGGGTAACTTAGCGGCCGATCGGTATGTGAATGAGAAAGAAGATAAGCCCGACGAAGTGTTCACCAGACCATCGTCATCTGTATGCAATCGTAGACTTAGCAGAAAGAGGGCTCTCGATATAAACGATAATACCCTCGATGGGCTCTATGGCAAAGAATTCCAACCTATTGATTTGGAGAACGATCAACAACGTTTAACTGAGACGAAAGAGGTTGTAAAATATCTATTATGAGACGGCAGTGCTCTGTTCTTGTTGTTCAGCCTTCATGGCCCGCCTCTTTTCGGCCATATCCTCGTCACCGCCCTGGCTTCGAGGATGAACGTTTGGTCTGAGACCTTTACGTGATTCCTTTCCTTCGTTATGTCGCCATGCATTAATAAATAACTTCGGATGCATTGGAAGAAATCCGGTCAATCCCAAATACTGTGCTAGCAATTTACTTGGTTTCGCACCCTTGCCAAGGTAATAACTGAGACGATTCAAATCACAGGCGACTATGTGCTCGCCATGCTCATTAGGCAGAGGATCTACGGAGCCAATAACCTCATCTGGTCTCTTATCGGGTTTTAAACTGACTGGAACCTTCTTGTGCATTGCAGCTATAAGATAGAACGGCCTATTACTACATCCTATCCGGTACAACCTGAGCCCGTAGTGTCTGGCTGTCGGTATGCAAAATTTTCGGACCATTCTCTAGCGGGATGAAACTTACTGGGGCGTTGTATTCCTGATAGTATTCAATCTCCTAAATATACGATAATCTGATTAGAGATCAATACATAGCAACTTGGTTGCCCTCAAATAATTCGTTGCTGGTGGGCCATGTGTCATTGTTTTCGCCCCAACCCGTGCATGCAAAAACACAGCGTTGGCATGCTGGATTGCGCCACTGTTGAAACGAATTTATGAACGCCTTGTTTGAAGCTCGGATTGCACTCGATTTGTGGTAAAAAAGAACAAGTCTTCTGTCGAGTTCCCCCCAACATCTAAATTGTTTGCTCGTATGCGTCACATCAATAATGTAACTATTAACCAAATTTTACCTCCCCTACCCCCACTCGACCTGGCCTCTAACGAAGTTCAATTGCTTGTGACATTTCTAGACAAATTAATCTCCAATGTGCCCAAAGATCCTGTACAATATATTGATGTAGCAGAGGGAAAAGTTTGCGCGTCCTAGAGTTAACTAGACCCCCAACCCCCGCGATTACCAAGCCTGTATCAGTATTATCCTCCCATATCCTATTCGGGTATTGCGGGTTAAGATACAATCCAAACGATCTCAGCTAATGCACCCTAGTTTCCTTGCATACTATAGCAGGTAATCATTTTTGAGGTCAAAATACGCGTTTCATTTGATCCAACCAAAAAAACCTAATCAAAATTGACACCACTAGTCAGGCTCCATTACATCTGGTCATCGGATAATCTAACCCTCCACGATGCCAGCAAGCACCCTCAAACAATTCTTTGCCCTTTTGCGACGGTATTGGATCTCGCTCTTGAGAAGACCGATAGCAAGTCTATGTAGGCATGTAATCTGGCCCGCCTTAATAGTAGGCCTTGTTCTTTATGTTATTTTATCGCTTGATGCCGAAGATACAAGCAAATGGCCATTCATTACAAAGACCTCTACATTTTTATTGATTGCCACATCTTTTATTATCTATGCCTATGGCGAATATCTGGTCAAAGACAAAGCAACAGGCATGAAATCGTTAATGTTATCGATGGGATTGAGACGCTCATCTTACTATCTTGCCAATCTCTTTATAATGACCATGTCCCTATTACCTATAGTGTTGCCCCTTATGGTTCTAGTTGTCAAACGTCTCATGCAGAACTCTGAAGCCTCAGCTATCTACGTATACATCTTGTTTATTCTCTTCATACTTCATGCCACAGCTTTCTTACATACTATAATATCATTCATTTCATCAACAAGTTACTCCGTGATAATACTTATATTGATATTCCTTGAACAGACTCCATCAGTTCTGATCAATATGGGTATGGCGAAAGGCGGCAACTGGCGGCCAATATTGATCCTCTTGGACTTGATGAGTCCATTCGCACCTCTCAGGATATTCGCCGATAGCTTTCAGATGAACAAGAACAACGGAACGATCGATTATAACAGAGAGGAAAACATGGTCTCAGCACCGACTTATCTCATATGCGTCGGATCTTTATTATGGACTGTGATCTTTTTTGCCTTCGCTAGATGGTTTGAGGAGGTTTGTCCATGGCAAAAAGACTCTGCCGTGCAAGGCCCATGTTTCTGTCTACAGTCGAAGCAACAGTACTGGGAAGTCGAAGATCTTGATCCGGATCATGCCCAATCTCACGGTCATTATTTCGAGAAGCGTCCCGACGATCCCAGTCGTGAAATAGGAATCCGTGTATTGAATTTGAGCAAAAGTTACAGTTCCTCAATAGCAGTTAATGATGTGTCGTTTTCAATATTCAAAGGTGAAACAACCCTCCTCCTCGGCCACAACGGGGCTGGAAAGTCGACGATGATGAACATGATACTAGGCCTACTCAGGCCGGACTATGGTCGGGTTGCAATTAAGGGCTATGCGAGTCTGGGAAGAGCTGGTGTTGGTGTTTGCCCTCAAACAAGCATTCTAGATGAGAACCTCTCGGTCAAACAACACCTGGAGTTATTTCTGGACATAAAGACTTCTATAGATTCTAGCGAACGAGAAAGGCATGTGATGAAAACTATGGAGGATGTCAGCCTGACGGCTCATGCCAACAAGAGGCCTGACGAGTTATCTGGTGGCATGAAACGAAAGCTCAGCTTGGGTATGGCCTTCGTGGGTAATAGCGAGGTGCTAATCTTGGACGAGCCAAGTTCCGGTCTCGATCCAGACTCGCGTGTCTTCGTGTGGAACGCTATTCGGAGGTATAGATCGGAGAGAACTGTTTTGTTATCTACCCAGCACATGGAGGAGGCCGACTATTTGGGAGATCGGATTGCAATCATGAGTGCAGGTCAGATAATTTGTTGCGGATCATCCATATTCCTGAACAAGATGTTCGGTACCGGCTATAAGCTTCGCATTGAGTGTCAGGAATCTCGCCGAGAACTAATCATCGAGCACATTCAGCATTATTTCGAAAAAGCCAGGCCCCTCGACTTATTGAGCGGCCATAGTCCAAAGGCACATAGTAGTAGCTCATCACGTGATAAGCCTGTAGACTTCGTGATGGAATTGAAGACCAGTAAAGATTCTGAAATGGAGCTTATAAAACTACTGGAGAGTCTTGAAACTGATGGACCTAAATTGGGTGTTAGGTCCCACGGATTGAAAAGCTCATCCATCGAGGATGTTATGCTGAACACAGGGAAGTACTCTCTGACTGGCGGCTCTCCACCTACTGGAATGGTCTCAGTGAACAACAAAATGAATCATATAGCCTCTCTAGTTAACGTCGGAGCAATGTACAAGGGTACCAGCACCTTTTTCACACAAATTACTGCCCTGATGGCAAAATTTCTATCTAGCTATATCAACGATTGGAAATCCTTCTTACTTTATCGATTTATCATCCCAGGATTCGCTGCTTACGTCGTCATCCAAGATATCGGAACACCAGTCTATAATCCAAATCCAGCCAACTCTGCGATCATCAATCATTTCATATACTATGCCGTATTAGAGAGGGCAAGTAAATTCAAAGCGATCCAAATGACAAGCCAACTGAGCGCGTCGACATATTGGTTTTGTTTCCTTTTGGCCGATCTGTTAACTATCTTAGTGAACACTGTCATATTCAACATCCTACTATACTACAAGATTCCAAGTAACGTTTCCATTCTCAAGGATATCCATTTTGTCCTATCCATGGCATACATACTATTTTGTATAGCAGCCTTGGCCTTCGCGTATGCTCTATCATTCATTATGACCGATCCGAAAACATGCTTAGGTTACCACTACCTGATTTATCTCTCAAGCACCCTTGCAGTTATACTGGCAAATGTAGTGTCGCTAGCGATCCAGTCAAGTCGATCTAAGTCAAATTCTCCTCCTGCAAAGATAGAATGGATGTCAAACTCAGCAAGGATCATTGGAATTTGTATATTTCCATGCGATGCATTCGAACACATTGTAAGCTCTCTCTTAAAGGAGGGCTATGTGTCTCGTAGCGGAGCCCTGTTAGGAGCGGTTCCCGATCTCAATCAATTGCCCTCAGCGATGTGGATCGGTTTCACAGCTTTAGCAGTGCAATTAATCGTCTATGGTCTATTGACACAACTGGTGGAACTTCGTAACATCGATTTGGCTTATTACCTCAACTTTAAGAATATTTGTGGATGCCTCTGCGGTAGCAGCGACTCCCAGACCCACGAGATGCGTAACTTCCATGATGATTCGGACATCGTCCAGGAGTCATCTAAGGCCACAAGTGAAATCAATAACATCACAACGCGTGGTCCAAAAGCGGATTCCGCTTACAGCCTCGTTGTTGCCAGACTGAGCAAGAGCTATATAAGGGGCACTCGGGTGATTCAAAATCTATCGTTCACTGTTAGAAAAGGAGAATGTTTCGGTTTGCTGGGTGTCAATGGTGCGGGTAAGACGACAACCTTTTCGATGATTGCGGGAGAATTGGGTCCAGACGAGGGAGATATTTGGGCAAATGGTTACTTTGTTGAACAAATCGACAAGTATCGACAACAGATAGGCTACGATCCTCAAGCAAGTCCTGACATATTATTGACGTCCCGGCAGGCTCTGAAACTTATGGCGCGCTTACGTGGGGTGAACAGTGATAAAGTAGATGGCGTTGTCGAGTCTGTGGTCGCCCTATTGGATATGGTTGAGCACGAGGACAAATTGGCTGAGGACTTGAGCGGCGGAACAAAAAGAAAATTAGCCCTCGGAATGTCGCTAATTGGTACCCCACAATTGTTAGCTCTCGACGAGCCCACTGCAGGGGTGGACCCTCTCGCGAGACGTGGAATTTGGCAACTATTGAGGGCGTTGAGGGAGAAGAACAAGTCTTCGATCGTGATATCTTCTCACGCAATGGAAGAATGTGAGGCAATCTGTGATCGTATATCCATTATGGCGCGGGGTCGACTACGCTGTATCGGAACCTTCTTACACTTGCACTCCAAGTTTGCGCGAGGTTGCACCTTGCGCGTCCAGTTAGGTGCCTCTTATAAAGCGGGAGCTGCCTCGAGACCTGATCGAAGCGCATCAGAGAGAATGTTAGCTGCAAGCAACACCGGTCAGATTGATCAAGTCGTGAAGGATCTCAATGAACTTTTGGTGGCATCTATCGGTGCAACTGTATTCAAGTTGACGGACAGAAATGTCAATAGTGCGACATTCAATGTAAGCGACAACCGTGTCAGGAGATCCATACTATTCAGATTGATGCGCGACTACCGCCTCAAGCACCCTGACCTGAACCTGAACTATGTGCTAAACGACGCCTCATTGGAAGATATATTCATCTCGTTGGCTCGGGAGGAAGATGGATCGGCTGAAGTCTCTATACGATAGATGATTAGAGTATTAAGACGTATTGCTCTTCATATTCGGGGTTGCAGTCTCAAACCCATAACACTAATTCATACAAGGGTGTCTGTTCCACCGCACCCCTATGAATGAGCCAGTTGTCGACTGAATCAACACCTTAAATCTTCCATGAGAGGTACCTTTTTGGAGCACCCCCCAGGTTCTCTCATAGCCAAATAAAACGAAACCCAATGGGCCTCCTGAGCGGGGACGCCGCTAAAGTCTGATTTCATACATACTCAAACTCATCCCTCAATTTCACTTTCATCCATCCTTCCAGTGGCCAAATTCCAAATCAGCGACTGGATTAGTTTAGATTTTATACTCTGCACTCTGATCTCTTTATTTCACACATGTACTTTTCTAACAAAGGAGTTGATTTCACTTCGTACCAATATTTGTGCTTGGGAGCTTCGCAAACCAGACGATTCCAGCATCTATTTGTTCACAAGCATCTGCAATCGAATGTTCATGGTCCAGGATTTCGCAATATTCCGCTTTGCTTATGTCTACTTTCGTTGTCTAAATGTTCTTGTGCCTTCTCTTGTCTGCTCATTGCTGTGAGGTGACAATTATGTTAAGTGATCGGCCTAGGCCTCTGTTGAGATCTAGTAACACTTCCTCGAGATCGAGTGCGACTAGATTGTTGTAGTACTTCGGGACTCCCTCTTCTCCAGTCCACCTATTTCCTCTTATAAAATATCTAACGTGAACTAAATCGCCCAGACGAAATCGATCCAGTAGGTTGCATCTATATTGGTACAATTGGAAGTAGGCCCTTTGGGGACCAGCTTCACCCAAGTACTCGATGCCAAAATTTCTATTTATAAGAGATCCAGTCAGATGCCTTACCGGACCAATATCAATCAGCTTCCCTATCATTTCCATACTGACAAATATTCCTGACCACTGCTCGAGATTTCTCAAGATTTAAACTTCTGGCTGTACACAACGTCTGCTGGATAAATTTTGGCCCAATTACGCTTGAAAACGCTGACTTTCAAATCTCCACCCTTCCCATGACAATGAGGAAGATATAACATAGAGCTAAGCTAACAATTTCAGGAGCTGCGGAACAGTGTTCAAGGGTTATGGGTAGTCAAAGCAAACAATCTACACCTACTTGATGATTAGATATGCTACCGATAATGTTAGGTTGGATGAGTGCTAAATATTGTCGCAAGCTTTTCCACCCCTAGCTGGCACGCACAGCAATTGAAGAAACTCTATCTAGTCTCCTAGCCAAGTGCAATTGAATGAAATAGTGGCCGAAAGATCCAGGGTCTCCGCCTTTGGAATTGAGGGCAAGTGCCACCTGCCGGTTTGACGCGTCTGTCAGCGTCGCTGACTCAGCGATCGAGCCCTAAACGACAACGCGAATCGTATGATCCTTCTCAGCGATTGATGTAAGGCTTTCGGCTTGTATATGCATTGTATTGATCCGAAGGTATCCCTAACCTATTGTACGAGACTATATGATCGTGTTGAGAATAGCAGACGAAAGTAAGAACAGGCGACAGGCTCAGAGGTTAGCAAGTGGCTGGCCGAAAAAAATAGTATAAACTGCCTGTCTATGAACGTTCGGGAGGCGGAAGTTCAACCGCATCATGATGAGTATTTTACGAAATGCTTTTGCAAGACAGCACTCTTTAGCTTGCATATTAGTGGCTCAGTTATCACAGTTTGCATTCTCTGTAGGCTCCAATTTGTGGCTCTTCTAAGGGTGCTAGCCTTGTAACGAGGTGTTGAACATACTCATGGCGTACTTGATACGGACTGCAGGGTCGATTTGGCACTTGGACCTAGCATCTTTGCAGGAATCTATGTGAGGTAAGAGACCCCAATTTGTGCGAAAAATGCCAAATGTACGACTTCTGGTTTGGTTGGTTCTGAGTTTCTATACACCTTCGCATCATTTTGGCCGACCGCATGCCCGAGGTCAACATTCAGTCTCTAGGATTTGCTCACTCTCTAGAGCTGAAATCAACCTTTCCGGCCTCTTCAAACCGCTCATGTTTGCTCGATCAACTTTCCACACTCATTCCGCAAGGTTAACATAGTTGATTGCGCATCGTGCGCAATCAGGTTCTTTGTTGCTTTCATTCGATTGTAAATCCACAAGACCAAATATCTAGCAGCAATGCAATCTACCGACTACAACCGCTTTGTTGTAGTGTCCAGAAGAATCGGATGAGAGCAAAAAGTGACATCCAGATGAGCAGTCGGTAGGCAAGGTTGAGCGCCGGGATCTGTCCTAGACTCCTGAAACAACGAGTGATAGGTCTTGTCCCGGAGAAGTAGATCAGACAGGCATCCACAGTTGCAGAGTGATCGAGTGATCAAATCAACCACGAGCAGCTACAACTTATTAGAAGCGTTCAAAAATTTCCGTAAGAGCTGAGTTCAAGATTCGGACCCGTCGAAGATGCTTTTGCAACTCATTACAATAAGCGCCAAATTGGCCGGAAACCACCGCCATGCACTTCAAGCTTCCTCAAAGTAGAGAGCAAACAACGATATCGGTAATTAGAGTCGCCTTGGAATCGTTGACTCTTCCAGGGGCTAGCACAGTGAGTAGATCCTAGACCCATGCTGTGTTTGGACAAAATGATTCATTCGCGCAGGAATCAAGTAGAATCAGATGAAAGCTCTCGATCATTGATTGTGAGGCGACTCGTCCCTGGTGGTCGTCAGAAGCGTCAGGCTTGATGCTTGCAGTCAATCACCATCGATGGGCGACTTTCTTCCTGCACGCCAGCTCATAGTTGTGAGCCCAATTAAGCGATTATCAGCGCTCATATCATGCAAAGTTTATACGAATGAAACTTTCTGCAACCATGGTCGATTCCTGCAGGTGGGAACGCCGCCTAAGAACAACGCTTGTGGCCAGCTCGGCTCATTGTTTCAGAGACCTTGCACCAAAAGGTGTATCGTCCTTCTAGGTATCTGACATTCTCATATTCTGGGATGCTCGCTTTGAAGCGATCAGATTAGTGCCAGGATCTAATGCCACTCGGCCTGAGCCGACTGACAGGACTTGTTCGTCGTACACTTTTCAACTGCAAAGTCATATTTAGAAACATTTGATACAACTTTTGTGACAATTCAAGTTATAACGGGGAAACAGAATACCTCAATCTTCAAAGATCCGCCGGCAAAATGCCTCTCGGCAAATCTTCAGACAGGCAAGTCGGTGCGTTATTGCATAGATATTGGCATTCAATTTTGCACCACCGACTAGCAAGCATATTCAAATTCATAATCGTTCCGTCGGTCCTGGTCTCAATACTCGGACTGATAACTTGGGCTCTTGGGAGTATCGATGCAGAAAAATCCAAAATAGTTATGACAATTCCAAACCTCCTTCTGGCTGGCACTGCTCTTGGATGCCTGCACTATGGTAAGTGGTTTATTGAAGATAGAGGATCCGGAATTGGATCTCTCATGTTAGCGATGGGCCTGAGGCGCGTATCTTGTTATATGGCCGGATTAGTAATCATGAGCGTTCATCTGCTGCCATTTATGGTTCTGGCATCTGTTGCTATTGGGGCCACCTTAATAAGAGACTCGGAAGCCCCGCTATTGAATCTGGTCATCCTTGCTCTTCTATTTGCACCTCACATGACCGCCTATTTGCATGCAGTGTGCTCTTTGATATCGTCGCATAATTTCTCCTTCATTTTAGCAATATTCCTCATCTTGGAGCGACTGCCCTCATATGTGATAAACTCTTTCATGCCAAGCGGAGGAGACTGGCGTCTGCTTGTTATGTTCCTCGATCTCGGCTCTCCATATGCACCAATTCGAATCTACCTGCAAGGTTACCTGATGAATAAGAATTCTGGCTCGATCGATTTCGATCCTAAAAGTCAGCTCATCTCAGCTCCATTTTACCTACTTTGTGTGGCACCAATACTATGGACATGGGTTTTGTTCGCCTTCTCAAGGTGGTTCGAAGAGGTCTGTCCATGGAAGAGAGACACAGCTGTATTGAGTCCACTCTTCTGTCTACAGTCTAGTGGCCGTTCAAATTCCCACTTGGAGCCGGCGGATCAAGAAGATGGACAATATTTCGAGAAACGACTCGATGACCAAGGTCGCGAGATCGGAATGCGTGTGTCAAATGTCTTCAAGAGCTTCAATTCGATAGCAGCCCTAAATGGTGCCTCGTTGAATGTGTACAAGGGAGAGACAACCCTTCTTCTGGGCCACAATGGAGCCGGAAAGTCTACCATGATGAACATCATTCTCGGTCTACTTAGGCCCGACTCGGGTCAGGTGGCCACTAGCCGGGCGGGACGTTCTTCAATCATCAGAGTTTGTCCCCAAACGAGTATTCTTGACTCCCATCTCACAGTTAAGCAGCATCTTGAGCTATTTGCCGACATAAAATGTTCCATGGGGCATCAGGAGAAAGAGGAGCACATCAAGGA
>Ga0058701_10001019_pt1 | contig 19261 bp, 16 predicted proteins | sample AgamicOrMae_FD_97039 | JGI IMG/M metagenome (GOLD analysis project Ga0058701, IMG submission 97039) | Agave microbial communities from Guanajuato, Mexico - Or.Ma.e | ecosystem: Host-associated > Plants > Phyllosphere > Phylloplane/Leaf | place: Guanajuato, Mexico | collected 2012-06-04
TAAAACCCCAGCTAGTTCCAAAATACTTCGCTAGATGGAGCCACCTATAACCGGAGAGTCCTCCCATAAGAGCGCCGCATCTTACTTATATAATCTTTGCCCCTCTCTATACTCCCTCCCAGCTCCCTCCCCTGCCCTGCCCTCCTTTGCGGTTCGCATGACTCTGTGGTGTTGCTGCAGTTGTGGCAGTGGTCAGATGATAACCTTATCTTTGTGGTGACATTATGTGATCAAAGTTGGATTTTTAGAAAATGGATTTACGAGCTACATTTTTAATATTCTCTGTGATTTTAGGGATTTTGACTCGCGTATATAGCATTTCTGGAGAAGATGATGAATCGTTTGTGAAGAATCACAAGTATATGCCACATGAACAATTAACTTCCTTCCTGCACAATTTGACGTATCGGTATCCTCAAATTTCCAAGCTATTTTCTATAGGAAAGTCAGTACAAAACAGAGAATTATGGGTTTTAAGGATATCAGCCGATGTGTCGGAAAGACCAACAAAAGTACCGATGGTCAAATACATTGCCAACATGCACGGCGACGAAAGTGTCGGCAGAGAACTCATGATAATGTATTCCCAGTATTTACTTGTTAACTATGGAAAGGATAAGCGAGTCACCAACATTGTCAATCATACCGACATATATATTATGCCTTCCATGAACCCAGATGGCTTTGCAAATTCCCAGGTACTATATATATATTTTTTTTTTCAATTAATTGAAACAAACATTTAGTGTACATTGCATGTTTATCCCCTTTCACAGTAACATCTGTTACCCTTGAGCTGTCTGTTTTCAGGAGGGAGTTTGTGATTTACCAGGCCAGGATAAAGTAAAGTACACGGACAAAGGCAGAGTGAATGCAAATGGTGTAGACTTAAATAGAGACTTTCCAGATCAGTTTGACAGCATTCCCAAAGATTTTAAAGACTGTCAGCCAGAAACCCAAGCAATGATGACATGGATTGTCAGCAATCCGTTTGTGCTCTCAGCAAACTTCCATGGAGGAGCAGTTGTAGCTAGTTACCCATTTGATTTTAATCCTTCAAGGTAAGTGTTTTATGTCTGTGATTTAATTGAATGGCCTGTATGTATTCATCATGAACATGTACTTAATTGACATTTCTGCTTCTTTTCAGTTCCCGCTCAAGTGGTGTTGAAAGTAAATCTCCTGATGATGAGTTATTCAAAGCTCTAGCATATGAATACTCCTCTCGCAACCCTGCCATGATAAAACGGTTAACTTGTGCGGGTGAGAGCTTTGAAAATGGGATCATCAATGGGGCAGACTGGTATAATGTGAAAGGTTTGTATCTGGTTCTCTCAATCAGCTGACCAGAACATACTCATTTTCTCCTTTTTTTCTAATTGTATTTGATTTGAATTCCTATTTATTTTATTTTACTGTTCAGGTGGCATGCAGGATTACAATTATGTACATTCCAATTGTTTTGAGATAACCTTTGAGGTATCGTGCTGCAAGTATCCCTATGAAAATGAGTTACCAAAATTCTGGAAGGAAAATAAGGAGTCCCTGTTGCGATATGTTGAAATGGCTAACACTGGTGTCAAAGGTAAGTCTTAACAGATTGGAATAATGTGCAGCAGATTTATGATTCTCACAACTTCCTTTCTCTTCTTTAAGGTTTGGTTGTTGACCGAGCCACAGGCAAACCTGTAATTAATGCGGTCGTTTCTGTCGATAATATTGACAAAAATGTCACTACGACTGAGGCCGGTGAATTCTGGAGACTTCTAAACCCAGGTCATTATCTCCTTCGCGCGAGAGCCCCGGGGTGAGTATTTTTATTAATTCTTAATTGTAACTCCACTCTTACATGGACCTATACTGCTACAGGTATTTCAAAAGAAACAAGTTTTTCTCAGAAAAATTATTTGTTGGTAACCACAAAACCCACCAAAGTGGTTATCTTTTAAAAGTAATTTTTCTGTCAGTTCTTTGTGCATATTCTGGTATCCTGGCGTCAAACAGATTCATATTGTTGTATGAAATTCGAGAAACATCTCTTAAATGTAAAATAACATTGGGGAATAACGTGCGCTCGATGAAAATAAAACATCGTCATTGTTATTAAATGATCTGCGTGGTTATTTCTGGGATCGAAGATTGGCTAGGATCTGCATGAGGAAATCTGGACCCGAGTAGATTCTGGGAAAATCCCCGCTCTGAAAACAGTGTTCATTAGAGTCACCTACAAGGAAAAAGTCGCATTTGGCAAAGCGGGGCGAAGGGGGGGGGGATGTTTGCCGCAGCTTACCTGCGGCATAATTCCGTGAAGTACAGTAGAAACAATTGGTGGGGAGTTGATCTGTACCGTTGAGATCCAAAGTTGCGGTGCGCAGTTTCCAGTGACCTTTTATTCTTTGGTATTGGCATTTACCAACCCTGACTGATGTTGGAAGTCTGCATGCCTCTGTAATTTAACGGCAGCCACGCGTATACCGCATATGAAATTTCACGTTGCGACTTTTGATGTGGACTGTACAGCTCAATTTCTTTGGGGATTAAGAATCATTTTAAGTAACTTTCCCGGCGGAGCGTTGTCCCCAACTTTTTCTTTTCTCTCTTACGTCTCCTTTTCGTCACTGCCTCGGGGGCGCGATAAGAAACGGAGCTATCTCTCTCTCTCGCCTCTCATTTGAGCTCAGTGTACAAGACAAGGAAAGAACGCCCCCGGACAGTTTTTAAATCCCCGATGGTGGGGTAGGCAAACTTATTTTTCTATTCAAAATTACGGGCAATTGCGTTGGCGGGGGACTTAAATCCCTTAGCGTAAGGGCAAAGACAGTTTTCTAAGGGTAGCCTTCCAATTTGAACCAGACTTATCGTGCATCTGAAGTTCCTTATCATTTGGTAAATGTTTCTTTGAAGGCGGAAGGAAATATTTTGTTTGCAACTGAAACCTAATGAAGTCAATCTAATATTTTTTTTTCCAGGTACGAGGATGAGACACTATCAATTTACATCAACGAAAACAGAACCACTGATGACGTGACCCTGCACATGCGTGAAGTTATCAAACCTCTAACAGGTACAGGAAACTTTTAAACTGAACTCTTCTAGCATTTTTGGAATTTGTTTTTGATTCAGTGTGTTCGTAAAACATGCATGATAGGACTTGCTCAATCTATCAAGGAGCGTTCTGGTGGAAAGGGAAAAGAGAACGTTTCTTTCCTACAATTCTTTTCAAATATCCCAAAAAAAAAAATTAATGAGATTTTGGGCAGGAAAAGGCGTGTGATCTGTTAAATCTGAATTTCTGTTGAAGTGTTTCTTTTTTAATCGTAACAGCATTCCTTTCGGTGTTGCGCTCTACAAGCCAATATCGGAATGCAAGCCCCAAAAGATTTTCAATTTTACTCACAAACAGTATATTACTGCGTTTGCGGGTTTAAATAGTCGTGCGTCGTGGGTCACGTGATGCTGATTTCCTGTCCCTTACAGACCCCCTAAGCAAGATACTCGATTGGATTCAACACCCAACCCTGTGGTTCTGATTGGTGAAGGCGTGCAGGCGATTTAGTCACGTGATCCAGTTGGGGACTCTTTCCTTATAGGCTCTCTACTCTCTACTGCCATCTTTAAACAATAAACAAAGACATTGGAATACTATCCTCACGACGTAGAAGCAACAAACGGATTCAAAGTAATTGAAATACTGAGGGGAACTGGTAATGAAAGAAAGCAGGTTTTGAAGTTAAGCACCTCTTTTTTTTAACTAGGAATACATTCATGCAACGTCGTTTATTGTTTTTGAAATCAAATCAGACGCCTTTTACATTACTAGGGTGTTTGTTTGCTTGAATCAGTATTTTTCTTTTTTTTATTATTATTTTTTTTTTTAAGATCTGTTTTCTTTGTGTGGCCTATGATCGAGAGTACAAATTGTGTTTCTCTGATTGTTAACCTACTCAAGCAACGAACTCTTTTACGGTGATTTCCGAAACTTTTCCGCTAAAGCGATCTATCATGTATACGTGTTTCCTGCTTTGGGCGATGTACTTAATTCAAATTTTAGAATTGGAGATATTAAATCGAGCGGAAGTTCCTCATCAGTCCGCTGTGGCGCTGCGGATGGCCCCTCGCTCCCACCTAGCGAACTGGATAGGAACTGTGAGAAATAGTTCGACACGCGATACTAAGGTCGCTTTTGTTGTCCTATTTAAACGGCGGTGATAATTTCTGTCTTGCATTAGCCGACAATATGAGACGGTGAAACCTTGATATATCGAAAATCGAAAGCTGTTCGCAGCTCGCCGTATAAAACTTTATATGTACCTGTACCTCGATTATTTCCGCGATGAATTCGTTAATATTTTATAAAGATTCGATATATCGGGGTCCTGCCGTGTTGTGTCTTAAGATTTATCGATTCGAGATCTGTCTGCTTTATGTTATTTCCACGGGTATTTTCGTGAAATTGCGTGATTGTTATTTTTGAAGGAAGCACCTTAGATCCCTGCGCTACCCTCGAGTCATTGTATAAAAGTGTATTAACACTGGACAAGGGTAAGCCCGCTTATGCTCCTATATTACGCTTATGGTGTTTAGTCCAGCATACTATATTTCAAATGGTCTGGCTCGCTCTGATCCTGAACTTCAAACCTTGTGTTAGATCTCAAATTTCCTACTAATTTAATTTCTCTTGAAATAGTGGCATTACTTACTTAATTCTGTGAGCGTCCACGGGGTGACCAACCTTCCAAAACCTTACCGGTATATAGACATTGTGCTTTACTGACATAACTTTCTTTGAACAAGAAATACGTAGTAGTTCGTACACAGTAAGTACTTTGTTCTTAAAGTAGTACAAATCTTATAACTTTTTATTGTTTTAACTTTTCACGTGGTTCGGGCGAGCTGTATGAAAGGTAACAGCGATATGTTTTCTCAAGCACTCCTTTTTTGTGTATTGTCTTCTGAACTGTCTCAAAAGGTGGGGGTTTAGTTCTGAGAAGGAAGAACACCTAAAGATGCATTAAACAAGTCTTACATGAGTTCGTTTAGTACTTCCTCTCTTTAATTTTGTATCTTTTTTTGGAGAGATTTCGTTTGTTGGGCGTATCTGTTCAACCTGGATAATCAACGCGTAATCTCGATTTTTTCCTCTGAGCTTGGTCTTTCTTCTCGCAATTTTTAACAGTTTTTGTGCATTTTATCTGGTGGTGGATTCTTTTGTGGGTGGTGTGAGTAACAGCATGAACTGCTTTCTTGTCATAAGCTATCGCGAAATTACTGTCCACGCAATCACCATTTGTATCATAATCTAGAAGTCCAACTATTATTGTCTTCTCAAATTATTATTATTGCTTTTATTTTTTTGGGTGGGTGGGAATTTTTGGCAGGCACTGCCTGGTAATGTAAATTTTAAGACTTAAACGCAAACCGAAACAGAAAACTCGCCTAACGACTTTTCAGTTCCCAATATCTCTCGTACGATTGTAAAGCTCGCTCAAAATTTAATTTGGCTTCTAGTATACCGTTGGCGCCAAAAAAAACTGCTCTTCTTCCTCGATTTCTCGCGCATTGCATTTTCATTTGCTTCTAATAATTGCCTTGAAATATAACAGAGGATGTGACAAGTTTTCAAGCGAAGTTCGAATTTTGCATTGAAAATGGATCGCGCCGAATTCGAGAATCTCGAAAATGTTCCAAAAAGAGACAGTCTTATCGTTAATTTATCAATTAGGACCGGTTTGTTTCGAATACCCGTTTCGTCATTCACAGAATATCGTTAAAAACAAAACAGGCTGTCTCGTTTTAAACGCTTTTTCCCTGAAGGAAGGCAGGGTGCGGTTGGTATTGCGTTTGTAGTCTAATGGCGATTTTGGTGAACTTTCAGGATCAAATAGCAGCATTCCTGTAATTTTAGATGGCCTGCCATGGGGTAGAGAATCGGCTGGTGGTGGTGCAGTTGAACGCAGGCCCTACCCTCTTCTGACATTGGTTACAGGCGCCCTAGTTTTAACGGTTCTCTCGATTTAATGGCGAAAAGATTTGACTACTGTGATCAAGAAGTGTACAGTATTTTTTTACGAGATCGGAATATATGTAGTATTTTGTATTGTGATACGGGCACTGAAGTTTTCTAGTCCTCAAGTCTTATTTTGTAATAGTCGACTGTACTCAAGGGCGAAACTTTGTGATGTATTTCAAGTGACGAGGGTATTATCTTTTTACTCGCTTTTTTCTTTCTGCTTTTATTGTACTAATAAACGATATTTTGAAGATGATTCATTCTGATTTAGTTTTTAAGACCATTGATGGACCCCTTTCTAGGAAGTTATGTGGTGAGCAAAGCCGTAACTTGGTTTATAGGCAAGCGCTCTTGTCATTTTTTTCGGACCATTTGGTCTTATAACTTTTGATATTTACGATTGATCATGAAAAGAGACTTTAAATGGCGGTGGAATGGAACTGCTGTATCTGAGCTAATGCAGCTACCTAATAGATGACTTTATTCTGTCTTTGAAGACACCAATAGCGTTTTCAGATAAAGCTTTGCTTACTATCAACTGAGGGCGGTATTGATCATCCATTTTTACTATCAGTCCAAAAGGTATTGTCCAGTTCTAGTCGCGCAAGAAGGCCCCGCCTTATGGGGAAATACATTGATCACCGCCTTGTTGCACGGCCAGAACCGGACAATACCTTTAGGACTGATAGCAGTTGTAAATCCGGAAAGGGATGCTAAAAGGCTAAAGGTTAATTAAAAGAGAAACCTCTTCATCCTCTATGATCCAGACCATTTGATTATGGTGTGATTGTTAACCCGAGAGCTTCGCACCAAACACGAAGTAAAATACAACTTAAAAAAAATAGCGACAATATTTCACTGTGTTCCGTGCGTTGTCTTTTTTTAACAAAGATGGCAATGTGCGCAGAGAGCTTAAAAGGGGTATCAAGAGACAGTGATGTCAAATTAAATGGATTCGTTAGCGGGGGCTCTTAAGTATTTTTTTTAAATCATATCTTTTCTCGCTTACCACGCATTGTTTCTGATATGTCATTGTCTCTCTTATGGACGCCGTTTTTCGCCGAGTAAGTTATCTTCTGGAAAAGAGGATCAACTTGCCGTGCTGACGTAAGAAACATAATTTGATTAGTTTTCTAACGCCTTAATGTTGGATTTGTTATTAGATAAAGACCCGGCGACTAGAGAGAAAGTTGAAACTCCTCCTCGTACGGACAAATACCACTTCGTTATTCCAGAGAAGTTTAAACATCACAACTATACTGAGATGGAAAAGTATCTTATCGTTTTAAGTAACATGTTCCCAAACATCACGCGCTTGTACTCAATCGGTAGGAGCGTGGAGGGCCGCCAGTTACACGTTCTGGAAATCTCTGATAATCCAGGAAAACACGAACCAGGTAAGGTTTTACACGATACCTGATTATTTTCATTCTTTTAGACAATGACAATAACCCATCCGTGCGGATGAACGGGAGATATCCCACGATTTTAGAGAAATTCATCTCCCGAAAACATATCGCCGTTCTAATTTTTTCGTGAGTTGGCTGTAACTCTGTCAAAGTCTTGGAATCAAATATTTTAGAGGAACAGGATCTCTCGAATCGTCTTTGTAGCCCATCAGTACCAAGATCCCTGTTTTTATTAACTTAGTTTTAATCTAATGAGTAAAATTTGTGACAAGATTTTCTTGTAATATTTTAGCTTTAAAATCTGGTGATGAACTGTCGAAATGAAAAGTTGGGTCGCTAATGTATGGCATATCCCTTGATTAAGGGCGATATGACGTTTGATGTCGACCGTACAGAAGTTTGAGTCATATTATCAGGGCGATTGAAGAAATCATTATATAAGTGAAAGTAATTTAGCTCTAGCGTCTTGTCGGCCTACGATATGTTTTGACATAAGTGCTTGAAAGATATTTTTTCCAGGTACTAAATGCTTTTCCAAGATAGTCCACCGAAAGAGAACATTTTAGATCAAAATTCTAATTAGAAGCTTTGCATTTTAAGTGTGTTTTACCGCTAAGAAAGTGGACAATATTTTGCTCAAAATATCAAGGATTGCGACTCCTGAAATGAATTTGTATTTTGAACAGGTGAACCCGAATTTAAATACGTCGCTAATATGCATGGTAATGAGGTCGTTGGTCGAGAAATGCTTCTCCTGTTTGCAAAATACCTCTGCGAGAACTACAAACAGGACAGCCGCCTCACTAAACTAGTTGATAGTACCCGTATCCATTTGCTGCCGTCGATGAACCCAGATGGATACGAAATATCGAAGAGATTTGAAGGAGACAGTTCTCTTCAACATTTCCTCATCGGTCGCCCAAATGCCCGAGGGGTTGACCTGAATCGCAATTTTCCAGACCAGTATGAATCACTTCAGATGCAGGTATTGTGCTCCATAAACTTATTATTATTCTGTGATACTCCGTAAAAAGTCTATTACTTTTTCTTTTCTGTAAGGTTTGAAAGTTAGATTTTTGCCCGGCTACCAGTGAGTTACTTATATCACTCACTTTTTGTCACTTGAAACGATTTCTGTCACTTGTGACTTTTCCGTAAATTTTGTCTCTTTTTGTCGCTGTTTTGAAGATTCTTCGTTGTTATTCTCATTCGTTGAGATATTGTTTTTGCGAGGACCCTCAAATATGATCGCTGATTCGCGGTCTGCCCTCGCGCAAAACAGCATTGTGAGTTACGCCTTCCCCTCCAACATCCCGTTCGTGAACTGCCGCCTCTCCTGGGCCGTTTAAAATCAACGAATTGAGCAGCAGATGTCGGTTATAACCATTTTTAGTTTCCCTCAATCAGATCCAATCGTCAAAATAAAAATCCCCTAAAAAAAATTTCGGGACAAAAAATTTAAAAAAACCTAGGTGTACCCCCTTGCCTTTTTTTAAAAATTTTGACCAAAAAACTTTTTGTTGAATTTTTAACATTTGATGATTGAAATTGTTTAGGGGGAACTAAAAATGATGTTTACTGTCGTCGGTTGCTCATTTCGTCGATTTATCGAGTCAAAAAGTGAAATATAAGATGTACGCCTTTTCCTCGAACCTCTCGGCCGCGAACTGCCGCCTCTTTCGGCCCATTTAAAATCGACAAATTGAGCCACACACATCGGTTTTAATCAGTTTTAGTTTCCTACAATCAGATCCAATCGTCAAAATAAAAATCCCCTAAAAAAAAAAAATTCGGCCCAAAAAATTGAAAAAAAACCTAGGGGTACCCCTTGCCTTATTTCAAATTTCTAGTCGATTTTGTTTTGTTAAATTTTTAACGTTTGATGGTTAGGATTGTTTAAGGAGAACTAATAATTTTTGTTTAGTAATATATTTTTTTTTATAAAACTATTTTAAATGTGTGTGGATGTTTGTTTTGTTTCAGGAAAAAGTGGTCCGCCAACCAGAAACCCAAGCAGTCATGGATTGGATCCAACAATATCCGTTTGTTTTATCAGGAAATCTTCACGGAGGATCACTAGTAGCAAATTATCCGTTCGACAACGCTCCATCTGTTACATCCGAAACCAAGAAAAAGTATAATCCGTCCCCAGATGAAGCCATCTTCAAGCAACTTGCCAGAGTATATGCCAGTGTAAGTACGTCGGAAAATTCATTGAGCTGATTGGTGGGATGCAAGTGTGACTTGGGAGTCGACGCCTCTCTCCCTGTGAGGCTCTCTACCGTATCGGACGTGAACCCTACTGCTTTCTTACATCAGGCACATCCTACCATGTCGATGGGATATCCACGGTGTTTGATGGGCCCGTCAGACAGGTTCCAAGAAGGGATTACAAACGGAGCAGAATGGTACCTAGTTTCGGGAGGAATGCAGGATTACAACTACCTGCATAGCAATTGCTTCGAAGTCACCATCGAAATGGGTTGCATCAAATTTCCGAACGCCACTGAGCTTCCGAAATATTGGCTCGACAATCGTGAATCTTTGCTGAAATTCGTAGAACAGGTACGTTTTCTCGAACACATTTTTTGTTAAGGTTGAAAAAACTGCGTGGTTGACGAAAGGAACGGATGTTTCTTTGATTTTGGCAGGTACATGGAGGAGTTTCTGGTTTCGTTCGGTCCTCAAACGGAAGCCCAATCCGTAACGCTATAATTTCAGTTCGCGGCATCGATCACGTCGTCAAATCTGCCGTTGATGGAGATTACTGGAGACTGCTTGCTCCAGGAAGATACAGCATCACAGCATCCGCTCCAGGGTGAGTCATTTTAGCCAGCGAGCAGTCAACTAAATCGAGTTCGCTGTTCCATCTTATCGCGCGGCTTCGTGCGCGCTTTTAAAATATTTGTGTCGTTTCAGGTATGATAGCGTGACTCAAGAGGTCACGGTCCCGGAATGGAGACCCGTCGATAACGCCCCAGTGAAAGGCGTTACTTTGGATTTCCTTTTACTTCGCGAAGAGCTTGTTCTGGATTGGTCGGACAAATACGACTATAACATCACTAACAACATTTTAACGCAACATCACTATCACAATGTCTCAGGCGTGAAGAGAGAGTTCGAAATTTTACAGCGGGATCAGACTTGGGTTGAACTTGTGGAGGGAGTGCCACATGTCAAGATAACCGCTGAGGTTTGTTCTCATTTTAAAGTCTTTTCAAAAATTTATTTCGATTCAGTAAATTTGGAAAGTGACATTTTCTATCGCTTCTGATCCACGCTGGTTTAATTTTAAGGGTGCAGTAATGTTTTACTGATTGTATTTCATCGTAGGTTGGCGGGCCTGAAGAAGACAAGTTCCAGATTCTTCTGATTGGTGGACTGTGGGGATCAGAACCAATCGGAAGGGAAGTCTTGCTCCGGCTGGCGAGACATCTCGTAGCTGCCGCGAAAGCGAAAAACGAGGTGGTTGGCAGTTTACTGAAGCAAGCTGTTATCCACATCGTCCCGTCGCTCGAGCTCGATTTGTTTATTCCCGATTCGTTGAGCGAGGACTGCGAATTAAAGGGAAGCCCTAGTGGAGGGATCGGACAGCTCCTAACGAGCGAACACTCTGCCGGGTCTTCGGGAAGTAACGGGAAAGCTGTGCTAGATAAAATGTTACGAGAGACACGTTATAATTTGATCATCAGCGTTGATGGAGGTGGTTTGTCAGTAAGGTTAGTAAGTTTCTTTCCATCTAATAACAGATTGAAAGAGTTTTTGGAATAAAAAGACAAATTTTTAATCATTCGATTTAGACATATTTGCTTCCTAGTTGACGATATTAGTGTAGAATATAAACTACTGGTTTTTCTTTTACAGGCACAGTGCCTCTAGCACCGTTGATAAGGTTCTCGAATCATCTCTACAGATGTTGAAAAACAGTTACAAATCAGCGTTCTCTGTAAGCGTCTATCACATTTTTAAAGCCAATATAAAGCTGTGCCTTTTCCTCACGTTTTTCGTTTGTTTCCAGAGTCCCCAAGTTTGTGAGGAGTCAACACCGGAACTTCCGATGGACAATATAGCGAACTTGCGACAGAGGGCGGTGGATTATGTGTTTGCCCGGTACTCCGTCCCTATGGTAATAAGGCTTTCATAACCTTCAGATAGGTTTGTTCTTTGAGGGGTTCTTTGTCTTACCTGTCGATTAATTCCAGATATCGGTGCAAGTAAGCTGTTGCCGTGCACCGCCTTTTAAAACTATTCCGCTGATCTGGAAACATCATCTACAACCTATTCTTTCATTAATGACAGCCTCTATTCAAGGTAAGTTGATTCAAAAACTAGATTTTATTCAGACTCGACGAGCCGCCTCTTAGATTGAAAGTACGCAATTTGAACACGCAAATGCAAAAGCCCTTACAACACATGATCAAAACTTAATTGTTTTCCTTGTCTTTTATCCAAAGAAGAACGCTTTTTCAATATTTGTTCAGGAATACCCTCCCCGTTTTAAAAAAATGTATTTTCCCTCTTGGGTTCTATCTTTGTTTTATAACCACTCTGGTAAGGAGCTATGTGCCGTGTTCTTGGCGACGAAAGGCGCAACGCTAGAGGCTAAAAATGCAATCTTAAAAATTTACTATCTTCGTCGTAGGAATCGTTCGGTCGATTTTTATTTCCTCGTGTCTCGATATCTTTTCATGGAAAATATGACGACTGTAATCGTTATTCTAGGTATTTACGGTCAACTTGTTGATTCCGCCGGGAACCCTCTTCGTAATTGTGCAATTCGAATCGGCGATTACAGACGTGACATCAAAGTGAGCCCCAATTCGGCGTTCTTCCACGTGACTCTGCCTTCTGGACCTTACGCAATAACGGTGAGAGACGTTCACAGATTTGCGAAATTTCTTAAAAATGCGATTTCTCCGCACGAAAGGAATTATTTGTTGTGCCGTGCAGGGACGTTGCCCTGGATATGAGGAGTCGGCGCGGAGCATTAACGTCGAAGAAAACAGGCTGACCCATTTCAACCTGACTTTGGAACGATCTTCAAAAGCCTCCCCTCTGGGACCCGCGCCTTACAGAAATATCACAGAAATCGCGAAGCTCCTGCACGAACTCTCCAAGCGGTATCCTAAAATCAGCCGATCTTACAGGTAAGAGATACGCCATGTCGCATATCTTCCTGAGACTTTGGCCAATGCCGGTGTGGACCGAAAGCCTAGAGCTTCCAATTTCAAAGAGATGCGATCGTTCTCTATAAGTGGCATCCTCGATTCGTCGTCTACAAGTTTGGAAATCTTTTCTGTTCAGCTTGGGAAGGTTATCCAACATTCCTGCACTGGAACTAGGGTCACAAGAAGAAGACGTCGAAGGTAAAGCCAATATCGGATTTTTGGGAGGTTACCACAACAATGAAAGGATTTCGAGTGAAGTTCTCATCCAGTTTATCCAACATATGCTCGGTAACTACGGCCGCGACGAAACCATCAATAAATATTTCCGCGTAAGTACGAAATGAGCGGCCAAGCTCTTGAGCAACTTCCCAACTTATCGTGATGAATTTTGCAGAAACTTCGGATCCACGTGATTCCAGATTTAACCCCTACACCAGAGCACGACGGGCGGGAACGGGAGATGGACTATCCACTTGGTTAGTAGAAAGTCCTAGAGCTGCTAGCTTCTTCTGCTTCGCAGTTGGTGACGATTTTGGTGTTCTAGATGATAGTTACGAGCCTGCTTTTGAGGAAACCAAAGCTGTGATGAGCTGGCTAGATGAGACGAATCCCGTTCTTATCTTGGCTTTGCGTGCCGGTTCGTTGCACGTCTCTATTCCATTAAGCGATCATCATTCCGAGGGCGAAGAAGATGCCAATTCTTTCCGTACGGCGGATGATCAGGTATAGCCACATTCCAGGATATTCCTTACCGAGTCCTCTTATAACTTCCGCCCGGCGAAGCTTCGAAGTCTTTGTGTTTATACTAAATACGAAACTTTTTCTGCTTATAATTCAGCAATACCTCTTCGTGAATATACTTGATTTTCTTATTAAGGTTAAAGGAATGTTGTATTCGAAATGCGAGCGTCACGAAGTTTCAAAGTGTTTGTATTATTCCAGATTAGAACGTTTTTCGGCGTAGAATTCAGTGTGCTAGTTTTTAAAAGTGCACAGATTTTTTTTCTTTCATGGATAAAGAATATTTTATTGTTATATGTTATGAATTTTTATTTTTGATGAGTCGTTTCCTTTGTGCCAAGGAACAGATACGCTTAACGATATTTGTATTTTTATTTTACAGATTCTACGATCTTTAGCTGCTCACTATGCCGAACTACACGAAACGATGCGTACCGGCATTCCCTATTGCCATTCAAGACCAAATGATATTTTTACAGGAGGCGTAACTAACGCAGGACAATGGATGAAACGTCAGAGGAGTTTAATGGTACATTTCTGTTCTCAACTTCTTTTGTAATGATGCCAAGTATGCGTAGAATTCAACCTCATGATCCGAATACTGTTTTAGGGCAAGGGTATCGAACTGAAAGTTATCGTTTGTGAACGGAGACAGGTGTTACGCTATTCGCAATATCTAGACAGTTTAGCCAACACAGTCGTACCCAGTCTAACCTTAATCTACATGTATTTCGCTCAGTTCGACTCGGCATGTTACACAAGAGCTAGAAATGCAACATCTTAAATCTACAATCAACTCCATAGAAAAACTGTAGAATACTATCAGACCTGATAACACGAACTTTTTAATATTGTAAATGTTGTACAGGACTACGCATATTTGAAAAGCAATGCTATGCTCTTCGAAGTATTCTTAGATTGTCGCGTTCTTCCGGAGCAAGCTTCTATTCTTGAAACGTGGACGGCTCATGAAAACAGCATAAAATCGATGCTCGAAGCTGTCTCTGGTTCCTCTCTTGGTTCAGGAATCACAGGTATGAAAACAGCATTTTGAAATTCGTGGCCGACTCTGGCAGCCGAATCTGATGAAATCTTAATTGCAACAAAAACTTTTATCTTTCAGGTCACGTGTTAGATACAGACGGGCACCCAGTGGACCGCGCAAAGATAAGAATCGCTAAAAACGACCATGTGGCCGAGACACGACAAAATGGAGCTTATTGGCGGTTCTTAAGCCCAGGTAGATTGATATCACGATTTTGGAATCTAATGCTGAAATATTTCAGCGGAGAACTGATTTTTCGGGGGAAGAAATACGTTGTTTTTTTTTCCATTGTCGTATTTACGGACCAAATATGTGATATCATCCGGATCTTTTTAAAACCAAAGAAACCCCAAAAACGCTCTTCTCTGAATTTTCAACGCACTCCTCTGTAAATAAATTTCGACGGTGGAATTTTGTTACTTCCCGTCGGCAAGTCGAGCGGGGCAAGGTCCAAGACAGGAAATCTAATCTTTCTTAACCAAGGTTAACTTTACCTAACGGTTGTCAAGCGTGATGAGGCTTACTCATATATAAAGAAAAATTAAACCAAGGTGGAACTTAATTTGTTTTGCCTCCTGCGTTCTTCATAGTGCCTTATTACTTTGAACTGTAAATGACATGCGGTCTGTTGGAAACGTAACAAATCATTTCTTCTATCCTCAAAATTTCCAGGTCAATATACAGTTTATGTTGAAGCCAATGGCTATTTCCAGTCAAAAAAACTTGTCACGGTTCCTAAAGGTCCAATGAGCAAAGTTGTTTTCAGACTGGTTCGAGACGAATCAGTCTTGGGAATGCCTCGACTGGTCTTTATCATGGTTACAGGTAAGCCATAAACGCAACAGTTTTGCCAACTTTGCGCGCAAATATTTCTAAAATTCCCGCGTTTTTTTTTTTCCTCTAGGATTGATATGCCTCGCTCTGATTGTTTGCGGGGCAGCTTGCTACGCGTTTTGCCAGCGTAGAGGTCGCCGACGGGCCTTAGACGAATACGCCTTTTCAGTGCTTCCACAGAAATCGTTCTCTCTGTTAAATGAGAAAGAGGACCAAGCAGGTAAGTCTAGCTGGGGCCCCTTACCGACGTGCAATAGGCAACGTGGCGTACATGAGTGTGTCTTGGTTGCCTACGCTACGGTGTGCAGGGGCCGTACAGAAGAGGGATACAACCTCTGAAATTTACAGAGTATTTCGGAATATGGGAAAAGTACTTGTTACAAAGAATCTCCTTCGATCTTAAATTCTTGTCCGGCTTCGAGTTTATTTCGTCATTTTAGGATCGGAGAAGAATGTCTACAAATCCTTCCTGATTGCCCCCCCATTCAAGAATTTCCCGCCGGAAAGAGTCGAAGCATGGGTCAGTGAGAAGGTCCCCATGAAGCTGACCGCCCCACCCTCCCCTCCTATCCTTCCTGGCTCATGTTTTACTTCATCCTCTGTAAACACAGTTATTGAAGTCATCCAAAACGGTATTCGTTTCATATCGATTTTCACGACGGAATGTCTTGGTCGGGTTGTTCGACGCTGCTTTTGTTTTTAGGATTCGTTACTCGGCCGTATTACGACAACGACTCGAGCTCAGAAGAGGAGACCTTGGAGGATGAGGAAGATGAAGAAGATGAAGACATAGTAATGGTGAAAAGGCCGATACTTACTCCATGATTATGTTTAGTGCATTTAATGATGGCTGTGCAAACAAAGATTCAACACAGAAGACGATCTTAATGTTTTCCTGATTTTTAAGGGGGGAAGGTATTTTAAAGCACGTATCTACTTATCTTGAAGACCAATAATACTTCTTGATAATGTGTTGACTGCATGTGATTTAATTAGCTAATCTTCCGAATAATGCCGGATATGTTTTTAAAAATCGTGGATCGTAGGACAACTTTCATTTTGAATTTCCCTGACTTTTTTTGTACGTTAGTGAGCTTTTTTTTGGTTTGTTTATTGTTAGTTTAATTCTTCCATCGGTACAAAGTGGGCTAAAACGATGTTTTAGAACCGGTAAAGTAGAGTACTCAATTAGAGGAATTAATTGTGTCGCACTAATACTCGGAGCTAATTGCAGCGTTAGATATCAAATTAGTATTTTATGCATTACTTTTGTACGGTTTGGCTGAAATTCTACTGTCATTTGGTCGTAAGTAAGACGATCATGACCTAAAGAATCAATTAATGCTAGTTCTTTAAACTATCAATAAATACCTATTATTGTGTTATTAACCTAGTTGAACAAATTTTTAGAACATTTTTAAATGGATTGTTATGTCCTTTTTATAAATTTACTTTGTGTAACTTTTTAATACTTCCTAATATTTGACTGATCTTGTGTGAATAACCGTTAAAGGTCACTCTGACCTTTGAAGTTAGTGTACTTCCATTAAAACTTCTGTATCCATTTTGGTATTTTGCTCGAGAAATTCGCAAACAAAAAATGGACGAATTTTGTGCTTCGTGTTAAATGTGCTCTTTATTTCCGATGTACATTTTCGCGTATCTCTGCTTATGACAATGCTGAGGCTGTTCTGTTTCATTGTGTCACAAGTCCTTTATTTCAATGCTGTTTCTCTTAATACTTTTCAGCCATTTCAAATGGATAATTTCCGTGCAACATGATGATGATCGGGTGACATTTCCTCTAAAAAATTCAAATGATACTGAATGCAATACAACTTGTAGTTACCAACAGCTGAAAAAAAAAGTAAAACACTTCTTACGTTTTCTGTCCGAGTTTTATTAAGATCTTACCAAAAATTATATAAAAAATTAAGTTAACTTTATGCTTCCGATACCGCCTATTTAATGATATTAGATAATTTTATTTTGTACCTTGCTTTAGCATTTTTTCTTGAGCTTAAAATTATAATTCTGCTGAAATGTGATCAGCCTTTTACACCCTTTCACTTAGACTAGTCGGAGCTTCGCACTCCGCAAGTAAATAATCGGCTCCATGCCGTTTAGTTTGATAAATTTATTAAATTCCTCTATTGGCATTGTTCCTTATTCCGGTAGTTTGCCCCAAAGCAGTGTAAGTAAAGTGGACTATTTTTTACCGTCCTATCTTTTAGTCCTTTTGGTACAAATCGAATTTTGGAATATTTTGCTCACATTTTGAAATTGTTCAGAGCGGAGGGAATATACAGGACTGCTTCTGTGACTCATAGCTCACAGAAAATCCTTTTTTATGTGTTGTGAACTATCATGTACTGCCTTTTTGTGAACCTTCATCCTTCCTTATCTGTTAATCAGCCGTGTTGGCGAACAAACTTCCGTTGAACTAAAACGATATTTCCATACGATGTTTACATACAAATCATATTTCCATACATATTATATACACAGAGAGAAAAGTTGTCTATTTTCATACCGTTGATATTTTTTACGAGTGTGTCCTTGTACCAACAAAGAAGCAATAAAAAATGTTTATATTTGCTTGGCGTGTTGTTGAATTTTTTTCATCTTGGAACCAATTTTTATCTTCCTAAAAAAAAAACTTAAGCCCTTAGTGAAGTGCCACATTGAAAGAGAGAATCCTAAAACCCTGACTTCCATCCTTAATACAGTAAAAACAGTCGCCTGACTCAACCTCAACAATTTATTAACATCCAAATCGTTCACATAAATAATGCGATTGTAAAAAGATGAAACCATTTTTACGTCAATTCCACATGTTTGAGTACAGGTCACTCCACATCCATTCCGAATTGCGTGTCGAACTCTTCCTGTGTGATCTGAAAAAGAGGAGGAACCGTTATAAAGATGCAAATCTAGTCCTATTAATTAACCACCGAGCGAACTGGAAACAGCTAAATTTATCCAAAAATTAATTTTAAACAGTATAGTTTAAAAAAATCTTTCTCTCCGACCCCTTTTATGTTCCAAAATTAAAAACCTTAATGCAAAAAAAAAATCTTGTGAATGTTTTTTGAGTTTAACTCCAATTCCGAACGCGTCCTTGGTTAAAGTACGCACCTTCTTCTTCTTGAGCTTTTTCAAAAGTGCTATGTCATCTGCTAAGTCTTTGAGATCTTCGATGCTCATGGGCTTCTTCCTGCGCTTCTTCTTGACGGCCCCCTGCGCTATCTTGGCGGCCTTCTTCTCCTTCTTGGCCGCTCTCTTCTCTTTCCGCTCCGCCTTGCGCGCCTTCGACTCCGACCAAGCCTCCGTTTGCCGCTGCTTCTTTCTCTGTCGCTTCTTCAATCCTGGCCACGACCCCGTCTCCTTGTAAACAGCTAACTTCTCTTGTCTCCCAGCCTCCCGTGACGCATCTCTTCCAAAGGCAGACACAACAACATTTTGGAAAAAGAAAACTCACCGCACTGTGATAACACTATTAACTCATTTACAAGATCACCCGATTTGACCACCTCGTATTGCAATTAGCGGCTTCAGGTCACCTATTCAATTCCTGGTTTCGTCACTTGTTTTTTAAGTCAAACCCATGGTATTTGTCGCTTACCTGTAAGGGATGTCGTTAAAATCGACGTCAGTTGGGGTAAAATGGCTGGTGTCTGTATTTCTCAGTTCCGGCATCTTCGGCAAGTGCAGAAGAGCAAATCCAGTCGCCAATTTTCCTAGGTCCAAATCTTCGGAAAAAGAACTTTCGTGAATGCCCGAACTATGTTCACCACAACGTAGAGCTCAATTTTTCGATTCAAAAAACGAACCTTTCACTCGTAAAATGATGTTGCATTCGTGTTTGTTGTACGCTTGAACGTAGGACACAAATGCTCGGTTAGCTTTTTCCATGACCGCTCGATCGCTGAGCTGGATGTTTCGGACTTCGATTAGAACCTCTTCGGAACCACAAATTTCCAGTTCTTTATGCTCCAACTTCACCTGCAAAAAAATAAAAAAAAAAAAAAAATTGTACAATCACTTATAACTA
>Ga0058701_10001020_pt1 | contig 19257 bp, 9 predicted proteins | sample AgamicOrMae_FD_97039 | JGI IMG/M metagenome (GOLD analysis project Ga0058701, IMG submission 97039) | Agave microbial communities from Guanajuato, Mexico - Or.Ma.e | ecosystem: Host-associated > Plants > Phyllosphere > Phylloplane/Leaf | place: Guanajuato, Mexico | collected 2012-06-04
ACATACTAGTAGTAACAGAAAGTTAAGGTTGAGGCGCAGTTACAATTGATTCCACAATGCGTTCTTATATAGTTTAGAGGGAAACTATTTTTTAAAGAGATTTTTTAAACGGCTATGCTTAAAAAAACAGCGACCAGACAAAACTAAAAAATTACGTACAGAAACAAAAAAAAAGGTTAGGTCGTCGTGACTATTACGATGATGATTTCATATAATTTTCTATATAAGGTCCCAAAACATTCAGAGACCAAAGTTTTAATTTGTTAATTATATCATTTTTCTTTAATATTACATAAGATAAATAATTGAAGAACGCATAAAGCTTCGCGGGTTACGTGAAACATACTATATTGTTAAAAAAAACCTAACAAGGACACTTGCCGAAACTGCTTTAGTTGCCATATTCCTCCCGAGACATCTGCACCAGGAGGTCTTAATACCTCACCTGAAACATAAGAGACAAAAGGCTCATTTAGATAGACAAGAAAAATCCTAAGGTGTACCCGTTTGGCACGAGAGATCTGAGAAAAAAACGTAATTAAGGAGAAGTTCGGCAACATGAAAAGAGCGAGAAACTCTGCAAAGAAAGTTGAGATTTGAGTCAAGAAGAAATTATTTGGGCGCCATTCAGATTGGGAGTTCGGGAGTACAACTTAGGCGAATTTTGTTAGCTGTGATGTGTTGTAATGGGTTTTGTGCGTCGGGAGGGAGCGAACTTCGGGGATGGGGAGAGGGGGGAAGGAGTTCGGGGCTAAGACTAGATCATAGCGGTTGCGAGAGACTGTATTTTAATGGCTACCACAATTGGAAAGGGTCTATGAATCGGCCCAAGACTACAATGGCTATTGTTCAAGAACTTGAAGCTCCTAGACTGGATAACACGAAGCTACATAAACTTATATTCTCGAGTAAAAGATTCACTTATGCCTTTCAGAGACATGAAGCAGCTCCTGTTACACTGCAGAGTACAGACTGAGTTCCTCTTAATTAGCTGAATTTTGTGCGAGAAATCGTATTGAGAGACAAGACAAAGTACTCGTTAAAATCAAGGAGATTTTTTGTGAAAGTGGTGTTTCGCGCGCTCGAAAAAGTCAATTTCGTGAAGTGATTATTACCTGAGTAACTGACGAGTGAGTTCTATTCTTGAAAAAGAATTAATTTTACTAAAGTCTTAAAGGTAAATTTATCACAAGCCTAATTCATCCTCCTTGTTTAGTGACCCATATGGTGCATGTAAACACCTCTTCGCCTCGGAGAACAAACTTTGTATTTGGAAGTATATATTGCAGCGCTGGCTTGTGACTTGAAAACGATAGGACAATTTTGCAAGACACGACGTAATCCAGCTGCTGGAAAACACGAATGGTGTTTGTCAAGGAAAACGAAACCCAACCGCGAACTGCTGCAACAATTCACACCGATAACCACAATAACGAAAAAAAGGTCATTTTTACGCTATTTACTTGTCTTGAGATTGAGATTCGGGCACTTTTTTTCATAACACGAAAGACGGAGGGGAGGTACGGCTCACCAATTGTTCTCGTAACAGTATCCGCGGGGAGCGTCGTCGTACCTGTTTACATCAACATCGGGTACGATCGGATGTTTTCGTATTACACGACGCTGTCGTATTTTCGGCATTCGGGCAAGATCGGAGATCTTCGATCGTCTTCGAGAAGCCTCGTGATTCCGACCTCTTGACTTCATAAAAGATCGGAGCTCTTCGTAACCTCCTAGAGCCTTTTCTAGAGCAATTTCCTAGAGCAACCTCCTAGAGTATTTGTAGATCATGGAGCTATCAGATGAGTATTCGTCTCGCCAATGAAAGATCAAATATTCAATGAAAGCGTCTTTCCCGCCGAACCCATTGCGGACAAAACTAGTTATTTCCTGTAAGGGTCATAAATCGGGTTAGCCCATATACTTTTAATGAGCCGATCATGACTCTCTGCAATAATTCTCTACGAAAATCTTTAATTACGGAACTCCCCCCCCCAACAAAAAAAAATATTCAAAAAAAGGTTGCAACTTTGTCCTAAAGCAACAGTTAAAACTGTCTCACCATTATAAAGAGTCTCAGTCCGAATATCCTGTTAATTTTTCTTTCGAAGACTTTTTTTGAGTGTTTCTTTGCTTTAATCGACTTCAGAGGTGCATGGAAGTCACAAAATTTGAGAAAGCGCGGAATACTTGTGACAATGTCAAGAAGGCTTGTAAACAGAGATTCTTTCGGAAAACAGGGCAGCAATTTCGGAAGGGTGAAGGGAGGCGGGAAAAAAAAAACACGAGTAACACAATGCATTCAAATCGGCAAATGTCAGCCGCGTGTTGCCTACGGCGGGGCGCAGCACCACAGCAACGGTGGCCTGCAAAATAAGCGTCACGCGTCAAAATGATGGATTGCAAGCGAGCAACGGGGAGCTGTGTGGGACAAGCACGCTTGTGGGACAACCAGCCGTCGCGTTCGTGGGACATAAGAAGGTAGCCTGTGAAACGACATGAATTTGCCAGTTTAAGGATGTCATGGACCTATCCGTACTTTCAATCTTGAACAGCGACGGAGGGCATCGTTCCTCGAAGCAAAATGTAGTTTTTAAACCGAAAAACGGAACAGTACTGTAATTTTAGTGGAAAGTTTGTCGGGGTTTCCTCTCATCGTGATGGCTGCGCCAAAGGCGCGGAGTAAAGGAGAGCGTGCAAATTTGGGTTAATTAGCAAACGGGAATAATCGCAAAATCGCCCGCTCGTCTTCAAGTTGCAACAGTGTCCAAACATTTTTAAACCATATTTCAAAATCGTGCAACATTCTGAATTTCATTCATGAACTCTTAAAAAATCGAAAAAAAGTCAGATAATACCAAAGTAATAAGCCGAAAACCGTGAACCTCCCCTGAAATCGCAAAACCGATGGATTTCGCAAAGTACACCAAAACATGCAAATCACCTTCCAAATCGCAAAAAAACATCTAAATTAAAAAAAATCATATGAGAAATCTCCAATAAAAATCCTACAATCACCACAAAAGATTGGATTTTTTCGTCAATATTGCAAGTTTTTTTAAGTTATTTAAAAAAACAAAATAAAAACAATTGAAATCGACGAAAAAATAAACTGAGATGGTTAGAAAAAAAAGTTCTTTTTGCAAAAAATAACCCACGCGTAAAATATAGGGTCAGGTCTTTCTGAAAAGAAAGAAGCTAGAGACGATTCCAAAGTATTTTTGCGCGTCTATCCTCCGGGATCGTCCAAGATACTCTCTCAAGGGAGGAAGTGTTGCGTGAAGCTGTTCATCTCGTAATGAGGCCTAACTTTTGTGATATAACTCTAGAAATAAAGAGCAGCGTCCAAAGAACAAGTAAAGCCTGGCAAAGCCTTAAAACTCCTCAAGACGCAACAAGCTGCCAATGCAATAAGAAGGCTTCTCTAAGACAATTCTTAGTGTATTCAGCCAACTGAAATCGCTTGCCAACACTGGAGGCGGAATCTGGCAGGGCCACGAGTCGATGTGGCAAATTAGGGGGTCTGCCTCTTCCTCGAACGGATTAAGGACGTAATTACGAGTACCGAGTTTTCGTTAAAGTCTCATGGAAGATTTCTCTCCTCTGCACATAATCAACTGACATGATTTCCCCGCTCTTTTAACATTCTTTACAACGCTCCAATTCATACTAGACAATTTTCCTCAATCCAAACCCACACCTTCAGCCTGCGACAGTGACGAGTTAGTGAGAGAAGTAAGAAATTAGTGATGGAAGTAAGAAGTTTAAGAGCAGTTAGTGATTTAGTGAGCAGCTAGTGAGAGAAGTAGTGTGAGAAAAAAGATGAATTTCACTGATGATCTGTAATTACCACAGGTTAGACAAACTTCGGCCACTGGTTCCTAATATGTCACGACGTAACCGTGCCATACTGGTTTTACTATTAATTCACAAAAATACGTTAAAAGAAACCACTTTTTTCATTTTTGAGGCAGAAAAACGGGCTATTAAAGTTGATATATTAAACATTACCAGAGGGGAACAACCGAAAAACATCGAATAAGAATAATCTAGACTTGGATAACGAAGAAATGAAAGTGTTCATCAACATCTGCGCTAGGAAGTGTAGCGTTCAGAAGGAGCTACTGAAATTACATCGGCGAAATTATTGGTTTTGGTAACATTTATTCAATCCTTCCAAATAAACATCGACCAAGTGGGGCTGGTTTATTGAACAACTGACATAGGAAAAGATTACGTACAAACAATTGACCAGCTGCTATTGTTCGCAGTTGGTCGATTGTTGAAACGCAAGCTTACACTTACTTGTTAGTTGATTGTTCAAACCAGCGGCTTCAATTGATCGGTTTTAATTATGTAGGGGTCGTATTACTAACGTCGGTATACGAAAATAAGTGTGTTCTCGTGTTGAGATGTGTTTCCGGCGGGCATTATTCTTTTTCGGTGGACTCAGCGAATCTGCGCTCGTTCTATTTCTCCGTCTTACACATCATTACGGGTTTGTCTGAACTGGAAACATTCTTTGGTGTCAATCCCCAAGAGCACATACGAGAAACGCTTCAATGAAGCGATTTGCAACTAGTGTAGAGCAGAAAGAGACTGAGGTATGACAGAAGAAATGTATACATGCGTGTCTTCATTAAAGGATTTCTTTCCGTGCATTTCGTTCTGAGTACTTCTTGATAAGATGCTATGTGAACTCTGGTCTCGAAAGCGATCTACATTTTCGATAGCTATAAAAAATATACACAATAGTTCAAGTATGTTGAGCACTATAGAGATACTTAACCCCCATCATAAAATGATGAGTCATGCTCAAAACTCGATAATAACTGCAAAACGGGGAAAAGACTTCGACATAATTTCTGAATTTTAAATAAAATTAGGGCTTTAACCTAAAATGTAAAAAGGTCTCGGAAGAAACATTTCTTGGAATTTGAGGTCAAATAATTATCGCTGACAGAAACTTTAAGGCTCCCCTTGGCCTCTGGTTGGTTATACGGCAAACAGGAAAAATAAAAGCGTTGTGAATTACCTAGAACTCATTTGTATCAAAGTAAGGATCAAATGTGATATACTAATCAGATGACACGGTTCTAAAGAAGGAAAGTCTTTTCATTACGAAATAGCTACAAGCGTAGGGGATTATCCGTTGCGTTGTAGCAATGTTGTGGGTCATTTTTAAGATTGACACAGAAAAGCGCGTCAGGAGACATCTATTTGTGTGGCTATTGACGTTTATCCAAGAGACCACTCATACAAGTTTTGACTTCACACCAAAAGGATATACCGAACGAACCAAGACAGGTATTTTCCTTTGGCAGTAGGGACTTGATTGGAGGTAACTGATCAGAATACCGTTCCAAGCAATGTGATAGATGGGCAACTATATTCCCGCCGACAAAATTTGATATTAATTATGAGAAGGGAAATTGAGAGGTGGAATCGCAAGTCAATTTCGTGTGACTACGATCCATCACGGACCTACCAGAATTTATTTCCTATGAGGCAGCAGGTGTATCAAACCCGACTTTCAGTATGGCCAACAGATTTGTAGCATGTGCTATAAATCTCAATATTCGTTCGGTCACTAAAATATTAAAACAGGTTTCAGATGGCCTGTCAGCAAACGACGAATGTCTTGATATAGTTATCGATCGCCAAGCCAAAATATGACTTTGTTCAACTCATCTACAAAGTGTAATCAATCAGATTAAGTGGTTTAACTTTGAAAAGTAAACTTAAATGACGTCAAATACTGTATTTTGGGGGGAATATCAGAGCCATAACATGAGCTTGTGTAGTCGTCCTTTCAGAAGCGGTAGGACTTACATTACATGAGGAGCAAGGAACTCCTTACTTTTCAGATTAGCTGAGCGTTAGCATTGGAGACCCTTTCGACAATTTTGTAAAAAAAGGAAGAACGAAAACCTTTCATGGAAGTGGTGGTTGCAAAATCTGAGTCTAAATCGCTTGGAAAAATAATTGCATAGAGAAACGATGGTTTCCCGGAAGCAGAACAAAGTGTTCTTCGTTTCTCCTAAAATACCTTTAGAGGGAATGAAAATGGGTTAACTCAGCCAATCTAACTCAGTTTACTTCAGGGCAAAACAAGATATTCCTGAAAAGCAGGAAACCTTAAGGATATTTACATGATATCAAAATCACCTCATTTCAAAAGTAGAGGAGGGTTTTCACATATTTTCGACTTCCTTTTGAAAAGTGTCTTCGCTTTTCTAATAAATATTTGACCGTTAACATTTCCTCCGTAAATTCTCATCAATGCAAGTTCACCAGCTGAACAAAGTCGTTTATCACCCGATAACTTGGGTATTAGCCGACCGACAGGGATAAAAACAACTTGATCTTGCGATAGAGAGCCACAATGCATCAAATGATACCAAGGTATCTAACTCATTTAATTAAGTTGATTGCCAATCCAAGATTATTTATAAAAAATGGTACGCCTACAAAATCATTTGTTAAAAATTGTACGACACAAATATTTTGTTACAGCATATGTCCAGTTGCACAGGACGTTTTTTTTTGTTGCTGCGGCATTTTTTTTTTTTGCAGCAACAGAATTTTATTTGCTAATCCTAATTTTGATGATTCAACAGCACCGTTTTTCACGTGTATTAAAATTGAAAATAAAGCCCAAACTCAGCATCGCAAAAAAAAACAGTTCATTTGCCGTGTATAGATTCAGTTACCGAGACCCCTTTTTCACCACATGAAAAACAATAGCAAACAATATAAAAGAGCGCAATAGTTTTGCTGTCTGGGGAATCGAGATTGCTGTATTTAAGGTTCTGGTGGTCAGATTGGGGCTTGGCTGGGCAGTATAGGGACTCCGATGGGGAACACGATGGGGCTGACCGAACAGGTTTCGCTCTAAGGTATATTAGCTCGGGGGCCTGGTGACTGCTGTAATTGGAAAGTGTAAGCGTCCAAGGGCGTAAATCCCACGACCCTTATAAATTTCAAATTTTCGAATATTGCTTCCGGCGGTGCAGCTTCATAGATTATTTTATCGAATTAAGGATCGGCTTAATGCCTGCACCAAATGCATGCTGGACCAAAGGGTACCCGTTTTCGGATAGTCCAACACTCCGTTTTAATGAGTAACGCGTGGTTAGAAGGAGCCAGCTTTACCAAATGAGGGACTTCCGCCAAAAAGAAAAAAAGAAGTTGCCTCAAAACAAACCGAGCCGTGACGAGTCTAGCCTGCCCCGGTGTAATATTTCGTCTACGGTCAGATCGGCCGCTCATGGTTGTTTTGTCAATTGTTAATAAACAACAACAAAAAAACACGTGCAAAATAACCACAGCCAAAAATTACGCAATGCACTGCTGATGAACTGTGTTAAGGCCGCCATGTTCCTTGGATCGGCTGATCCAACCATGCACGAGGTATTACACCGGGGCAGGCAGGGCTCGTCACGGCTCGGTTTGTTTTGAGGCTACTTCTTTCTTTCTTTTTGGCGAAAGTCCCTCATATAAAAGCTTAAGACGATGGTTTGATGATTGATATGGACATTAATTAGTCTACCTCAAAAACTAACCAAAACATATTTGTTTTGGATATGGATGCAAAGGGGGTTTTACACGATTTAGGTTAGGGGAGAAGGTTCACTGAAAGAACCACCACACCGCAGGGCTCAGCGAGAGCTGTAAACTGATACGGTTATGGATGTATATACTTTTATATCGAAAGTCAACGACGGGATTTCAGGTAGGAAAGGCGTGTGTTTTCGAAGAAGACTTATCATTATCTATTATACACGAAAAGCTCTTAAATTTCATTTAGCTATTAGTGGGCTCATCTTGAAAAAGGGCCAAAATATCTACAAGTAAAACCTGTTCTAGTTTATCATCTTAAAGATTTTTGTTTTAAAACATACTTGAGCCACCAGTGATTTGACAATCTTCATCCACATCAGCTCACCTGCAACAAAAGACAACACAGCTTTAGTTTACATGTCAGCAGGACATCTTTTCAAGCCTGGGTCGTCTTGTAAAATACTTTAATATTCGTGTAATAAGTTGACTATCCATTTCATCCTTAGCAAAATTTTCGTTGCTTAACCCACTACCGCCCAGCGATGCCGTTCGGCAACAGAAACAAAATATTTTATAGAACCTTTTAAGTTAAGTATTGTCACAATTTAAAAAATATCACCCCTCGGGAAACCTGAAATTTAATTATTTAGACATTTTCCAAAGCTTAAAATTGCATATTTTAATGGAAACAAATCCTTTCAATTCCTAACACTTTAGGCGGTTATGGGTTAAGAATTTTAGGAAGAAAAGCAGCGTAATCAGAGGAAATTCGGCGTTTCCCCAGCTCAGCAATTTACAACAGTTCCCTAAAACGCCCGGGAAAAATTATCCACGGCTAACATCAATCGATCCTGCCTGCCGACCAAATCATAATAAAGTATCCCTTTTGTAGGAGAGTAGGTGCCCACTCTGACTCTGTAGAGTTCCTATACGATTTCGCAACAAAAGAGAGCGGATAAAAATGGGAGCAATATGATTGGCAACACAAGAGGTTCTTCCGTGGCGGACAAAAGACTGAATATTGTATGCAGAAAATCAGGCATCCTTATTGAGTTCGCCTACAAACAGGTTTCAACGCTGAGTCATATGCCCACCCTTCGCACTCCCTCCCCTTCCAATCTCTTTCCTCTGCCCTCTCCGCCCTTTTCCCCAGCCCTTCGCCCACCCATCCCATCCACCAGCATCCCTTTCGTCCTTCAGGGAGCGAGCGGGGGTCAACTTACATCAGGCCGTGTTGCAACAAACTTCCAAGGATAGCAACATACGATTGTGAATATATTCCCCTACAGCCGGACACAATAACTTAGTCCTTACGTTGCCTTTCGGGAGTTGCGCCAGAAACGAAACGTTTGCATTAAAAATACAGTATAAAAACGAGGACCTTATTTCTATGTGCGGCTTTTCGCAAGAGGTCATTCTTGCGCATTATATTTTAAGGGATGCATTTCCTGCTAATGTCTCCAACTTTTCAACGCCCAGAAGCCCGGAGAAAAGGCAAAGGACGTCTAGCTTATCAAGCCTATTGCCAAGATGGCGACGGCGGGGTACAGAACAGCCAACCTAACCTAAGTTTACCAAACCAACACGATTTTAAATCATCCTCATCAATAAAATATACTTCTAACCTCCTACTTACTTTCCAAATTTCCAGTGTTTAGAAGCGAGTCACCAAAAAAAAATACTCCGTTGAAGCAAAGAGAGAAGATTTAAATGAGTTGCTTTTCAATTTTCCTACGCACTTATTCCCCATCTAAATGCAGTTAAAGCGGGCACGTTTTCCTCTGTCATTGCAAAGACATTTAAATGATTCTGTTCCAGACGTTAAAAGGATCCCAGCGGATGTTTATCCTTCCGGAAACGGCCGGCCTGTTGGCCATCAACAATTAATTGACTCCCTTTTGTTTGACCAGCGGCCATTCGATATGTCCCCGGTGTTACATTGGCCCAGCAATTAGAACCCTTTTACGCGTAACGTTTGCTCAGCATAAGACTCGCTCCACCACCACCAATTCGCAAATGCAACTCCAACTCGTCGTCAAAGTAAATGACTGGAATGATCTCGCGCAAAACGGCGGTGGTTACATCAACCATCCAATGATTGGATTTCATCCAACCATCTTAACTAGTAACACCCACTCGATATAAATTAAGCACATGCATGAATAGTCCGAGCATTTCATGTTATTTTAGATATGCATCTCCCAAGACCACAAAACTTAATGTGGTTATCTTTGGTTGCCAAATAAGTATTAAAACTTTCAAATAAAAAAATAATATCTGGATATACTTTTCTAAAACTGAATTGATTCCACTCATTTGGAGAAGATTTTTCCCACGGTAGGTCAGAATTGGCTGCGATATAATAATTGTGGCTATGAAAGATCTACAATGGGTTTAGTTAAGCTACGGTATGCTAGAATTAGGTTCGGTTTTTGCGATGAAAAGTTTATTAGAAGTTCGGCTGATAGAAATTGGATTGGTTTATAATAGAATGAGGGATGGGTTACATTGCTTTATAAGAAAAAGGGTTAAATGTTGAATCCTGTCCGATGTCTTACGTTTCTTCTAAGAATGTAATGTTAGCTTAGGTTCAATGATATTTCCCCTTAATAAATAAGGTTATGCAAGTAAACTTTAAAACCATCCGGTAAAGCTCACAGCTCGGTTTCCAACACGTCTGCAATTTTCTCTCGGCATTTCCATTTCCGGGACCGTAAATAGAATAAACGAATTGTTCTCTCTCGCGCACGTTACCAGTGAAGAGGATAAAATTGGCTCCATCAGCCGTCCATAGGAGCATCGTCAGCCCCCAGGCTTTCCGCAGGTTTCCCCCAGGGTTACCCCCAGGGTTACCCCCATAACTAGCCCCAAGTCCCCCCAACAGAAAAAGCAAGACAGTACGACGCGATGGACGCAACGTTAGCGTGGGGGTTGCCCTCTACGCGGCGCTTTCTGTGTCCAGTGGGCCCACCAGCGAGTCCACCGGCGCGGGCAAGGGACCCAGCTCGCACCAAATAGGATTAGCCCTACAGTGGTCCTGGTGACGACGTGTGAAATGTAGCGGATGCTCCAAAACTAGGCAGCGAGGGAATCAAGTTAGTTAGTTGAGGTTCCGATGGCGCCCTTGGGCCACGACGGCTACTGCTTCTGAGGTTTTCCCTCGGCGGAGCAGTAAAGAGCGGGGCCTAGGATTTCAGCTGACTTGTTGCTCAGATAGATCAATGATTTTGTCGTCAATTATGGGAGAGATTGATCCTCGCCTTTTCACTGTTGAAAACAGCTTCTGTTCTGGAGCACCTACCCATTTTGGGATGAAGGTAAAACGGGACCATGTCATGTTTTCACTAAATTTTAAGATAGTCCCACTAACAGTCATATCAATGGAAAGCTCTCGCCGAGCCCTTTCAATTGATTTGGCTGTTTGTCGGCCTATCTGGAAAACTAGTGAAAACACGACATGATCGCGTTATCTTTACCTCAAAATGGGTATAGGTGCTCCCAACGCAGGAATTATTTTTATCGATGTGTGTATCACTATAGTCGCGTCGCTGAGCCGGGTGAAGCGAGGCGCAAGACTTGTAACCTAAGTTAACCTAATGATGGGTCTCTACCTTGGCGGAAGCCAGCCTGACGCCAAGAATTCAGTGTTGATAAAGCTCGGTGACAGGCCAGCGGAGCGGTAACTGAGCGGTATCGGAGCGGTAGCTTAGCGGTAACGGAGTGGTAGTGGAACGGGGCACAACGCTCTCCTAAGCGGAGCGAGGCTGAAAGCACTTCATTTAATCTAACCAAGGATAACCTATGTTCCTCAGTTGCTATTCATTATGTAATTAAAAGTTAAAGCAGAACACAAAGTGTATAAAACGGTTCCTTCAAAACTGTGGGTTGCGAAAATAAGACATGTAAAATTAAGAAGGTATGCCTTGGAGTGAGATCGACAATATTCGCACTCACTGGAGCGGAATATTTTGCGGAATGATCTTGGAAGCAAAGACAATCTGTGGTTTGCTAAACAAGCAATCCCACAGCGTGATTATTCAGTTTATGGAGGACAATCAGTGACTCAAGGGATGGGGACTAAGCTCGGGTACCTGGTACCTTGGCGTATACCTTAGTGAGTACTTTGAAGGGTACCACGGCGCCAGCGAATTCCACACACAGGACAAACATTGTCTTAAGCGTCCCATTTCTGAATTAAGCTACACGTAACGCAGTACTTCAGAACGATCATGTGAAGATAATGGTCGTACAAAATACACAGAATGCTCTGTGAAAATAGCTTACCGGTATGTTTTAGAAGCGACAAAAATATATGCTGCTTTGTTCGAGGCGAATGACATCTCAGTCATTGACCTAGAAAGGGTCGAAATAACTACAACCAAACTTGCTTTTTATCAGCGCGGTATGTATGAAATCTATGATATTGCACTTACAAAGATGAAGATGTCATTAAAAATTCCTTAATTTTCCCTGGAATAAATTGAAATATTAAACTTTTTTTTTCTATAGTGGCTGTAGTGAAGAAAGAATTGCATAAATCTTTAAATCAAGACCGTGAACTAATGAGGTAATGATATCTGGAATGTCAGGAGAATTTTTATCAGTGTACCTTGAACACACATTATGACTATTTTCACAAATTAGGGGGATGTCGGCTATTTTTAGACTTTTGTTGGCGTTGTCATGGGCGGGTGGGCATGGGGACATCTCACACGGCTTGTTGAAGCTGTCATAGGAAATTGGGGTGGAAAACAGCGAGTGGAACGGAGGAAAAACGGAGTGATATGGCGATTGTATTGTAGTAAACTTGGCCGTAACACCTCAGCTAAGCTTTAATCTGGAATTCAAATGGTGGACGGGTGTTCGCATGACGGGATCTCCTGAAAGACGACTCCTGACTCGTCTTGTTCCGGAAGCATCAAAACAAAACGAAAGTCGACCTCCATTTGCGACATTCTCTGTGCTTGTAATAGGTGCGTACTCAGCGGGTTTCAAAGGATGCATTCTTTACATCTTATGTTCTACACAGTAAAAACTAACCCCTGGTTTAGGTAGTTCCATTTTTGTTCTAGGTGTGGAGGTAAAAAAAAAAGAAAAGAAAAAATGTGGCATTTGATTATTTTTGAATTTTTCCTTATAAATAACCATATCAATCGACTGCCCTCCACGAGACCTTTTCATTTATATAGATATACGTAGGTTTATCTTTGAAAATAATAAAATTACGCTCTTCTCCTCTCGTTACCTAAGGTATGGAACCTAAGGTTTTACGTTACCTAAGGTGTGGAACCTTAGGTTTTACGTTACCTAAGGTATGGAACAACCAAAAACATGAGCTACTTTTTTACTATGTTTTCCCTAATTAAGCCTGTCGTTCACAGGATAAACGACTTACATCTACGTAAGCTAGGATAAGGTTGGGTTAACCTACGTTTAGTTTTCTAAAAATCCCTAATCTAAAATAAAAACGGTTCGCGGCTGAGCTTTCTGTATGGAGCTCCAAGAGTCATGATGACACGGATGCGGAAGTGCATCCACCATTATAGCTGGCTTCCTGTGCAGTAGTCTACTGTGATCGCATTGGCAGAGACAATGTTAACGGATATCGCTTCTTCGAAACGCTTCTACCGGGGCACAGTCAACAATCAGCTGCTAAAGCGCGGAGCGCGGCTCCTGTGCTGGAAAGAGGGGTGGGGGAGGGGAATGGTGGGGGGAGGAAGGAGCGGGGAGGAGTGGAGTGGGGGAAGGAACGGGCAGCTGCGCGAAGCGCGCGGGTGAGGCGACAGTGCGACGACCCCCTCCCCCTCCACCCCTCGCAGCATCCCTCTTGAGCTGCGATGAGGGGAGGCCATAAGGAGCATTAGTAAGATGCCTGGTTCGCGCGTGTTCATGTTCCAAGGACCCACCGGATGGGAGGCCTTGGCGGTGTTACCGGGATCAGCCTCTCACTTCTCAGCGCGGGAATTCGGCTTTTTGGCTTATTTTCAAATGAGATCGGATTGACTTAGTGCTGTTTAGGAGCAGCAAAAAGTTGCTTCGGGATAAGGCGATGCCATACCTAACCTTGATCAGCATGGAATATTGGAACCAAATGTGACTGAGGGGGTCATGTACAAATTACGTAAGGCTTCTAGGAGAGGGATAAGCTAGATGTTTATCTAACATTCCATACAATGAGTAAAGTTAGTTTACATTAAATAGACGAACATATTACCGAAATTACGCAGAGTAGGTCACGCAAAATAGCTTTATTCAAGAGAGCGAGCCTACAGGTGTGTAAAATAATTTTATTCATGAAAGACTCCAAACTACCTAACTCAGACTTACTTAACCATAAACCTAACCTAACTTAACTTAACATGACTAAATCTTACCTTGAGTATTGCTATTAACATTTTACATAACATATAAGCTTTATCTAGCCATCCTTGCACTGTCAGAAACAAACTTACATAATCTACTACTACCAACCAGAACCTAACTTACACAATCTAGTACTGCCTACCAAAACCTAACTAAAACAATCTTACTTGTTGGCCAGTCATAACCTGACCCTGCCCAACTCAAAATCGCTTGACACATATGATATGGATTCACACTTGTAATTGCATTAAAAGGTGAGACGGGATCCAACCTAACTTAACCTGACAAGGCTGTTTTAGGTGCACTCAATAAACGCTCATTAAATATAAGGTCGCCGTGTATCGCAAAAAAAAGTTTTTCGCATTTTTAGAGAAAGAAAAATAGGGTATCAACACGAAATTAAATTTTGTAGAATGAACACTCATCCCCATGTTTAACTTACTTGTTAGTTTTACATACTGTCAATTACGAAATACGACGATATTTAAAGAGTGTGCTCGTGTCAGAATTAGTGGGAAAAATCATGGAAGATTTTGTGACATTAATTAAAGGCTTTGTCCTGAAATTTAAGACCACCAAAGGCAACTCCTCGGAGTTTATTCTTTGGCAAACAAAATCATTTTTCAAAGGTCCTGCCTTCGATCTGTAATCAGACGCAAACTAACCTGGTGCCATTATATCTATTTACCCGAAAGTTTCGCACGAAACACACAAGTTGGGTTATACAAGGTTAAATCAGGATAAGAAAAGTTAGCGTGTTATATGACGCTACTATGATTAGATTAGGTTACCCACAGTAAGTTAGGTTATGAGTTCGCTAGGTTCAGAACAGGCGATGTTAGCAGGCTTGCCTCGCGAAGGTTAAGATCAACGGTATTGGGAACCTACTCTGTTGGATTAGCCAAGGTTTACCACCAGCTTGGGTTAGCCACAGTCAGGTTACCTAAAAATTAGTTTAAGTATAGTTAGATAATGCGATAAAGTTAATGTGGTTTGTGTAGACTGAAGGTTTGGCAAGACTAAGCAACGCTGAATTAGTCCAGTTGAGCGAATTGGTGTTATCGGGTCATTAGCGCTGATCTTTTCCCAGGTGCCAAAAATCACAACCCTCCCGCGGCGCCAAACACACATTCAAAGTTGCCAAATTAACACAAACTTGATTACATTGCGGCTCATTTCGGTGCGACTGCTCAGAAATGCAGAAGCAACCCAGATTCCCGTCACTTGCGCCACTTAATCAAGAAAAACACTTCCGAGCTTGCGATTATCTCGGGCCTTATCAGCTCTCAGTTAAATCACCATGTTTCAGTAAGTGGTGTTACCCTCCCTGACCACGTACACACTATGAATAGAGAAGAGGTCCCCTCTCCTCCAGCGAGGGAGGGGAGGGGGTGTACTTTTGACATGAAACCACTGATAATGCCGTCGCAGGATGGGGCAACACGCGCTCGGCCCGCACAAAAGGCGGGAATCCACCAGTCAACATTTACACGCTTTATAGTCCTTCATTGGCCTTTTCGATAACATATCTACATGATTCAGAAAGGGGGGGGGGGATGAAAGTCGCTTCTTCACGGTAGGTATTCCTTCGTTTAGCGTGAAAATTTACAAAGAGAATACGATTGTTCCGGATGGAGTAGTCATTTGATTAGGAAAGGACTGCGCTTGATTGGGGAGAGCGATCCCCTTCTTAGAAATAGAATTCACTTGATGAGGAAGAAGATCCAATTTATTAGGAAGAGGATCCACTAGATTTGGCACACGATCAATTAGATCATGAAGAAGATCTTCTTGATTTTGAAGAGGATCCATTTGATTTGGAGGAAGATCCCTTGTAGGAAGAAGAAGATCAATTTGATTTGGAAGAGGATCCCTTTAATTAGAAAAAAGATCCACTTGATAAGGAAGAAGATCCTTTTTATTCATAGAATAGGATCAACTTGATTAGGAAGGATATATTAAATTTGGAAGAGGGTCCATATTTGATAAGGAAGAACTACAAGATTTGAAAGAGGATCTACTTTTCCTTGAAGAGGAAAATCGATAAAGTACACTTTAGATCTAAACCGGTGAAAATCGATGCAAATTTGTGAAAATGCACCGATTCGAAGAAATTTTTACAAAACAAGTTACATTGCCAGATACATCAGGAAGAAATTATTCTCAATTGAATGGAATATTCACTACATTAGGAAAAGAAACCACTCCTCTTTCGCTCAAGGAAAAAAAAAACACTTTTTTCAGGTTAAAAGTGCATTTGTTTAAAGAGGGCATTATCACGTGAAAAGATAATTGATTTGTTTAGGCTAACAGTCGTTTCAATTATTATACAAAAATATACGGGCGGAAATTTAACAATTGATTAGTAAGAAATCCACTTGTAGAGAACGAGGATTTACTTCTTCGAAATCACGTAAGGACTTGGTAAGGATAAGAATAATCCACTCGTTCGGCATAAGAATACAATCATGAGAGGCGCGCTTCCCCTTAAGGACTCAATCGTTTGGAGAGGTCACTCCATGGTCTTCAAACAAGTACATGCCACACGTCTCAAACATCTGTGCGTTTATTGTCCTCTATACACGTTTCCTGAAAATAAAAATACCTCGTAGTCAACATAGTTATTACTTCGCCAATTCGATACGCTCAGACGAGTCGTGTCAGAAATTACAGGAATATTATCAAGGCCGTGACACTATCACTACCTGCTGTTTCATTTGGTCACTCAACTGTTACATCAAGCCTAAACCGGATGTGTGTTACTTCACGAGAATTTCAAAAACCCATTCCATAGTAAATCAATGAAAAAGCAAGAAACCTAAGAGAGCCCCGTAAAAGATAACACTTCTTGGTCGAATAATGTCTCAGGAGACTAATTACTCTTCTGCCTATATGACGTATTTTTGTCAGCTTGATGGCTCCTGTCAAGAAGTTGATGAGCGCTTTAATCATAACGGTATGTAGCTGCCGCTACGCAAGCTATAACGCTGTATTTGCATACGCGCACCATTATTTGCTGATACATCGTTTTATGAAAGGTAGCTAGCTACAGTTGAAGTTGCATTAGGTATGTTTATCAGTGTGATTAACATAAGTTTTGATCTAATTGCCTGCAAGAGACAGCATTCCCTGGATAGAGCAGACAATAGTAGCGAATATTTAGAGTAAAATGGGCGAAAAACAACAAAGATCTCCGATTACGGCGGTGGGAGAGAGAAGGAGCAGAGTATTGCCGTCGGCATCTCTGGCGCTGGCGCTCACCGACGCACTGACGCGTACCTAAAGGGGCGACACCTGCTTCAAGGCAGTCACGCCCTGCTTTGCCTTGAATTTTCCTGGAATTTTCACTTGAAACAAGTAAAAGCGCTGCGCATATGTGGCTTGTCAATGTTTCCAGCCTTAGGTTGCTTTCTGCATAAGCAAAGTCCCGACCGTTTCGAAACTTGCTTCCCCCAAAAGTTTCTTCTTGTTTTAGACGTAACTTATTAAAAGTCTTCTGTAACGCTTGGTTTTTCGAAATATTCTTATCTTGAGAACTCGTGTGAGGCGCCCAACAAGTTTAGCCTCATAAAAGTGCAATGCGCTCCTCCGATTACGAATCTCGGTAATACTATTTGAAAAACTGATACAAAAAGGGTATGCATTATAAATTTGAGAGGATGCATTTTCAACGTCTTATATTCCATTTTTTTTATCACCAAGCGGTACAAGGCAAAGGGAATCTAACCTTATTTAGCTTAATTGAACCTATCACAGCCTGTGCCGCTTTTTTTTTCGGCGGCGACAGTATATGCCGCCGATCTTTTAAAATACTTTGAAAAAAAATATTGACAAGCACGTAACTGTGTAAAATACCATTACATAAAAAAATTATTTCTTCTTATTTTTTTTTATTCCACGTTTTATTACTCATGTTTTAAAAATTAAAACGTCTACTTGCACTGAATAAATCAGGCCACAATATCCTGATTCATATTGTATTTCCACGAGAGAAAAAAAAATAAACGGTCTGAGAGTCGTACAATAAGAAAAAGTTTAGAGGGGCGAGTTGACAGCGGCATTGTCTGTATTGACGACCCTCGAGTTGAGATTCTAAATCGGTTATCGCATCAAAATCAGCAACTGTCAACAAGCATTCATTGTTCAGTAAAAAAAAATAATGCATGAAAAATGGACTCTTCCCCACAAGCCACATGTGCAAATAATATCATAATGGACTTCCCTAAGAAATCGTAAAATCTTCCCACGCCCCTCTATTCACGCTTTAGACGTCACTTCGAGATCTTGAATCCATTAGAAAAGTTCCCATCAAACCTATATACAGCTCTTTGTTTACCCCCCCCCCCCAATATATACAATTAAAGTCACCAGAATGCTCGCAACAGCTGATATAAACGATACAATCCCGTATAGGATTACTTTTTAATCGTTTGGAAACTGATCAACATTTTCAACTCGCTTTTTCCGATAAAATCATGTTAATATTTTAGTTCTACTTTGTCAATAAAGGCAAAAAACTACCCAGTACAATCGAAATGAAGTCTGATATAACCCACTACCGCCAAGCGATGCCGTTTGGAAACAGGAAAAAAATATTTTAGAGGATCTTTTCAGTTCAGTATTGTCACAGTTCAAAAAATATCACCCCTCTGGTAATTTAAAATTTAATAATTTAGGCATTTTCCAAAGCTTAAAATTGCCTATTTTAGTGAAAAAACTCTTTTCAATTTCCCTTAACCTAAATTTCACTCCAAATACTTTGGGCTGTTATGGCTTAAGTTGCTCTAAACGTCTTTGGGGCACGGATTAGTACAGGTGAATATCCTGGGCTATTTTCGTTTCTGACTAGACTTTGTTGGTTTTCGAGATACACCCCATGTATAGCTATTCCAGTGAAAAGCTTTTGCAAAGCTGTTTCGTATACAATACCTGTTTGCGACTCTGTCTTAAAAAAAAACTGTGAGTCTAGGGAAAAGCATAGAAAACTAACATTTCTGGATCGTCATAACACGAATTTTCCTGTAATTCAACTGTAAACGTTCAAAAGGCCTTTGAAAACAAAATAGTAACTCACGCGTACAAAGTCTGGCCTCCATCACTGCGCGATCTGAACAACTTCCTCACCTGAAACAAAAGACAAGACGAATTCAGTTTTAATGAATAAAGGCTTTTTCAGCTGGATTTATCTCAAGTCAGACCGAGTTGACACACACCCACAAAACGAAATTCTCCACTTGAGAAAAAATATTATCTTGGCTTGATGTTCTTGAATTGAGAACGAATATTCTCCGCAGAAGACAAAAATAATCTCCAGTGAATCATTGCTCATCT
>Ga0058701_10001021_pt1 | contig 19256 bp, 9 predicted proteins | sample AgamicOrMae_FD_97039 | JGI IMG/M metagenome (GOLD analysis project Ga0058701, IMG submission 97039) | Agave microbial communities from Guanajuato, Mexico - Or.Ma.e | ecosystem: Host-associated > Plants > Phyllosphere > Phylloplane/Leaf | place: Guanajuato, Mexico | collected 2012-06-04
GGTTGAACACGAGGTTGAACACGAGGTTGAACACGAGGTTGAACACGAGGTTGAACACGAGGTTGAACACGAGGTTGAACACGAGGTTGAACACGAGGTTGAACACGAGGTTGAACACGAGGTGGAACACGAGGTGGAAAACCCTTGTAAATTTAGTGTACTAGTCCTCTGAGGATGGTTGGAAGGGCAAGGCGAGCTTAGACGGTCTCATATCTTGTCTTGCGAAAGCTTTGCAATTTTACTGCCTCCTTTCATAGACAGTTTAATTTTCTTTCTCTCGCGTCTTGCGCAAAACACAGCTGGGCTTATTGGCCAATAGACTAAAGTCGCTCGAGTATGCCAACTTGTACAACACAACCACGCTTAAACTTAAAACAAAAACAACGTTGTTTTTAAGTTTCCGGTTGCTAACACGGCGTTGTCGGGTGAAGTGCAGCGCCTTCGTCTTTTAGTTGTTCAAATACGATGCTACAGTCACGCACCCGCCAATTACTCCTTCAGAGTTTACATTTCCGCAAAAAAAGACGAAAAAATGGCGAGCTAAGAATACCCACGTTTGCCGTAACGCAAACGTTTCGAGATATCGAAATGTTTGTCACGAGCTTTTTTGTGTACTTTTTTTTGGCGTTTTTGTTGATACCAACTGGATATCGGAAAAAAAATCCAGAAACCAGTAGAGATACCTAAAAGATTATTGTTGATGCTCAAAATCTTCTTGATGCAATAATATTTTCCTTTGAAGAAGTGTCTCCTCTACAGAGATGCGTTCGGGAACAGTCCCCCCCCCCCAAATAGTTCTCGTTCTCCCTTCCTTATGACGTCATTGTGAAAGATGGGGAAGCTCGTGGGGCCGTTTTCGAACAATCCCAGAATGAACGTAGGTATACAACACCGTTCTGAAACGACCTAATACGATATCAAGCCAAGCAGTCGAAAGTCCCATCCTTAAGTGGAAAGTTAGAAAAGTAGATGGGTTTACCGCTTTTAATTTTACCGTCTAATAACATTCATTTCCGCTTTTTTAAAAAAAAATATTGTTTCTTTTTTAGCTTTTTTTAGTTTTTTTATTATTTTTTTATATTTTTTTTAATACGGACCTCTTGTTGAGATGTATTTGGACCTTCTTCATGCAAATGATGAAGCTGAAAATTGCTAATGATGAATTTTGAAAATGTAATTTGAATAATTAAGACTACAGTGTTTAGAATGTTTTTTCCTTCTTTTTCAGAGGAATATTTGAATAATTTAAAGGCAGCGGAATAATTGCTTAATATCTAGTCTGTAGAATAATGTCAGACGGTCCTTATTTTATTGTCACCGACATGGTCTGTCCATTGAAATTTTGTAAAGTTGACCGTGAAAATTCTCAAACCGGCTTTCAAGAGACAAAACTCGGGAAAGAAGTCTGTTCATAATTATTTGAACGTGAATATTTTTTGTCGAGAGAAATGTTCAGGGCAGAAGAACAGTCTGTTCCAAAAGTATTCCCTCGTCGCTGCATGAGCTCAATGTATTTGATCTCGTTCTCTATCAGTTTCTTGTTTCACAACTTTGAGTCATGTAACTATAACTCGAAAATTATTTGAGATAACTTAGCATAATTGAACATTTTTGGATTGCTCTCGAGCAGAGCAATCCAGGGTTGAACACCTGTCTATCTCTACTGGTTAGAAATTTGAGTCTTAAACGGAGTCCCGAAATCTGGCAACAATGTCAACTAAATCTTGAACTTCAAAAAACCTTGATAATGACTCATTCAGAGTTGTTTTCGACCTCCTAAAATGTGAATTGTCATGAGAGTGATTTTTTTAATAGTGATTTTTCCCCTCCAGATCGCGCAAACGCTGTACTTCAGTCTGAGCACCGTGTACGATGTGTGCGGGTCGGACACAGAGAAGGTACCTGAGAAGCCCTCGACATTGCGCAAGGTCAAGGACTACATGTTCTCCGCCATAGTGTTCCCTGTCACAACGGTAAGTTATTGATGGCGGCACACATAATGGTGAGCCTAGCAGTGGACGTGTGTGCGTGCGTCCGTGTGCGGATTGGCAATGACTGTGTTCGTCGTTTTGGCAGTTCGTCGGCGTGACATTCTGGTGCCTGTGGATGATCGACCGTGAGCTGGTGCTCCCCCGGGAGATGGACACCGTCTTTCCGTCCTGGCTCAACCACATCATGCACACCAACATCATGGTCTTCCTGGCTCTGGAGATGATCCTGGTCGGGCGCCGGTACCCGCCTTGGCGATGGGGGCTCGTCGGCATGGTGGCGTTCATGGCAGTTTATGTCGTCTGGTCAGTAACCTTGATTTGACTTAAAAGAAAATGGCCACTGTTAGAACAGGAAATGTGGCCTTGAGGCGAAACCGAAAACGGCGATAAAATCTTTAAAGAACCTAAGACTTTAGGTGCAGTCCAAACAACTTGACGTATATATTGTACTTCAGTCTGATTGTGAGAAATAAAAGACAGGTGAGTCATTCCTTGGCTATTCAGCAGGCCGATGCAAAGACCCCTCCACTCGGAGGACTTCTTTTGATGAAATATGAAGGCTCCCCTGAAGGGTTGAGAAGCAGCTGCCTTCCAGAAAGATCTAGTTTTTCATTTGATGAACAAGTTTCGAGCCTTTTTTTTTGGCAAGATATCCGTTATTTTTGGACTGATTTTGACGCACGTGTTCGCATTTGGTTTTGGACAGCGCGACAAACAATTTGGTTCTCCTTTCAATTAGAATATGTTAATTTTAGCGATTTTGTGGTTTAAGACGTCAATAAACAGTGAATTTCACATTACTTAAAAAGTTCTAAATTCGAGGTTGTTCTTTTTTTATTGTCTTTTTAACAACTCCTACCATGTGGCGATTTGCCTTTTCTTTTCAGTTTAGCCTGAGGGGAGCTACGCTAATGTTCACCGCAGAATAATAAAAAACTTCACAGATATTTGGTGATGAAGCGGTTTTATAGGAAGCTTATCGAGTAAAAAAATAATGGAGATAAACAAGGATGTCGACAGAACAATCCTAGTGGAAAAGAAATTGAAAAATAAAATTAATAAAACGCCGAATCACGTCTAAAATTCTAATAGAAAATACGCCTAAAGGTTCAAAGTTTGATATCGGTCGAAGTTAATGAGGCTAATACTTGTTTATCGCATTTTTTCCGAATCTTGATGGCCGGAACTTAAATTAAGCTCCTTCCTTGAAATTTTATTCCAATTTTGGATAAACCAATTTTAGTGCGAGATCTTGAAATACTTCTGAATGCCTCTTTGAGAAAAGGGTAATGCTATTGACCCGACATGCATCAATATTGGGAGACTTGAACGCTCGGAAACCAACATAATACATTTTAAATGGAGCAGTCGGTTCTATAGACCCTCCCTTGAAAAAAATGATCGAACATTTTAAGCTGTAATTTTTCGGATGTGGCACTTCATAACTACAGTAGTTATTTGCGCGTAGAAAGATCAGTTCTAAATCATCTGAACGGGAAGAAAGATGTTAATTCTTTTTTTTTGGGGGGGGGGCGGGGTTCTGTCGCGGTGCGATTAACTCTGCGAGTTGGTGTTCCAGGATGAACATCATCTACTTGGTGACGGGCAAGTGGGTGTATCCCGTGATGAACAGCATGGGCCCCCTGATGCGCGTCGTGTTTATAGCGTCCCTGCTGCTCTGCTCCTGCGGCATGTACTTCGTGGGCCACTGGATCAACAACTGGATCTGGGGTGAGGACCTAACTCCCCACTACGCATCCTTCCTTCCTTCGCTCAATATCAATACCCAGACAGCAAATAGACGTCGGAAATAGATGGGCTAACTGGCCGCCAATGTGATGTCTATTAGACATCAGCGGCCCCTCAGCCTGTCTATAGATCGTCTAGTATTCGACGTTTCTTTGCTGTCTGGGTAGCCATCTCGCCATTAGCCGCTCCTCTTTGATTTCCCTTCGCAGGAAATGAGCGTGTCATGCGAAAACACATTAATTTTAAAAACTCAACCTCTCATAGAATATTTATTTCGTCCAGTTCCGTTACTTTTATTATTGATATTTTTGTGACCTTTTTTTGTCATATGATACAAAAGTAAGGGCTTGGCTTCTCTAATTCAGCTCTTTCTGCTCATAAAACTTACATTAAAAATTTTAAAAAATGCCTTATCAACTTTTGCATCAAGAAAATGGTTTATAATACGCGGGGAAAAAAAAACTCTTAAAAATTGACCATTTCTCGTGACAATGATTAAAGTATCTCAAAAGCATGCTCAGGGCCTGCAAAGCTTGAAAACATCTTAAAAAATGTTGTTTCTTATAATCTTTTGTTTAAAAAGATTAAATACTAGCTAATTTTACCTTTTTATTTAAAACACAGTCGTGCTTTATGACCCCGACTATAACGTATAAAGTCAACATAATATACAGCATATCCGGTCCTTTTTAGGAAGAATGTAATTACAACATCGTGATGAGGTCGTCGTCGATATTGATAATTTTTCAGCGTCTTAAATCCCCTGAGGTGCGGCTGTGGTACTAATTTCAGCTCAAACTGCTTTACAAGTGCGCTTCATTGATTCTTGCTACTCACTCCTCGGGTCAATTTCTTGAAAGGTGTGACTTAATTTTGACCTAGTTTTAAACGAGTCTTTTGCGTGAATGGGCGTAGAAGCGTTCTAAGCGTTAGCAGTAAAGAGTGTGAAATTTTCAAGGTCACTTCGTTTTTCACGTTTGACGTCATTTCCCGTCGCGTGTCGAAAAAAATCTTTGAATGCATGGCGCTTTTTGCTAGCTTAGCAATCCCTAATTAGCCCAGACACTCAAAGGCGCCTAGCTTCAGTTCTCAAAATAAGCCAATGGTTGCGCGCTTTCTGAAGCTTGCTTGCCGCTTTTTTGGTGACGAGTTTGCCACACTCGCATTTAGACACTGATAAGTTGCGTGCGCTTGTCTGCTGGATGGCTCAAAATGTCCGACACCGAAACTGTCCTTGAAATCTGTTCTGCAAAAACGTTAAGTCAAAGGTTTTACTTTAGCATTCAAACAGAAATTCGCACTTAACGAGAAAGGATTGTTTTCAGGGTCCAAAAATGATCCCATCGAACTTTGTTCCATGGCAACGGAACACTTGAAAATTACTTACGCTCAATATCAAAGGTAGACTTTCCGATCTTCGACGTTCCTCCCTGGTTTAATCTTTCATTATATTTTGAAGATAAAAGACGTAATTACCTCATAGTTTAGGCTAGGTCAATCAAGTTTTGGTCATGTGCCTCGCTTCGTCACTGCTCCGCTCGGCTTTCGCCAATCGTGATGCTACTTATCGGCGACAATTACTGCCGCCGAAAAGTTGGCGGCATCAAGTTTGACGACAGTTTTATGCAAGGTTATGTTTGCTTACGTACCTTATGCCTCGCTTCGCTTGGTGACGTAAAGTTTAACATTAAAAAGGAGAATTCCACTTTCTTAGTTTGCAGAGTTCCCTCCTTTCTGCTCGAAATCTGCTCAAGAATGAAATCTGTTGCAATCAATTTTCGAATCAGCGACCGGGAAACACCTTAACGAGGACCACCAATCGGATCGATTAATTTCCATGTTGTGTTCTTTAAGGACAATTCATAATTACATAAACCTTGAGGGAGGAAGGGCTAGGGGTACCATCAGTGACAAAGTTATTGCTCCCTCCTATTTTTTCAAACGTTCGAAACTTGGGAACAAAAAAACAAAAAAAAAAAAAAGCACTAAATGAATATTTGCTCTATCCATCGACCAAATTAAATGTTTTATCCCCGTTTTCAAGTAAGAGAGGTTAGAAAAAATGTTAGGGAGCAATTCTTTTGCCACTGATAGTACACTTCTTCGGGTAAGGTGGGGGGAGTAGACAGAAGAGCGTACGTATTCTACGTTTAGGCTCTTACGTATTATGAAATTTATGCCAACCTCCCTCACTAGGTCAGCCTTGTGCTTGTTCTTCTGCTGGTCGCTTTTTTTTCGCTATTGCGAAAGCAATAAGTAAAACGTGGCCAACGCTCGCCAGAATGTCGAGTCATCGTAAGATCAAAAGAAGTTTTGAGCAGTGGGAGAGGAACAAGGCTGAGCTGCATGGACAGCCGCGTTGTTGGCCCTGGATGCACTCTTTCGTCGCTAACAAGGCAACCAATTTTCGAACAAACTCTTTTTTTGTGATCCCTCCAAAACTGTTTATCTTTTCACCTGTGCCGACTTTTCCCATGATCATTACCTTCACACTGTCTTTCCCCACGTGCCGAATCCTTGAAATATTTCAGAAAAATCCTTGAATGTTTCGGTTGCTCATATGAGCATGTTACCAGTAGAAAGTGGCACCTTTCTTCATAACCTGCGAGTAACGCTGTGCATGTATGTGGGTTAGTACACTAAAATTGAATCAGTTGGAGTCTGATTCAGTGAAAATTCACTGGATATCAGTCAATATAGCACCAGTTAAAAAATTCAGTGGAACTATCTTGACTGAACTTTAGTGAATTTTCACTGGATCTCAGAGACTGTCACTGATTCAAATTTAGAGTGTTACTGAAATAAATTGAAATCGTGACATTTTTCAGGAATAACGGAGGACGCGAATTTCTGTTACACTATTCTTCTTACAGCACAAATAAGTGTGCTCGGAAGTTGGGAATGAAAAGTGAATTACTTAGGCTTGATAAAACCTTCCGCTTGGGGAAATCTGTGGTTGTTTCGCGGCAATAATCGATGAAGCACTTTTTAACTGCATCTTGGATCTGGCTTCGTTGCAAGTGGGCGCTGCAGCAAGCTATTTCGTTTGGGGAAATGGAGCCCTGTTCTTCGATTATCAACTTCTGGTCGGTTGGCATATGGTTTGGGTTGAAGCTTTTTTTTGTGGTTTTGTTGTTGGGTTTGAAGGGAAGTTGGAATGGGTTTCGGAGCTTGGGGTGAGAGGCCACCGAGAAAACGGCGGAAAGAAACGGCAACGGCCGGTAAAACGGCATCAACGGCTGGCTCCCCGGTTAGGGTCTCCCGTGTAGCGCGGTACTTCGCCTCAGTTTTTATCTTCAGCTAAAATTTTCTTTTCCTCCTTGAATTCCCATCAATAATAATATTTGCGCTATTTTTTCCCAATTAAGTAAAAAACAAATCAAAAAGAAGTTTTATGGGAGCTCAAGTTTAATCGTCAAGCTAGAAGCGTCATTATGTTTCAGATTAAAAGCATCTTGAAAAATGTATGATCACTTTTTAAATTAACTAGTGTCCTTGGGTGTAACAACGTCTCAGATATAGGGAGGGGACAAACACTTCAGCGTGCATTCTTATCGAGCCTGTTCTTACGGTAGGTGCACGGCGCCTACAGTGGCCATGCCAAAATCTAAGAGCGGGGGGGGGGGTCACACCGCATACCCCCCCCCCACGGTGTTACGGCCCTGATAACTCGTGTTATGTCTAGACGCACATTTCTTGCGAGACCTGAAGTCTTATCAAGTGAATGGGTGTGTTATGATAAGTGTATCGGAAATTATGAAGTCATCTTATAGGTTTCTGTACTATCGAGCGTCTGCTGATCTCTGAATCGAGTTTTATCGCAGTTTGGTCGAGGGTGAATAACGATTTCTTGCTGTTTTGACTGTTGAAGTTCAAAACATATCACGCTTTCCGAGGATCCGTGAGCGCTTATTAGAGAGCGCAGAAATTGGAATGGCGATTTATATGGGCTCGAGCTCAGCGCACAAAAGCAGCTGGAAAGTGTGCCATCATTTTGCAGAAGAAAAGCGGACCTCTGAACTTGTAAATTCTTTATTTCACTTGAATTGAGATCTGAAAAAATCTTAATTTAAGTTGCATTACTAGAAATGCCGAATTAAAAGGAATAATATCCACCCATGAACGCGCAAAATAACTTTTTTATTCTTGTGCTGAATGTCGGATTTTTGACGAAAAACCACTGTGCTGTAGTTGTGAACTTTCTCTTTTAGGGGGGGGGGACTTATCAATTTGGATCGCATTTCTGGAATAAGGGAAGTTTTCTCCAAGCATGCATATGCAACCAGCATAAATATATGTGGACCTTGAAATAAATGAATTTCCCTTCGGCCAAAATGGACGACAGACGGAATTCTTGTCAATAAATTACCTGGCTTATGTCTCTTGGAAGATTTTCAGTTTGACTCAATTCGCGCTTTAATTGATGATCTTATTCCTTAAAGCTCGACCTTCCTACACATAGCTATCAAAGTTCAGGTACGACGAAATATTAAAAAAATCGACGAGTTTTTTGTGCATCGTCTCGCAAAATGATGGCGTACTTCTCCAGCGCCGGTCTCTAGTGCTGCCACTAGCGGCGAAAAGCCTCAATTGCCATCCCCGTAAACGTCTGTTGTTGTTGTAGCACAAAAACATACAGTAGCTTCTTCGGGCCTCAGGAGCAAGTAACTTTCGTAGTTTAATGATTTAAGTTCCCCAAAATGTTTTGTGCGGAACGAAAATCAAATGGTGAAGGTGGAAAATTACGTGTTTGGTGGTGCAGTGTGGACTGTTGAACTAAGGAACGTTGTTTAAAATGTCTTTTTTTGGCGTCTGGGTCTTTCAGAGCGAAAAGCGCCTCCGGCTGATGCCGAGCAGGGCGTCAAGAGCAACAAGGAGAACAGCAATCCTGAAAGCGCTACGATGCTCGAGTCCAAGCCTTGAGTCCATCGCCCGCCACCCGGTGCACCCTGCACCCGGTACACTCGGCATCTGGGGCCCACGCTCTCTCTATCTGTGATAGGATAAAGCTTTCATTTAAATCGGTTCGCAAATTGCCTCGTTTCTCGGTCGTTCGTACTAAAACTAGATGAAAGTTGGCACTCCCAGTTCCAGCCTTCTCTGAAAGTAACCTCACCGTACACATTATTCTCCCATATAAACCCGCAGGAGAAGCCATAGAGTGCACGGTACGGCAAATTTTCAGCGGGGCAGCGTTATTTTGGATGAGAAGGGAATATCGTAAGGTCAAGAACGCGAAGTCTTTTTGGGTGGTACTTCAAAATAAATTGGTTGAGACAGATCAAAATTAAGGTGGATGTTGAAATGGGCAACTTTTGTGTTCAGACCACGTGACCAGCAGTTGAAGCAGCCTGTGTTGGTTAAAATGTGGGTTATGTGTTAAAAGTGGACGTCGGAGCATCTTGTCTTTGTTATCAGCATGTTTTGTGTTCAATTTGGTGTTAGTATTGTTGTCTGTTGTTGAAGAGGAGCCACTATGTTGGATGACCAAAGTAGGTTCTCTGTCCGTGAATCACATTGAAGCTTGTTAAGTCAGCAGTCAGCTCTTCGTGCAATTCGAGCCTCAGATTTCGACGTTATTCGTTGGCACAGTAACTTTTCGCGCGAGTAAAAAGCCACTATTTCGTAGATTCCTAGTCATAAAATGGGCTCCTAATTGCTCTCTCCAGCTGCTCTAGCCTTTTCGAAAGAAGTAGTTAAATAGTGGTGGACTTGTACTGTACGCTATAAAATGAACTCTGTGACATTTTACATTTCGAAAGTCGCTGTTGTGTTGACTGCTGCGTCTATTTGTAAAATGAGGGTCCGTTGTAGTTTTCGCGTCCGTGTAACATCTTTGTTCTCTCCGCCACGAGACGAATATCTCATATCTTCGTTGTACCTACATGTGTTTTTGTCTCGTATTTTTGTCTTCGTCTAATTTTTTTTTATAACTGACGGCACAGCATAAAATAAAACCTCGCGATTGTAAATCGCATTGTAAATTTGTGGTATGGTCCATATCAAAGATATGATACATAAATCAAAGTGATGGAAACGTCCGGGCAGATTGACAAGTAAAAAATAGCGGTAAAATGATGGCCTTCTCGAACTGTACTAGTGACTAAAGCAGATCTATTGAATTTGCGATGAACTGATGTCCGATGTTGTATGAACTCGTGTAGCAGTATCGACTTCGGATCAGTGTTCGTGCTTAACTCCATGTTTATTGATTGTACATTGTCTGTCTGTGTGACTGAGGGGGGCAACTTTCAAAGCTGTGTATTGTTTTGAACCTTAATGGTAAACAAAAAATCTGCGGCATTGCAGAGAAATCTCGCACAAAAAAGAGCATGCTTTGGTTTTTACGGTGATAGCAAAATGTTCTCGTGAAAAAAAATGTGATATTTCAAAAAAATCGTCTAAGTGATGAGAGGGTAGTTCTTCCATCAGCAACTAACGCCCAAAAGTGTTTTATTTTTTTCGGACAAAGCAATCGCAGCCACTGCAGTTTCTTTTCTATGGGCGTCGCCATTTGGCATTTTTCTCTCACACTCTTTTTTTCTTTCTCGTTAAAAGTTCTGAGAAAACGTCTATATTTGTTGCTTTTATTTATTTCACGATCTCGTTCTTTCGTTCCGCACATGCGCGAAAATCTTCCAGTACCTCTTTGACTGGTGTTTGTAACCGTATATTTTCCAATGCGTTATTTTATATCTGTATGTGAGAGTACTTGGTGGAAGTTGTCAGAGTGAACATTGGCCCCTGTTCCAGGTATCGTTGAAAAGACAGGGCCTGCCAAGAAGAAATCCAAGGGTGAGATATATTTCTTTTTTTCATTTTACGTCCTGAGAATGAGGGAAATGTTTTCATGGCAAGGAAGTAATTCGGCTCACGTAAAAAGAGAAACAAATATGGTACCGTACAAAAAAATATATGGACTCATCGTAAAGGAGTTTCTTCATGGACTCATGAACCATTCGTTATCCATGTAAAGTTTAGTGTATGGATGTTAGGTGCCAAGGTACGTATGTCTTTGTATGGTTCCGTATGTTTCTTCCTTTTTTTTCGGGTCACGCTATCAAGGAGGTAAACTCATAACTGCAGCAGTCAAATTGTAGCAGAACCCGCAACAAAACGATTCACATACGAATTGTTTACGTGTGCAGATGAAATTGGAAACTTTGCCTTTTTTCCACTCGTTAAAGAACAATTGTTTCGATTTTTTAAACCGTTTCGTTGTTGCTTTGACTCCCTGTTTTTGCCGGGTACATTGCCTATTCTTCGCATTTCTTGGTAAATTATCCTTTGAATTATTCGGTGATTCCAAGAATTTATCATGCCATGTGACGTGGAATCGCCATGCAATGATATTGGAAAGTCCCAAATAAAACCTGTTCATTCGTTTTATAAAATCTTGTCCAAAAATTGGGTCCATAGAAAAACCTTTTTCCGTGTCCCCCCCCCAAAAAAAGTATGGTCTATGACCTCCCTTAGAAAATCCACATCAGGGCATCTTAACCAGCGGAACATTTTATATCAGTTGTGCAGATTTCTTTTCTCTTGATCCCTTAAGGATCCCTAAGTGTACTTCCTTAAGACTGGCAAAAAAGGAGGATGCATTTTAAGTTCAAATTTAATTTGGTTGCAGGTGGAAGGCGATCAAAGAACGAATAATATCTGTCACAAAACATATCTAATATTTATGCGTCAGAGCTTAAAGTTTTATTCTAAGTACTTAAAAATTCTCTTGAGGCTAGGAAAGCAAACGCTAATTTTAAGTGAAATGTCCTGCGCACAATTGAAATACTTGCCGGGATTTAAAAAAAATGTAATGAATTTTGGAAAAGGTTTAGCTTCTTAAATCGACCGTACTGTGGTGTGAAGTGGACCAATATGCTGTAAAGTGATCAGTGCTATCATATACACTCACATTTGCTGCGTTTCTCTCTGCGCTCTGCTGATCTCTAGATCGACCGGTTGAAATGACTGTGCCATCAGAGGATGTAGAGCCCAGCAGAACGCAGAGAGATACGCGACGAATTTGGTTGGTTTTAGCGGTGTTCCAAGTAACCCAATGGTAGTCCTTTTTACCCCACTTTACGGTGCTTCATATAATCTACAGACAAATTTTGTAATTTTTTAATACCTTTTACAAAGTGCTGGTTCCTGTATTTTAACGTTCCATGTTTAAAAGTTTGTAAATTATCGTATTGTAAGCTTTGTATCCACTGTATGAAGGTGTGCCTCCTTTTTTAATATCAAGCTAAAGGGAACAAATCGATGTGATTTTCATTGAAATCAATATGTTACTGTAGGATTGTTGATAAGCCATACTTGTTGCAATAAACACGTAGTTTTATGTAAGTTTGGTTTTTCTTTTATACCGGTACATCGTTGAAAAAGAACAACAAAAGGCTGCGACTGTATTGAGCTACATTAGCTCAGTAATAATCCGTCTGAGGCGGCGCCATGCCAACCAACAAAATTTCCAGTCGTTAATCTTTTGACTGCTTTGTGAAATCGCCTGGTCAGCTCTTGAACACCGCATGGAGGGGAAAACTGCCTGCATCGATTTTTTGGGAAAATCACGGGAAAACTTGAGCCAAAAACCTCGGAAATCAATTAGAGTACCGAGAGATAAATCGAGAAAATATTGTACATCGTCCGTACGGTTGGTCAACGATAGAGGAAGTCGGGAAATAGTATCCTCTTTCACGTTTCTGGGTGAATAAATTAGTCTTTCACATTGGCATTAAATTCAGTTTATGTCTGACAAAATTACAGTACAACTTTTTGAGGACATTGTTTCAAAGAGGGCTGCTCTTACGTTGCATTGTGCACGGAAATGAATTGACGTCATTTTTAAGCTTGAAGAAGTGTTTTTCTCTCTCTTTCCGCGAACATTTACGACAAGCGACGATGACACGAGTATTAACAGGCCAGTCGTATAAAACCCATAGAGGCAGAACTGTTGTTCAGGAGTTGTCCGTCAAGGGCCCGGATGGCGACGTTGTCCCCCGCGTCCAGCGCGAGGACGCTGCCCGTGAAACAGGTCGATCCCGGGGCCGCTTTGCACCAGGTCTGGCGCCGTCCGTTACGCTGCAGCACCAAGCCATGGGCCTCTGGATTCGCCTGCAACCACAAAAGCAATTTTTAATTATTAACTGAGCCATCTTAGGTTTTATCCATTTGGATTCAGAAATCTTGGTAACTTCGATGTGCAAGTCACGGAGGGTAGAGTCTGACGGAGGCCTGCTTTTGTGTACCGATGTAAAGTCTACGTGTAGTTGGGTTTCTTTTTTTAATATTGTACGCACGGTTACTCCATAGACGCGGAAAAATAACAAAATACAAGCTATTTCTTTACACTTAAATACCATGATTTGAATTTCGCGCGATATCCCGGCTTCACGGAAGGGAAGCGCTGTGTAGCTGCGCTCATCAGCACTCTTCAGTGGCCTGGCAGTCTGGACGCGCTGTCAACCAGCTGTCAACCGTGCTGTGCGCGTATCTCCGTGGTTATATTTGCTTTTTACCATTGCTTACACTCTTTGATTGCAAGTGATTCAGTATATATACTATTCAGGACCCACTATCCATCAGTGTGCTCACACTGGAAACTAAAATATCGGTACCGTTCACTTAACCTAAAATTTGCTTGTTGTTACCGGTGTCTAGTTTCCGTTTCAGTTATGTACTGGTTTATATAGCCGCCGAGTTCAAAGTAAGTCGTTTCAGTGTGCTCCACAATCCTCAAGATATGTGGATTACATCATTGATCCCAGTTGGATAACAAAGGATTGAATCCTAACCTCCCAATCACGAAGTTGCAAGGTAAGACTTCGTTCTCTTGAGTGATGCATGTGCTGAAATAGGGGCAAGGATGGTCTGCTGGTTATTACTTACCTGAGCATAGACGTAGTAGATCCCTGATGTTTTGACAACTATGGACGACAAACCAGAATTCGTTTGGATGGAAAAGTGGTCGTGTTGTCCGTGGCGAGTCATCCACGAGCTGCTGCACCATGATGCTGCGTGCTCTGCGCATTACATTGGACCGCGCTTTTGAAATGTACAAGTCTCTACCTCTTTGCTTTCTACCTTGCGTCGATAAACCAAAGCGGATCGAGGTTCAAACCACGTTAAAAGATCAAACTTCAAAGGGCAACAGCTACCTACCGCCGCCGAGAAGTAAGCGGCATTTAGGCATAATGCACTGAGCCGAGGTTGACACTCTATTTTACGCGCTTGTTTCGTTAATACTTGTAATGACAAATTAAGCTTGGCTGGAACTCAAGATTTGCCACATTCCTACAGCGTATGGTTTTATGAAAACATTAATCCTTTGGATTCAACATAAAAGAGATCATTCCTCTGAGTGATCTTTCATTATGAACCCCTTGCTATTCGGAAGGAGGCGGTTTTTAAAATATGGACAGATGCATGTCTGTATGAATGCTTTTAAAATCGTACGGTACCGGTACAGTTCATTCTTTACTTCCCATGAGTGTTCTGTTTATGAGTCCTATTCCGTGAGGGGAGTAGTACCGGTATTAATGACCCAATCAGAAAACAGACGTCTAATAGACGTGTAATAGACGTCTATCCCTAGATCGTCTAGACGTCTAACGTAGGCTATAGATGACCACTTTCGGTTGCAATTTCAGACGTCCAAGTAGATCCTATTTAGTCATGTACCGGTACTTTTTCGTCGCATCGGTTTGTTTTTCCTGGTTATTTGATTATGAAATTCAGCAGGTCTCATTCGAAGGCAGTCTCGTTATTTAGACTTCATTTAGACGACTTTTAAACGGTACCAGATACCGGATTTAAGCGACGAGGCATGCCCGAATATTGATGAAAGGATTTGTTTCATGACCGTCGAAAATTAGATGTCTAATAGACGTATATTAGACAATATCGGCCTGTAGACTAGTATATAAACGTCTATTTTTTGATTGTGGGGTGGATAGTTTGGGGTACACAGTAGATTGAACGGACCGGGCGAATTTTGTTTGTAATACACAAACGTGAAAGCGAATGCACTGACCAGCTTTTGGTGGAAAGGTTTTCGACCTCAGTTCGGCATCGAGGTTGAAGTGGCCGGCCACGACGCCGCCGCCGGAGCCGCTGCTGGCACTCTTTGCCGCGCCTTTCTGCCATTTTGCCGTCTGGGGGGCCGCTCCTGAGAACTTGAAAACACCGACAAAACTTTATTTCATGTGTCAGGAATGCATAGATGCAAGAGCTAGAACTTACAAGGCTTATTCCTTAGACTCTCGTCCGGTCCTCGTTTAAATAAATTTATTCAGAAAGGAGTAGCTTTTATAATAGTGAAATAGGATTTTAAAGAGTATCAGCGCGTAAAGTCGGTTTCCACAAGGACGGGGAGTCTTAGAGAAGTCAGCAAAAAAAGGGGGGGAAATGAAATGATCGGGAACAGAGAATAACTAACGGTCAGTTATTGAAAAATGCTACGTTTGAGCATGTGAGTACCCACAAGGTTTGAGTTTGCTTGTGGATCGCGGGCGTTCTATGAAAACTTTGCTGATCGAAATTTCTCTTAATTTTGCTGCCGAAATCAAAGTTAGCTGTTTTGGCTCGCGTTGAAAGTAGTTCCGATTTGATTAGATAAACAGCGGGGAGTAAATTGCGCGTCAGAAAAAAAGAAAGGTCGAAAATATGAAAACAAAATGTAGTTTAAATCTTAGAGTGTACGCTAGGCAACAGCAACACGCGCATGAGTAGTGGGCTGCCTATCTTGCTGTTTTCTTCTCCAACGCACTTTTGGAGGGTTTGCTTTACACCTCAAATTTAGGGCTTCGTCAACTTTATGAAATTTTCCTGTTGTGTCGTATTCTTAGTGTTAACCCGCTAACCTTTGCCGTACAAGAATGATTCGTTCTTAGCCCTTAACTTATTGACAGTTTTACCTTATTGGACGTTTTGAATGTACACCAAGTATCTTTTTGAATTGTTAAAGTTGGGTTTTTCACAGCTGTCTCTTCGATTGAAAAAACATCTCTAGCCTAAACAATGGACGTCGTTTGGGAAATGCTGTTTTTAGGTATTGATACCGACGAAACGGCTTACTGGCTTACTTGTTATGCCCGTCCGGCGTTCCTGGTTGAAACCGGATCACAAAATCATTGTCGGATATCTTTTTGATATCTCCTAATATTTACTAAAATTTCGACGGATTTGCGCTGGTGAAAATACTTCCCTTTCAAACGCTTTGATATTCTTGTGAAGAAGAAAATAGAAAAAAAATTGAAGTTGTTTAAAAAAATGTACCAGTAAAGAGCAAGTAAACATGTACAGAATTTCAAGGAAATTGGTCCTAGATTTTCAGATTCATGTACTAGACTGTTTTTCTGTTTTATGTTCGTTTTTTTGAACGACTGTTCAGGGTGTACATACAAATCAGTTAATAATGACAGAGAAAGTGTTCGTCTAACAAGGATTACCGGTTATAAAAGATTGCTTCTTTGGACACTAGAAAATTTTGTAGTCTACTTTTTAAAGGCGTTGAAATTTATAGTGCATTTAATGAACGCTGTTACAGCCGGCTCAATTCAATTTGCTCTCGATAATTTCTTTTCTTTTTCCTTGTTACGCCAACTTACCTGCAAGTTTTGTTAGTCGCATGCCGGGCAGAAATATTAGGATGATGAAGGCATTGTTAAGTGTAACCCTTGATCTTCAGTGTTCTCATCTTGATGGAAAATGGAGGTGTCCCCTGAAGGGCATAATCGAATAAGCCAAATCGTTGACTATTCATCCTAAAACAGCTCCATATTTCATTGGCCTTAAATCGACTTCCTTTTTTGATGATTTAATTTACCTCGCTGCTCGAAGTTCATATCGCTCAACATACCCACCCACATCACATGAGACATATTTTATTTTCGGTACTATAAGTATGTTTACTTAAATATGTTTTTCATACTGAAATTATGTATAGCTGATACATTTCATTAAATGTGGCCACTATTGTGCCTGACAGCTCGTCCTGAAACGAAAATAATTTGCTGGAAATACTGCAAAATCGATTTTTTAAAGCCAACTTAGTAACTGCTGACTTGAAATTATTGTTTGAAAATTTTTCGATGTCGTCCTTGTAAGTTTTTAAAAACTGTTCAGATATTGCTTACAATGTTGAATAATCTTTTTTTTCTGTCCTTCTTTCGAAATACTTAACGAAGATCGTTTTATTTAAATTTTCCAGAAATGAATGTTTAATCTCTCTTTCACTCAGAAGCTCCAAACCTGCTCAATCGGAAAAAATGAGTGCTGAATTCAGTCACTATTTTGGCTTATTGTTTTCTGCCTCACAGGAAACGAAAAGAGAAAAAATACATGACACCAGGACAGGAAAGTCAGCCATGCAGTAGTAATGTCTTTCCATAGAGTACGTGAATCCCTCTCCATGTTCCCTCTCTCCTTATTCTGTCTTGATAACGTTTTATTAAGTTTATAAAAATCGGAAAAGGACTAATGATTAGAAAGAGGAAGAGTAGACTATTGAACCAAATTGACAGTGGAGACTTTAATGCACTTGCTCACCGCCGCAAGAGGGCGCCGTCTCCCAGGAATCGATTCGATATTCGATGTTAATAGTGAATTGGAATGAGATTTGGTAGAAATTGTCACAGTGCATGCTGGTCGACGCCGTCACCGAACTGATCCCGAAGCCGCAGTCCGAAAAAGCATCTTAGCCCTCCTCTCTAAAACCCAGGCAGTTAAACCCAGGGTTTAAGCCATAAGTTTAAACACTTTCCAATAGGTAGCCAATGGCGCAACACTGGGTTAGATCTGTGCAAACAATTTCAACGCAATCGTTGTAAATTCGTAGATTAACGGTGTTACTAGTTGTGATAGTTAATGGACTGGCTCAGGAATGTTTCCAAAGCACGGTGACTATACTTACAATAAGGATTTCTTGAGGTTGGTTTTGGGTTAGATTCTATTTTTGCAATGAATAACTTTCCGATTTTGGATGGTGTTATAATGCTTGTTTTAGGGATTATCAAATCGGTAGTCCAGTCTCCCGTGAAAGAAGTGTCATATATGTTCCATTCCATACAAATTGCCATGTATTGTGCCGTATAATTATATACGGGGCATATATGTCAAAATACACGGGGCATATATGCCAAAATACATGTTCCATATTGGTATGGGTACTGTACATACAAGGCACCATATAGTTACCCATACATTAAGAGGTGCAACAATGTTGGTAAATATATAGCAACATATTTGCCTACTCCTAATGTATGGGTAAATTTATGGTACCATACTATGTCCCATATAAGCCCCAAATATGGGACTTATGTTGCATTTGCTTATATTACATTTGGCACATATGTCGCCATGTAATTTATACGGTACAATATGTGGCAGTTAGTATGGATAAACGTATATGCATGGAACATAATGGCACTTTTTTCACAGGCCATCACGCGATTTAGTTATTTTTTTACGATTTAATAAGAGTGAGTTCATCAATTTGCCTAAGGTTGCATTTCATACTTGGAATGTTAAAAAGAGTGGTTCGACCTTTCACTACATTAGTGACACACAACCTCGTAGATTACCTTAGTTAGACGCCTATTTCCTCGCTTAACTATTGCTTTTCTCGATTGTCACCAAGCCTGATATCGCTCACTTCTCGGCGGCAGCACTTCTGTCTAGGAGTAAGCGGCATCAGGCTTGGCCACGAGAGGCTAAGGGACTGTCTTCCGCCTCGCTTGGTGCGGAGAGAAGAGAGTGATTTGACAGCCAACCGTGTAGTTAATAGGCGTATCCTCAACCAAATTATGATTGTGGCAACCTTATTCTTTTTCATTGTCTCTTAGTTGTCCGAACCAAAACATTAGTTGAGCCTTCATTTATTAAATGCTTACTCCTACCAAGAACTCTCCTTATTCGCGCACTTCTCGAAAAGCAAGAGTTAGCTGATGCAACCTTTAAAACTTATTGTTAGACGTGATTAGTTTAGTCGGAGCAAGTGTTTAGATTTTAGAGAAAGAGAGAGAGTCATGCCTTCTAACCTCCATGAGGAGAGCAGGTTTATGCGTTGGAGTCGGCAACGTTGCGCTAGCGCTGTTATTTTGGCGTTGTAAGTGATGTTGTATGTGCATCTGATTTCTTAGCCTCCAAGATGCGTCGTTGCGAGAGGCGTGTTCCATTACCCGCGACCTGCACACGCGGAAACCCGCAACGGAACTTGTAGCTACTTGTTGGGCCACCAGCGCTTATTGTCTCAACCTCAACTTCAACGTCGTTTCGGAGAGACGGGGCACAGCCTTTCACACAACCCTGTCCGTTTGAGCAAGCGTGTTAGATCAAACCCACAACCACATTTTCTGGCCACTTATCTTTAGAAGAATCAGGAAGTGTGGTGAATTTTGCGAGAAGCAAAATTCTAATTGTAAGATAAAGTCCAAAGGTAAACGTCAGCCGGACACCGTGAACACACAACAACTTTCAGTCACGGAAAAAAATGGTTTTGTTACGGCAACAAATAAA
>Ga0058701_10001022_pt1 | contig 19249 bp, 18 predicted proteins | sample AgamicOrMae_FD_97039 | JGI IMG/M metagenome (GOLD analysis project Ga0058701, IMG submission 97039) | Agave microbial communities from Guanajuato, Mexico - Or.Ma.e | ecosystem: Host-associated > Plants > Phyllosphere > Phylloplane/Leaf | place: Guanajuato, Mexico | collected 2012-06-04
ACCGCATATCGTAATACTTTTAAAAAATTCGTTTTGATGTATTCTTTTGGCGTTTTTCCAGCAATCAAGTAAAATCTAGCAGCTTGCCGAGACCCACTGAACATGCAAATAACCAGCGTCCTGTTTGAATAGGCTTAAGAAAAATATCTTGCCGTACGTACATTGCATCGTTTCTCGTGAGTAAGCAATACCGTCTTACGGCTACGTATTGCGTTGAACACCCAGTACACGATTGTTCTTGTACTCACATATTGAAGCCCAGTAAGGGATAAAACTTTCAGATTCTTCAATCTATCCAAAAGCGCCGCCGCCCATGATACGGCGGAGACATTCAAATCCAACTCTTTCAAACCTTGCAGATTGTTGCAAATGGATTCCAAAAGAGCGTCATCGACAGGTCCAAAAGCCAATGTTAGAGCTTGTAAGGAACAGGGATGGGAAGCGCTCAAGAGTACTTGCTTGCTGATTCCCACATTTAGACAAAGGTATTCGGTTTGCACATTGGGAAGCTGCAAACAATAATTAAGAAAAAAAAATGTTCAACAACCGTTCATTCTTCATTCCACAAAAGTTCCAGCAATATCTCTTCGCGGGAACATCGACGGGAAAGCTTCAAACAGGACTGAAATTTTAATCTGTTAATGAAGGGGTCGAACGAACGCCCATTTTCGTCATCGAAAGATGATAGTTAAAATGCTTATTCAAAAAGGACGACGATTAAATTTCCCTTTAACTCACCGAGACCAATTTGACGAGTGAATTTACCGAGTCGTAGCAGTAATACTGATGTAATTTCAGTTTGAATCGTCTGTTTGACTGTTGTTGAAGGCACGCCACTGCTTCCGCATACGTGAGAATGCCATTTCCGAGCAGATCGTCGTCTCCCTAGAGAACCAACCAATCATAAAATAGCTGCTAATACAGAGTTAAAGAAAATAATAATTAAGATATTAATAGGACATTTAAATGCACAGGGCACCTTTAAAAATATGCTTTTGTAAGAATTAAGAAAATTTATGGGTGTTTGAGATTATAAAATGTGTCTCCCTACGTAGAAACGAATTTCATCACATTTTGAATAGGTACGAAGTTATGGTTTCTTAGATGACATTTTTTGAACAACTTCAAAACTGAGTGCTCTAGGTATAAGAGAGTTCAATTTACTGGGAATACCACAATCTAGATCCAAGTGATTTTCCAAGCTAAAAATTATCATACCTACCAAAGTCTCATAAAAACATAATGACTCTAGGTTTGGAGCTTTTGTAAGAAACTGGTCAAAAGTTCTCGCAGGAATAAAGCCCTTGTCGCATCTAATTATCAAACACTCAAGACTCCTCATATATGGTAAAATATGATGACGTTCATGAGGAGTTCCTTCAGAAATGCTAGAAGAGACAAATAACCATTGTTCAGTGCTAACAACCATGTTCAATTAACAATATCAACTGACAAGGATATAATTCTATTGGATATACAATACCTCAGATTTTCAGAACACACACCCAAATTAAGACTTTTCAATTTTGGGCAATGTTCTAGAGCAATGTACACTTCTTTCCGAGGTAAGTCACATTCTCTAAAGTGCACTGTTCTCAATTGAGGACCATGCCTTTTCCAAAAATCCATAAACTGCCACACAGATTTGCTTTGCTGTGCAATCAAACAAACAGTACATGAAATTATGTCTAAAATATACAAGTAGTAGATGCTCATTTCTAATTACTACCTACCCACACTTCAACATGATAAAAATCACGTTTGCAGAGGTTAATTAAATAAAATTTTAAGTAAGCTGATTCTTCTGATTCTTGGTATCCATCCTGTACCTTAAGAACAAGTGTTTCCTTATCAATAATTTTAGGGCATAAAGATGCTTCATACCACTGCTTACAGACACAACGAGCCTCTTTTAAGTCTGCATGGCAAAGAAATGTCAAAATGTGGGCTACAACCTGAAAGAGATGCGCAACAGTTGACATATATTGGAGGCTGTTAATGATTAAATATCACACAGGGTAGATAGATACATGAGCACAATAAGGTCTTCTGACTTGTGTAGACTTATACCTCTAGAGGTAATGCCATAAAAGGTGGTATGCTGCCCACATTGGTGTAAACAACAGGTTCTTCCATGTGAATTTTGAGGTTAGCTCTCCTTCCTGCCCATCACTGCACTTGCACTTCGACGTTAAATCAAAAACTAGTTTGAACTAGTGGCCTGCCCTCTAGTTTGAACCTGTTGAATATTTCTTCAACACTGAACCAGCAGTTTATGATGAATAAACAAAGATTACAAAGTAAAAGGCTGGTCCGATTTCGCGGGTTGTCGTTGCACCTCTTCCCCCAACCACCGTGCCCCCAACCTTTCTCGCGTCTCGCGCCGCTAGATTTGAAACGAGCCTTGTCACCGACCAGGCCGACTTCAACACAGCGAGACTTGATATTCGATATTTTTTTTAATGCTTTAATTATGCTTTGGTTAGATGTGTTGTTTCTTCAGTTTATCAAGAAATAGACCTGCGGAAAGTATCGGAATGGGAGATACATCTCCCTCTTGCCACATATCAAGGAGTCTTAAGACTCCTTGCACATATGCAGTTCTCGCTCGCAACCTGTACTGTACGGTATGAGCTGGCTTAGAGCTCTCCGTGTAACTGAAAGGCTCCTTTTTTTTTCCCAATTTAAAATTTTAGCTGCCTTGGAAGTACATGCAGCGTAAAGCCGCACACTGCCCCTCCAGTTACTTTTTTTCTGATCAGCTACTTTCTCTGACCACGATTGAATTTTAGTCTAGTAAATTTTAAGAACTTGTTCAAAGGTAGCTGAAATGCCTTTTATGTGTAAGACAAAATATAAAATGCGGTAGCAGATCGGGTGCCGAATCATCTCACTACCTCAGATTGAATCGCTTCTTCGTCCACCGAGATCTCTCTTAGATTTTACTCGCTGGAAGACGCAGTCGTGGGAAATGGAAAATGACAAACGTAATGACAGATAGAACATTTATTCATGAACCCGTTCGCACTGATTTTACCCAACGTGCACACAAAAGAACACTGCAGCCCAGGAATACGCATCCGCACATCACATACACACCCATTTTATAGAACACGAACCAAGCCGCTGAGTTCACTACACTAAGCTACAATGCTTTTACAAGTGTGTCCCATTGAAATCAGAGCCGTTACATAAAATACGCAGCTCACTACAAATGTACCATATTCAATTTAATATAATGCCATTTAAGATGCAACCACGATACATAGAATAGGACGATAAGAGATCAAAATCTTATTATACCCATGTTTTTTTATTTATTTTTGATATTTTTTTATTTTTTAGAAAAGGGAAACTCAGTACTAAATGCTAACATTATTACCCTATGACCCATTTTATTACTTTTAGTGGGGCTCAAGAGTAGGGCAGAGCAGAACCCCCAAAAATGAAGTAAGGATCGCAAATATCGTCGAATTCACGTGCTCTCCCATTTCCGACTCCAACTCACAGAGCCCTCACTTTAGGCGAGTTTTCCACTCATCCTTACGTCGGTATTCCTTTAAAAGGAATCTCTTCGTTAGTTTAGCAACTGAAATTTTATTACCCTCATGAATCAAATCTCACTCATATGTAATATTATAATAAATATGGTAAAAGTACAGTAAACTAGGTTCTATATGTTTTAAAGTTACACACGTATACCCCTTAGATGCCGGGAACTCTGTGTAAATAGGATATGGAAAATAGTGTCTAAGTATGTACAAATATAAAATAGAAATTTTGAGTCCAAGCCTGACCGTACACTCAGGAGTCATCACTCCATGAGTTATTATTACAAGCTACCACTAAATTCGTTCGTTCGTTAAGCTCACTGTAACACACACATATGCCACCTTAATACTGCTTTAAAAAAAATTATCATTGCTCTACGACGATATGTGTTGTGCGATTTCCTCTCGCCAAAGAACAAACGAAAAACACTGACTTGGGAGAACAAATCCAGACTCAAATGTTGGCCTCGCTGATGGAAACAAAAGCATTCACTGGACCAGAAACTTTAGCACTGGTTTAACTAAACCGTCTTCAGGAAACATTATTACTGCTTGGATCCCGGGGGAAATGGAACGCCGGAAAAAAGGGCAAAATGTAAAAAGGCCTCTGGAAGAAGATGCAAGACTCTAAAGTTGAAGGAAGTGTTGCTCGAGCGACAGAGATAATTGCTGGTGTGAGCATCCGTGTACAAAGAAGATGCCAAGTCGTGGAACAAGTATCTAATTTACACCGCAAAATCAACTAGCGTCTAACTCAACACCACTTATCGTTGCGATTCGAACACAGCTGAACGAACCCAACAGCAAACCCATCGGCATCATCGAAACGTCTCATTGAAACAAAAATGTACTCTAATTATGTCACCAACTAACTTTACGGCGAACAATTGCGGTTAGTAAAATAGCGAAATCGCAACATACAAAACAGGTTGGATCACCATGTGAAAAGAGAGAGGCTACTATTTTATGTTGTTAAGCGATAATGGTAGGTTTAAATTGATAATGTTTGGCAGAAGTGGAACAGTTCAATTCGTATGAACTGAAAATGTAAATTTCAAATCGTTTTCCGAGAGAAAAGCTGTTAATTGTACAAAAGTTGCGACTTGACATCTCCACCGCACAAAGGTTGAACAGATAGTTTGAAACGCAATTAAATCAACAGCCGTCTGACGTTTTTTTCTTAAAGCTCTCAAATCTTATCTCTAAAGACAGTCTTGCGCACTGTAATGCTACACCCAAGGAAAAGTATTATGTCTGTTAACGGATACTCGAAGAAACTAGTGCCAGTCCAGGAGAAGAATTAAACTACTTTCATCGCACTGTATATCCGTAAAAATTAATTCTACGCGAGAATTATTACGGATGTGCTTCCTGAACGATTAGATAGTGGCAACCCAACTCGCCTACACTTAAAACTGTACTTAATATATGTATTAAGTGTTCTTTTTAAGTCAAGTTCGTACAAGACAAAACTCTGTGTAGAAAAGCTCCTTTAATGGAAATGATTTTAGCTAACTGTATCATGAATTCCACCGCATTATTTTAACGTAAAAACAACCATGTCGGAATTTCAGCCGAGTTTGTCCATTGAAAGCAGGTTAACTCATCACTTGGCAGAGGAATACCCATATTTCGCCGGTACACTGAACTGGGCATTTCGGTTAGTCTGTAAATTACTCTGCTTTCTTCAAGTCCGGGCGATTTATACGGATTACAAAACCTTGTTTTCTCAGGTCGTATTCGGACGAGTTTCGTGAAAAAGAGTTTGCCTCACTTCATAACTAAATCTTGGGTTCGTACAAAAATTATCACAGCGACTTTTCTTTCGATAATCAATTTCTCTTACTTGAAGCGGCCTGAATGGAGGTCGGAACTAAGGGATGCATGCAACAATTGAATAGTGAAAACTTGTTTAGTCGATACAGGATATACTCCTGAAATATACAGGATATACTCCTGAAATACTAACTTCTCAATTGATACTGTTTACCCTGACAAGTAGAAGAAAATTGGCTAAGGTGGCTGTCATAGTAGTATACCATTCCACAAAAATGATTAAAATACTTTTCTTAACTTCTAGTATAAATGTATGCACTTCAACACAAAAACACGAGTTAACAGGAGTACAAAATAGAAGTTTCTGCGTGCAAATTTACTATTGAACACAGGGTGGGATTAAAAAAAAGTGGCTGCTTCACCGCTTCGTTAAGGGTTGGTCTCCGGTTAAAAACTTATCATAAACTTTCGTAACAACAAAAATAAGACTGATGATTAGAATTTCCTTTACTAGCATAAGGAATCATCTTCGTCGATTGCACAGGAGACGCCAGTCTTTCAACGTACTAATATATCACACCACATTTCGGTCACAAAAACTGAAAAATGGGATTAAATAAAGCTACATAGGTTAGGGTAACACAATAGCTCAGTACTAAACGTACATAAACACTAAACGAGGAATACAAGGGCAGTTTAAAAACTCCGCACAGGGTTGCCAGCTCTTTTCAGCGTTTAATGCCAAGTCAAACTTACGACTTGGTACTAAAATCACTGTCCAGAACAGCAAACGTGTGATCAAATAAGCGCGGGAAAAGATATTAAAAAAACGATTACCAGATGTTGCTGCGCGGGTATCAACCCATACCCGAGCGACATAAACGTCAACCATTATTAGGCCATGAAGTCTAAAATGGCAAACCTGCACGAAGTTGAATAAAATACGATTAACAAAAAGTGAAAGTTTGATATAACCTCAATATATAAGTACAGATGCTGAACCTAGTTGTGCGAAAACCCCTTGTCTTTCACAACTAAAAATATAGGGATAAGACTACCGTAAGAGTGAATGCGTTGTACAAATTTAGTCTTTACATAAGAGTTGCTTATGTCCGTACGTGAGTCCGTACATAAGAGCTGCATATGTACGGTTCTGTAGGGCCCATTACTACGAAGTTCGACTTCCGTTCCAAGTCTTACTCGAGCACGGCCCTACAGATCCGCAGAGTACAAATTTAGTCCCTTACATGAAGAGCTGCTTCAATTCGTGCTCCGTCATAAAAATGCGGCCTTATCTATGAAGAGATGGTCAAGCAAGGCGGACTCTAGAGATCCGTGTCGAACCACGCGGCTGCCTGGTTGTTGTCCTGGGGAGGTTGAGGCAGGTCAACCAGCTGGTCAAAGTCCAGATCAACGGAGTCGTTGGTCGCCACATCCATGGCGTCTATGCCCACGTAAGTTGATCCATCTCCACCACCGTCACCACACATGCCATGCTGCGACCCTAAGCCCAGACCCTGCATTGACTCAATCGGCAGTTGGTCATAACCTGGAGATCACACAACGCAATGTTTCACAAAACAAACAACACCCAAACAGCACACCAGCTAGCCACTGGCCAGACACTTGCTGTCGATTCAGTTGCGGCCAATGTCGCCATAGGCAGCCACGCACAGCTCTATAACTACTTCGAAAACTAGACATTAAAGAAAACGAACTTCCGCCTTAAGCGCAAAAAAGGGATTTCCCTCATTTTTACGGGGCCAGAAATCCATTGCGCCTTTTTTTTCTACGAATAATAAAACCACGATAAAGGATTTTCTCGACAAACGATCTACGTACGTTATATTCAAAGGAAAAGGTTTTAAAAACTTTCTTTTAAATCTTCCGACCTCTTCAGGCATAGATGTTTATTCTGTCCTGTATGACCTTGACCAACTTCAACGCTAATCAAGTATTTTTAAAAATCTCGCTTCAGTTTTTCTGGACTTTTTAATCACTTTCCTTCGCCCCAATATTTTTCCCCTACACCCTTAGAGTATTTTGTGGCAAACTCGTTTGCTCCCCCCCCCAAAAAAAATAAAAAAAATGAGTAGGAAACTGTACATCGACGAAAGGATAGTGAGAGGGGTTTAGAACAATTTTGTAGCAATCGTCGGGTAGAAATTTAGAGGGCGAATTTTTGAACTTTTCAAAATGAAGACTTCTGCTCAAACGACACCTGTGAGCTGAGACTACTCGGGTAAATAGAGAGAAAAAAAAAGGGTAAAAAACTGCACAGGCCAACCTAATACCAGCAATTCATAGGAACACACAACAAACACAAAAAATATGACATCGATTAGCTGAAAACGAATCAAAAAATATGACTACTGAGAAAAAAAAATGCATTCACATTTAAAAAAAAAAACTAAGAACTCAACACTAGAGCTACCAAATCAAACACACACGCATCTCACTCAACTACACTGGCGATCGTGACCACTTCATACTGGGATATGTGATGGGTGCATAGTGTAAAGCAACTTCTAAAATCGATTGTGCCAAATTTATTAACCACTTTACCCCACGTTGCTAACTGTAACTCTTATCTTCCCGACAATACCGTCGCGACCTCCATTCTGGTTTCAAGGATTTGATTTCTCTACGCTGTAAACCAGAAGTTTGAGGCAAGAAATTACCGTTTTCAGCGTAAGCATGGTCTCAAAATGTTCCTGAAAGTAAAGCAGCCAGGCACAGGTCTAACTACTTCAAAAACTAGAAATTCAAGAAAAAAGTTCGTACTTTCAGCGCAAGGGAAGTCTAATACGAGAGCATTTCCACGGTTGTGTCTGCCCGACACTGTTTTCTGCAAAGTGCATTCCACGAATCTTGGCTAATTCGTTCATTCAAACGCAGACCAAAAAATGACGTGGTAAATTGAAGTACTTTGATTTTGATTCAGGGACGTACAGCACGGACTTACAATTCATCCGAATTGGCGTGGAAATACTCGTGGGGTATAATGGTGATGCAGGGTGCAACTAGAAATGGCCTTCAACAACAATCATTTCCTAACAAAACTCTTCAGCTTCCAGGCAAACAAGCAATGCTCAAAACAAAAACTGCTAAAACCAAGATTAAGAGAACTTACTGTTATTGTGTTAGTTGATAGTGTCTGAAATAGGAACACACAAACACATTTAACGTAGGTTTGTGAAACCCGTCGTGGCAGGCTCGATTTCACTTCCAGATTTCCTCTCTACACAACCAGTTTTCCATGCATAAGAATTAATTCACCCTGATTATAATTCATCCTTTTATATTATATAATCTTATGATGATATAATCTTATGATGACATTGACATTTAAAGGATGAATTTTAATTCATCCTTTAAATGTCCACAAAACAGACTATCGACGGGAAATTTCTGTTCCTTTAATGACGAATTTCTAACTTCGGACAAAAGACGTTCTTTTCCTTAAAAATATTCGACAGAAAATAAACCCAAGAACGAATCACAAACCATAACTTGAAAAGTTTTCAGTATCTAAATAGACAGAGACGCTGACTCAGCAAGAAATGTTAATGAAGGAGTTAAGTCTCAGGTGGCTTATCAACGGAATACACATGAAGAACCAAGGCACGGTCTAAGGAAGTCAACTAGATATGAAAACAAGATTTGCTGTTGAGAAATAAGTGTGATTTGATAACATTATTTAAGATATTGTTTCTTTCGGTATCTGCCCAACTGAAAAGGTCACGGTAAAAGTACGCAACTGAACCTGCACATTCAACGATGTAACTGTAAGCTCCTTTTCCCCTTCGACTTCCGAATGGGCAATATCTTTAGCACTAACAAACAAAAGAATCTTATTTTAAATATTAGTTCACAGATCCCTGATAAAATTTGTCCTTCATAACATCAAATGCAAACTCACCTTGATGATAGTCTCTGACGCCATGTGCGCTGGGCGGTCCTTGGCCGTACAGTCCGTCATATCCTGGTCCGAGCACGTCCTGCGAAAAATGCGCAATTTTCAAAATTAGCAGGATGACAAAAAGAGGCTATTGATAAAGATCTCAGCTTTCCAACGCCCCGTCTAGCAACATTTCTCGGGGAGTTAAGAAGGCGCAGGGACATTAGAGCCTGGCCTGAGTTAAGATCACCTGATCTCCTTCCTAGCAATTGGGAGAAATTGAATCAACACTAACCTGCAAATCTGGACTCATGCCCACATCGTTGTTCCACATAGTCTGATCTTCTCGATATAACGAACTGCTTACTTCCATAGAGAGTCTCTTTTTGTAGTCCGGCGTTTTCCCGTCGGACATTCGTAATAACACCGCCGCGGCGTACGTCGCTGGAACAAAGAAAGATCATCACGAACCAATCCAAGAGATTGCGAGGATTAACATACGGATTAAAGGGACCGCATAAGGATGCCAGGATGCGCTAAAATCAGATAAAAGAGGGGTTGTGTTTTGGGACGTATGCAGCGAATAACGTGAGCGGCGATCCCAAGGTTAGGTTGTGTTCGGTACAGTTGCGTCTCAAAGTTGACTTACAATCGGTAAAGTAAGGTGCAGTTAGGTAAGGAGAGGTCAAGTTAGGTTAAGAGAAGCTTAAGCTAGGTTGACTGAAGTTAAATTAGTTTAAGCAGGGTTGTCACTAGATCTTACAATCGAAATTTCCTGAGTATTCCTGACCAAATGCGATCATTTTTTCTGCGGGTCGCCCGTCAAGCTCCGAAAGGTTTGAGAATACCAGTGTCTCTGTTTATCAACGAGGCGTCTCGATCACAACCAAAGGACAGTTTTTAATATATTTAAGTAAAAATAGAAAATTTTACTGACTTTGCAGGCGTTTTCCGTGACTTTTCCTAAATTTCCTGACCGACAATTTTTTAATGACTTTTTCCTGACTTTCCTGGCCCGTTACATCCCTGTTAAGTGAGGTTAAGTCAGGTTACGTGAGATTAAGTTAGGTTACGTAAGGTTAAGTTACGGTCGGTGAAGTTCGGTTGGGCTCGAAGAAAATTAGTATGGTCGGTAAAGTGCAAAGTGTATTAAGCACTTCATAAGAGTCGGCAACTTACCAACGCCTTCGTTTTGGGAGTGCAGCAGCTCAGCGATGGGGGCCGAGGCTCCCTCCTGCTCGATCATCTCGACGCCCTCCTTGTCCACCGCCAGCTCGCACAGCACGCCCACCGCGACGCGCTGGATGTTCTCGATCTCGTTAAACAGGAGCTGCACGAAGATCGGGATCACCATCTGCTGGCGGATCAGAGCCCGGTTGAGCGATTCCCGCGCCAGAACGTGGAGCGCGCCAACCGTGCCCTCGACGATCTCCTCCATGCGGACCCCGTCGGCGTACACGCTCGGGGGGTGCACCCCGGTACTCGCCACCGACGCCCTCCTCTGGGTGTCCTCGAACGAGCGCATCAGCAGCCGCCCCAGCTGGTGGATGGCGCCGTGCTCCCGGAGAGGCAGGTGGTTGGCGGGGTTCAGCGCCAGGTTGCGCACCAGGCCGATCACGGCCTTGACGAGGGGCCAGCGCGACGGAGGACTCATCAGTTTCACGATTGTTTCGATGCCGAAGTTTACGCGGACCGCGTTTTGGGCGAACTCCGAGTCCGCGTGCCGGGAAGTCAAGTGTCGCAGGGCGCAGATCTTCAAAAGAAAGGAAAAATATCGTTTACACGTAATGCCATGACATGTTTTTCTTTTGCTGTTGACGATTATTTGGGGGGCATTCGATAGCGCCAAAAACCACAAGCGCCAACGCCGCAAGCGCCAGTCCGTAACCGCCATATGAGAAAAGTCGCAAACGTCAAAGTTCGATTAGGTTAGGTTAGGTCAAGCTAGGTTAGGTTAAGTTAAGTTAGGTAAGGTAAGGTTAGTATTGCGGTTAAGAACTTTGGCGTTTGCGACTTTTCTCGTTTGGCGGTTACGGATTGGCGCTTGTGCTTTTTGGCGCTTATGACAGCTACCCGATTATTTGAGTGGGTCAATACTTACAGCTGGCTCGGTGATCTCTTCTCTGTCCGGGAGATTTACAACTGTGTGAACAAGGGCTTCAACCCCACCGACCCGACAAACCGTCACTTTGTTATGTTGGTTATTGCACGTCAAGTTGGACAGGATGCCGGCTGCGCAGGTCACTACACTGGTGTCTTGCGATCCGAGCAGATGGACCAAAGATTGGAGCAATCCTTCAAGACCGTCCTACGGGCAAAAAGTACAATAAATCAGAGAGTAAAACAGGACGGAGACTTTCCATTTTGGCAACTACTCCCGTTTCGCCTAGCCTACGGTTCATCTTTCTAAATTTGGTTATCAGATGAACTCGCTTTTGACCCCAAAAATTACGCGACTGGATCGGCAGTTTGGAGGACCGATTGATGAATACAGTCCATCACGTATGACGACACAGTCGAGTTTGAAATATGAACGTACCTACGACGTGATTCGTGATTATCTTGAACCAAAAGTACCATAAACAAAATCTAATAACACTCACCACCGTTTTAAGTAAATTTGGCTGAAGATGGAAACACGAATCATTGGTGCCACTGACGTTCAGACTAAGGTGCATTCTTATAACGGTCAGACTATCGCAGACTATAAGTCCTAAGGGGTTGCCACTCCAGTAAACTAGGGTGCACCCTAAAAAGTAGCTAATGTAATATGATGTAATTCCTGCATTTCTCCACAAATGAAGCAATTCCAGGAGATACCCAGAACAGTAAGCCCACCCTGCAAGCGATACTTTAGGTGCGTATCGTCATATAAATAAAGGATGCGAAATTCTGATTGCTTTAAGTTTGCTTAGGGTCTATTCACTCCTTGGTTTTAGAGTTTGAATTTTCTACCTCTTCGCCGGGTAAGCAAGCATTATCAGGCTTGGCTGCGGCAGGTTGAACACAAGAGGTTGAGGATGAAAGCTTTTTTTTTTTTATTGACGTAAACCCCTAGAGAGCAATAGCTCGTAATGGGGTGTTGATAAACGAAAACAACGGTAATGACATACCATGATAAACAATATGAACAAGAGAGAAAGATAAAATCAAATCTTGGGGCTTTAATGTGCAGCTGAGATCGTAGGTCGTGTCGCATTCGAATCTAAAAACTCTTAATTTTTTACGAATGTTGGTAATAAAAATGCATTTAGATGCGGAGGACCTTGCGCTCGGTCACGTCATTTCAATGGTATGGCTGACATAAATTTCTCGGAACAAAAGGTCCCTAGGTTTGACTGCGTGACTGCGACACGATTTCGGACCTCCATAGTACGGTACTGAAAAACATTAACTCACCACTTTAGTGCCGGCATCAGATAGATTTCTCAGTGTCCACAGACAGTTCTGCACTAATCGCTGGCTGGAGTGGTTCAAATGCATGGCCAGAGCTTGCATTCCACCGGCTTCAACAATGGCAGGCTTGTTGCTGGGGCACACGGATAAAACTGAAAAAAAGGAAAAAAGGTTGCAATCGCAAAACTAGCTTAGCCCATCTCTGCTTTCAGATCGACAAGGGGGCTCCAAAATTGTCAGCCGTGTCGAAGTGATGAAATAATGACTAAAATTATGAGTAAAACCGACCCACATAGGGCAGTAGGGTCAATAGACACTCCCATTCCAATATCCTTTTAATAGCCCTCTGCCTTTCCACCTACATAAATAACACGTCTACTTTATCGGAGGTCAATTCTAACTTCCAAACTAAATCCAGAACGGAAAAAAAAAGATTTAATGGGGCTGATGGCTGAGCAGTTTCTACACAATTTCGGAACTGTTGCTTTTAGAGGGGAGAAAAATCCTCATTTAAAAATTCCGAGTTGAGTAGATGTGAAGCGGCTCGACCGGAAGTAGCCAAGCTTGGCGGTTCCGGTATGATGTCATTGCGAGTACCTTCCTAGTGCTTTCCCTTGACATCCCATGAGTCATGGGAGGCGTATCTCGACGGACTTTGCACTACGTGACTCAAGTGGTCGCGCGCGGTCCCATCGGACGATCGGTGACTCATAGAACTCAACGCGCCCAAAGGAGCGGGACTTAGAAGCAAAGGAACATTGGATGACATTCTAAAGATACCTTTCAAAACTCGCGACGTCGTCCACAGCAACTTTTCGTAGTCGTATGAGCGTAAGATGCGAACAAGTTCCACTGGTCCTTGGCTAGCCAGAACAATCAGTTTCGATTCCTGATTGCCGAAAGCCAGGATCTGAAGACAATCAGTAACGATAGCCAGGAATTTCACATTGTTTCGCTGGAGAAGAGCCACCATTTTCTGAAGACCGCCGGCGACGCGGACGGCCATCTTGGAACCTTCTTGATGCAGTAACAAGTTGTGGAGCGTTGTGATAGCGTAGAAAAGCACAGACTCGACCGGGGAACTGTTAAAATAAAATCATTAGTACGGATCCACATAAAAAGATGACGTAACAAAGGGTTATGACGTAGGTTATTAGATACGGTCAAACATTATACTTACGGATTAAAGCGTCTTTATTTAAGCAACTTACGAAGGAAAAAAAAAAGGGGGGGGGGAGCTACTGGCTGTACTCTTTTTAAAGGGAGTCTTAGAATAAGCGCCCAGGACTAAATGAGTGCGGTAGCGACAACATTATAGTGCTTTTCATTCCTTCTTTGCTTCAAGTTCTTAAACAAGATTATACCATAACAGTCCAAAGCATTTGGAGTGAAATTTAGCTTATGACAAATAGAAAGGATTTTTTCCATTTAAATACGCAATTTTAAGCTTTGAAAAATGCCTAAATAATTAAAGTTCAGGTTTCCACGGGGGTGATATTTTATGAATTGTGACAATACTGAACTGAAAAGATACTCTAAAATATTTTTTTTCTGTTTCCAAACGACATCGCGGGGCGGTAGTGGGTTAAACAAACTTCGACTGAGGGGTGTGGAATCTTTCTCCGGGCCTCTTATCATGGAGGGTCTGCGCCTCCTCGCGGGAAAATACAAATTTTACCCGAGACAGCCTCACTCAATCCAGAACTAACCGCCCACCATTCCCGATTTTTTCAGAAGAGGATTTTGAGTTCTCACCTCAATAATTTGACTAAGGCAGGGATTCCACCGCTTTTGAAAATCGCCAACAAGCCTTGTCGGTGGTGAGATAAGTTGTGAAGGGTGCCAACAGCTGCTTTTGTGCTCTCAAGATCATTGCTATTCGAAATCGCTCGAACCAGGGCGTCTACCATCTGCGATCAATTCCAAAATCAGTTTCCATACAAGTAAAACATACATGACAGTACGCCGCACTTGATAATCACCTGTTGACTGTTCATAATAGCATGTCTTGATGCTTCCTTCTTTGAAAGCTGGTGGACCATCATAGCTGCTTGCGAAACCACAACTTGGTCTTCATCATTCAATAATTTTATCAGTTCAGGTATGGCACGTGTAGCCAGGTCAGCGTCTCCCTAAAAAAGGAATGGCTTCATTAGCAAAGAGCAAAAGGTGGCAACTAGGTCTTAACAAATCTATTTTACTGACCTGGAAATTGATGAGATTTTCAACAGCATGCCTTAACATTTGACTGGGTTCTGATAGTCGTTGCACTGCAGTCTGTTGTGATGGATCAAACTGAGTTGATGGAATTTCTGTGCCTTCTTCCAGTGTTTCAGGGAACATAGCTTCCCTGAGTCGTTGTGCTCGGGTTTGGTTAAGCTGCTGGTTCATTTCTGTAAAACACACAAGAGATGTAGATACTTGTATATAAGCTTCAGCGGTTTTTGTTGATGTGACAATTACCATCTACTTGTTGCTGCGTGAAACCCTGTGTGAATCCCTGATCCAAGTCATACATCAACTGGTCCCTTTCCAAATCATCGTCTTTTCCAGTAATGGATGGTGCCTGGGTAGTGGCACCAGAATGGATACCAGAGTCACCCATGTAGTTGCTCTGATGCCACATCATGGTCTGCTCCTTCACATTACTTATAGGCAAATCACTTGGACTGTCATAATTTCCATGTGACACTGCAAAGTATGAAAGAATCAATTAGTACATCACTCACTTTGCTCACAAAGCAATAAGTAAGTAAATATATACATAAATAAACAAATAAAAATAAATAAGGAAGGAAAACTTACTGGGACGGGAATGCACCTGTGGCATTTGATAACTCATCTTGCCAAAATGCTCTCCTGCAAAACAAAGAAATAAACATTCTAGATTCAGTTAAAAAGAATAGGAAAGAGCTCTAATGCATTACCTCACAAGCTTCCTTTGAAACACAACATTAGGGATACAAAGAAGAGTATCTGATGTCATAACCCCATTATAGAGAGGGAAGGCATGGAGCTCCATGTATATAGGTTAGACAGGAAGTGACAACATCCCATTATGACAGATTACTGAAACTGTGTCAGGAGTCCTCTTGAGAAGTAAAACTGCTCAAAGAAGTTAAAATTACCGGGTAGGTTCTCAAGAAATTCTAAAAGTGAAAATGAAGGCATCGCTCATGTGGCGAGTCACATTGTTTACATCGCCCGTAACGGACAACACCCCAACACACCCGGACGATGTGAACGAACTGGCTGCGATAAAAAGCATAAGAAAGAAAGAAATAACGGAACACAAACTAAAAACTAGTTACTTTGGGTTGGTTTACAATGAATATAGGCGAGGAAACTTAAGATATAATCGGAAAAACTATTTTAGGCCGAGTGCGTTGGACCGTTTAAAAGTCAATTATTTGCGGTTATAACCCACTGAATAGACATCTCAACATAGGCTCGGATAAGCCAAAAAATGTTTTTCCCATTGAAAGACTAATAAAATGGTCAACAGGGTTTTGGAAGCTAGGGGACAGTTACTGTACATAACCTAACACGGCCCAATGCCCGATCGGATACCGTCGATCAGGAGAATTTCCCGAGTTCATGCAGCGGGTAAACAGTCATAAAAATTTAGCAGTATTTTTTTCTTGCGCGCTGTAAATAATTTGATGACGAGAATGTAGCTGCTAGCGCGAAATTCTCATTTCTTCAGTACAATGGAAGACGTAAAAGAAAGGAGCGTCTCTCAGGCTTGTTTGGGTTACGGTCGACGTCTTAAATCCCGAAAAAAGGGATCAAATCTGGGCATGAATTTCGGACAATCGCTCTAGTATTTAACCAAAAATTAAAAGCCACCTCACTCACCCGCCAGGGAGACAAAATATTTTCTGTTTTTTGCGAATTAAAAGAGGAACACAACACACTCACAAGCTTTCTTTATGAAACAAAACATCAACTTGCGACTTGGGAAATTCTCCGGCAGATGGCGCGACGTCCGACCCCGACAGTCCCTTCTTGATTCTCCCCTGGATGTTTCTAGGGGGCCGTGATACGCCCGCCACCATTACGGAGATTTCAAATGGAGCGCTCACGTGTCAAAGCAATACGTGACAATGATTCTTTGAGGAGATCAATGTTACTTAAGTTACCCCACTGTTCACCTAAAGTCAGCATGCTCACGATGCATTTAGCTTCTTCTTCACTCTGTATTTGCAGTGCGACGGACAGCCATTAGGAAATACACTGGTGTCGTTAACACCTAATTTTCTGTCGATCCAACAAAGCGATTTATCCTGAACGAGAGTTCGTAATTTTCGCGAGGATAGTTTAACTCCAACTGTAAAAGCTGATACTTTCAAAACCTTCCATTGGGCGACCTTTTTTTTAAAAAAAATGCAGTCGACTTAGCTTAGGATGAATTATCAGATTATGTAATGTGAGGTTAGGTAAGATGAGACACAGCAACACTTCCCTGGTCCGAGAATCTATAGCATTGTCATGCATCAATTAAAAAAATCCATGGTTATCCATATGGATATGCATGATTTTTGGATGTTAGTCTTCAATTTTCCGTACAAGTGTGGATATCCATATTAATATTCAAGCAAAGGATATCCATGCCAAGGACATTTTACGATGTATATTCGTTTAACATAAATATCCATCAATAGATATTCATATTTTATGGATATTAATATTCAATTATCCATGTTTTATGGGTATCTATTCGGATATCCGTGGACTTCTATAGATATCCATGCATGGGCTTGCTATGGATTCTCGATCCAGGATTCAATAACCGTATAAGCGTACAGGCTTGATGATGTCAACTTGAATGAAGGAGATAGACTTGTCACGCGAATTCTCGTATTTGGTCGTTCGTTGTGCTGTTAACGGTAATTTTCCAAGTTTCCCCCAGTTTACTCAGGTAGTATAATTGTGTCGCGGCACTTACTGCGGAGTTTGCGGTCAACACACCGTGTCGTGTGGAAGCCAATTAGGCGGTGTTCACAGTTTCTATATCAGATGGCAACAAGTACCGGTAACCTCGGATCGTACCAAGTCGCCGGAGCATGTTCTCAGAAATAAAACTTTTGTGAAGATGAGACAGAACGACGTGAAGCGTACTAAATGAGATATTCCACTGGCAATTGAAGCAGGTCAAGGTAAACAGCAAAGAGCATCGAACATTTCAGTTCCCCGAATCCATTCCTTCCCTTCCGTAAGTACTATTCACCCCCCCCCCCAAAAAAAAAGCTTTCAAAGGTGGAATGTGGATGATAACTCAAAAACAATTTGACAGTACGAGTCAAAAATCTTGGCTTCAAATTTATTACGTCTTAAATGTCATTTTTTTTAAAGAAAAATATTTTAAGTGTCTAACTGTAAGTTCTGCTGTTGAAATGAGCCTATTGTTGCGTACCGTTTTGGAAAACACATCGCTTTTGCGGTGAAGTTTAGGGTACGTGTAATCGATTTTATAAATCCCGGTATCAAAACATTTTTGAAGTTATGTAAGTGATTTTACGTTAAATAAAGTTAATTTTAACTACAGGCCTATATTTCAAGGCGGTAAATTTTTCTATATATTGTGAGAATTTGAGAGCTGAGGAAGGAAGAAATCGGTTCGTGATTTACAGTGCCGGTAACACAAACTAATCAAAGGCTTTCTCAATTCTGGGACTGTTGCAGACGTCCATTCGCCCTTGGCAACTGCCTTTTCCCTATTTTCTTACTTGTGAGTAGTTGGTACCCGCAAAATTTGTACCGGTGTCTTATAGGCACAAAGAGGCCGAGTCAGCCGAGTGCAAGGGCATCCCTTCGAGAGCTAACCGTCAGGTCAGCGCGCCCTTGTAAAATTCAAAGGATACAAAAGTGCTTCAACATGTTGTATTATCACTCATAAGCCATCGGATAGTTTGAGCGAGGTCTAAAAGTGTTGACGGCATAAGCACCGAGTGCAGCTGTCAAAATTCTAAACCTTTTTTTTTTCTTTTTTTTTTAAGCAGACATAGTGTGGGATTTAGTATGCTAATACATCTCAACCGGCAGTTCTCGTCTTTCCGCTCAGCGACAAAAATCTCTTATCAATTACCAGCCGCAAGTTTGCCGCAAAGGAAGAATTTATTTGATTAGTTCCACAATCGTTAGCCAAAAATCTTGCAAGTCAAAGGCTCGGGAAAAAAGAAATTAAGCACTCCAGTGAGCATACATGGATTACAACAAGAATTAAGGTAATTTTTCCTAAATTTTAATCTTAATTTTGTTAAATATGTGAGGATAATATCCAGAATATATGAAAATACGAGTCAGCATCCTGAGTAAGCAGATGGCCCTGGCACATTGAGGAAAAATTCGATCTCTAGGAGTTAAAGTGGCGAAGAGGCATCGAAAAACATTAGTCTTTTGGGGAAATCCCATTTTGTATTGTAGTTGCTTGTCGAAAAAACTTGTACCAGTACTTAGGGCCAACTTGCTAGACAGTCAACGCATTTAGCCATTCATTTTAACGACTGCTACTCCTTCATCTCTTATGTAAACGAGCTTATTGCTGATGTCGCGCTTGTGCCCTTGACGTATTCAGAATGCAGGATGAATTGTGCTCTAGATCTCGTATCAAGGTATCCATGCA
>Ga0058701_10001023_pt1 | contig 19248 bp, 11 predicted proteins | sample AgamicOrMae_FD_97039 | JGI IMG/M metagenome (GOLD analysis project Ga0058701, IMG submission 97039) | Agave microbial communities from Guanajuato, Mexico - Or.Ma.e | ecosystem: Host-associated > Plants > Phyllosphere > Phylloplane/Leaf | place: Guanajuato, Mexico | collected 2012-06-04
ATTTGATCGCGCTTGTGTTTCTGTGGTTTCCTATTCCTCTTGTGTTTTATAGCCCATTTATATAAAGCCAATGGGGGGACGGACATGGAAGTATTGGGCCTCTTCAGGCCCTGTTTTTAAATTTACAACGCAAAATACACTAAGCGTTTCTTCTTTAGAAAATTCTTTGATAGAATTTCTTGGGGAGACAAGTTACAAAACTCATCAAGTCAATTCTAGTCGGCAGCCGCCCAGAAAAACTGCCAACAATGGCCAGTCATACACTTTTTCTCGTGTCATGTCAATTGACAGAAACGTCTGGCCAGGCATGTCAGCGAGAGGCGACCCCCTGCGCTGTGCAGACTACTCTCGTCACTCGATTTGTTACGCATCACCGACACTCCACTTTTGCAGATATTTCCATAAAAAATAAATAAATAAAAAAGCTCCCACCTTCGAACTACAATTAGCTCAATACTGCGACTACTTTCCCTAATCCCTGTTTAAAGATGTCTCTTATTTGTTTTGCGTATGAACGTAAAACGGGATGAGCGTCACTTGGTTATTTTTGAAGATATCAATAACCATATCAAATAGTTTTTGAGGAGACCGTTTCATTGAAATAATTAATAGGTCTAACTAAATTACGCTCCTCCAATGCTTTACCTTCACAACCAAAATAGGCATGAGACTACAGTAGAAACTCAGTTATACGTCCGAGTCGGGACTCAAAAATTTGGACGTAGAACTGAAAGGGACGTCCAAGTAAGTGAAAATGATCTTCCGTATAACGCTTTGTAAATTATTCTGGACGAGACTGTACCAATAGGACGTACAAACGAGTGGGACTTACGACTGAGAGACGTACAACTGAGACTCTACTATACCTAAAATAAGGGGTTAGGTTTTACTGTGGACCAGATCTTTGGAAGCCTTTTCTATTATTGTCATGAAAAAACCGCCAATACAACTATTAATCAATGCCTACGAAATGAAATATTAAAAGATGTAAGTTGTTTCATTTAGAGGCCTGGATATACTAGAGAAAAGGCATTGAGGGTGCAGAGCCATGGGCGCCGCCATCCAGTTCCCGAGGTTTCTCCGTAAGCTACTAAGCATTTGATGGTCACATAAGAAAAAAAATGGCTGCCCAATGCCTCCTCTCTGATGTATCCAGGCCTCTACGTTCTTTCAGATTAGCTATCGAGGTGGTTATTTATGTTGGTAGGACTAGTACAATATCGTTACAAGTTATTTTATTCCCCCTTCTTTCTGACGAGCACTGCGCTAGACACCCGGAATAAGATATCGGAGAAATAAGAGATATTCGCACCGCCACCTTGTCACCATCACCGCTAGTAATAGACTTGAAGACCTGACCTGTTTAAAGCCTTACAATTATTCACTGAATCATCGCTGCTTCGTCAAAAGGTAAGGGTCTGTGAAAAATAAAGAAAGAGTCAATTGTTTTGACATAATTTTAACTCGCTCATACCATACATCCATTGAACGCTACGCACGCGTTCTGTAATAATTCACATGTACTCTTCTGCCAGTCCTGCTGCAGAAAAAAATGCAATAAAAAACGACACGGTCAACAACGTGCAGTAACACTGCACTGCACTTACAACATTTACTGTTCTGGCTCAGAACAGGCGCCACTGTAATAAAGCATTTGACGGATTCGCACACTATCATTCCAAGAGGCATTCATTGTCCGGTTCTGGTCATGCAGGAAGGCTACGCCTTATGGGGAAATACATTAGCCACCGCCTTGTCGCACGACCAGAATCGGACAATACCTCTTGGACTGATAATACTTCGGAAGATTTAGACTAAAGACGAGCTTTCGGCGGGAAATACTCTAAGGAAGGGGCACACTGCTGGAACTCAACCTAACTCATGACTTTTACGAATGTATTCCTGAGTATCCGTGGGGCCAAGTGAATCGACGGGGGAAGAAAACGCGTTAAGTCAAACGGAAACGGTAGGTTTTAAAAGCTACGATTAATGGTTAAAACGGGTGGGGTTAAAGCAGTTCAAATGCGTAATAGAAATAAAAAGAGGTTAGGGTCAAATGAGAGCGGGAGGGGTAAACAGGTAGTAGATGGGGCTAGACGAAAGCGGGTGGGGTTAAACTGAATCGCGTGGCGTCGACAAAGAAAAGGTTGGGCCAAAAGATGTAAGGCTGGGTCAGAGAGTCATAGGCGCCGAAGAAGCACTGTGGGGTCAAGCGGTAAGCTAATGTTTGAGGTTAAGTCAGATTATTAAGTTATTTGTGGTTGGCCACTGTCATCACTGAATTCGTTGTTTTTGGAAACATGGTGCACTGAAGATCAACATCCTAAGCAGATTTTGTCATTTGGATAATTAGGAAATATTTAACGATAAATTTAGTATTTACTGCATGCGACCCGTAGTGACACTCTCCACTCTATAAATTAATTTGCCTATTCAATCCGAAAAGTTAGCCAAAAAAATGTTAAGGCGTGTTAAAAGAGCATGTGACAACACAGCGCTCGCAGTTTCACCGCAAGAAGTTACCGATGCGACTAAAAAGAACCAATATCTTACAAATTTTAAGCATATTTTTGGATCATAAAATTTCTGCTCGTGGACGTTAAATTTCGGCGTATACTTATTCCTGAGGCGTTTTATCATGTAAACTGAAAATAAGCTTAATACAGTATAAATAATATAGACGGTCATTGTTGATTTTTCGCTATCAATTGACTTATTCGTATTTTACTTCAGAAAGTCTGCATTAATTGATTGATTACTTCACAAACCAAGCAGCTGTACCGAATGTAATTAAAAATTCAATAAGTTAATTGACATTTTATGATATATTTCTGCATTAAAGAAAGTTTCTTAAAAATGATCATCAGCTGCACAATGAAAAACAATACTTGTATTGAAATAAAAATTTCTTTAAACAAAAAAAAAAAATAAAATTTCTTTTAAAGTAACTGCCTCTGGTAGTGTTTTCTTTTTGGCAAAACGCAACTCACACGATATTTGTGCGTAGAGTATTAGGCCACAGTACCGGTATACACCGAATCCCCCAAAAATGTTTTTACAAATTCACTTTGTATTTCTCGAGTATATCTCGTACCAGATTCTAGAAAAAGTTTGTACAAATCCATTGGATATTTTTCATACGAGTCTCCAACACACCTAAAAATTATTATTGGCAGTCATGAATAATAAAGCTGTCTGCAAACAGAGCTCATGATGACGCGTCGGGCGAATGAGATCGGAACAACTGTTTGTTTACGTCCGGATTTAAAAATACCGGTACCCCCAAAAAAAGAGATCAGAATCATATCGGCATCTGCTTTGTAAATTTGAAGGGTTGCTCTTTCTACCTCTTGTGTCCCACCCTCATTTAAGCGTTCATTACGCTAAATATTAACGGTTAATTTTAAAAATTAAGGCGGCACGTGTTAGGCTAAGATTATCTATGAGCTTTGCTCATCGCTCTGTTGCCGAGCTAATGCTGCCTCACTTTTTGGTGGCAGATACTTCCGCTGAGCAGTAAGCGACACTAGGCTTGGGCACCGTCAGCTTAGTGTAACTTTAAGTTAGGTACATTATACCTCGCTTTGCTCCGCTTGGCGACAGAAGGTGGAACAGAAGAAGTAAAAAATTTCGCCCTTGAAATTCACGGTACCTTGCAGGAGAGTCTAAACAAAGCCCAATACCAGATTTCTAATAATTAAAAGACAATTTCTCATCATGTCCAATAAAATAAGCAGTTATTTTATCGTTGAAACGACAAATGATACCCACCTCACCGCTTCAGACTGATCTGAATGAACATGCCAACATCGTTTCTTTTTTAACAGTCGTTAACATGTCGTTAGAGACAAGATTTCTAAAATCCAAATGATACAGTTGCGATGGAAACCACAAACTACGCTCTACGAAATCAACGTTAACCCCACAGGTATTTTAATTCCCTAAACAATCCGCTACTCACTCCAGCACCGAAACCTTTATATTACAAAACACACCGATTAAATATTTCAACAAAAAACGTCAGAGGCACTACCTTAAGATATTAGCAAAAATTCCGCTCCATTTTTGCACGATTAAGACAGTATATAATACAGTCTCTAGTTTTATTAAAGGTATCACAAATAGTTCAGTACAAATTTAAATCTCGCTACAGATTGACACGGAAAGCAACAACTTACCCGATGGTATTCTAATCGAACACGAATGCAGTTCCGCATGATTATTGGGAAACCTGAGGCCTATTAGACATGGCGAACTTGAATAGAAATGAGGTTGGAGGAGCTAAACCTTGCAACGCAGATTGACGCAAAAAAGATTAACGCTTCGCCAAAGCATGTAAACAAACTCGGGTTAATTATAATTTATTTTCTTTAAACTGCTAAGTAAGATGCTCTCAAACGGGATTTCTTTAGATTAAAAAAAAATCGAACATGAAAAAAAAAGCAAGATTGAATAACCTCTTGGAAAGATTCAGTTTGAGGAACACAGAAGTCTACAATATTACTTGGATCAGCGTTTTGCCTTTTTACAGTCTTGAGTATTTCTTTTAAAGGTTGAGCGTCCCCTTTTAACATCTACCCTTTTGAAAGCACATAAATCGTAGCTGCGTTAAAAGGTTTAGTATGAGACGTAAATTTTTTGTGGCCAAAATAATTTGCGATTTAAGAAAAGTTTCTTCGTAAACACTCCCGCTCACCACAGGTATTCCATAAACTCAAAAATAATCGTTTACATACCACTGATATCCCATGATCTAAAAAATGTTCCGCTTTTATACCGGTATTCCTTAACCTCAAAAATGCTTTCCCTCCGTGACATTCAATGACATCAGAAATGTTTAGTCTTCGGACCACTGATATCCCGTAGACTCGAAAAGTTTCATTTTCACGCCACTGGTATCCCACAAGTTGAAAAAATGTTTAGTTCTCACCCGGTGAAAGCTGACACTCGTTAACGGCAGATTGCACCATCGGGGTCTGCTACACAAGGCCCTGCAGGCGGTCCAAGGAATAATTTTCCGTTTGTACACACGCACAGCTGAAAAATCTCGTCTCTTCTTGGTCCGATTCTCGCTTTTTGATGTCGACCAAGATTAGCCGAACTTCCTGTTTCACCTTGATTTCCGCTTCCGGAAGATGACGTTTGATGCGACGCCATTTTGGGCTCACGGAGACCCTGAATGAACACCCTCGCCGCATCCAAACGTATCTGAAATGTTTACACAGTTTTACTTTTCGATGAATTTTTCATAACGAAATCGTGACTCTCCCAGGTTTTCCTACCATCATTATAAATGTTATAATTAAAGGCCTTGATACTTTTAGAGCTAAAACTAATGACACTTACCGCTCCAGCAACTGACTGCAGCTTTAAGTCGTTTAGGCAGCTAACGGTAACGTCGCCGGCTCGAGACTCGATGGCGACCCCTTGCGGTGCTCGGATCTCCAGCGAACGAGTAGGCGATTCCAGACTAAAACATTCCAAACAAATTAAGTAAACCAGTTTATTACGCGAACTCACTTTTCCAAAGGTACCGGAAGAAGGCCAGCTTTACCTTAATTCGCTTCCGGAATCTGCCCGAACCACGGGAGTTTGAACAGTGCCGTCAAAAATAGCACCTCCTTCTCCTGAAAAGAGAAAAATAAACATTTACCGTTTGGCCTACTTGTCATTCCGCCAAACTATTAGTTTATTGAATAACTGTTTTTGCCGTTTTTACATCCCTAGATCGAGAATCCATAGCAATTCAATGCATGGATATCCATAGAAATCCAAGGATATCCAAATGGATATCCATAAAAGCATCGATAATTGAAGACTGATATCCATAAAAACATGGATATCAATTTGCGGATATTTATTTTTACGGATATCCATTGTGGAATGACCTTGCATGGATATCCGTGCTTGGATACCAAGGTGGATATCCACGCTTGTATGGATAATTGAAGATTGACATCCAAAAATCATAGGTATCCATGTTGATATCCGTGGATTTTTGGAAATCCTCGCATGGATTTGCCATGGATTCTCGGACCAGGGATACCAGGAAATGGTTCAAAAGGTAAATTTAACAAAATGTTACCTCCGCTTTTCCTTTTTTTCCAGTTAATTTCAGATTGATTGAACTAGCTGTAGCCATGAGCGACCACCGCAGATGTACGTTTAAAAATAAATTTTACATTTTACTGAACTGTATGGTAACGTTATGTGTAGAAATTTAAGTTTTTAATTTTTTCGGAGATTAAACGCTTTAAAAAGTTAATCATAAGCGTTTTCTTCTTTTAAAGGTCGACCTCGTCTTTTTCACGATCTTTTCCCTTGTAATAATTTGGTTAGGAACAATACCCGGCCGGTCAATGATTTCGAGTCACTGATAATTTCAGACATTAACATTTCTCGTGCCTTAAAAATAATCTGTCTGAATTGTCCAGTCAGTACTGCTAGCTAGAACACTAGATGAAAACTATTCAGATCTAACTTACCCGTTATCCTGAGAACATCAGCACCAATCACTACCTCTTTTTTATCCGCCGAGAACAACGTTTTTCCTCGGGGATCCGTCACTTTGAACGCCGTTCCCGAACACACTAAGCGATCCTCTCCTGAAACATTTTTTATTTCAAATTTGAACTTCCCGCCAAAAGAAAAGGAAAAAAAAAGAAACAGGTGCAAAACGAAGTTTCCGTTTCACTCGCACGCTGTAGTAATCCTATCTTGTTACTTTGTTTGAGAGAGCGAAAGCCGGCCGCCAAATGCGGTTAGTCCGTTGCGTCAAGTTCGGTCAGAGAGCGGCGAGTGGCTCCTCCTGGCGGCGAATTCTCGATGTTCCCTGGACGCTAATTACTTTTCTAGGGTTTACCAGAGAAGATAAGATGCAGGAAGAGAAACTAAGTATTAATCAACTTCCTTGAGCTCTGCGAACACTGGTCTGTTTTCGAGGGCTCTCACCCCACTGAAAAGGTGTCTCAACCTTCCAAACATTTTGTAGTATTTTTTTGTTTGTTTTTCCCCCCTTTTTTACTTTTTCTTTTTTTTTGAGTGGCTTTACTAAGAATAAAATGGATCAAGAGAAAACAGTTTCAAACATGTGATTCGGTGCGCTCTATCGAAGAAAAAAACTAGGTTTACATAGACAAGGTTCAACTAGGTTAGGTTAAGGTTTACAGGTAAGGTCACGTATACCTATTGATACCTACATAATTACAATTATACAGGTAAATTCACAGTAAATTTTAATCGAACTTAGTAAAAAAAGAGGAGTGGTGACGAAAAAATCAGCTATATCGACAAGGGAACGTCTCACTGTCACGAGACTCCACACTCCAGAGTTAAAAAGTGAAACGATTGGCTGGCGTCAAGCGGGAGCGCAGTTACGTTGGTAACAATGTAATCGAGCCCCTCTTCGACAGCTCTTTGTTTCTTTCTGAAAAGGGTTTCGTTGGGAGGTGTCGGATCTCGGCCCGGCAGCCGGCGTGCTGCGCTGCTCAGCGGCTGCCGCGCCGCGCCGGGCGGAGGCAGCCGCAGCATCAAGGCGCATTACCCGCGCGTGTGAGACGTCTTTGGTAATCCGGTTTGCGGGAAAAGGGGTGGGGGAGGGGATGGGAGTAAGCTGGTTGTAACACCATGCCAACAAGACTGCTTGATACGGCCATGTGCACAACCGTCACAGTGGGACAACGATTCAGGAATCGAGCTAAAGAGACGTGTCTTTTTAAAAGCTTTTTTTAATGCTTAAAAATCGCGGAACAGGTTGACTTTTAACTGTGTTACTACAGATGAAAGATTAATAAAACGTTGAAGGTTTGCGGTCAGGGTTGGTTAGAAGAGGGTTAGTTAGGGCTGGTTGGTTGGATTTGGTATGATGGCCAAGTAAGGTCGCGGGTTTAATCAGATGTGATCTGGTTTGGCTATGCTCAGTTGCTTAGCTAGGAAGAGTTGGTTTAATATAAGGTTCGGTCAGGGGATATAGTTAGGTTATGTTCGGAAAGGTCTCATTAGGTTAGGAGCCGTCCATAAATAACGTCACGCTCTGAGGGAAGAAGTTGAGGTTAGTGAAATCGATCATATTTGGTTCAAAGAAAATGCTTAACAGGTAGAGAACGGGATCCAGAAGTGGCCTATTTTGCGTAACGTAATTAATGGATAGCCCACAACTTCAGGCTTCATATTTACGGTATTTTAGCCTTTTTACACAGAAAGATATAACCTCAACCTACAGATAATATTTGAGGAACTTACCTAAAGACATTCGGCTCGCTAGACGACCTTGACTATCCCTTACATTGACAGAAAAGTTTCTACTAGATTCGATAGTGATGGGTTGTCCCCGGCGGGAGCGGATATTGGACGCTATCAAAGCGTCGAGCACCATTGCTTGGCCGTCCAGCCGAATACCCCCGGCGACCACTCGGAGCTGCCCCATCCCCTCCTGAAACAACAAAAACACACACTTGAGTTAACACACCTCCTAAATTCGCCCATTTCACAGTTTTGGGACAAGCCCATTAAGACAAAAAAGTATACTCAACTTACTATTTCCTATTGAACTAAACCTCATAATCCGATGCCTCCATGCAGAAAGGTCATTACTGAAACACCCACTACTGTAAGGTCATAACTGAAATACCCAGTGCTGTAAGGTCATTGATTTTAGGCCGAAAATTTTAGGGCTTTTAGAATTTCAATTCCTACGCCTGCGGGCTAATTTCGGTGTACATTTCATGTGGGAAGCCTACTTTGATATAAAAAGTATGCACTTGGTAGAAAAAAATGCTGGACAATTCATCCGCGAGCGTATGTCTGAATGGGCTGCCCAGGTGATTTGCTACCTGGGTAGAAATCACAATTCTAAAAGAGCTAAAATTTTCAGGCGAAAAGTTATGACCTTACATAACTCGGTTTCTCAGTTATGGCCTAACAGCACTGGGTTTTCCAGTTGTGGCCATCCTGCGTGTATCGAAATACTCAACCATACTTACTTAACCTAACCTTAACTTCACAGTGCACTCGAGCCCGGTTGAAAAAGAGAGAGTGGGGGCTAGTGAAACTTCGCCTGTGAGTATGGCGTGTGTCGACAATGTTTTAGCGTTTCCACGAAATTCGGAGAGAGACCATAGGCTAACAAATGAGATTTACCGTTGCTCTAGCGTAAATCCAGCCTTATTGGGGTCAGTAAAGAACGACACATCTGTTTGTAATCCTTTAACCTTAAACGGTATCAATATAACATAAGGTAACTTTAGCGTAATGGCCAGTTTATGCACGTAAGATTACCTACTCATGTAGTCACATCACTACCTCCTCGCTCCTACACACCTGCAACCGCCTCCAGAGGAGGATGTTGCGGTTGCCTACCCTAAGTGGGCGAGTGGCTGAATCTGAGTCTAGCGCAAAACTGTGTACTCTCTTACTGTGCCTTGTGTATTCACTTCAATGAAACTACTCGCAACAATAAAAATATATATATCAAAGGAAATGAGCGGAGGTAGGCAATCACAGGAGCTGGTGGATTTACCTGTGGTACATTTCTTACGTTTCAAAGACACGTAGAAGCTCCAGTGAAATTCAATGAAGCGATCACTTGCGCAAGCGCGTCACAGCCTAAACTTTGCCTAACCTGAATCTAACTTAACCTCAACAAACCTCAAACCAACTGCAACCTAACCTCAAACAAACCATAAATGTATAATTTTGTGGTGGGAACACTTCCACAAAAGAAGCCATTCACATTCCTCTGTATCTTTACTATTTACGAAAAAATGATCGATGTAATATAAAATCCTGATTACGTACAATGCATTACTTAACACGTCTTGGCTGTGTACTTAGATTGGGAGACCTAAGCGAGCCTCCATCTCACACCAAACTTTTCAATTTGCCGACATCTTGTAAGGAAAACTTGATCATTTGGGGCCGAAGCAGAAGTTCGGTTCGACCGCCAGTTTTTTAATCATCCGAACAAACTGTCCCACCAGCAATAACCACCATGATAACAACGAAGAGTCTATGAAATTCCACCGAATTCCATTCCATGAACGCTGAAATGAAGGGGACACGTCCTGGCAGCATGCAGCAAAACTTTATCCGGGGAAATCTTTTCTCATTTCGAACGGTTCTGTGAGAGGACTTCGCGCTGCCCACTGGGTCCATCTACGAGTCTCCTGAGGAGAAGGAACGCTTCTTCCAAATCGCTTTTCTTTTATTTATCTCGCGTTTCATTTTAATTTCACCCCGGAGAGTAGCAAACTTGCAATAAAAGGTGGTGACAAGACAAGCCGATTTCGATCGACTTATTAAACAAGTTGACTTTTTTCATTGAAAGAACATAAATTGTTTGCTGAGAGTTTGACACCTCACGGTCCCCTTACTTGTCTACGTCAATATTGGACAAGCTATTCGTGATCATGAACTTCCTTGCGGAGAAGATTTTGATACTCTTGGGTAAAAATCTAACAGACTTTACTTCGTACACAGTAAAAACAAAACATCTGTTCGCACACAATTCGTTTCAGGGAGTTCTTTAACTGTTTTGAGGGTGTGAAACTAAAACGAGGTAGTACGTATTTTGGTTATTTTTCAAGATAGACCTATGTTCAGCCACATCAATGGAAAGCTCTCGCCGAGACCTTTCAAATGATGTGGCTGAACACAGTTTTATCTCGAAAATCTACCTCACCCGTTTTACGCCCACTAGGCAGAGTATTCCCTAAAACGGGTGTTTTGTTTTAACTGTGTCTATCTAGGTAGTCAAAGGTCGGCTTTATAGGAGTTGATGTTCTAACCTAGTTAAATGCTCGAGCGTTTTCCACATGCGTAGGTAGCTTAGGGCCATGGTATTGGCGATATTTGCCGATCCATGGAATTTCAGCTGTCTAGGGTAGTCCTTAATATTTAATTCCATGAATTCTTAAGCGTTCCTGATATACACTTTGCTAACCGGAAAAATGTTTATTGTCCCGAGCAGATTTTAAGATTCCAAATGATTTCTACGGTTCACAATATGGTTTCAAAACCGTCCTAAACATAGCTTTTAATGTTTTAAGTAGATGTTATCGTCGACAGTGGTTTTTATTTTTCCAGGGGCTTTGAATGTTTCGGGTAGTTTTTCTTATTCTGGATATTTCTTAGCCTTTCATGCAACATGACACCATTTAATGTACCGGGAAGTTTTTACTGTCCAAAGTAACTTTGAATATGATAGCTTTGGGTGACCCAACTTTTACTCTGATCGTAACGGAATTACATCTGCCCTTCCGAACAATCTATATGTTTTTAACATTTTCTTTAAGGAATGTACATTTTATAACAGTTTTGGCATTAATTATTACGACTTCTTTAAAGCCTCAAGACTAAGGAATCGAGAAGTAAGTTTGAGGGTTTCCCAAACGATTTGTTTGCGAGATGTTGGTTTTGAGGTTATGTCGGCTTCACCGCACGCAGCGCCGTTCTCTGTCTTAACGATGTTTGCGTTCAACAGAAAGACGGAGCAGAGGGTCATAATAGTCCGATTTGTTTAATCTTCCCTGTACAAATCATCAACAAGAAAAAATCGTAATTTTGGACTAAAATAATTCAACTTGGCAACAACAAAAGGAAAACAAAGCATTTTAGGCACTGATTTGATTAAACTAAAAAAAAGCAGAGGTTAAGGAAATTGAATTAATCCTTTTTAATACCGGGCCAGTATATTTAGATCGACTTTCACCAGATGAAGTACGAGTACGAGTTTTTCGTAGAACCGAACATAGTTTGAGGAAAACTTAGGCATCGGTTAGGTCAGCGAAATATCACTAAGTGCTTCTTTCCAACGAAATGTTGGGTATTTGTTTCACACGGACGGGCAGTTTCAAAGTTGTTTCATATTCGAACAAAATTTCCCCTCTCATAATGCTATTATGAAAGATATATGAGGCGCTTGCTTTTATATATAACACAGAAAGGCTTCTTTAAAATTTCAGTGTTTTTGCTTTTTTTAAATTTAAATTTGCTATTTTCCTCTCATAATTCAATTATTAAAATTTATGAGGCGCTTGCAATTATAAATAACACAGAAAAACTTACTTAAAATTTAAATACTGTTAGTTTTTTTCTCAATTATTTTCATTGTTTTTTTGTGTTTTTTTTGGGGTGGGGGTATTGCAAAAAGCGATTAAATTTACACTCAAATTGCTCAAAAAAGCGCGGTTCATAAAAGATAAAAACATTTTTTACAAAGTTTTAAGTAACTAGATAATATCCTCTCGTCACTCACTTAAGAAAAGTCCTCCAATTACGGATAATAAGGGCGAAAAATTGCAGTGTCTTAGCAATGAATGTCCCCGGAAAGTGATAAGACGAAATGAACGAGGTGTAAAAAGGTGTGGGGAAGGGAGCAAGATGAACGCAGGAAAATATTTGCGACGCAATTTGCCCAAGAATGGTAATATTATTACTACGTTCAAGATTTATGACGGGGGGAGGGGGATGAGGGGGGGAGCTGGAAGACAGTTCCACTGCGCGAGAGAAAGGGGCGAAAGGGGGCGGGGCCCCTTTCCCAACTCACTTCCAAGGAGACTTACTTCTTAGGGATGTGACAACGACTTGCTATGTTTTTAATAAGCTCGACTTTACACTGACAAATGACATACAGGTGAAAGCGTGACGTGGAATTAGGAATTTTTATTCCAGGAAAGGCGCTGGTATTTTATATTCGATTGACTGGACATTTGGTTCAGTTTATTCATATTGAGATCCCAGATCGTTAAAATGCTGATTACTGATTAGAACGGAGTCATTCGCGACTCAAAACTTAAAGAACCCAAAGTATATTTAGAGTGATTAAATGCCTTTGAAGCATTTAAAACACCTTTTAAACTATTGAAAGCTTTTTTTTAAAAAAAATAAGTAATTAAAATGAATTTGAATTACTTGCAAGTATAAAAATAATTTGACCTTACAAAATAAAATCCTACGAGATTTCAAGAGGATGATTTTGTTTTACTCTTTCGTTGCACTGCACAAAAAGATCACGGAGAAAAAACTGTGTTGGTTAAGTTTACTAAAAATTTGTAAAAAAAACGCGACAGCCAACTCGGCTGGTAAACGTCATACCAGATTTGGCAGTAAAAGCTTCTATAAGTGCTATGAATCGGTAACGTTTACCAACAAACCGGTTAGCGTTTACAAGCCAAGTTTGGCTGTCGCACGTTTTAGTTATTTTTACTAATTTTAGTAAAGTTTCCTGATCCACTCTTCTCATTGATCTATTTTGGCTAATCCCAAACAAGATCGCTTGGCAATAACAAGTTATTCTAACCAACCAACATGATGCCTCCCCAAAACAGATTTGGGGCGGCCCAAAAGGAGTATTTTAGAGTTCCCTAATCAATGTCACAGACCATTGGTACCAACCTCAAAACACTCAGATATCAGCGTGCAACACGTTCAGAGTTAAGATAAGTGGCAAGCGAGACAAGTACTCTTAGGAAGGGGGTTAAAGAAGGTGGTGGAGATACGGGAACGGAAGGGGGGGAGGGGGCAGGTCTAAGAGATGTCGTCTAAGGGGTGGCAGAACGTTATAAGAGGCTGCAAATTACAGGCTCAGAGCTCCACATAGCTCGGCGTGTGAGGACCCCCTCTCCTGCCCCTCTCCGGTGTCAAATTATCGTGGAATGCAATGCTGGAGAGGAGAGGGGGAACATTACAACACTTCCTTTGCTAACTTGGTGTCATGAATTGGCGGAGAGGATGTTTGCTAAACAAAATAGACGTCTAATAGACATGGCAAAAAGGTTCTTCTAGAAAGCGGTTCTCCAGAATTCAGTTCTTTTGACCAGCCCCTTTGTTAGTCAACAGCCGGCAAGCTCAAAAATACTAATAGACTAAGAAATAACAGCTTTGTGTGGGGCGAGGCTCTGTCAATTCGTAATAAGGGAATAGATTGTAAAATTTCAGCTTTTTGTGTTCCACCTTTCGTTGCCAAGTCGAGCCACAGCATAAAAACGAATCTATCCGTCGCCAAACTTGATGCCGCTTGCTAATCGTCAGGGCCTAATTTTCGGTTTAAAGTCGTTCCACAACTATATTTTATATCAGAAGGTTATCAACACATTGCTATGATATTATTGCTTGGCTGCCTGTCAGAAAAAAGCTCCCTTCTGATAAGTTACGGATCAGTATCTGATCAGTGACTGACATCAATAACTGATCAGCAACTAATCAGGTTATCAGACATCGATCAGTTATTGATCAGCTACTGATCAGGCCTGATCAAAACCTTATTTTTTGCAAGGGAATCCTAGCCATTTTCGTTTTTAAAAAAATCGAATGTTTTCATGACAGAGTGGATGTTGTCAATACATTTTGAGTAAAAACCATCTATCACTTAGAAATTTATCGTATTCGAAATACAAAACCTCAGACCATACGTAAAAGCAATGCACAGTAAAGAGCATGACAAATATATGTAGCCTGCAAAACGCTCATTCGCGTCTCGAAATTTCTCATACTGTCAGCGACCGCGCAAAGCTCACATCCCTCATGTTACGGCAATAGAAATATACTCCGTACATAACCTCACCACTAGTCAAGTTGTCACGGAGTAAGTACAGTGGGACAGGACACACTTGCTTGTGACATCATTCTATCTCTTGCCTTATTGACTCGTGCGTTTAATACGCGTTTATTTGTTGTTGCTCCTTTCCCCATGCTGGACTTAAAGGCGTCTGCCTTCCTATGATAACGCTGGTTCTTTATTTCTTCTTAGAAGCCTCTCTCACCGCGATTTTATCGCCCGCCAACCCAACTTCCCGTTTCCTCAGCTTACACAATGTTCACTTTGAATTACCCGCCATAAACACATAACCTATTATTATCCCTGATGCGTATAGCATTTTTTGTCGTCTTAGACTGTAAAATAGAAATTTAAGTTGACTGTAACTTTGCATGATATACATGCGTCTGAACTTGGAGAACCTACAAGTTTAGTACTTACAGCACTTGTAGAACTCCAATTAGAGGCGAAACTTGTTTCAAGAATATCGTTTGAACCAACTATTCTGCTGTGAAGGGTACAACAAGAAAAGATGCTACCATTACAATTCTTGTCCAAAAGTATTGCGGTAATCTCCCCTTTCGACGATGCAGGGTAACATCGACAAACTTGACAAAATTCTTGAAAAAAAAATTGATAGTAAAAGCTGACAACAGTGAGGCGAGGACCTAGAAACAATTTATGGTTCAGGCACTAACAATTTCTCACCCTGAGAGTCCAGCAGGGATATTTCTATAAAACTGAAAGGAAAGGGTTAATATAACTGTTGATAGCAAAGACGACTTTTTTTCCCCCCTCTCCTAAATTGTCAGATTTATTGTATGGGAAAATGTTTATGACTGAACGACTGTTTGTGAGATAAAAATTTGGCGACACAGCTTAAAATGGAAAAAAATGCAATGAAAACCTAATGATAAGGCTAAAATTTCTATTGAAACAAAAATTAACTGAAATGCTGTTATTTTGCCAAAGAACGCACGAGAGAAAACTTCACTAAAGGACTTTTTCCTACACAAGCTCGAATCTTCACACAATTGATGAGATAGTTGAAAACAGGTTTTTGATTTTATTTATTTATTTTTTTAAAAAAGAAAAACACTTTTAAAAATAAATAACAATTACTATCATTTTTCATTAACAAAATCATTTTTATGGATATTTTCATAAAAAATTAGTCTTAATGATTACATATTTATTGGTGAATCGCAAGTAAGATATGCGTCTATGCATTAACAGATGTGATTACGTAAACAACATAATTCGAGCATCATCATTAAAAAAATACTCCTAAAAAACGTAGGTCACAGCCATAGCCAAAAATAAAAAGCGACATTTCCTTAGAGTAAGCCAACGGAATAAGAAAATATACTTTCCATGACTGCGGGGATGTCTAAATATCAGCGGCCGCCCCAATTCGTATGGATTTGTTAGAGCGAGAGAGAGGGAAACAGGGGCTTCCGATAGGAGCAACAAGTGTGGTGCGATTGTCTCTGTTATTTAATCGGCGCAATCTACCAGTGATTATTCCAGAGGGAGCGGGACAATACGCCTGCAAATTTTGCGGAATCATGGCCATCACAGCAGAAAACTCGCCTCTTTACATTTAAAAATCAGCGCCGGAAAGAGTAATCTTGTTTTTGGGACGCAGAGATTTCTTTTGGGTGGTTGTTTTCAGACATGGTAACAATGCGTTTACAAAAAAATAAAATAAATAAATAAAATAAAATTTTAGAGGTGGAGAAATTAAAATGGGTGTAACCTGATATCAGAATAACCTAAATTTTGAAACAAGTGTAGAGAGGTTGTATTTTCAGGGTCATGCAAGATTTAAGCCCTGTTTAGAGTTCTCGTACCATAGGTTACGCGCGGCTGACCAGTGACGAAGTTTTGTTATCCAAGCAATTCCCATTCCCGTTCAGTTAAGTATGCTTATTACGATTTGTAGAAAACAGAAAAGCTTCCAAGGACAGAAAGACGCAAACGTTCGTAATCGTTATGAACAGAAAACAAATACGGTTTTTCGCAACGAGTTAAGAGCTTCCTTCCCCTCCGGGCGGAGCCTCCTCGAGAAGGGGAAGTGACAGCTGATTGTAACGTTGGTCAAATGGACAGCAAACACTTCCCTCGCCCTCCCCTCCAAAGGCGGAGCCTTCTCGAGAGGGAAAAGCAACGGCTGAATGCAACATCGGCCAAACACACAGCAAAGAGTTGCCCTCCCCTCCAAAGGCGGGGCCTCCTCAAGGAGGAGAAGCAGCGGCTAAATGCAACGTCTGTCAAATGCACAGCAAAGAGGTACCCTCCCCTCCAAGGGCGGAGCCTCCTCGAAAAGCAGAGGCAACAGCTGAATGCAACGTCGGCTCACAATCAGCGCCAGACTAAGAATGTTGCCCCGGTGTCAAAACTAAGCCGTTGAGGTGCAACAGCTTTCCTGTCTGAACGAAGTTTAATGAGGAAGTGATTACCTTCCAGTTTCCCTCAATTATAATGACTTGAGGGTTAGCGCAACGAAGTTTTAGGGAGGGAGTTTTAGTGTTTTGCTCTGTCTGAGCATTCACATCCTGCGGAAGCGTTTCACTGATAACAGTTTTGATAATGAATATACATGTTGAAACGGAATAAACACTCACTGAAAACTAAAGAAGTTTCATCTGAACATCAAAGAGCACTAAAATGCAGTCAAGGGCAGAATACGTGGTACGTTAAGAGCTTGCAAGCGCTGTGCCAAAACCAAATTCTTGAGATTTAATAGAGTAGTTAGAAAGAGACAAGTTTAATAGTCGCGTACAATGCGTGCGGGCGTTAAATTTGCGAAAATACTCTTAATTTTGCTTAAATGTTGCTGCAGGCTCGTTTCCGCTGACATGAAAAAACACGTAGAGCGCTGCCAATTTTAGAGGTTAAGGAATTTCAAACCTCTTGTGTTTCATCTTTCATCGCCAAGCAGAGCGGATGTAGCAGAAGACATGTATTTACTAGAACCCAAGAGAAAATGACTTTGTTGCCTCAACACATTTGGTTAATATAGCCTCAAAAAACAGAATTGTTGTAGCGACAATTTCACTTTTTACGGCGACAAATGTAATTGTTGTGGTAACAATTCATATAGTAAAAATTGACATTGCCACCACAACAATTATGATTTGCCGAGGTTATATGAAGAAAAAAACTGCTAGTTTATGCGAAATTCAGTAATTTTATCCGAGTAACCTAAACTAATGCCACGACGGCCTATCCACCAAGAAGCGACCAATAGCAGCGCAGCCAGACGCAAGGCAAATGTAACCTAACTATGCATTGTACCGCTAGGTGACATTAGGTTAGGTACCCTATGGCTCAATTTTGTTCTGGTCGGCGACAAAAGGTACAAAACAAATGGTACACAAACAAACTTCAAAACTGACAGGGTAGTTTTCAGCTGTCCGTAAATAAATAGACTTCCTTTGAGGTCCGTTCCGAACTGAACGGAATTCGAAAACAAGAAGGCGCTGGGCGCCTCGACTGGTGAAACATAGATAAACAAGATCGAATCACGGCCACATCGACACCTTAAGAGGGACCCGCCATCTAATGATACAAATCCCCTGTTCGCCTGCGTCGTGTCTTACAACATTGCATATTCCTACAGGACATTAAACACACATTATGCTTCCCGCGCGCTGCGCGAGGTGAGGTGCGGCCGCCATTGTTGCTCGCAAAGCGGATTTCAGCTCCGCATAAAAGTCGCCTTCCTCGGGAACAATCCGCTAGAGGGCGCTGGGAATGGGAGAATAAGGGCGGTTGAAATTGTATCCAACCGTTTTTCCTCGGTATCGTCAACTCCATAAACAATTCCCGTGCAACGCGATCGTCTGCGGCCGTGAACAAATTTTGGCCGTTTTCTTGGGAGATGGACAGAAAGCTTTCTCGGCCGCGTCTGTGGGGACTTGGGCTCGAGTTACAATGCCGATTATTTGGAGGTTTGCTGTAAAAAGCTTTACGGTTCGTTGCTGATTTTTCGGAGATAAGGTTTTCGTAGAAAGACGCAAGAAATGGTGGAGGCGGTTCCATTTCTATGTTTGGTGGGATGCAGATTACTTGAAAATTGGGTTTCAGAGAGCTTAAAAAAGGCCATGAACGGAAGAAAAACAGGTTTTATTATTTTTACACAATAGTAATAATAGCCGGGGAAGACAGATAAATCAAACACCTGTTCTAGGGAGCTCTCACCTGTTTTGGGTGTAAAAATAAAATAAGGGTAGAGGGTATTTTGGTGATTTTTCAAGATAGACTTCCGTTCAGCCACATCAATGGAAAGCTCCCGCAAAGACCTTTTGATTGATATGGCTAAACATAGGTTTATCTTAAAAATTAAACATAATACGCATTACCCGCGTTTTATTTTCACATTTAAAACAAAAACTCTTTATTGGACTCTACAAAATAAGTGCTTCGTTTTTATTGTGTACCAAACAAGGGTTCTTTGAAATAATGCAGAAAACTCTTCGACCTAAACGCTACCTCATCTCACTTGCCCTTTTTTTTAAAAAAAAAGTAACTCATCCCGTTCTTAACCTTCCTAATTACAACTACACCGTTAAAACAAATTCTTTGAATTTTCAAATCCGGTAATTGGAATTTTTATTCACTTCCCGGTTATGAAATATCAAAATACTTTCCTTGTAAATTTTCCAAAAAGTTACGTATTTTTAAAGCCGAATTTGAAAATTAAGTAACTG
>Ga0058701_10001024_pt1 | contig 19244 bp, 22 predicted proteins | sample AgamicOrMae_FD_97039 | JGI IMG/M metagenome (GOLD analysis project Ga0058701, IMG submission 97039) | Agave microbial communities from Guanajuato, Mexico - Or.Ma.e | ecosystem: Host-associated > Plants > Phyllosphere > Phylloplane/Leaf | place: Guanajuato, Mexico | collected 2012-06-04
AGAAGCCTCAAAAAGCCGCCAGGAAGGCCACTTTTGGACCAGGAGGACCTTTTGGACAATAATGGACAAAGACGAGAAGCGCGATTTGTTCCGCCGACCAGAAGCACAAATGACACTTTTGCCGATCGGCCGCCAGAGCTGAGCAGCTTGAGCAGCTTGAAGAGGAAGAAGAGGAACTTCTTCTTCTCCAATTTCAGCTCCTGCTGCTCGGCCAACACTCGAAGCTACACTGCAGAAGCTCACGACTTTGAGGCGGCGTTTTGTTTGCCGGCCGCGCTGACAAAGGTGAGCAAAGGTGGGGAAAAAGTGGTGGAAAACTGGAGAGAAAGATGCCAAAAAGCGGCCTAAGAGTGACTAAAAGTGGCCAGAGAGTGGCCAAAACCAACTGCTCGAGCCGCCCATTCAGCCGCACGGTTCGCTTGGGCCCATTTTTGCGCCGACCACTGTCTCTGGCCAGAACTGGGCCAACAAAGCCACAAAAGCGACCATTTTGGACAAGCAGAAGACGCTCGCTCCTGGCCGCTTCTGCTCGTCTTCTGCTCGTCTCTGCTCGTCTTCTGCTGGTCTCTGCTGGCCGCCCGTCAAGCAGGACGCCCGACGGACAGTCTCTAATGATAGTTTGGCCGAGCTGGCGACTGAGCGGGCCGCACAGTGCCACTTAGCGCCACTTGTTGGCGGCCCTAGTCTGCGGGCGCCGTTCGGTCTGCCTGCGCGGCCCAGCGAGAGACTGGCTGCGAGAGACTGGCTGTGGAAGACTGGCTGTGAAGATGCAACGAGCACTTGTTTGCGCAAGCTGCTCGTGCGCAACTCTTCAAAGTTTCGAGATTGAAAACTACAAAGTAAAAACTGCAAACTAAAAAGCAAAAACTCAAAGGCAAAAACTCGCTGCAGAGTCAGTGTGTGGCCCTTTGGCAATCGAAGACAGTCTCTGGCTGAGCGACTTGAGCAACTTGAGCAAGTCAGCTCTCGAATTGTGTCCATTTCTCTATTTCTCCAAACAACTGTCTGAAGTTCCTGCTGGTCAGCGAGCTTCAATTGTTTGCTGCTTCTGTTTGGCCCTTCTGGCTGGCCGATTTGTATCGGCTTTTGTTGCCGCCGCGAGACACAGAAGAGACTCTGTTCGAGCAGACACACGTTTGTGTCCACTCGGCGGCAAGCTGGACCTTCCGCAGAGTGTCTCTCCTTCTGGATTCGTGCAGCCGGCGGAGGAATATGTATCAGGTTTGCGCAAAGCTAGACAGCGCTCTGTTTTGGGAGAGAAAAATAGGAGAAAAACAGAGCAGAAACACAAGAGAAATGCAAGGAAAAAGCAGAGGAAAAGAGGCAGAGGAAAGAATGATAAAAAGAACTGCTCCAAAATTATGAGAAGCGTCAAAAGTGGGCGTGGCCAGCGGTAACTTTTTTTTCACTCATTTGCTTTGTTTGAAGAGAGATTTTCTTTTTCTTATTCCGCCTTTCTGAGCTTGTGTTTCGTTCGTCCCTGTTTCAAATTGGAGTGCTCACTTTCGGGAGAGCATTTCTAGACACGAGCAGCAGTCTGGGGGAGCATCTGGTGTGCGAGTTTTGGATAGTTTTACAGTTGTAGTTCTTCTTCTTTTGAGCCTGCATTTTTTCAGTATTTTTCAGCCATTTTTTAGCCATTTTTTAGCCACTTTGTTTGGGCCGCTCTCGAGTGGAGTGCGTCGAATTGGGCGGCCCAAATTGGCCTCTGTGAAGAACTGGATCGCGTTGGGCAAAAGTGGTGCTGTTTTTGGCCACTTTCTCGACTCTTTGGGGCGGCCCAAAAGGTAGCGTAAAGAAGCGAAATGGCAGCCAGTCTGCGCGGCTGGACAAACAGAGGCCAAACAAAGTGGCCAGAGAGGAGCTGCTCCTCGTCCACCGCTGACTCCCTTTGCGCCTTTTCCGGGCCCCAAAACTAATTGACGCCAATGAGCAGCAGGCACGCGCTTTTGAGCGATGCCGCCGGGCCGCAAAGGTGCCTTTTGGGGGCCCTAAGGTGCCGTGTTGCTGGCGCCGCTTTGCTGCTGCTGCTGCTCGCCAGCTAGAGTGCCAAAACGGGGCCTCAATTTAACACCTTTCCTTCTGCTGCTGCTGCTCAGACACACTCCCAGACACACTCACCAAACTCGTGCCCGCCGCTCACGGACCACCGGAGGACGTGCAGCAAGTCGGCCGCTCGGACCGCCTCTCTGCCCGTTGCGATGGAGCGCCAGCCGAGGGCCTCCATTAGGCACGACTGGCTAAACTGTTCATTAGCGAGCGCCGCCTAATAGGCCGCCGAGCAGTTGGCCCTCCAAATGGGTGTTGCGTGTCGCCAGGCGGGAGGCTCTAAAAGTGGACCTAAGGGCAGGCCAAAAGTAGACCTAAGGGCAGGCCAAAAGTAGACCCAAAAGCAGACCTAAGGGCAGGCCGCAGCCAAGGGCGAGGAGCACAGCAGACAGTGAGCGGCGAACGCGTTGTTTACAGTCTGCAGGCTGCTGCGTGCGCTGCGCTTTGGCCGCACGCGTCTGGCGACAGACCGAATCCCGCGCACTGCGGCGCGCCTATAGCAGCGCGTCGGGGCCACGAAGGCGCAGTCTGGCTCGCTTTCCGGCCGTTTGAGGCGCGACTGTTGCACCAAAATGGGTTACTTGTAAGCTCACGACTGCAGCTGGCCTATTTACCGCCCTGTTTGACGAATTTGCTCCATCCGGTTCAGCCACAGTGTCGCAACAGGCGCCAGGAGTTGAGAACTCGTTGGGCTCAGTTGGGGAGAAGTGTCGGCCGATGATTCAATTTGGGCCCCCAAATTCGAGCGACATCCTTTGACAGCTTTTCCCTCGTCGCTGGGCGGCTTTCGGGGGGCCACTGAGCGAGCAGTTGGCCGGCGGGCGCGAGCAGGCGTTGCGCGAAATGGGCCAGCCGCGAGGCGCGATGGGCCGCCAATTGGGCGCTGGCGTGCCAGAGAGAAGCGGCGGCCCGAAAGGAAGGCCTTAGGGCGCGAGCAACTGGAGCTCAAAGTGATGGACAAGCACGACATTGGCTGTCGCTCGCCCTTCACGGAGCTTGGCGAGCTCGAGGGGGGCGAGCGAAACCGAAACGGAATCCGAGCCGGAGTTTGGCGGCCACTTTGGCTCGCAAGTGGCACGTTTTGGGCCCACGAGCAGCGTTCCTTATGGACGTTTTCTCGTGTCTGGGAATGGGCTCTGTTTGTTTGCACGAATTTCGAGGCGGCAGGAAGGCGCAGGAGGCGATTTTTGGACCAATCTCGGACCAGCTTCGGGGCGGCCTTTTGAGCGGCGGCACAGAGACAGAGGTAGAGGGCCGCTCGGAGCCGCTTTTGAGCCGGGCCTTATTTGCCGCCCCTTTGCCAGATGATTGCGCGGCGCCCAAAAGCAAACAAAAGTGGCCAGCCAACAGGTGTTGCTCGGCGGGGGCAAGGCGCCGATTTGCATAATTATCATGCTGCAAAGACGATGAGCGCGCAGTTGCGGGCCTGAGCTGCGGGTCGTGTGCGGGGCCCGACGAGGCCTGTGCGGTGCGCGCCGCCCGCGCGCTCCTGAGTGCTGGCCCGCAACGCGCGCGGGACTGCCCGCAGCTCCGGCCGCCCGCGCGGCGCGCCCTCCGCCTCTGGTGCGCCGGGCGGCCCTTAGGGCGCGCAAGTTACAAACAAATGCTCGCCAACGGGCCCGCCCACTTGTTGCCCGTTTGTCTGGCCGTCTGTATGAGTGTGTCTGTCTGTTGGGCGAGCGGGCGGGGCTTTGGGCCGGCCGGAGGGGGGAGGCGAGTTCGTGCTTTTGGCGGGCGGGCTGCCTTTGAAGTCGGTCGGCCAGTCTCTTGGGCCGGGCGCGAGTTTGCGGGCGCTTCGTGCTGGTCCAACAAGCCAGAGGCGAGCACTGACTTGTGAGAGAGCACTCGGCCAGAGCTGGGGACTGGGAATTGAGATTGTGAGGAGAAGAAGGAGGAGAAAAAGGAGCGAAATGGCAACTTGCAAGTGTTTGTGCTGGCCAGTGAGTGCTGCAGAAGTGCGGCCTCTTTGCACTTGGGCTCTTTTTTGCACCTCGCCTGCACGAGTCAACTTTTTTCCCATTACTCCCTCGCTGAGCTTGGGCGACTGGGCGAGAAGGCGGCCCCAAAAGGTGCCAATGGGGCCCCTTTTGGGCGGCTGGTCCTCGCCCAAAAGAGTCTGGTTGGCGCGGGCCCACTGCGCTCGGCCGGCACAGAGCGGCGGAATTTGGTCCTTTTCCAGAGGTGCCAGTGGCTGGAGCAGTTGCTCATTTTGGGGGATCGAGTTGTTTGCTTATTGTCTGCTGGTTGTTTGTCGTAGTTGTAGTTGCAGTTGTTGTTGTTGTTGTTGTTGTAGTTGTTTATTGTTGTGAATAAGTGGCGAAAGAGAGCGAGCTGAGCACGACGAGTGGCTGCCTGCAGAGTGCCACTCACTCGGCCCACAAACAACAACAACAACTGCCTCTTTCTCCCCTCACATTGGCCCCCCCCCCTTCGCACTCTGCTCCATTGGGCCCACTTTCGGCCAGTCCAAAGGGGCCCCAAAGGTCTCCAATTGCTCCTTAGAGCTGCCAGTTCGGCGGGCCAATTCGTCCCACTTTTTGGCCCAATTCCAACAGACTCAATTCCAGCCTCAACTGAAGAGGCATGAAAAGAGCAGCCACACAGGCAAACCGATCGGGCAACAAGTCAACGGTTAGCCAAATCAAACAGGCCGCTCGAGCAGCTCCCACCGTCTAGTTGCTCCAGTTGCTGCACCTTAGCGTGTCCATTGCTCTGGAGCAACAATGGGCCAGCTATCCTGAGGAGCGAGCAATGCCGCAAACAATGCGGCAAACAATCGCCCCAAAGGCCAGTTGCCGCCGCTCGAATTCATTTAAATTTAGCCCAAATGGCCGCTCGATGCTCACTGTTTTAGCCTGTTTTTTAGCCTGTCTCTTAGCCTGTTTCTTAGCCAATTGGACACAGTGGCCACAGCCGCGAGCTTGGCCGCGGCTCCACTTTGGCCCATTGGTGGAGGGCGCTGATTTGCTGAAAGTCGAACAAAAGGGGACAAAATGCAAAGGTGAGACCAAGAGGCAGCTCCAAAGGAGAAGCTCCCAAGAGGAACCTCAAAGAGTCGCCTTTTGACCGGCGCCCAAAAGAAGTCCCCGCAGAGTTTGGGCCAACTTTTGGGCCTTCGAATTTGCACTCCAGCGGCCAGTTTGCGGTCTCGTCTGGGCCGAAACGCTGGCCGAAGCTAAGCGTCGGCAAGTGGGGCCTTTTGGGCAGCTTTTGGAGCCCCTAAGGGCGACTTCATTGCATTTGCATCTGCATCTGGCTTTGCTTTCGCTTTGGTGGCGCTCGTGTTTGCCTTTGCGCCCGCGCGTGATCATGGCCGAGGCGCAGTTATTAATGGGCGCAGATTATTGGCCATTGTGTTTGGCTGCTTCTGGCCAGCGAGCGGCCAAAAGCAGCCTCTGGCACTCGAGCACCACGCTTGGCTTGTATGCAGAGAAGGAGCGCCAATTGACTTTGCGTCTGGGCTTGGCCGCCTCTTTGCGACACTCTTTTGGATCGTGTTAAATGGTGCGAACTTGGACTCTTTCCAGCCAACAGACGAGCACAAACAAACAAACAAACAAACAATTGGCCAGAGAGACGCTCACACTCGACAGACATTCGCCCGGCGGCTCACCTGAGACGGACCATTGTCAGACCACTGTGAGGCTAAGGTCTCAGGCCCGGGCAGCAGTTTTTCTTTTAGGCAGCCTTCTTTTTGCCGGCCAAAAAGTGGATGCATTTTGACGAAATGCAGTGACTTCTTGGGCTTCTTTCGTGCAATTTTCCTGCTCTTTTCGCCGATTTTTCCGCAATTTTTTCGCAAATTTTGCACAATTTTTGCAAAATTTTGCCGAATTTTTTGCAGAATTTTGCAGAATTTTCGGCACAAACTCTGCCCAGTTCCAAGCAGTTTGCAGCCTGTCGTCAGCTCGCTCGCTACAGACTGTCTGCGCGGCCGCCCTTTGTCGCCAAGCTCATTTGACGCTAATTGCTCACTTCTCTTCTGGACCCAAATGAGTCGCACGACGAAGCCCTAATGAAGCCCGTCTCAATGGCCGCTCCTAAGCCTAGGGGCTAGCCAGTGGAGACGAAGACAGACAGACAGAGGCGAGCTGCTCCTGTGCATTTATCAAGCAGACTGCAGACTGTCCCAATGGGCGCCTGTTGCCTCTTTTGGACTGCTAATGCGCGCTGCTCGTCGGGCCAGAAAAACGGGCGCCATTTGGAGGGCCAGAGAGAAGAACAAAGCGGGGGGAAAAAGGTGGAAAAGGAGCCACTTTGATGGGCTTGTCTGAGGGGCGAGTTTTGCAGTTTCCAAATGGATCTGAATCGGAGCTCGATTTTCGCAAAGCGCAGCCAAATGGGAAGTTCGCGTGCCCACCGAAAAATGGGCCAACTTTTGCACAAAAATCTTGCCCGAAAAGTTTGGGGCCAACTTTTTCGGGCAACCTCCAACTGTGTTCAGTGAGAGACTAGCTTCGGCAAGTGTTGCGCGAGACATTGGCTGCATTATTATTATTACTATTCTTGCAATTCGTTGCTTTTTGGCTGGAGGGAAAATTCGTTGCTTGGAATTAAAAGTTGCTCAAGTTGCACAACTTGAGCTCTCTGGCCATTGGAGAGTGTCTGTTGCGCAAGTTTGACCAATTTGGAGCTTGAGTTGGGGAATTTGGAGCCCAATTTCTCGGAAAATTTGCCACTTTTGCAACATTTTGCCGCATTTTGCTACATTTTGCAGACCAAAAGGGGAAAGCAAAAAGCGCAAAAGTGGGAAAAAATTGCCAGCCAATTGGCGAGTGGCACTTCCAGCTCGAGTTGGCGCCTCGAGCTTGAGCTTAGGAGCACTTGTTGCCGTTGCACAGCAGCAGCTCGTCTCCTGCAGACTGCCTCTGGAAGACTGTCTTCTCAGTTATCTGTTCTTTCTGCCTTTTCTGTTCAGAGACCAACAAGTAACCAGCAACAAGCAGCCAGCAACGAGCTGTGGCCAACAACCACAACGAGCAACAACCACAATGAGCAACAATAAGCAACCGGGCGAAACGAGTGCGCCGTTTTGTTTTTGCCTCTTTTGGAGAATTTCCAGTTTCCAAATTAAAAAAACATTTGCATTCAAGCTGGGCTCTGAGTGGAAGAAACACTGAGCGAGAGAAAGAGAGAAACACCACCGCCAAACATCAGTGCTCTAGAGACAGTCCCAGACTGAGTTGGAGCGCGAAACACGCGAACAAGTGTCTTCTTACAACTACTTGTTGAATTTGATCTTTTGCCGGCCGGCTTCTTTTGGGCTTCTCTTGGTCAGCTGCCTCGGCTGCCTCTGTTGCTCCGGCAAACTGGCAACAATTGTGCAGAGGCCGCAGTGAGCCTGCAAGGCGCCCGGCTGGCCACCAACTGGCTCGCCCGAAGTGGGCAACTCTTCCTCTGGCCGCGCCTAGACAATGACGGCCGGCCATTGTGGCGCAACAGGCGCCATTCCTGGCCGGCCAACTCCTGAAGGGCGTAAATTAAAACCCAGCGGGACGCCGGCGAGCTTCTGCCGCCCTTTTGGTCGCCTCCTTTTGGCCTCCACTGGCCAAAAAGGCGTCCTTTTCTGTTTGCGCCTTCGTTCGGGCAGCCGCGCCCACCACGCAGACGGCCGCGCCCCCGCGCGCGCGCCCGAACTCTTTGCGCACCAAGTGGGCGAACTGTGGCCGGCCCCGCAGACTGGCTGGCGCTCGTGCGCGGAGGCGTGGCCGTGCGGGCCAACCAGCGGGTGGGCGTGGCTGCGGGCCGAGCAGAGCACACAAAAAGGGGCGCAAAAGGCGCCTGAGGCCGCCACCAGGCGAGCGGCGGGCGGCCCTTTGTTTTTTTCGGGGGGCGGGCGAGCCGTGTTGGTTTTGTGGGCACGCGGCGGGGCGCGCCTTGAGAGTGAGAGAGACTCTCTCTGAGAGAGGCGGACAAGTAGATAAGATCGGCTTGGCGCATTGTCGGCCGGTCGGCTCGTTGGGCGCCGACTTCAAAGCGGCCAATTTGGAGCGCAAAAATTCCGCACATTTTCGCCCAGATGCAAATTGTGAGCGTCCGAAGAGTGTCTGAAGTAGTGTGTTGGCAGCGGCGAGTTTAAAGGAGCAAGCAAGAGCGGTTTCTGTTTGAGGCGAGAGAGAGAGAGAGTCTCTTCCTCTGTTTGCTGCCAAACACTCCGAGCAACAATTGATTTGCGCCCACCGAAGGCTGGGAATGCGCCACACATCTGAAGAGTCTCCACGCTGCAGGTCGTCTGCACTGAGCGCGCCCAAAGGCAAACAGGCCAACTCAAACAGCACCTGTTTGTTGTCTTTGCCGCCTCCTCGGCCAGTCTGTTTCAACTCTCAAGCAGAAGTTGCTCTCTTCTGGCTCCTCTGGCTGCAATGGAGCTGCTCTTCATTCTTTATTTCGGCTCTTTATTCTCGACTCCTCGCCAATGGAAAGCCGCACAATTAATTAGGCTGCCCAGTGGGCCGGAATGGAGACTGCTACGAGAGGGAGACTGCAAGTGCGCGCCGCAGACTTCGAGGCGCCATTCAGCTCGAAGCGCCGCCGACCCTTAGGGCGCCCCTCGGTCTCGCCGATCGGCCAGATAATGGGCCACGCGGCGAGCGCCCATTAATCATCGGGCACTTCTTTTTCCAGCCAAGCTGGCCACTCGGCGCCTAGCCAGCTCGGCGCCACTCTTTCACCACTCAATTAGCGGCCGGCCAGCTGGCCTGAAGTGCCGCTGCTGCGCCCACGCCGCCAGCTATAGGCGGCCGCCTATAGAGGCAGTCTGCAGTGAGTTGAGGCAGAAGAGCGGCGGCCGATTAATCAGCAGCGTGGGGAATGTGTCACTGTGTTTTGGCGCCAAGTTTGAGCTCGGCCTTGGGCGGCCTAAGGTCGAGCTGAGGTGTTCCGAGCGCAGTTTTGGGTGCAACTTTTGGCTGGAAAAAACTCGCAGACTCGCAGCGCACTCGAAGCTTCGGCGCGCACTGCAGACTGTGTGCACTGCAGACTGTGTGCAGTGCAGACTGTGTGCGGCAGAGTGTCTGCAGGCCGACGGGAGACAGTCTGCAGCGGGCGGCCCAAGTGGCACTCGAGCGCGGCTTCTTATCGATGCAATCGATCTGGCTCGTTTGTTGAGCGCCTTTTGTGCGCCTTTTCACTGGCCAACCTTTGAGGAAGAATGGGGGCAGTCCTCAGGGTGGAGAACACGAAAAGAAACACGAAAGAAACACGAAAAGAAACACGAAAACAACTTGTTCTTCTTCTCTCTTCTCCCAGTCCACCCAGTCTTCGTCCGAGTGGTGCCCTGCAAGTGTTTGGCGGCCGCAAGTGTGACTGCGTCCGTGTCAAATTGTGGCCCGTCGTGTGAAGGCGCTCGTTTGGCCCAAGCAAACGAGCCTCTCGCAACGGGACGCAACCGAGTCTCTTTTCTCTTCTTTGCAAACATTGCAAACCTGAAACGATGAGCCGTGTCAATTAAGGGCCAGTTGCGCGCCCTTGGGGCCCGCTTTTGCTTTGGCCGCGAGTGCAGCTGCGGCCAGAGACAGTCTGCGGAGCACAAAGTGCCGCAGACTGTCTCTGGTTGGCCCTGCTGGTTGGGGCCAAGAATGCGGCCGACGAGCAGCAAAGTGGAGCAGCAAGAGGCAGCAAAAGAGGCCAAAGTTTGCTGCTTACAAGCAAAAGTTTGCAAAGAAGAGCACGTGCTTCAAAAGGGAACTGTTGCGCCGAGAGACAGTCCTTCAAAGGGCAGTTGTTAAGTGTCGCTGCTTATCGCCAACTGCATCTTGTTACCTGTCCATGTGCGTCTCATTTATTATGCCGAGCGCGCAACTGGAGGAGCGCCAAGTTGGTCTTGTAGAGAGCAAGAAAGAGAGAGACAGTGTGTTTTGGGCCCTGTTTGTTTGTTGTCTGTGAGCGCCGCACCTAAGCTGCAACTGTGGGAGGCCTCAGAGACCAGCTCCAGTCTTGGAGCAAGTAACTCGAGAAGGAAATGCAACAAGTTTGGCCCCTTTTGCCTTTCGCATTGGGCCTTTTGCCTTTTGCTCAGTTTGCGCTCAGCTCGAGTGGGAGAAATTCACAATTTCGGCGAGAGCTTAGGCGCGGCGCTCGCCTTTCTGGCTGGTGTTTTTCTACACACAGTCTGAAGGGCCAGAGGAGAATAATAATAAATTACTGGCCAGCCAAATGGAAAATCTGGCCGCCTTTGCACAGGCAGAACTTGCGGCCCCGAAAGCGAGCCAAGTGGAGGACAGAGAGACAGAGAGACAGAGACTGAGAGCGAGAGAAACAGAGCATTAAAATTAATTTTAATTTGTTCTCTTCCTCTCTTGTCTAATTCTCTCCTCTGGAAAGTGCTCTCACTTTCCAGAGCAGCCACCTTGCAGCTCTCAGTTTGCAATTGGCCGCAGCTTAGCTCTCTCACGTTGGGCCAACTTTCGCCTTGTTCTAGAACTGAGTGTGGGCCAACTGGGGGCCTCTGTGGGCCGACAGTTGCCGACTGCACGGCCAAGCATGCAAATTTGGCCGCAAATTTCCAATCGGCCGCCCGCAGAAGAGCTCCACTGACCGTTATGCATGGCTCTGAGTGAATGTCTGCTTCTAGAGTCAAACTGGGGGCGAAAATTTGCCAGAAAAAGGCAAACAAATGCGGGGAAAAGGCGCCACCAGGTGAAGGGGCCCCACAACTGAGCTCGGTTTCAATTTGGGTCCAGTGCTGATTCGCGACCGTTTCGCGACTTTGCTTTCGATTCGGCCCCTTTTTTCTCCACCTTTTTCTCTGTTTTTTTCTCGTTTATCTCGTAAAATTGACAAGAGAGAAATTTACACACTCAAAAGCAAAAGTCGGCCCAAAAGTCGGCCACCAACTCGAGCACAGAGGCGCACACGCGGCCAGTCCTAAGGAGCGGCCAGTGAGCAAGCGCACAGAGCACAGAGAGCAGCCCGCAGACTAGCGCTCACAAGTCGCCCGTTTTTGTGCACAATTTTGTGCACAAACAAACGCGCCCAAAGACAAGCGCACAGTGCCCAAAAGTGCCCAAAAACTGGCCAAAACTACACACAAATGCACACAAATGCACACAACTGCACGCTGCTCGTCCCGCCGGAAGTGGCCGCCCGTAACGAATCGGCGCCCACCTTTTGGCTCTGTTTGCTTGTCCATCTCGGCGGCTGGAGGAGGGCGAACAGGACATGGACATTGGAAGGAGCTCGTCTGCATTTGTTCGAAGCAGCTCTTTGCATGCAGGAGATAAAAGGGCCAGTCTGTTTGCCTTGTTCCTCCACCAAGTTGGCCTCATCGCTTCGTCCAAATAACCCAAACTGGGCGCCCAAACACTATAACTGGCGGCTGGCTTGGCGGCTTGAACACGCTGGAACACAGTGGATACAGTCTAGCGTTGGCGGAGCGTCTTTTTGGGGCCCTGAGAGGCTGGAGGAAGGCGCCAGGAAGGGCGAAAATGGTGGCCGAGAGTGTGTTTGTTGGCTGCAGAGACTGAGAGGCGGCAATAAAATTAAAGCCCAAAGTGTGCGGGCGGAGACAGTGTGAAATGGGCCGCTGGAAGAGGAGCGAGTGCAGCCAGCCAGAAGGAGCAGAACATGCGGGCAAAGCACTGGGAAGGCGGCGCGCAAAATAGTGGAAATAGTTGGAACTTGGTCGAAACTTTTTCACGCAAAAGTTGATGCAGAAGTTTAGGCGAAATTTTAGCCAAAAGTTTAGGCAAAAGTTTGCAGGAGAATTGCCCGAAAAGCAAGCAGAAAGTTCCTATTGACTTTGGGCGCGCGCCAAAGTATCGAATTGGTTTTCTTGTTTGCTTTTGCCACTTCCAAAGGCAGTCTCTCTCTCTCTCAGCCCGAGGCAAAACAAGGGGCCGATGATCATGGCAATAATGGTTGTTAGAAAGTGGGGGAAACCTGTTGCTTGTGTTCTCATTCTCATTCTCATTCTCATTCTCATTCTCATTGGCTGTCAGTTCGTCTGTTTGTTCGAGCGTCTCTTTGTTTGTCCGTTCGTCTGTCTGTCTGTCTGTCTGTCTGTTTGTTTGTTTGTTTCCCTGAGCTCATTCGGCGTGTTCGAGGCGCGAAGGCACGTTGCAAATTCCAGTGCAAAGAGGGAGAAAAAGCGGCCAACTTGGAGGAGAAGAATTGCAGAATTGCAGAATTGAAACTGCCTCAACTGAGAATTGAGGCGGAATTAGAGGGCGACCAAAACACCTTTGGAGCAACGAGAAGGCTTTCTGCTTTCTGCTTGCAACAAGCAGAAAGCAGAAAGCAGCAACAAATGCGCACCTCAGCGACAAACACTCCAAAGCAAACACCTGATGCTCATCAATAATCCATGATTAGCTTTGGGGCCCAAAACAGAGCGAAAGGAGGACACATTCTCGGCCCTTATTTGGTCCCATTGTCTGGGCCGCTCGCCCGCTGCTCCCGCGGACTGTCCTCCCTCCAACTTGGGCCCATTAAAGCCGCACACAAGCGCACACGCGAGAACAAACAAACATTGACTCCCACCGGCTCAAAGGTGGAAAGAAAACCGATCCCAAACAGTTGAAATGAGCTCAAAATGAGCTCCAAATCGAGCCCAAACAATGGCACCCAAACGCGCACACACAAAACACAAAACACCTCGCCTGTTTCCAGTTTCCCGCATGGCCACGCCCACTCGCAATGTGCGGGAAATGCGGGCCTCGAATGGAACTCGCTTCGTGCGAGCTAAGGTGTAGCCTGGCCGAGTTGGTGGCCCTTTTTGGCACTGCCGCAAGTGCCCATTAGGCGGCCAACTTGCGCAATCGACACTAAAGCGCCAAGCTCTGAGGGCAAGCACTAAGGGCTAGCACTAAGGGCCGCCTCTAAGGACCACCACCCGCGCGGCTTTGGAGCGGCCGAGGCAGCCGAGACGGCGCTCAAGTGGCCGCCCTAATGACACTAATTGCGTCCGCGAGCGCCAAGACTCGGCGAGCTGCGTGCGCCGGCCAGACACTTGCGGCGACACTTAGTGTCCAATATAGAGACAGGGACACTTTGTCGTCGCGCTCGTCGCCATTGTTGTTGTTCTTGTCGGTCTGGCTGGTCTGTAGTTTGTAGTCTGCACTCGGGCGAGCTCAGCCACTCGTGCGCCGCCCGGGGCAGTGGGCGCCCGTTCGTGTGGCCGCAGAGACACACGGGCAAGCCTGTGTGTCGCTGCAAGCCGGACGTCCAGGGCTGGCTGGACGCTGCATCTAAGGTGGTCCGGCCGCGGTGAGTGAGCGGCGGCGGCGTTCCCACACTCGCCGAGACGGCCAGTCGGCGAGTCCAGCCGAGACCAAAGCAACCGGATCTGGACAGACGAGCTGGACACTTGCGAGCGGCAAAGAGAAGGCCTGTCTTTGCGGCGTCCTTTGGCTCGCTCGCGCCCAGACCTGAGCTGCAGACTGTATACAGTGCTTAGTGCACACAGTGCACACTGCGAGCAACCCGCTGGCGCCCCGCCGTCTGGCTGCGACGCTCTGCTCGCGCGCGCCATCTGGTGGCCGGTGGGCGCACTACTCTGCGAGCTGCGCACTGCACTCGGCCAATATAGTTCCAGGCTGCGCTCTGGCGGGCGCTTAGCCGCCGGAAAGCTCGCCTCTTGTCAAGCTCGGCTTCTGGCGAGCTCGGCTGCTGGAAGGCTTAGCAGCTCAAGCCGGCCGGCGAGCTCGACTGGCTCGAGTGGCGAAAAATCAGCCCAAATGAGGGCAAATTTGAGCACACAAAAGGGAGCCAACAACAAACAAGCCGCTCGAGTCTTGGCGGCTCGAGCGGCCACTGACTTGACTGCCTGAAGCCGGCAAGCCGAAAACCAATGCCGATCGGCTCTTGCAGTCGGCACTTGCTGAAAGTGGCTCGCCGAGAGTCGCTTGCCGGCTGGCTTGCCAGAGAGGCTGGGAAAGAGCCAGCGCCTTCGAGCGCTCTTTCCAGCGCAATTGCTGCGAGACGGCGGCCTTTGTCTTGGGCTGGGGGTGAAAAAGTTGACACTGGCGCCAGACTGTCACCGGCCGCCAGCAGAGCCTTCAAGTGGGCTCCCAATTTGCAGTCTATAGCTTCCAGCTGGCAGTTTGTAGCCTCCAGTTTGCAGTCCATAGGCTCCAGTTTCAAGCCGCAAACTTGCGCTCAGAGAGCAGCGAGGGCCGCCCGTCCAGAGACAGTGGCGCGCACTTTTCCGGCCGACCTAAGGCGGCTCAAACTGGGCTAACGAGTGTTTGTTGGTCGAGCGAGCGAGCGTCTGTGTTGCAAGTTTGAGCAGCTCAGGAGGCGGGCCTGCAATTGGTCGGAGGTGCAAAACAAATGGCGGCTAAGGAGCGGCGCAACTGGAGCGCGCTCGTTTCACTTGCCATTTGTCGACATTTGTCGTCGGCCAAAGACAGAGAGAGACTCACTCAAACAGAGCGACTCAGCCAGAAGGAGACAAAAGTCACACAGAGTGGCTGCTCTTTTTTGTTTTGTTTTTATCTTTCTCTCTCCCATTTGAGTGTGTGTTTGACAGAGACAGACAGTGTTTGCTAGAAAGCAGTGCACCGAGTTGGCAACTCTGTGACTTGGTGCTCATTTGGAGTGGCTTGTTTGGAGTGGTCGCTTTCATGGCAAACAGCAGCCAATTGATTGGTTGCTTTGCGATGAAACGCCTGAGAGAGTTTGCGGCTTCAATTGGTTGACTATTTCAGCAAAGCATGGGACAGAGGCGAGAAGTTTGGGGAGACAAAGAGGGAAAAGAGGCAATTTTTTGGATGCTCGCGCGCAGTGTTTTGCGAGCTGGCGACAGTCCAATGCTTTTCAGTGCAGAGCAGCGCACAGGAGCGCAACAATTGCCACTCGCTGCTGAAGAGACTAGGCAGAGTTGTGGCATGGAAACTGAGTCCGTTTTCCATTGCAGTTCCATTGGAAACCAAAATTGAAACCGAAACTGGAAAGAAAAAATAAAGTAAAATTGAAATTGAAATTGCAATTCCACTGCTACAACTAAGGCCCGAAAGCAGTGGGACAAAAGAGAGCCAGCCACTGGGACGAGCTGAGCTGAGCCAGTGGATTGGCCGCTTTGCTCGAGGGCAACACTGAGTGGCAGCCCAAAAGGAGCCAATGAGCAACAAACAACCTTCTCTGGCCCACAAGACAGCCTGTCTCTCTCTCTCTCTCTCTCTCTCTCTCTTTCTCGCCTCTCCTCAAACACACACACTCACTGGCACACAATCACACGGACACGCCCAGCTGAACACGCGCCCAAATTGATACTTGTCGCCCGGCGGCTCAGCTTTGGAGTGCGCAAAACAAGAGCGCCGAAAACGAGCGCCGAAAACAAATCGCCGGCTGCTCATCTTCCTGGCCAGCTCGAGCTCACTGTGTGAGTGAGTGTGTGAGTTCGGGAACACAGAAGGCAAAGTGGGCGGCTTCTGTGTCGCCACTTTTGGCCGCCAGTCCCATGCTCTAGTGCTGCTCGCCGGACGCCCAGTTCGCCGCCAGACGCACGCCGGCTGGACACAGGAGCCACCGGAAGCGGCCGCTGGATCTATAATGGTGCAGCAGAGGAGGTGTTTGGTCGTTCAAGAGTCTCGCCTCCAGCTGGCAAGGCGGCCAATGAATGGGGGCAGAGAGTTGCCCAGAGAGGCAGCACAAAGAGGAAGGTGTTTGTTATTGCGGCGCCCGTTTGGCCGCCGCCCGTTTAATGAGCACTTTAAATGCATTGGCCGTTGGAGTAATTGGCCGCCGATTGAGTTCGGCGGAATGTCTTGGCCGGCTTTGATTGGCTGTCAGTGGGCGAGAGTGGACAGAGAGCCGTTTTGCGAGCAGGGCGGGCGACTTTGCACTTGGGCCAAAGTGCAAAGTGGAGCTCAAGTGCGGCGCAGACGAGCCTCAGTGCGCGCGTCACAATGTGCGCCAGTGTGCAGATTTGCTTATCCTTAGGGCAGATTTCTCAGTGCAGCTTTCTCAGTGCTCAGCGCTCATTGCTCAGTGCAGAGAGTGGGCCCAGAGTGTAGAGTGTACTCTCGAGTGGGGCTGGTGGAAAAAATGGTGCATGGAAAGAGTTTGCGCCGCGCGCTCTCGTATAATGGGCGACTTGTTGTGTTCGTTTTCAACAAAAAGCCCTCTTCCTCAATGAAACGAGTCAATCAACTTTTCCCAGAATTGGCCCACCTAAGCTCGGCCGACTAGGCTGGCTGGCTGGCTGGCTGGCTGGCTGGCGAGAGGAGGAGGAGGAGCGGCGATTGTTGCATGCGAGCGCCAGATTGGCAGTCTTTTGGCGGCGGCGGCGGCGGCCAGAAAGAAGAGGCGCAATGCAGAGAGAATAAGATGATGATGATGACGAGGAGGAGGAAGGAGAGGCGATGGTTGCAGAGAGTTGCAATTTTTCTCACCTGCTCACGGGCGCAAACTGGAAACTGTCTTCATTTTGGCCCAACCTCCAGCGCGGCTCTAATCCCAAATGGCGGCCCAAATGCGGCACACACGAACAGGGGCAACACACGAGCCGCCACCGCGGCAGAAGGCCGGCAAGCTCGTGAGCAATTGAAACAACAAAGGCGTCAAGCTGGCCGCCGGAGCACAAAGAGGGCGGCAGAGAGAGACTGTGTCTGTCTGTCAGAGGCGGAGATTGTGTTTGGTGTGGTGTTGAGCCTTGTGGGCGCAGAGACGAGCCTTCGTGCTATGCTTCGACTCGTGTGCGAAGCGTGCGCTCTCTCGCAGTGCTCCAATGCGGCGCCGCGCTGGCTGGTCTGCTCTGCTCTGCTCTGTTTGTCTGCGCGCCGCTCACTGCAGCAAACGGCATGCCAGGCTGCTCGCTGGCGGCCACCTGTTTCGCGTGGCTTGCGCCTCTCTCTCTCTCTCGCTGTGTCTTTCTCGCCGGCGCCCGACTGTCTGCCCGCCGGCCAATAATCTAATCTAAGGGCGCCCAAGCTGGACGGCGGGCGAGCTCCGGCGGCGCCAATTAGTGTTCCCCAAAGGGAGCCGAAAGAGTTTCCCGCAAGCTAAGGAGTTTCCCGCAAAGAGTTGGCCGCAACTCTGGGCTGCCCGCAGCAGAAACAAGGCCCTTCCTGATGATTGATTGGCGGCGGCCCATCAATTAGGCGGCCATTTGTGTCTGGGCAGGCGGGCGGCGCCTTTCTGGTGGCCGCCATTTTGGCAAAATAAAATAAAAATAAAATAAAAATAAAACCGAAAATCCAAGTCCAAGCTCTCTCGGGCAGAGACGGACTCTCTCTGCTCGAGAGTCAAACAGCCGCCTCATTGCGGCCGACTAATTGGCAGCTCACCGAGAGCGGCTTGGCGGCCAGCTCGGCGGCCAGTGGCGAGCTTGCCAGTGGGCAAGTGGGCAAGTGGGCGCTCTTTCAACACGGACGAGTGGGCGCCGCCGCCGAGCGGGGGGTGCCCAAGGCGGCCAGCGAGAACCGTGGGAGCGATGATCGATCACAGTGTGTTGCGGCTTCAGCTTTGTTTGGGCGCTGCACAGTGTTCAAGCGCCGTGCTTTAGCGCTGTGCTTTAGCATTGGGCTGTGTGTGCGAGAGACTGTCTGCGGGCGGACTGTGCAGGGCAGCCTGCAGGCGAGCAACACTGGCACCTGTTTTCCACTGCCTCTTCCAAGCGGCCAATTGCGGGACCACCGGCGGCAATAAATCGGCGAGAAAAAGGCGAGAAAATTCCAATTCAATGCTAATATGTAATAATTTCCAGCCAATAACAAGCTCACATGAAGGACCAATAAGAAAACAAGCCCGCTAAGCGGCCACACTGCGCCCACAGCTCGGCGGCAACACAGCCTCTGGCAAGCCTCGTCCGGTCGCCAATCGATTTCCCTCCTCCCTTCTTATCGGCCCCTCTCCTCTAAGGACTATTATCGGGCCGCCAAAGTGTGCAGCCAGTGTGCCGCCGATCGCCCGCTGCTCTTGGCGCCAAAGCCAACTCATTGGCCAAACAATTGGTCCGCGGCCGCGCAAATGGCAACTGATTTCCTCCTTTGCCTTGCTCTCTAGCTTCAATTGTCCAACCGCTGGACCGATCGGGCGACTCTCTTTCGCTCGTTGGTGTCTCGTCTCATCTGGTAAGCTTGGAAAAGTTTGAGAAAAAGGGCAAAAAGAGCAGCCCAAACAAGAGGAGGGAGAACACAAAGCAGAGGAGAGAACAAAAAACAAGCCGCCAAACGGCAAGACAAAGGGCTCATTTGCATATTGGCGCCTTGCCTTTCCCTTTTGGGCTCCCTTTTGAGTGTCGCCGCCAGCAAAAACTCATCAAAATGATCCGAATGGCACGAATGCGAATGCGAATGAGAATGTGGTCTCCCTCTTCTGCTGGCACTTGTTGCGCTCTCTGGCCGGCCAACAGACAACCACTGGCACTCACTCAACATGGCACTCTTGTTCTTGTGGCCATTTGTTACGCGCTTTTGGTGTCATTGTCTCGGCTTGTGTTGCCGCCGCCACAGCTAAGCCTCCGCGAGTGCTAAAGTGGCTTGGGTGAATGCAACAACAAACTCGAGAATGGACACTGCCAGTCACGAACAAACGAACCTAACCAATGGCCAGTGTCTCGGAGAAATGCTGCTGGTGTGGAAAAGTATCGGAAAAGGCGCAGGCTGGCTCCTTTTGCAGAGAAAGAGAGAAATATGGCTGCCAGAAGAATGGCCACAACAACAACAACAACAATGGAGCAACAAACCACAATGGACACCTTCTATCAAATTGACCGTCTCCTCTTCTCTCGAGATCGCGGGACAGATCGGTTTTTTTCCCTCTCCATTCGTCCGTTTCGTCTCCTTTTTTCATCATTCCAGCCAGGAATCGAGACTCCCCGTGGAAGTCTCGATCCTTCATTTCTGCTCCAGCTTTGTATCATTTCCAGCCGAGCCTATCACTCACCTGCTCCAGAATCGATCGTTGTCCCTTTCGGAGAGGCAATAAAGTCATCCCTTTCCATTAACCCTAAGCTATTTCTACTCCTTATTTGATCTCCTCACACTCGAACAAATCACGCAGTTTACGCTAAACCATACTCCATAGACTATTCTTGGTTGGAGATTCTCTTCAAGGGAGGATGCTTGAGGATGCTTTCATTCTTTGTAAAGTAGAATTTGGTTTTAATTGAGAAAATTGTTACAGAATTGGTGCCGAATTTGATCTCTTGCGTACAATTTGCTTAGGCTGCTAACTCTCAGTCCTGGTCATCCCAAGCGGCCCCCTTGCTCTGGGGAGGCTTGGGGCCCTGGGCTGGCTTGGCACAGATGATC
>Ga0058701_10001025_pt1 | contig 19243 bp, 13 predicted proteins | sample AgamicOrMae_FD_97039 | JGI IMG/M metagenome (GOLD analysis project Ga0058701, IMG submission 97039) | Agave microbial communities from Guanajuato, Mexico - Or.Ma.e | ecosystem: Host-associated > Plants > Phyllosphere > Phylloplane/Leaf | place: Guanajuato, Mexico | collected 2012-06-04
AACGTGCAGTGTGCGAGTCATCGACGCTAGTCCGCCGCGCGGCCAAAATACGCACGGGTTTTCCGCCCGCCGCCACCAGGAAATCAGCCACACGGCTGGGCCAACGCTCGCCGGGGTAAAACCGGCGCCACAATTTCAGGATTTTGACGCACTCAGACGCCACCGGGAAACACTGGTCTTACCCACTGCGCTGCCTCAGGTGCACCTCCACCATTGCTCGCCTTGAGCTGTTGTTTTTCGGCCAAGATTCGGGCCCAATAGCGCCGAAACGAGAGACTGTCGAGATAGTGGCGGATAGTCTCCAGTTGGAAAAACCGGCAAACCTTGTCGTCGGCCGCCTCTCATTGGCCAAGATGTCGCTCTCGAGCAGCTCAATCTGCCTTTCAAAAAGTCGGTGCAGTTTCGGCCAATTAGAATGGCCAAGACTGCCAATTAGGGCGCTCGATGGGCGCCCTCTGATATGATTTCTCGCAAATACGACGAGCCTCAAATCCAAGACTAGGTTAAACAGTGGCTCGCCAGCGAAAGGGCCTATCTAATTGGGCTACGATAAGGAGACGCAAGTGGCCGCCAGAGAAAGCAGCACGAGAGACTGTGTTTGTCTTTAACTTTTGCAATCAGCTCGCCAATACAGGCCAGCGAGCGAGCGGCAGACGGCCACTGATAAGAGAACGAGCTGGCAGGTTGAGTGTGCTGCTTGCGCGCTGCTGCCACCGCATTCTCGTTGCCAGCAGCTCGTGCAGCCTCTTTCTTTGGCAGCGCACACTCGCAGGCAGACACACGCACGGCCGTCTAGTGAGCGTATAGCCAGTGTATGGGCCACCCTTTGGCTAGACGCATCCCCTGAAAGCGGCCGCTCGCAAACCGAGTTGGCCGCCGTCTAACCTGTTACGTAATCGAATCGTCTCACTCCCGCCGCCTCTCGTTCTTCTGCCTCCAAAAGGAAGGCTGGAAAGGGCAAACGAGAGACAGAGACAGAGACAGGGCAATGAAGGGGAGGAGCAATGGCGGCGGCTTGGCAAGCTGGTGGCCAGTGTGTGGCCACACAGCCTGTCAAGGAGAGGCTGATGAACGGGACAGGATCATCGGCCGGCCTGTCGAAGTTTGCCCCCCTCTTTCGATCGTCCAAGTGCCGCTCGGCTGATGATCAGTGCCTCTCCAATGGTTAGCTTGCCTCTTGAAAACAGGCTCCACCTGGACCCACTTTCACGCGTCACTGGGCCGCGTCACGCCAATTGATCTGCAACTTTTCCACCTCTGCATTTGTTATTTTTCCTCTGCTTCTCATTAGAAATGCTTAATTTTCAGTCAAATTTTAGTCATTTCTCTCAGTTGCAGCCCAGCAGCGCCAATCTCACTCTCGCGGCTCTCTATCAGTTCCCAATTATAGTCTTCTATTCATACTTCTTCTATCATCGTGCCTCTTCTTCTGTGGACCTAAAGTTGCCCTTTTAAATAGAGTCGGCGCTTTGCAGACTAGATACTGAACAAGTGCAACGAGTGAGGTGGAAATTTTCTCTCACTCAAATAATGTTCAAATAATGTGAAATAATATTTGCGCTTGGCCGCAAGTGAGCGGCCAGCGCACTCGCCGCCCAAATGAGTTATAATTATGTGACTATTTTCAAACATTGCCCAATTGTGCTATGGAATTGTTGTGTGTAATTTGGGTCAAAGAGAATGATGATGATTGCAATCATCATTCTCATCAATTGTTCGGCTTGTTGGCGGCATGTTTCTTGCCAAGATAATGATGACACCAGCACTCTTGCACTAGTTACTCTTGCTTCCCCAAGAACACTCCAGCTCTTCGGGCACAGGTTTGCTCAGTACGAGTGAGCGGGCAAGCCCTTTGCTCTCAAACCCAATGATGACTCGATGAGTGTTGCCGAGTGCAAGTCAGGCCAAACGAGACGATCCTACGACAACCTTAGCTCGGATTTAAATGGGACCAGTCCCAGTTTGCCGGTTCATATGGGCGCACAGTGGGCCGTGCACTGTGAGCCCATCGGTGGCTGCAATTCGTGCGCACGTTGCCGCTCCTAGTCCGCGGGCGCAGATCGCTCGCTAGCCCCTGGGGCTTGCAGCGTTGCAACTTGCAAGTTTGCCTGTGTCTTCCTTAACAGTCTAGAGCAGACAATACAGGCCGAAAGGGAGGGGGCGGAGGGGAAAAGTGGCTCTAGATGATGATACAAGACGTGTGGCGAAAAAGCAGTCTAGGTTTTGTGGTGGATTTCGATTGTTTGCGCCATTTTCTCTGCTCTCAGTCTGAGGAGCAACTAATACTCACTGCAAGCGACAGGCTTGCCGAGCTTCACCCTGCTGCTGAGTTGAGTTTTCCTACAGAGTTTAGACCAGCCCATAGAGGAACGAGGTTGCTGGTGGCGCCCATCGATGCTTCTGGCAGATAACCAGGAGGCAAGAGAGACTGGCGGCAAGAGAGAGGACGATAATTGTCGCGATGCCGAATTCGCGCCTACTATTGACGATTAAGACGACGATTTGGCAAGTGGCGCTCGTTCGATGAGCAAAAAGGGCAAGCTAGTTGGATGGGCCGGCGAGCAAGGCGGCGATCGATCGATATGATTATTGTTGGGCGGCTTAACAATGGCCTTAGGGCCGCCCAATGGCTTGGAGGCGGCCACTTGTTGATGGTGCACATGCGCTTGATCCCATTCGGACAATCACAGTTCCATTGAATAGAGCCCATTGAATGCCGCCCCAAAAGCTCAATCGGGCGCGCCAAGAGACCGCAGGCTCCATAAGGCACCACAAGAATTGCAACAACCATAGGCGCCAGCGTTCAAGCGGAGCCACAACAACAGGAGCTCGGCAGCAGCAGCAGCACAACACCAATGAGCCCTCCTCAGTTTGTTTACTCTTCGCGCCGGCGCCGACTCACTGCCACAGTGCCTTTGCGAGCCGCAAATCGATGCTTGGGCACGGCCCAAACCATTTCAGATGGCTCTCTCTCTCTCTTTCACTGCCTATCCGTGCCTATGGTCTGTCTCTCTGTCTCTGCTGTCTAGGCGCTTAGCATCCACATGAGCCACATGGAAGATATATCGATCAATCAACACATCGAGCGTGTGCTAACTAAATAATTGTTGTTAAAGAACAGCCTGCTGGAGCTTTTCTTTTTTCCTCTTCCTTTTTTTCAAACCAAACCTCGTGCCGCTCCGATTGATTTGTAACAATCGTACGCTTGTGCCGCCGAGGCAGATATAAAAATTGCAACTTCTTAATCGCTATCTTTTTATTTGAACTCCATTCCTACTACCAACTATCCTCCTGGTGTCCTCCCCTCCTCTGCTCTTCTCAGCCGCAAGCACACACACACACAATTCGGTCGCCGTTTCCATAAATTTCAACCAAACTCTCAAGCAGTGGAACAAAACACACAAGCACACTTGCATCACACACTTTGCACCACTAGCACTCACAATAACAACACTGCTCGTCTCAGAAAGGCCAGATTATATTTATCATCAACAAATTGAGAAACACAAGAAGAGTAGCGCGACAGCGAGAAGAGAGGACCACCACTTTCGCGAGGGGGAGGAGAGGATAGGAAAGGTAGACTAGAGTTGTAGAGTAATCTCTCATTGAGATAGTGTGTAGTTGAGCAAATCAAGCGAGTGGAGCTTCTAATGATCCATATATCGCAGGAGGAACTGTTCAGAAAAATTGTCCAAGAGCATCCGGTGGAAAGCGGAAAGTCCCAGCTCGAAGGGAGCGGTCAATTGTCATTGAGCGCCCAGCTCGGAGCCCAAAAGCCGAGCGCCCAAAGCAGCAGCAGCAGCAGTACTCAAGAGGCCCACCTGCGAGCCAGCCGAAGGCTTGTGAGCGGCACCAATTTGCAAACCGCTAGCTTGGCGGCCACCCATAGTGCCATAACGGGCAACGAAGAGATAGCAGCAAGAGTGTGTGGCAGAGAGCAAGATAAGCTAGAGAGCGGCCACAAAGAGATGTCGTCCATTTTGTCTCGAACTGGAAGCTCAGCTCGCGATTCAAACAACAACTCGACGCCCTGTGACGAGGACGAAATTCAGGTGGTTCTGATAACAGGTAATTATCTCATCGAACGTGCTTAGATAGACACAGACACAGAAAGGCCTCTATTTTCAAGGGTAACAATCATTGTTGGCTCTGCAGGGTCCGACAATTAGGCAAGGCCGCAGGAAACTTGGAGCGATGTGCGGTTTTTGCATTGTTTATAGAAGTACCGACGAGAGACGTTTATTTTCGCCGTTTGTCGGGAAAAAGTGGCTCCTCCGCAAAGAGCGACAAGTTAACCGAAATATCTTCCATTGTTCTTTCTGCCTTGCCTAACCAAAAATACCAACAAACCATTAGGATGCGGATCGAAAATAGGGAGCAACATTGCGGTCGCCTTCGCGGCTCGAGGTCTCAAGGTCGCGCTGGTCGATATTGACATTAAGGAGACGGAGGAGGTGGCCAAACAATGCCAAGACAAATCGCCCAAAAATAGAGCCGTAAGTTTCCAGACACTAATTCACCACTTCTCCCATCTAGAAGCCCCCCCCCTTGCTTCCTATATGATTGATGACGACAAATCTTAGTAAGAGCCCAAACTCTCTCCTCTAGAGTAGCCAAAGCAAGAGGCACCATTGAGCGGCGAGCTCGCGAGATTGATTGTCACCTGCTGCTGCCACCCGTCGGGCTCAGCGCCAGATGAGTGTTTAAATAAAGCCGACACTAACCGTTATTGAAATTCAACAAAACAATTGGACAACTTGAAAAAATGGTTTAACAAAACGAAAAATCACACCAACAAACAATACAAAAATAGCCTCTCCAAATTGTTGCCGACATTTCGCAATTAGCCGAAGCGCACAAAGTTATAGATCGAACCATCGAGGCTTTTGGCCGACTCGATGTACTGGTGAACACAGTTAACAATGCTAGTCTTATTGAGGCCAAATTTCAATCTGGTTCCGGGGACGATGATCCGCATGTCTTTGAACAATACCACAAGATAATAGCCAGCAACATGCATTCTGTCACCTATTTATGCATCTCTGCTGCACCATATTTGAGAAAGACTAAGGGCTCAATAGTTAATGTCTCAAGTATAACCAATAATGAAACTTCTTGTTCATATAAGTTCGCTTATTGTATGTCAAAAGCTGGCATCTCAACGCTGACCAAGTGTCTGGCAACAGATTTAGCGCCAGACATAAAGGTTATTTGTGTCAGTCCAAAGAGCGATAACTGAAATGGAAAGGAGACTAAACTGCTCGTTCGATGGGCGTCCTAATGGGCGGAGAACAGGGAAAGGAAAGGAAATAGTTCTTTTATTCTCAGAGACTTCTTGTAACTCTGGCCTGATAGATAGAAAAAGTTAGTATTTTTACTTTAATAATTGTACATAAGGCTTGCAAGCTACTATGGAATAACTTCTGCCTCCACATAGCATCAACAAAACAACAGCGATTCAGAAATCTGGCTTTCTTATATTGATAATCAGCAAAGGAAACTACACAAAATGCTAGTTGAAAAAAAGGTGAAAGAAAAAAAAACATCTAGAAAAAAAGTGCTCCCCTTAAACAACTTTACGAGAGAGAAACAACTGAATTTTTTTTACAAATTTTCATCATACTTGCCTCTCTCTCTTTCCTTGTCCTCTCTATGCCCATCCATTAACAGCTCCCAACTCTCCTAAGCGAGACGCGTTCTAAGATTAGCCAAACTAGTGACTCATTTCTGGTTACCTGCTCACTGGCAACAAGTTTCTCTCGAGTCTTCTTTTTGTGCCAAATCTCACAGAAACACTCTAGCTGATCAGCAGGAATTGTCTCGCTCTGGATGCAAAAAGGCTGAATAGACAGCACAAAGCGCGCTAGCAAGTTCAAAGGTAATCAAAGCAAGAGCCTAGACAAAAGCGTCTTGCTCAATGGACGACTGGAATTTGTTTTCAAAAGCAATAAACAAACACATCGAGCAAGAAACAGCTCTGGATCATAAAACTGGATGAGACTTCCAAGTTGATCACTTAGAAGAATTAAAACTTTGTTGCTTCCATGGGCAATCATTTACAGGAGCGATATATGTGTATTCTAAAATTCAAATCATCAATAGTTCATCCAAGTTTCTGATGGACGCTAGACTTTTTCCTCGGAGTTTTGCAACCTTTGTTGGCCTCCATCTGGAGTCTCGTTTTTCTCCTTGTCCACTATCTGAGATAATCTCAACCATAAATCATCAAAGTTCAAATCGATATTGGCGAACGCTTTCAACTTAGATAAAGTAATTCGATAAAAGGTCAACTCCTGTGTTACGAGCCATTGTTGTGGGCCTGCATCTGCCTTGATCTCTAATCTTCTCAGGTGATCAATCAGTACCGTTTTGAATGTTTCACTCAATTCCCTGAATAAGAGCTCCAACTCAGTGGCAGGCATGGCATCGTGTATGTTCTCATGAAGTCTGACCAAATATTGCGAACAGGAGGTGAAATGTTGCGATGGTACCGGTGGTTTAGCCTCCCAGTCGAGGAGCTGTAAATTCATGACATCCTTGACAAGACTCTTGATTCGTTCGGGTATTTTTGCTGCATGCTCTTCGTATATAGAGATTATCTCGTTGAAACGTTTTAATCTATTGTCCTTCTCTGGCAGCAAGCAGTCGAAATGCCTTTTGATGGATGGAATCAATAGTACTATCAATTTTAAACTCCTCTGCGATACTACCAGGCTTCGTGTTGTGATAGACTTTAGTCCTGCAACTTGTACAGCTCCAGCACTATAAACAAGATGATACGTTTTGCTGTTATAGAGTAGCAAAATCTTGAACAGCCGCTCCAATAAATCTGTACTCAAAGATCTGATATCATGAGCACATTTGCAATAATCCATTACAGTTCTAACTAAATTGATCACACAGTTGACAATCACATAACTACTACCGGCAGCCTCAACGCAATTCAGAGAGTTTGACCCTTGCTTATAGTTGGACGCCGACAACGATTTACCCGTATTTCCATTCTTAGAGCTGGTCGCTGAAACGCCTTTGGACTTATCATTGATAGTAGTTAGAACATTTTTCAGAACCAAGTCTATCTCGTTGTCCGTCAGTCCGTTCATAGTGGAATCCATCGCTGCAATGGAGCTGGTTGCACTACTATTTCTCGATAGTGCAAGCTGGTTCATATTCTCACCAGAAAATATATCACTTATCGCCAGTCTTTCATCAACTATCATAGTAATCAGTCTTTGGAAATCTTGTGGGACTTCAACAACCTTCCATTGCTCTATATCTAAGGCTGACTCCACTCGCTTCTTACGCTCCTCATGGAACTGATTGACAAATTTCTCAGCCTGAATTTGCAACAATGATAGTAGGGTCAAACTACCTCTCTCAGGTATCTCACTATAACCATTAGCAAAGTAATCAAATAGTTTCGAAAGTCTAGTGGCAGCAGATGTTTGTTGATTACTAAGAGAGCCATCCCATTCGGAAGAGATTAGGGTGAGGAATTCCTGTTGCATCATAGTTCCAATCATTCTTTCAATTTCATTCAATTGCGATTCCAAGTGGCGCAAGCATATCACACGTGTAAGGTCCTTGTGAAGCGTAATTCGTGACTTGGCTATTAGATCTAAGGCACCTACAAAGTCTGATGCGGATAAGAGGATCTGTATCGTAGGTTGCACTTTGCATAAATGAGCAATTTCGTTCATCTTATTTAGCACAGATTGAGCATTGTCACGTCTGTCGTTGAGTTTTATGAATTCCGTATTAGGCACTATTATTGATGTGTTGAAATGGGCACATTTCTTGCGAAGGCTGGTTACACTTTTGATAGCTAAGGATAGTTCATCCATAACACTGTCGACCGATGACATCACTTGAAAGAAATCGCCTGACCTATTGCTTATCTGACTAGCAAGTTGCTCCTCAATTATATCGAGGTAATCTGTTAATTTTTGTTGAAGTTGCGTTAACTCGTTCTTAGTCAGTTTATGGTCCTCATTCCCATCTTGGTATACTTCGTTGAAACGAGAGATAGCCGAGTCGAAATTTGTGAGATCACAGGTGTCGTTACAATCTTTTTTGGAATGCTCGTCGGAGTTTTTTCCGAGTGACATAACCTCTAGAAAGGTCTCTAAATTGGACAAGTCGAAGTCATCGCGAAGGAAAATCTCTGGTACCTGGCTTCTGTCAGATTCTGTACGAGATTGGGGTTGAAGGGTCCCCTCATTCCGCCGTGCTCCATCTTTTTTGATGATCTTTCTTGTCTCAAGTTTCTTGGTGTAGTCTTTTAATCTATCCCTCAATTCACTTTCCGCCTTAATCTTGACACTCAACTTCTGTTTCGGAAATGCAGAAAACGAGTTTGACCATTCTCGCTTAAAGACACTGTCAAACTGTTTGCTTGGGTCGACCAACGCTGAAACTATATTTTGGGCTGAGTTAGTGATATTCCACTTAGTTGGATTATCCATTTGTAGGCGACAAGTCACTGGAAGCACGACAGCTGAATATTCGGCCACATTATCGACCACCTAGTTTGGCAACTGGATTCTTGAGGCTACACCATCATTATACAAATAGCGGATGAAATTGATCATGGAGCATATTATTCTACTGCCGTCAAAAACTATGACGTTGCACGGAGATGAGATTTTGCGCATGCCGCTGAAGCTACATATGTTCCGTTTGTTTAGAGATGCCCAGATCCAAAATCTCCTCTATTTCACTAAATCTAAACCATGGATCATATCTATGATCAATTGGATTTTTATTATCCACTCATTACGATTCTCGTTATCTTGCTTGGCAATGGCATAAAATCGTCTTTGGCTCAGAGGTCCAGGTACAGACTCGCCAAGTCCCAAAGAAGTCAGTATTTTAGGAAGATATCCGAGGAGAAAAAAATTGAAGAGTCGGTGATTGAGAAACGGGTACAGTCTCTCAAAGCTGATATTGATGAGTTGAAGAAAAAAATTAGCCAGGAAGCGTTGAAGGATATACTGGAGACTAAGAAAGATAAAGATGTGATACTAAGGGAGATAGAGGATCTTGAAGAGAAACGTCGGATATTGCAATCCATTAAGCACCAAATATCAGAAGTTCACGATAGAATGAATCTAGATAGCTCAGAAATTAGGGATATCAGTGCAAAGATAGAGAATTTGGAGAAAGAGAACAACTATCTCAAGTCTAAACTTGATCAACACCCATGCCCCGCTTTGCCACCCAAACAGGCGGATCTGGACCCGGCGCTTTTGGACTACCTTGACAAGAACAAGGATGAAGCTACGATAGATTTCCTCAAAAATGCTTACGACAACCTACTCGAGATGAAAATCTCTGATCACGACCGAGACCTCGACGAGTATATTTCCCAAATCAAAAAATCTTCGAAAAGCTATGAGAATGAGCTGACCGATTTAGAGTTGGAACGAAAGAAGCTGGACAAGAAACTAGAGCAAACTAGACGCTATTATCAAGAGGAACTCAACTCTTTCATTGAGCAAAGGTTAGAATACCAGCTCAAAATCACGGGTGCCCAAGAGTTGTTATCAAGGTTGGAGGAAAAAAACAATCTAGAGGAACAGATACTAACGCGCAAGAAACGTAGTGATAAGATGCTCGGTGATGCGGCTGTATATTCGGACTTGCCAATTCCAAGCTTTACGGGAAATGCGTGAATAGATGACAGCTCTCACGGAGCTGATTGTTTTATACTATGTTAATATCAGGTAGCGGACAGGCCGCCAGCCATCGTTACCATGACTTGAAAACTTACCGTCCGCTCATCTCTAGCGCACTTGTTGATAAGAAAAATAAAGAGTCAAGTTGCAAGCATGAGAATTCATTCTGAAATCCATCGTCTCTTTAGACCGAAACTGTTTTTCGAGATGATAGATTGAGATTGAAGGTTCGGTTCGATTATCTTGTCCGATAATTCATCTTCCAAGACCTATAATTGAGACTGAGAGAGATGCTTGTTTGAAAACTAGAGTCAGGTCGGGAGATTTTTTTGTGAAGAAGTGACAAATATAAGTATCTCTTCGAGGGGAAAAGTGGTATATTGGTTTGGAACTACTCGACATCGAAGGCTGCGTTGTTGTAGAAAGTTCTTTGGGGTCCTTGTTCGAGTGCACCTGGTCCTCGAGCACCGACGAAGACTCCACCGGATGTGCCTGGGGAGAAGCGTTTAGCGAGCTCGTGTGCCTCGCTTTGTGATTTCACCAATCGGGTATTGGATTTCCTCAGACGAGCCACCATACTTCCGATGAGCACAATGCTGAATATGATGGTGACGACCAGGAAGGCTCCAAGTATGATCACTAGCTTGGCCTGTTCCGCAACAACATCTTTGAGCTTTTTCACTTGGTCTTCCGGAGTGAGCGACTCCAACGGGACATCGACGAGCGGGCTTGCCTCTTTCGGCTGCTCACCTGCCTGACCTGTTTTGTCTACAACATCAGTCACTTGTGTCGGCCTGGTCTCGATTGTTGAAGCTTTGAAGGTTGCCTTGAAAAATGTGTCATTCGGCCATTGGCAGCGGAATTCTGGTATGTTTTCTACGCAGACAGCGCCCACAGCCTGACAAAGGTCGTAACCAGTGAATTGGGCGTCAGTATAGAGCGCCTCACAGGGCTTCAGAAACTCACAAAAGGGGCCCGAATATCCTGGCGGACAACTGCACTCGGCCGTTGCTGGGCCTCGAGGATAGCACTCGCCCCCGTTGAGACAGTAATCGTGTCTCTTCGTCGACAAATCGTAGGAGCAAGCATCGGCAAAGGCCAGTGACTCTATGGTTAAACTGAGTTGGCTGCCATCCTGTGCAAGTCCCTCCTTGAGCTTATGTCTCAGCCGGATCCTGAAATTGTCTCGATCTAGGCCCTTGAGTTTCACTGGAATGTTGATTTTCCTCAACGAGGTGCTCGTTTGATTGTTCCCGTTGGTATTGTTTGTATTAGCTTGGTAGACCTTTCGCGAGACCCACTTGTCCATCGGATCGCCATCGCGTTGAAATTCGAACAGTATGTGGTCGATCCAGTTCCTTCGAGCCGCACGGTATGTAAACAAGATTGGTTGATCGATCAGCTCGATATCCTTGATCTGCAACCATCTGCTCGTGAGATCGAAATAGTCTTGGCTCGGGTCAATATCACTAATCACCAGTTGCATCTGGTCTCGTTTTGAAAATTTCACCGGTGTACTGGAGGAGCTGGCCTCGTGTCTACCTATTCTCAAGAACTCCACTTGAGCCTTGTGCAGTCCGTCTCGATCCAGGAGCCAGTAATTCTCGAGCTCCCTTCTATCTTGCATGTATTTTGAGTCTGGTATGAAGCTCTGCGTTGGATATAAGCGACGCAGGTGAATGGACGTCGATTTGTCCACCGCCACGGCCATCAAATGCTTGGGACCTCCCGTCACCGGTTGCAATAGGAACTTCATAGACAACTTCTCATCTTCAAACAAACCATTCTGATTGCCTGAATGGTGGCCCTTTGGAGCATATTTAGGCATGTAGTCGCTGATGCAGCGTGTAAAATTTTCCCATTTCCCAGCCGTCGAGGCGCCCTGTTTGCGCACCATGTGCTCCAGTAGCAAGGTCGGCTCACTTCCGGTATTGTTTCCATCCTTTTGCATCTCGTTTTTCTCCTCCATTTTCAGATCTAATTGGGCTCCCGCTTCCATGTACAATTGAACATTGAAACAGGTGTCAACTTGATTCAGGTCAACCTCATCCAATTCGATTTCAAGCTTCAGGGGCTTGTCTTTCGTGTTGAGCAGGAGTTTTTTCCCCTTCGCCACCATCACCTCAGAATCAGGTGGTAGCCCGTTGAGGAGCGGAAAGAAACGAGCCATATGGAAGATTCCCTGATCGCAAGAGCCTGGTTTGCAAACGAGGACCTTCTTCGACCCTTCAGCTTCGTTTTCCCCACCAGTCGGCGATCTTTTCCGTCTCAGCTTGGGACCACTTGACGAAGGAGCATCTCTATTGAAACTCTGACTCGTAATGTCATCTAAACCTTCTTTGGGGAGCTCAAGTCTCTCCTTGAAATTTGTCTCTCTCTTCTGGACTTTGCTGTCACTATCCGTGTCCTCTGCCTTGTTAATCACCTCATTGATGTGGTCACTCTCTTTGTTGCGAGCCTCTTTTTCTGTCTGTGGCTTATCTTCCTTCTTTTCGCCACCAGCCTTTTGCCCTTCCTCAGTTTTCGTCTTGTCCTCAGGTTTCTTTTCATCAGAAGGGTTTCCACCTTCGAACTTTCCTGGCTCAACTTCCGGCTGCGTCTCGTCCTTAGGTTTAGGCTCATCGAATTTTTCCTGATCGACAACTTTTGGCTCGTCTTGCTTATCGCTCTTAGGCTCCGTATCAGCAGATGTCTGACCTTTATCGGCTTCTCGTTGCTCCCCTTGACCCTCGGACTTATCGGCCACCTCAGGACTTGATGACTCTCCCTTTTGATCAGATTTTTGCCCATCAGGGTTCGCACCCTCATTGTCTCCTTGACTTGCATCAGAAGATTGCTCGCCAGGCTTTTCCTGGTCCTTAGTTCCTTGATCCACTGCCTTGAGAGAAACGTGACGCCAGGCAAATACATCTCCTGCATCCTGAAGTAGCACATTGAAAGCCAGCTCGTTGCGCTCGGCACAATTTTGCCGCGCGATCCGCCACTCGCGAGACACCCAACGTCCCTTAGTATCCTCTCCTTTATCCTGAATATTGGTGCTCACATTACATTGGGTCATCTGCAAAACCGGCACAACTTTGGCATAACTGTAGTAATACTCCCAAGTCACAATCAGGTCATGTTTTAGACCTTTAGGTATTTGGCGCAATTCAATAAAGTGGTGGCCTTTCTCTGTGGCCACAAAATAACTTTTCTCACCAATCGGCCATCTCTTGCCCACCTCTGTCCAGCCATTCAATTTGACATCATCGGCGAAACAATACGCGGCGCAAATTGAAGCCAAAATGAACAGAATTGGCACTAAGTTTTTCTTTTGAATGTTGAAATGCATTCTAGAGGATTTGAAGCACCGAAGATTGAAACTTACATGCTTGAAATTTCCAATTGACATTGAGGAATATGATGGATAAGATTGGACTGGATTGGTGTCTCGCTTATCGAGTCAAAAGATGGCAAGTCTGTGTCCGGAGCTTTGTGCGATCATTTGTGTGTCTGTCTGTCCGCCTGTAAGTGTGACACGAGTGTAGGAATTAGGCAATCATCAAGTGACATCCTAAATCTAGCAGACCCACGCGAACACAAGCGCGTTAGCAATCGAAACAATTGTATATGTTGATAGAGAGGAATCTGGAGTTTGCCCGCTCTCGGAGCTTCTGTTTGAGTCCAACTCAGAGCGACGGTGGCTTTCCTCATTGGGCCATCGATAAATGAGAAGCATATTCATCGATGCAACAGTTTGAATGCGGCTGCCATTTGATCAGGCAATCTGATAAGCTTCCGATGCCACTCGACAAGCCGCTATGGAAACATTATCTAAAAATGCTCAATGGGGCAATCAGCCTCTCATTGAGTTCTCAGTAGCAAACAAGCTAGAGAAATGGCGCCCAATGCAACCTAACTACTTGTATTTGTCTTTGTTTGAACAATTTGTCGAGCCAAATCTAGCCAGACCAGAGCGCCCGACGGAGGTCCCACTTGTCTGCATATGATCCTTTCTCATGGATCTCAGGCGAACAAAAGACTCTCAAAAGGCTTCAATGTCATGCAATTAATCCCACCGTGAACTATGTTAATGAGCTTAACATTCGGTATGTTTACATCGATCGATTTATATGGGACACCAGATTCTCCAGATCGATCGTTGATTGTTGCTTCCCTCACTTGCATTGCCGTGTTTGAGTGATTAGTCCCGCCAGGTCTCCTCGCGAACATGCTAAGAGTAAATGCAAGGAGCACATCTATTGCTCTATAACCGAGGGCTGTTACCTCTCAACTACTACCGAATACTTTTCACACAGTTCACCCCGAACTCTCAAATCTCAGAATCAGAGTGATACATTCGCGATAGTTTCCTATATAGTTGAATGACTGAGTGCTTTCAGCCGATATGGGAGCTTTATTGCTTCATGTCCAGCGGAATTTGTTCGATCATAGTATCAGTCAATATCCTAAGCGGCCAGAATATCTATGACTCCATTCGAGTATTTGTGTGAAATAAACGTGCTATGAAACTTTCCAGCCCAACTCATTGCTGGTATTTTGCTAACGAGCTCAAGAGCATCTTGAAACTTTGTGCCACTTGCTCATTGTTTATGAACGGGCTCAGTTGTTTCAATAACACTTCCGGAAAAGATGTCTGCCTCTTCTTACGTCCACTCACATTGGTGGAGGCACTGGGCCCGGTGAGGCTGATTGAGCCCCCACTTGTTGGCCCTCCCAGGCCGCCGGGTCCCTGGCCTCCTTGGACATGGTTCATGATGAACAGATAGAGCAGCAGGAATGGAGCCCCAACAATGACAGCTCCAATGGCCACCGCGATGGCAGTGCAAACAATCTCAGTCAACTCAAAACCCTTCGCTGCCATCAGGGGGAAGCCGTTTTGGGATGAAGAGAAGAGGCCTCCGGTTGGGCCAGCCAGGCCAGACATCGGAAACACCGACGAAAAAGGTCCTGAGGGCATGTGGGGCGGCCCGTATGGAGACATCTGGCTGTTTGTCGGATATCCGGCACGAGCGTAGTGCGGTAGGTCCGTCTGGTAGCCGCTCATGGAGGCCGCCGGCATCGAGTAGGAGCCCATCTCGCCCGGCGAGCCCCCAGAGCTTCCTGCCGCCGACGAGGCCAAATAGGCGCTAGCCAGAGCGGCGGCGGCAGCACTAGAGTCGCTCGGGGCGGAAGCCAGCGATCCGTAGTTGGCCGCATTGGACTGGATAGTTTGGGCTCCCATTGGTTCGTACTGGCGGCTCTGTCTATGCGACTGGGAGCTCTGGTTACTGTTGGGGCTAGCAGTCTTGATTGCGGCTCCACTTGGTTGGGCCTCCTCTTCGTCCATGCGGTGGTTTGCTGGCGATGAATCACTGCTAGTGCTTGTTGAGCTCTGTTGCGCTAAGATTCCACTCGCTGATAGTAAAGCGAAGAGTGTGAAGATCACCATTAGTGAAGTTAGTTTGAGTTTTAGGTCTTGCAACAATTTGCTCATAGTTCTGCGCTTCTTTTGACTTGGATCCTGATGTTTCTTCATGCCGTTTGTACACTGTGGTGCCTCGGATGGTGCCCCCTGATTTGAACCCATCTCTTCGAATACTATTCTTTACTAGTAGTTGGTTGATAAGATCCAATCGGGTTGAGCATGATAATCTTGCGCTGTGAGTGAGTTGGTTTTCTGCAAAAAGTGAAAGTCGCGCTCGCTTTTATAGACGCCAAGCAGGAAGTGAAAGTTCTCGCCGAGTTGGTTGAAGAAAACAGAGTGAAATACAAGGACGGACAATGAAATACATCCTGTACCTTCAGCTGACAAAATTTCAGCATATCTCACTATCTTTCGTATTTCGAGCTCTACACTTTGGGCTCACAATTGGGGAACAATATCACTCGCATTTACAGATTATCTCGTCAAGACGATTCAAAGCATGCACACACTTGCCGGACAGACAGAGCCACAACAAATAGTCTTGGGCGATGTCTCAATTCTGTGCTTCAAAAAAGGAGTCTCGCTCGACAATGGACTAATTTGTCACACAGCAACAATTCCTCCTAGACTGCAAGCCGGTTGACATCGTCGCTGTTGCTGCTGCTACATTATGCAACGAGTCGAGATATTCAAATATATCCGCCTCCTGTTGGAGGGATTACGTCTATTGTTGTTAAGTCCGAGCGGCTAGTCTGTTGAAATCTCGCTCTTGATGATGCATGAGGAGGCGAGTTTTATAAAGGCAATCCTCTGTTTGTTCAATTACGAACCAGATTGTGTTCTGTGATCAAAGTAGAATCAAACAGTGCTATAGTGCAGATCATTCTAGCTGTTTTCCCGTCTATCGATCGCAATCAGGAAGTGTCAGGTGTCTCAATCTCGTAAAGTCTGGGACTTTGGTTGTACGAACCTGTTCCAGTGAAGAAATCAACTCTCATTCCGGCTCTAACAGAGAAAAGAAACAAGTGAGGAGGTCTGATGTCAGTTCAGATGACTATCGTCAGATGTCCGGGGGTAAACTTCCGTAGTATGTAGAATACAAACACACTGGATAGGGATCTATTCACGAATCTTACGGGTTGAGTGCTAACTTATATGTCGGAGAATTTATCATGTTGCTTAAGAAGCAGGAATTGTTTTTTACCATTTAGATTCTGTCTTTCACCCATGTCTTCCACCATCGGAACAGATCAGAGATGAATCTATAGGGCTGACTATATTGACTCTATTTGTCAAAAAACTCCCACCTCGCCGTTCAGCCTTGTTCCTGTTTCAAATGGGACTTCCCGGCTCATGGTACAGTTGCTATCTCATCAATGATTTGGTCGAATCGTTTCTGACTGAATGACGGGTTTACTTCATGTGTGGGCACGGGGGTGGCTCACTGAGTGGGGGAGATTGATTTTGGGAAAGGACGCATCAATGTGCCATAATTCTATCAAGTGAACGTCCTCGTGAGGGTTCTCTTAGTCTGCCGAGTTAGTTATGGATTGTGTTTCATCCTTTTTCTTTAGCTAGTTTTCCGAATCTCTTAAGCGAATGAATGAGAGTTTGACATGAGCAGCAATCTTTTCATGAGATAGTATCACAGAGTATAATTTATCAGTCGGTTTTACCAAGTGGCACCATGAAACCGCGATGGACGACAAGATCACGCACTAGGCGTCCTTGTGATATTTTATTCTAATCTCTAACTAGTTGAACTCGCTCCGCCACCCACAGGTGAGAATGTGGAGTTGTGTGCAATTCTCACGCTCCATCAACCAAAGATCAATTTCCGTCTCTGGAAGTTCGTTGTTGGCCACCAAATTGGATAGAGGAGAATATGACTCCTGGGATGGACTCCGAAACGCCATCGATTTCGACGGGTGCGCCAAATGGATGGCCCAGGAGATTCTATGATATGGCTTCTACAACTCTCACTCTTGCTTCAGGGTGCTTTTGAACACTATTCTTGAAGCTTATCCAAAATATGTCGACTGTGATGATATTAAAAGTTACAGTTGGGGATCGTCGATTTAGTTTGATTCAATTTAAATCCAAGAAAGTTCAGAGTATCACATCTCGAGTTGGAGTGATAGCGCCTTTAATGAAGCCAGAAAGATATGATAAGATGGATGTGTGTGTGTGTGAGAGAGCGAGATGGTATCAATCATGACCATCCGGATAACAATAAAACAAGTATCAACCAGAAGCCGCAACTGTATTCCACAAGGATGAGAGTAGATTTGCAGCCCAATTGCATGCCCCTCCAGAGGAATTCCCCCGGTTCTCTCCGACATTTATACCACTTGAGCCACGATCCAACAATCCTGGAGTCTGTATTATCTTCATCAATAGTTCTTCGAAAGCTATTGAAACTCCCTCATTTGTTTTAGCGCTAGTTTCAATGAATAAGGCCGACCTCTGTTTGGCATATTGATTCCCATCCTCTTTGCTCACCTGCCTTCCTGTTTTATCAATCTTGTTTCCTACAATCATCACAACGGCATCATCATTTGTCAGATTATTTTCTAATTCTATAAGCCAATCTCTCAATTTATTGAATGTATCCCTCCTTGTAACATCATATACCAAAATTGCTCCGTGACAACCACGATAGTATAAAGGTAACATGGTTTGGAATCTCTCACAGCCGGCTGTGTCCCATAATCTTACTTCGATATTCTTTCCATCGATCGTCATCGTTTTGTTATGAATATCACAACCTATTGTTGGTTGCAATTGATCATCGAATGTGTTAAAAACAAATTTGGACATGAGACTAGTCTTCCCGACGCCAGCTTCACCAATAATAACTATTTTTACATTAACCTTGCTGTCGTCGCCCATGTTGTCGGCGAGGCGAGGATTGTGATTCTGCTATGGCAATCTCAATTCTACCCGGTCAAATTGGGGTCCTAGAGAGAATATGATGGTGTAAAGATATCCTGAAGTTGATGAGGACGTAAGTAAATAAAAAAATTGCATGGATTCGTCACAAGCTGCTGGGTAAGTCTTGTTTACTGCAACAGTTCTGGCTCCAGCTTTTCTTGTGCTAACTTGCGCGCAATTTCAAAAGACCAAACAGTTAGTCACAACAAGCTTTGATAATTTCTACACAGGCTAATCATTCCTAGCTGATTGATTGTTGTAGTTTGATCTGGCATCAAGCATTAACTCGCAATCACAATCAGAAATGACGGATTATTTGATAAAAGCTGTAGGAATCTTGTAGCTTCAGAAACGATCCACCTCCGATAGCATAGAAGTTTCATTACTTCCGATGTAAGAATTGAGGGATTCTAAATCAAACCTTGACCTGATAAGGGAAGCTAGAATTATCCTAAATCGATAGATTGATTCTCAGCTGATTTGAGTCGCGCCCTCACAGGCCCTCGCAGGCCACTTGCTTCAGGACCGGCGCCACTATGCGAAGCCCAATAGGCGGCCTCTCTGTGTCGCCTAGTGGCGCTGTCTAGCTGACCGGGCGGTCTACATTTGCTGACCCGGCCCCACCACCATCTCTTATGTAGGAAAACAAGAAGGTGCTTGCTCCGACCACCGCGGATCAGAGCGGAACGATACATTATCTATAATAAATAAAGTTTCCATTAGAGGTGGTGCGTCATGACAAATTAGGGCCCGTTCAAACTTCATGGGATAGAAAGGAATATACCATATATACATATTGATCAGGTGGTTCAGAAACTTATACAACATGGACAAGATCAATCTTAGAGTTATTCTCAAAGAACCGCGCGGTTTTGTCAGAACTTTACAGATACTGTTTAGCATTTTAGCCTGGTCAACAACTGCCGGGTTTAGCACAAAATCAACACTTCATATCGATTGCCCAGATTCAACACCATTCACAGTTGAATATAAGATCTCATATCCATTTGATTTGCGCCAAACTGAAGTAAATGTTCCAGCTGATTGTCGTGATGATACGGAAGTGGTTCGGGAAACGTTTCCAATTGATTTCTCGGCCACTGCGATGCTCTATGTTCTGGTTTGCATTATTAGTTTGATCTATGCCATTTCGGCGTTATTTTGTTATTGTTTCCTAACAGAAAGATATGAAAGAGATCCATTAGCACCCATGGTGGATTTAAGT
>Ga0058701_10001026_pt1 | contig 19235 bp, 13 predicted proteins | sample AgamicOrMae_FD_97039 | JGI IMG/M metagenome (GOLD analysis project Ga0058701, IMG submission 97039) | Agave microbial communities from Guanajuato, Mexico - Or.Ma.e | ecosystem: Host-associated > Plants > Phyllosphere > Phylloplane/Leaf | place: Guanajuato, Mexico | collected 2012-06-04
AATCCCGCCGACTGCCAGTCGGAGGGGGAAAGACTGGACTGGACTGGCGACTGGGCAGTCCGACGACTGTTTAATCCAGTCGGCGACTGTCGACTGGCTTAGCCAGTCCAGTTAACATCCCTACATACAGATTGTGTCGGCGCCACAGGTAATTCAGAATATGGTCATCGACAAGATTGTCTTCTTGCAATATGTGTATGGCCCGTGAGCCGGTGAAATTTTGGTTTGATAGAAAACAAATTATTTGAATGCAATTACAAGGGGAAATGGTTTCCTTCGGACATGGCCGGCAATGTATTCCATGAACCAAAAGAACTTACTTTCCAAATACCCGGACAATATAAATCATCAAACATGCACCCCAAAGCCTCTTGCAACGGAATACTCACAAACCTAAGAATAATCTCAGTAGTTCTATTAATCGTGAATCATCTATTCAAATTGGAGCAAGTGGAAGCGAGCTTTAAGAGATGTTTCACCTGTAGATCTCGTGGACCACTAGGCGATTGCAGAGATCCATTGACACTTAATTCGACAACTTTTGACAAACAGATGAGTCTTAAGCCTTCGATAGAAGCTGTACCATGTTCATCTGGGTGGTGCTCGAAAATTATCGAGGACGAATACGGAGATTCAATCAAAGCCACAGAAAGATCATGCATGACTAGGCCCCCAACGGATAACGAGGAACGCTGTTCTGAAACATTGTTCGAGAACCACCGTGATAGGAAAGTTTTTCTCTGTATGTGTTATGGGGATCTATGCAATGGTGCAGCAGGCTTCGGCCTGATTTCATTACCGTATTCTCTGGTAAGTGGAGCTCTAGGCTCAATTATTGTTGCGTCAAACGGATTCCAACTCCATGCCAATCGGCTAAGACGGTTATCTGTAGGAAATTAAACCATCAAAAAGTATTTTTTATATATCCTTTGGTCATGTCATTTATTTGCCATTCTCCAATTCGAAATCCATCTAAGATAATCCTTGTCTGGTTCACGAGAGTCTAGCTAAAATTAGGGATCTTCACTTTTCCAGGGTGATAAGTTTGACCCAACTTGATTACTCACCCCTCGAAACTTATGTCGGGGGTTTTATTTTCTTTCCTACGAGGCGCTACCATCTTCCTTCGTTTGCGATAGTTCTTCAACTCTTCTCTGTGATTCCTAGCTTTCATGGGCTTGTAAGCCTGTGGAGTGCAATACTCTTTGAAACGTTGATAAAAATCCTTGTACCCACCATCAAGGAGATAGAGCTCCGGGTGTAAAAGTTCCGGATATCTGTTGATCTGTCGGTCTTTTTCTCGTAACAGTTTCATTAATCTGGGACCACGTTCACTAGAAAATTCGCAATGGAAAATTATGATGTGACGCCTCTGAAGGCTGAGATCGTGATCGGCGGTGTTAGTGAGTTCCGGCGGGAGTCTACTTTCTTGCTGTCGATTCTTATCTAAAAATAGCTTGATGAGATCTTGGCCAGTGTGGATGTTCAAACTGTTGATGATATGACCTCCATCGTATTCGTAAGGGTACCTGCAATCGACGATGGTGAAAGTCTCAACTATGTCCTGGAATCCCCCGTCGATCAATCTGACCAGTGTGGCTGCGTCAATACGTTTAAAACGATCATGTTTGACATTGCTAAGTGTAGGCAATGCATATGGTTGTGACCCATCTCCGATAAGATCGAGAGTTCTCTCGGCTAACGGTATTTCCTCTTCCTCTTCTATCGTCGCCATGGCGCTAATTATGGAGGAGTGAGGGCATTGATGTTGTGATAAACTTCAGCTACCGTCGGTCGGATAGGTAGCGGCATAAATCAGACGCGAATGAAAGTGAAACAATGGCATGTTGTTAGCAGTCTGTTGAATGTGGTAGACATACAGTTTTGCAAGTACAGTTTTGCTTGAGGTCTACGTGCGATCGGTAAAGCGCACGAGTTGTGGCGCGCACGAAAACGTAAGTGTCGCTGTGTGAATATCTGTAAGATTTCCATCCTCATCCAGTTCTCAAGTGGCGCCACAAAGTTGGAACGAATACACTTCCCTGCATGTCCACTGCCTCGCTGGCCGTGACGCGCGGCACGCACCAACCCAAGCCATACATGAAGACTCTCTGCGCCTCGAATTGGCAGAACTTCGGACTCCTGTAATTTCATGTTGCCGTTGCGGCGGGGCGACAACGGCTGAGGGGGGGAGCAGCGCACGCTGTCTGGCAGGCCAAAGCCACAGCCGCCAACCTTGTGGCGGGCGGCGAAGAGGCAGGCGTACGAATTCAGCGAATTGCTTTAACTGCTGCAAAACGCATATAAAATCCGCGTTGAATCCTATCCAGCAGTCTCGAAATTACTCCATCTATCTCCAAACCCTATAGGGCCCGCCTCTTTGAGCATTTTTGAATTTTTCAATTAATCTGCCGCTCGCTATTGGCATTTCATAATGGAGGAGCAAAATAAAGAAGCACCCGCCGCACCAGTTCCAGAGGTCAACCAGGCAGAAGTGCCAGAGGCCGAAAAGCAGAATCCGGTAACTTCAAATCCCGAAACAGTCACTCATGATGTCAGTACCGTTCCCGCGGGAGGAAACACCGAAGTCACCGCTGACGCAGCCCCTGCTGAAAAGACGGACGTAACATCGGCACTCAAACAAGAGGAAACAAGCTCCAATGAGAATATTGAGTCAAATGAATCTGAAAAAAAGGATGCACAACCCGCGCCATCTGACAGTGCCAACGAGGTGGTCGCCAGCAAAGTTGAAGAGAGTAAGAAAGAAGACTCAGTGGTGTCAAGCGAGATGCCCAGTGAATCTGTGACAGAGAACAAACCTGAAGAGAGCAAGAAAGACGAGGCAGCTGCTGTTTCAGCTACCAGCGATGCTAAACCTGACACGCCGGCAGAAGGGGGTGATGAAATGGTCACCGATAAAAATACCAATGAAAATAATGCTGATCACGACAATAATGCTGAAGTGAAGATGGACACGTCTTCATCTGAAGTGAAGAATACCTCATCAGCCGATATCAAATCAAACGTATTGCAGCAACAACAACAACAGCAACCCGCGCAGCAACAAAACGAGGCACCGGCTCCCCAAACTCAAGCAAAGCAACAGCCGCAAACTCTACCTACAAGACAGTATTTAGATGCAACAGTGGTACCAATACTGCATTCAGCTTTATCTCAGCTAGCTAAGGTCAGACCCGAGGATCCAATCCAGTTCCTTGGCTCATATCTGCTTGACAACAAGGACAATTTTACAGTCGAAAAATGATTCCACCAGCTAACCACCTAAATCGTCACAAAAGAGCGACGATGTTGCCTAGCATGTATCGCACGAGCACTGATTGATTGATTGGCCTCTCCATCTGAATTTATTGTAAAAATCTTAACTCAAGTTGTAGATATGAGTAACTGATGTTGGACTCAGATGGAATCGCTCATAAATTGATGTGCGTTCTAATTCAATAGACGACCAGTGGATTGGCGCAAGTATGATGAATATATCTATTCAGATTTTCATAACCACCAAAAATTGCAAAGCTGCAATCAAGCTTGATGTTACAAGTTTATTTATCGATTCCTCCGTCAATCCTTTTCCCTGATAGAAAGTATCCTCGCATCTATATCCTTTGAAAATTGTTTTATCAGTTCCATATTTGTTGAGAACATTTCGGCCAGGGATGATAGTTCCCCCTTATTAGCTTGCAAACTATCTAAAATTTGTGCTTGGACTTGCTCGAGATAACTGACAGTGGTCGCGAAGTTAGAAGCCTTTTTCTGAAGTTCCTCCATAGCATTCAATCGGTGAACTATAGTAGGAACCATGGCCCTCTGCTTGTCTGTCGCAGTGACCAGGTTATACAAGTGCTCGAGCTTTCCCTTCGATTGGGCATTTAGACCCTTACTACCTTCCTCCGAGGCCAGAGCAGCTTGTTCGTTCAATTTTTGCAAACGTAAAACCAGATAGTCGATTTCTCCGCTAACACCCTGAAGACCGTTTTCTTGGAAGATCGCAAGCCACGAGGCAAGAGTCTCGGCGGCATCGATAAGGTTGTCACTTTTAGTTTCTCTGAAGAGACTCTGTAATCTTTGCTCATCTTTACCTACGAATGTTTCTAACGCGCTAAGGCGATGTTCAAGCGCACCCATGCGTATGAGCTCACCTGTATCATCCATTACCATTTGCGGATGATTCTTATCACTTGGGTCTGAATCGGAAATATTTTTCCTCAGTTTATCCAGCTTCGACTCAATTTCGACGAATCCGGATTGACAGGGATCCATGCTGCCATCCTCAGCAGCGAACTCTAGGGCTTTCAATTGTCTCGATAGTACCTCCAGTTTTGTTGTGAAAGTGCCAGTCTTGATTGTGGCATCATGATCAGAGCTCTTAGCCTTGTTGCTCTGAAATTTACTTAATAGCTGATTTACCTCACTGACTAGTCTGTGATATTTTTCTATGTCGGTCTCTTCTTCCGTCAAATCGCTATGGTTCTTGTATTCCCCATACCTTTGTACGTAAAACTGAGCAATCTCGTTTTCTCTTTCAGCAAAATAGGCGAAGGCTTGTCTTGTAGGCACTTCAATCAATGTTACTCCCTCATCTCGTTGATCATTGACAAGATCAACATCATTTATGCCAGTATCGTCACTCAACGCTGTCTCGGATTCATAGATTTCTGGCTGATCTGTCACAATCCCGGGAAGATTATTGGGATTGGAGGGATTATTTTGAGACATAGCAGCAGAGTTGTTGTTGAAATAACAGAGTCTCACGGGAGTATTCTTCTGGAGATGTAGGTGCTATTATCTTGAGCGACGTCAAAGAAACAAAGCCATGCGTTTCTACTGTCCGATCGGATCGCGTAATAAATCACTCGCTCGCTCCGATCCTGAGCGGGCATATATGGGGCGCGTTAGTCAGTGAAACCACTAGTTGAGTTGTCCTGAATCACATTGGTAAGTCAATTGATTTAGCCATATTAATTGAGAAATATCCCTATTCAGTCATTATGGAGTGGTTTTGGTGTCCTCCCAATGTCAAATGGTCAGATTATCCACCTGATAGTGCCAAAGTAGGTGATTTGTACTATTCATTAATTACTGCCGGTGTTCTTATCGGCACAAGGATGGGTCTCGAGAAATGTATTTTCAGCCCTATTGGTAGGTCACTATGCCAGAGAAAATGTAGTTGTGGAGGTGATACGAAGAATAGAAGATCCTCAAAACCTAGCGTAGTCAAGAAGTTTAGCGAAGGTATGTGGCGCCTAACTTTCTATTTCGCCGCGTCAATTTACGGATGGAGGGTGGTCCTTTGGGATAAACCGCACCTTACAGACCCCTTACAGTCTCTCATCGACTATCCCAATCATCCGGTTACGACTGAAGAATGGTGGTACTATAATATAGAGCTGGGGTTCTATGTATCGCTAGTAATTACCCAAGTCATTGACACCAAGAGAAAAGATTTCTGGCAAATGTTTGTTCACCACATAGTGACAATTGCACTACTCGTTCTCTCCTGGTCCTGCAATTTCCATCGCATGGGTTGCATGGTTTTGGCGATACACGATATCGCGGATGTTCCAATGGAAGGGGCGAAACTAGCCAAGTATTGCAACAGACAGCGCCTAGCCGATCTTCTTTTCGCTATTTTCACCGTGACCTGGATCTATACTCGATGCTATGTCCTACCAACGCGGGTCATTTACTACACATCGTATAAGGCACTCGATTTCATACCAATCTTTCCTGCATACTATGTCTTCAACGGATTATTGTGCCTTCTACAGTTGCTCCACATCTGCTGGACCGTTCTAATCGTCAGGATAATATTTGATGCCTTAAAGAACGATGGTATGAGAGATCTTAGAAGTGAAAGCGAAGATTCCGATGAGCACCAACACACTGACTAATAGATACTCATGATGACAGGGCCAGAAATTTGATTCTAATCGGTCAAGGTTAAACTTTTGTTATACTTTGAATAAATTCATGCGCATTTTGTTTCCAATAGGATCTCACTTCAACGGGATTTCATAAAACTTGATCGTCAAATCATAAGCCAGATCCATCTTAGAGTCTTTATGAGTTTTATTCAAACAAAGAGTGACAGGTCTTACACTTTTTATTCGCCCAGTATCTTACATGAAACTTTAGACCTAGTCAGAAGATGATCCTTCAAGTCGAACAGGTTAGCTTATTATACTCCTAGAGAACAGGAATTGGTTCTGACAGGTGTTGCACATTGTTCATAGACAAATTATGATTCCTCAGGAACTTCCGCTACGGGTGGAGTGCTATTATTGCCGGTGGTTGTGCTGTTGCTTCCTGGAGCCCTTCCGATAGTTGAGCCCACTCTTTCTTCAAACGATTTGAATGCTGTCGAGTTTTTCACATCGACCAGCTTCCTACCGATACTATCTCCAAGTGAACCAAAGATGTCAGTTGTTTTTTCTGCTGCAAACTTAACAGTCTCGCTAGTTTTTTGATACCTATAAGGTTCAAGGAACAGATATTAGAGTTAGATTGGACCGGCTAGAGGTTTGAGTAGGAAATTTTAGGAAAGGAGAGAGTGATTGTGAGCAATAGTTTGAGACATACGGAGTGTTAAAAAGTCCAAGGCCGGAGCTGGTAGCGGAGTGATAGCCAAGGTAGTTGCGATTTTTATGAGTTGAGATGAAAGTAGTGAGTGGTAGAAGTAGATAACGACTTAATTGTGTTATTAATCAGATTACGAAAGATGATTGAAAGATCGTTGTAAGTTTTGTTACAGCTGAATCAGAAATATAGTTTGACGTCAGGTGAATACATACGCTGTTGTCTCCTGTACATTCTTGATGCCTTGTTGAAGATCGTTTTGCAGTTCCTTCCATACTCCGATACCCAACTTTCTCTTGAGATCCTGAGAATGCTTTATACGCGCGGCCAACACTTGGCGTAAGGTCTGAATTTCCTCCTCCGTCTAATAGCGAATACACGGATGGGTTAGAATTATGTCATAACAAGTTATAGGAGCAAGTGCATCTACTCTGCAAGATAAGATTCATCTCTTGGTCACTAACCTTGGCTAACTCAGTTTTTAACTCTTCCTCTACCTTCTGACGTTGTTCTGGGTCCATAGAATCGAGATCAAACGATGTGTTGATCTCATCGGTGCTTGATTTCGATTCGAGCGGCGGATTTGAAGAACTTTCCATCTTGTATCGCTGTATGAATTTGCTAACTTTGGTAGAGCTTATATATCTCGCTTCGATAATTTAAATGAAATGAACCTGTTTCTCTGATGTTTCAATTGTGTGCAATATGGTAAGTGTTGAGTTACATGTATGTGGTGAAAAATAGGGACTTCAAAAATACACTATGGAATGCATCCGTGGAAAGGAGTCAGACTGCCAGTGAATCCGCTTTCTTGTTCTTTTCACGCAGCTTGCTTCTTTGCATCATCATGTTAGCAGTTCATGAGCTGCAGTCTCGCTGCATTCTCTTTCCAATCTGCCAGAAAACTTCGCTGCTGCTGCGTGCTGAGCCAACGTGTATGCTGTTTCCGATGGGAAGGCGTCATGAGCTGACACATCTGGCTTGTGTGCGGGAACTGGAACTTGACAGCTAACTACTAGGGGGCGTGGGAGTCCGAAGTCTCCCAACGGCATGCAAACGGCGACTTGCACTTCCATGTGACGCGTCACTAAATTATTTCACCCAGATCGCTATTTATTTCAAGAATTATTAGGCTTCTAAAGGTATAACAATTCTATCAATTCTGTTTCTATTCCTAAATTAAGAAGTCGTGAACAGAGACAAGATACCGAAGAAATAAAATGCATCAGCAGCAATTTGCATCGCCAGCACAGGGTATGGGAATTGGCCAGTTGCCGCCACCACCTCCAATGCTTGTACCTCCTCCTCCTCCGATGATGCAACAACAACCACCCATGGTACAGCAACACCACAACCAGCCACAACAAAGCCAAGAACCATTACAGCAGCATCGGAATCAGCCTCAGAACCACCAATATCAATCACTACATCATCATCACCCGCAACAGCGATATGAGAATCAGCTTGCACAAAACCAAAACCAACCACCACAACATCAGCATCAACCGCAACAACACCAACCGCAACAACACCAACCGCAACCCCAACAACATCAACCACAGCAACATCAACCACAACAACACCAACCACAACAAGCAATGAATATGGTAGGTCCCCCGCGGCATCCTGTCAGTTCACCGCCACACCAACAACAATATCAACAATCCCCTCCACAATACCAGCAGCAGCCTGCCATGCGAATGAGTTCCCAACAAAACATTGGTCAAATGGGGTACCAGGATCATCCACCATCGATGCCAATGAATCAACAACAACCCCAATATATGCCGCCATCGCCTCATTACATGCCTCACCATCAACCACCAATGGCAGCTCCCCCTAAGACTGCAAGACTAGATCATCGTGCGGTTCCGAGCGCTGCCTATCTGATTCAAAAAGAACTGGATACCTATAGGCAAACTGATCGTAAACTTACATCCACAGCACCAGCTACCCTACCACCTCTAGTAACAACTCTTGAATCTCCTGAGCTCAAGATGACCTTGCTAGATGGTGGTTGTGCTCGTCCGTGTCACATGCGTAGCACAATATATCAGGTCCCCGTGACAAAAGATATCCTCGATTCATCGGGTCTGGAGTTTTCAGTTGTCGTCAAACCATTCGACGAAGCCGAGGTCGATGGTCGGGTTTATGTCCCGTTGAGTTTGAGTGAAATTGTTCGTTGCAATCGATGCAAGGCTTACGCGAACCCTTTCTCTCGCAATGGGCAATGTTGTATTTGTAATTTCACCACACAAGGGATGCACGAGCCAGAGCAGCGCCCCGAACTGTCAATGGGTAGTTATGAATTCAGAGTCACACCAGAGTACTATCGTGACCAAATCGCAGAGACTAGAAGGCCACATATTATTTTTGCGATCGAGGTCACAGCAAGCTCAAAACATATGGTACATTATATATCAAAGAACCTGAGTGATGTCATCAAAAGCCACTTTCCAACAGACTTCCTCTATGAAACATCTCTTTCCCCCTTGGTAGGATTTGTTACATATAACTCGAAGATTACAATCTATGATGTATTGAATGGGGGTCACGCTTATGTCATTTCAGATGTGACATCGGTTAGTGAGTGCGCATCAACATCAAAATTCTTGGTCGACCCCAGTGAAAACTTCGAAGCCATAGAAAAATTCCTTTCGTCGTTGCCAGAATTATGCCGAGAACAGCTCGAAACAGAGCAACAAACTGTATTGGGACCGGTTATTGACGCGGCGTTGAAGACTTGTCTCTATGACACATCGAGCTATTTCCAGAAACCTAATCATAAGGTGATACCAACCGGAAAGATGTACATTCTACACTCTTCACTTCCAACCTCAGGAGATGACACCACCCCTGGCAAGCTCAGCACGAAAAGGAACATCGACGAAATGAGAAGACAGTTGGGTACTGAATTTGAAGGGAAGGTCCTCAAGCCCGAGGGAAAATACTACACCACATTGGCGCAAAGGTGTATCAACGATTACGCCACTGGAATCGAATTGTTTCTATTTCCTCCAAGTCCTAAAGTTTATTTGAATGTGGCTACACTAAGCGACTTAGCCTGTCTCACTGGCACAGGGATTGTCAGAAAGTATCATCCATCCTCTTTGCCCAATTTCATAGAGGACTTAAAGATATCTTTGAAATCTACCATGGGCTTTGATGCCTCGCTGCGTGTTAGAACATCAACAGGTATAAGTCCAGTGCGATACATAGGAAATTTCAATAACTCTTTAGGTAGTAATTTAGAAATGGCTACTATTAATACAACTTCAAATTTTATTGTCCAAATGAAATACGATGACAAGATTCCAGAAAACGACTTGGTTGTCATCCAATTTGCTATGATATATACGTCAGTTTGTGGTGAGAGACGTGTTAGAGTCCATAATCTGGCGCTCACAGCTTGTCAGACACATCAAGACCTCTACAAAATGTCCTGTTGCGATACACTAATGAATGTTCTGGTACGAGATTCAATAGATAAGATGAGAGCGGGCACGCTGAATCCAAGAACAGCCAAGGATCAACTTACAAGTAGATTCATCAACATATTAGCAGCGTACAGGAAGCACTGTTCGGAGGCACAAACGAGTTCGTCTCAGTTGATACTACCGGAGGGTCTTAAATTGATACCAGTTTACCTTTGTGGTGTCTTAAAATGTGACGCAATCGATGGTGGTATGGAGTTATACCCCGACGATAAAGTGATTGCTCAGATAAATCTCCTAGGTGCCTTACCTTCATATTCCCAAGTGACTTTTTACCCCAGATTGTACGCAATAGTTGCCTGTAGCGCCGATGACGAGGCCAACGAATTTGGCCTAACAGCAACCCTGACCCGATGTCTACGTGTGTACATAGATGAGGACCCAGCTCAATGCTATGTCCTAGAAAATGGTCACTATCTATTCATCTACTTCACTAACACTCAGCTTGGTCAGGCTTTCCTCGAGGGTGTATTTGGCGCACGCAAGGGTGACCCAGATTTGGTCTGGGACTATCGTGATCACGGAAGCAATGAAACGAAATATCTGGAAGATTTGATCGCTCAGATCGCACTGGAGAGAAGGCGAACTCTTACCATAAGCATAATTCGTCAGGGAAGGGACAAATTGGAGAATGTTTTCAATTCATTCTTGTATGAGGACAGGAAGCGACCCGATATACCACCAGTTCCACCAACAGCAGCAAGAGGGTACGAGAATTTGTCTTACACGGATATGCTATGCTATCTACACAACGAGATAAGAGCTAAAATCTCCAACAGTTGAGAATATTCATGTGCAATCAATAAAACATTATATTCGCTGCTCCATATAGTGATCCTCCGAGATGACTGATCCGAGTTTTGAGTTTTCCGTTGATTGGAATTCGAGATTGTATTGATTCGCGTCGGTGCTTGTCCGCCAGTGGTTGAGCTAATCCATCCTAATAAGAATATCCTTCATCTGATCATCAAGACAGAATTGATTGTCAAACGATTTCTCAAGGACGCCCCAAATCTAGTTCACTCATAAGTCTTTGTTAGTTTCAAATTTGCCTCGGGATCCGTTAATCCGCTCGTGCAAAGTCTGTCCACGAGGCCATGTAAATGAGTTAAAGGGGCTAATCAGACATGCATATCCGCATTAAAGTTCCTCTTCCAACCTGTTGAGGAAATTCTCAAGATGAGGCTGTGCACTACCTTCATGCTGAGATATCATGGGTTAGTATCCACTCCGGCTTTCGAATGTGAAGATGCTCTCTTATGTGCCTGAGATCCGTTAAACATCACCGCTACTTTTCCTGAGTCCTCTCTCAGCAAGATGTGCATATCTTCTCACCTGGCTTCCTTGGCGCCAGCGGAATCACCATCGCAGCTTGGCTCTCTACTCAGCGACATCGCCGAGCGAGCTTCCGCTGCATAACTTAGATGTCAAAATCATCTTCCAAACTAAACCCTGTGTCATCTTCGCTCAGCCATGTTGTCGCATTGTACCAATCTGGTTTAGTATAGATTTCTAGATCGATAGGAGAAGCGTCACACCACGTGTCACACCTCTTACTAGATACTTGCTGTCCGTCCCCCGGGGTTCAATCATGATAGTCAGCACACTTCTAACATTCCGGTTGAATTTCTTCGTCGCCAGCACCAACCATTTTTATGAACTCATAGATGCGTCATAAACACCTGATCGTGGATCTGAAGGCATAAAGGTATGTCTGATTCCCGAGGTGCCTCTATTCTGATCATAAGTATCGACTAGACTATGAGATGCTACGATATCACCTAAATCAAGTGGCTTCCAAGTGCTGAAATCGTGCTTCGCGAGATCTCGTATGGAGTTAAGACCCCACGCTCAGGCCTAAAACTGGGGACTATTAAGTCGCTCAAGACTTTCCCTTGAAGGAGGTCAGGGAACTTTCAGGATTATCACCGAGAGCCCAGCATCAGACCTACGGACCTATATCTCAACTGCGATGCCAGTCATGAGGGCCCTGCAGACGCACGGCGCGCGTGAGATTCACACATTGATGATTCGTGACGGATCATATTGTTGGCTTGATTATTTCGCAACTCACAATTATCCGGCAGAGAATGAGGTTCATATTATCTTGAGTATCCCCCATGGTGCCCCTCCACTTGGAATGCTCTATTCAAAGATCTGGTGGAAGAAAAATTTCGTCAACAGAGATAATCTATCTGCGGCAAGTCCATAGCGAAATACCGTCGGATTGACTATATTTCGCCAACCATGTGTAGCATTGTGGCAAAACGGAGCCAAGTGTCTTATCTGGATACGGTCTTAATCTCATACGCTATCCCACTGACTCCCAGGAATGGCTTTAGCCAAAAGAGGGATTCCTACCATGGTAGAACCGCTAGATCGGTTAGCGCTCGATATTATTCCACAAGACTAGCTGAGGTGGGCAAATTTGAGGCCAAGTTGGACGACGAACATTGTTATCCCGCCGGGCAGCCATTTCTCCATAGAATATTCGGTTACAGGGGAGTGACACTCTTCCCCTGGCTGGCTCGGGTACACGACATCGATTTGAGAAAGCAGTACACCGAAACTTCAGGAACATTAACGGAGTTTAATATCTCTACTCCAAAAGAATCTCATACGATATCGTCCAGCAAAACAAGCCAGAAGCAGCGCAAAGATGGAGCTAAAATTTTCAGAGAGGAGTCTCGTGGAGTTACAGATTCCGCCGACGTTGATAAGGATCAGTCATCGTCGTCTGAGCAGGATTACGCGTCTAAATTCACCAATCCAAAGTCCAACCGGTTTCATCCCTACTATCAGGTGCTAATTGACACTCGCGACTGTCCTTATGTATCCCATAGAACCCAGACGGAGGCGGTGACCTTTCTGGGCCACCCCGATAATAGTAAGTCGGTATATTCAATCAAAGGCTTGGATTACGTGGCTCATGAGGACATACTGCCTTATACCTGTTCGGAGGATCAGCCGATACATCATGAGCTACATAAGAAGTTGTTTAGATTTGATCCAGAAGCCTCAGGATCATCCAAGTATGTTCCGACTGATTTGCTTGACAGTTGGCGAGGAAAACATCCTTGGTTAGAGCTATCGTGCATATACAGGGAAACAACTGAGAATGTTCGCGTTACTGTGATACCTTTTTATCTGGGACACACAACAATTGAAAACACATCCTTTCATTGGTGGCGTTATTGTGTTAGATTGGAAAATTTCAATGACCTAAGTGTCCAGTTAAGAGAGAGACGATGGAAGATATTCAGCAAAACTAACATGTTGCAAACAATCAAGGGTCGTGGCGTTGTTGGTGTGGAGCCGATGTTGACCAAAAGTGAGCCGGCTTTTCAATATTCTTCCCATGTCAATTTGCAGGATGAAAGTGGCCATATGTGGGGCACATTCAGAATGCAACGCGAAGATGGCTACACTTTTGAATGTCGAATACCACCCTTCTCTCTGGGGTCCTCTTTAGATCCTGCGCCCAATTCAAGCGCGACAGTTTAGTTGATGATTATATCAGAAAGTAATTCATTATCAATGACACTCACTTAGTTGAACGAATCACTCGCATCAAATCGAGTGATTCATTTTTATTCATTTATATTTAACTTCATCCAAATCTAGCTCTCAAAATATTATATCTCCGTTACTTTCCCTTGACTAATGATTGGATAAGTCTTTGAATTCCCAGAGCCCTCCAATAACTGTTTTATCTCTTGCTAGCGGGCAATAACACTGCCTGTTATACCTGAAAGAAGAGCTCGCTAGATCACGTTTCACTGATGGGCAACGGACTGCATCGCTATAGAGCTACCCCATTACGTCTGAATCGCCTTTTTCCATGGGCCTAAGTGGCTAGGATGGCCTAGCCAACGGGTGCCGGTTGGTTAGTTGCACCCTCTGGATTGGGCCGTATCGGTTGATTCGGTGCCGCAGTCTGGTTCTGATTAGGGTTCACAGTCTGGTTAGGCTGATTTGTTGGTTGAGTGGGAGGCCGGACGGTTGGTGCAGTGTTGGTCGGGGGAGCGGGCGGTGCGGTTGTCGGGTTGCTCGGTTGGGTTACGGGTGGGAGACTTTGTGGAGGTATGTTAGGAGGCTGGTTGGTGGGCGGGTTGTTCGGTCCCGAGCTTGGGGCCTGAGAGCTGCCCGGCGGGAGAGGCTGTGTCGGAGGAGGTGTTTGTGGTTGGGTGTTCGGTTGAGGTGGCTGTGTTGTTTGTGTCGGCAGAGCCGTGGGCTGTGTTGGAGGCACACTTGGGGCCTGTGTAGGTGCAGTTGGTGGTTGAGAAGGTCTGGTCGTCTGAGTTGGCACGGGGCGAGGGGTCGGGGTTGTTCCTCGGGTGGGTTGCAAGGTTGTTGTCGGGGGCGATGTGGGAATCGTAGGGACAGTAGGTGGGGGCGTTGATAGAGTTGTGGGCCGAAGGGAGGTGGGAGTGGTTGGCGGGGCAGATGTTGGTGTTGTTGGTGGGGCTAGTGTCGGCGTTGTAGGCCGGATTGTCGTTGGATTGGTTGGTGGGGCCGTTGTTGGTGCAGTTGGTGGAGCAGTGGTTGGGGTTGTAGGTGCAGCAGTGGTCGGCGTTGTGGGTGGGCGAGTGGTTGGAGTTGTGGGTGGGCGAGTGGTTGGAGTTGTGGGTGGGCGAGTTGTTGGGGTTGTTGGTGGAGCAGTGGTTGGAGTTGTAGGTGCAGCAGTGGTGGGAGTTGTTGGTGGGGCAGTGGTCGGGGTCGTCGGCGAGGCGGTGGTTGGTGTAGTTGGCGGAACTGTTGTCGGAGTGGTAGGCAAGTCGGTAGTTGGCGGGGCAGTGGTGGGAGTTGTTGGAGAGGCAGTAGTGGGACTTGTTGGTGAGGTGTCGGTTGGGGTTGTCGGTGAGGTAGTTGTTGTTGTCTCTGCAGGTGATTCCGTTGTGGTTTGGGTTGGCTCCTTTGATGGTGTTGTTGGTGCCGGTGTAGTCGAGGTTGTAGGACTGGCTGGTCTAGTCGGTATGGCCGGAGTTGTAGAGGTGTCGAACCGTGAGTCGTCCTTGCCGTCTCTCGTCGGCTTTGTCCACTCGGTGGTGTCACTTGGCTGCCATGGGGTTGTTGAGGGCTCCTTGGAGGTGGTCGTGGGCTCCGTTGTTGCATTGGTACTAGTCCCGTTGCTTGGACTTGTCGTTGTTTTTGGGGCTGGAGTTGTGGAGCTCTTCTGGCGTTTGGTGAATTTCTTCAACTTATTACCAAAGAAGTCCGATGAACTGGGGCGCTTCTGTTGTGGACAGTCCTCGGAATCCGGATTGAACTTGCAGAAGATCCTCAGTTTCCAGGCATCAAACTCACCCCTCCGCTTGCTAATCCTCTCGATTGGCTCATCCTCCACTTCCTCCTCGACAGGTTGTTGAAGTCGAGTTTTGTTGAACATCTTTTCGAAAAACTCGAAAAATTTGAATGCCTCCACTTGATTACTGGCCGAGCCTGCACCATCATGAACCAGCAAGAGAGTCACCACAAGAATCAAGCCAGCCAAGATTGCTCTCCTCGATTGATTGAAGATCATTGTTCCTAATGTCCAGCAGACTAACTGAGTACAAAGTAATCTCTTATTCTATTTTTTGTTAATTCTTCGACTCGATATTATCTCAAATTGGTTTTTCTTCTCTTCTAGGCGAGTGTAGTGAAATTGTCGATGTTTTCAAGTGCAGTAAGAAACCTCGTCGGGCAACTGTATTTATATCAAACTTCGACCACGTACAAACTTGGACTGCAAGTGTTGAGATTGACCTGCTGAAGGTCAAGTTCCTTCCAACGGTCCGAGCGGGAAATTTTGCCTCTCAAGCGGGCCCAAATTAGCTCTGCCTTAACGGATAATTGAAAATCTCAACTAAGTTCGAAAATCAACCTTCTGAACAGTTGAAGAGCATCATTATTAACTCCTCATCAATTGCGTTGATCGACTGGCAGCTAGTCAACAACGATGGTCAACCTTGGAACAGATGTTCCGTTAGTGTAATGAGGTCGATCACATGTCGGCCATACTCTCTGGTTCAGTTCAAAAATCAACTGGTGAAAAACAAAGAGTATGACAAAAGGGGTATTCCATTGGTAAACCGAAGGGATCGCTTCGAACGCGGGCAGGTGCTTTGTGGCTTGCTTGACGCACTCTAGCCAGATGTAGCCTGCCTGATTCTGTCCCCGACATTAGGTTTCGCTCAGATGCAATTGCAGCCACCTGTGACTCTCCTAGGTTAACGTTAAGCTTGCCAGCGAAAGTATTTGTCACACAACAAGAAAGAAGCCCGTTGAGCACTAATTAGTTTCTTTTTGAAAAGTGCCCACAGGAAGGGGAGCGATCCGCCATTGTGCGAATCAAGCTAGACACTAATGTAACACGAGAGAGGACGGCTGAATAATTGCACGGAGCAAAGAGACATCAGATTACGTTTATTTTAGTTCTGCTAAGCCAACAGTGGCAGCCTGGATGCCAACTAATCAACGGAGGAAGAACTAGGGCAGAAATGAAAGCACACTTTTTAGATGGTTTTATGAATTACTTTCAGAAAAATCCGCAGACACAAGGATGCTTGGCTCACGTTCGGTTAGACAAATTGTTTTAGAATGTCTCAACCTGATGTGAGACTTGGATGGGGGAGGAGGAGGTAGAATGGGGGCCAGCGAGGTGGAAAATGAGGCCCTTCATGGCGGATAAACAAGCGGAAAGCGAGCCACTCCATATTGCGTACAATATGAAGCTTTTAGTTTTCTTTCCAACCAGAACCATGAGAGCCGCCTACCACCATTCTACCTCGTCGGTTCGCTACTCTGCTTGATAATTGTGACAAATTGCAGCCCCTCTGTACTTCTTTTGATTAATTTCTTTTTCGTCCTTTGTGAGACGAAGACTGAGGTAGACATCCGAAAAAGATGACTCCCTCACCGGTCCAGTATCGCAATCTGAACTAGCCGAGTTTGTAGACTGAAAAGGGGGCCAAACCAGCCTAGACTCTGTCATGAGTCTGCATCGAATAATATGCCACAATATCTCTACAATTACTGCTCGCAATGACCAAAGCAGTTAGGCCGGAGCAATTCCAAGAACATGTCCAATCGAAAGCTGGAATTCATATTTGGCCCCGCTCGTTTCCGCAATTGAAAAACCAGCTCGGAGCGTATGGTGGCGCGAGCTCAGCCCTTCGGAGGCGGTGCATTTGGCAAATGATTGCGAGAGGAATCGACACCGCAAAGACTCGTGATGATGATCGTACATGGCGCCCAGACCAGCCCGCTTGAGCTCGACATTCCGGCCAGCAAGTGGCACCTTATGGGTGCCACTCGCTAGACTCGCCCAATACCGCAAGCCGGGCGACTGGCCCCGCTATTATCGGCTCTCGTATGCCGCCCATATGACAAGCCACTTCGAAAGGCTCCATGAATGATGATGTGAATTGGTGTGCCAGCCAAATGCCCACAGGCTACCATGGGCATCTCGCTGTGATGAGAATGCATCGTTGCAAATTATGACAAATGAAAATTGAATTGCTCCAAAGAGGAGACCAAAAAGCAACCACTGCTAATAGTTATAGCCTTTTGGGCGCCTCTAGCTGGTAGAGACATCACTGTGATGCTGATGTAAAGCGCGGAAATGCCTCCAAAACCTCACACTGCCCGGTGGCGAAAAGTGACTAGGGTACAGGCCGCTTGGCAGGCACACGCACCTACACAAGTAAGCTAAGAGCAAAAGAGTGTCGTCAGAGCTATTAACTGAAATATATGTCGCTTAGACCGACGGAGCTGGTCGGATGGGTAGAGGGGGCGTAACTTCTGGCCCGCAATAGTCGCTAGGGACCTGCCTCGAGTGCGCAATCTCCACTTAGTGTGTCGGCTCTCAGCGTTGCCCGGGCCTCTGGTGGCCCCTTTTCTACCAGCTCAATTTTCTAACGAGTTGTTACTGTGGTGTGATTGTCGTCGAGCTGAACTCTAAGTCTCAATGCGGGTCCCCACGAAGGGTAAGAGGTAAAAGTTCGTCTAACTTATCCCAACTGCAGGTGGCCGCACTCAAGTCAATTTGAGAAAATCGGATTGTTCAACCCATAAGTTACTTCATAACTCCCATCCAAGGCACCTGAAACTCGTGCAAATTATCCGATCAATCAAGAAAACCATGCTTCGAAGGCAAGAGAGACAACCAACGAGCACTGGTGTAGCTCAGTCATCTGCTGGAATACTAGTCATCAGCCTGCTGGTATTTCTTCAGACTATCGCTGCCCAGAGCAGCAGCCATCAAAGGGGACCCTCGTGGAATTTGGCACTAGACGATGGGACCAATGCGGCAATTGAGGGAGGAGAAAGGGTTGATAAGTCATCAAGCTCAATGGGAGATCTGTTCTGGAAATCGATTCCAGGTGAGCAACAACAATCCGATTGGCTAAGACAGTTGGGTCAGTCCACAGGCTATGTGTCACCGTATTATCTCAGCCCTGATGGCGGCCCATCGCGTTACCATGCCCTGGTGGATGAATTCAAACAGTACTCCCCGTTGGCAAACCCAAGCCGCGAAGGGCGTGCATTCAAGCCCAAACTCATGTCTACGGCCCGTGGATTTGGCAAGAGGGCCTATCAGGACCCGAACCTCCAGGGCAACCCTCTGACATATTCGGAGTTTTTGGCAGCCGCCAACCAAGATCTCATGAACACCAACAGGAAAATGAGCGGCAATTCAATGAGGTAAGTTTCATCTAGCTCGTGCATATAGAATCTCTGTGAGATCCTCGGGGAGGCTAGTCCTCCGCCTTGGGTGAACGGAAAGTGAACGGATCTTATAATCGGCTATCGGTCACTCTTGCAAAAAAGGTCCAAGTATTCCGAGTGGATAGGCCAAGTTATGTCTCGTTGGCCCACGCTGGACAAGTACATCAACGACAAGTATTCTGACTACAACGGTAATATTGCATGATAAAACAGGGAGTGCAATCACTTAAAGGCTTGACAGATTACTCGCTTCACGCATCGCAAATCACGCTCATGTCTATCATCAGATTAAAAGTCTCGCCTCCACGCCAAGACCAGGCCCGAGCGCTTGTCTTGGAAGACTCCGCTTCGGTTCCTATTCGCACGCAAGGTACCGCTTCCGTTAGTCTCACGCTTTGCTGCCCCCTTTTCGAGGTGATTCAAGCTAACCAGATC
>Ga0058701_10001027_pt1 | contig 19215 bp, 7 predicted proteins | sample AgamicOrMae_FD_97039 | JGI IMG/M metagenome (GOLD analysis project Ga0058701, IMG submission 97039) | Agave microbial communities from Guanajuato, Mexico - Or.Ma.e | ecosystem: Host-associated > Plants > Phyllosphere > Phylloplane/Leaf | place: Guanajuato, Mexico | collected 2012-06-04
ATCACTTGTTGTGCGGCTCCTCTGCCTCCAATCGGCCAGCAGCTCCCTCAATTTGCTCTCCAACAGTTGGCCAATCAGCTCGAATTGTTGCGCCTCCATCGATTGGCGCCTCCGCTGTCTCGCCTGGGCCTGTTTTTTGCCGTAATTAAACTCGCCCTCAGCAGTGCCATTCAACTGGAAGGGCCGGCCTGCGTCGAGTGGCCGGCCTGCATCGAGTGGCCGCCGTCTTCCTGTCGCCGCCGCCGCAGCTTTTTCTCCGCCATTTCCGGCCATTTCAGTTCCGCCAACTCCAAGCTGCGAAGGGCGGCCGAGTTTGTCGCCCTCGGTCGCCGCTCTCGAGGGCTGTTGCTCTTTGTAGTAGAGCAGGACAAATTCCTTGGGATAAGCGTCGAAGGAGTCGAGCAGTTTGCTCACTAGCGCGAGCACGTGTTTCACAATCTTCCAATGGGGCGGCTTCATTTGGACAAAGGTCAACGAGGAGCTTAGCTCGTCTGGCTCGCCGCTCCTTTGGGGCCCATTTTCCCCCATTGTGTTGGCCACTGTGTTCGGGCAGAAGTGCGATATCATCAGAATGTTGAATATCTTGCCCAATTTCGACTCCATCTCGCAGGTCTCCTGCGGCCCAATTATCACGTCCACTCGTTGGCGCAAGATCAGCTCAATCGTCCTCTTCACGCTCTCCTCCTCGTCCCCAAAGGTTTCGGCAACCACCGGCGTGAACCTAAGCACTGGAGCCTCATCTTCATCCTTGACTGCCGCCTCACTTCCACTGGACGCGCCCGAGAAGTTGCTTGTCGCCGTATCTTGTCCATCATCAACTAGTTCCAAGTTGTTTGGACTTGCGCCTCTCGTCTGGATGGACTGCGACTGCCAGGGAGCCGCCGAGAGTGCTCTTTGCTGGGCGAGACTGTTGATTTTATCGATGGCAAAATTGAACACATGGATCAACTGTCTTCCTGGTGCCGAATAGGCGCGATCATGAGTCAGTCTTCGTTGGCCGATCAGAAAACCCACTCGAATTTCGATCGTTTTTCTCCTCGTTTCGTTTGTTTTATTTGCCTCCAATCCAAAACTCTGACTGCTGACGTTTTGTGCTGCTTGCACATGGTCGGCGAGCTGGCCAGTTGCTTTGCTGGATTGAGATGGTGACAAAAACTGGGCAAAGATGAGCAGAATTGCCGAATAATCAGAGGCGATGCGCCAGAGGTGGACCATAATTTGCAAAATACTGAATGAAATCTCAGATCTAGACTCTAGAAGTGGCCAATATTTGCACCATAATTGTTTTCGTTGTGATTATGGGCCCAGTTTAATTGGCTGAGATCATGTTTACATTGTCAGGAGTTGCAAGTCGGAAGAACTAAGGCAATGGATATCGGGCCGAAAATTGCACAATCCACTCTAGTCTTGCCTTTAAACTGGAGACCAATATGCAAATTGGCGCAAACTTGCTCAAGTTTGTAGTATCGCAGCTGAGGACCGATGAGTGTAGCTTGCAGCAGGCTCACTCAGGTCCATTGCGAAGGGCAAACTGCAGCGGGTGAGCTAATCCTTAGAGGTGAATTACCCGATTGTTGTGGGGGATTTGCAATTTTTGAAGTGGAGCACGCGATTGGCATTATGCAGGACCAATATGGGCTACCAAATTGCGAGCTTTTTGTTTCCTTCTGTAAACCTCCACCTATTCTAGTCCAACCAGATGGAAAGGAGGGAAAAAGTGTGCTCATGTGCAATACCCACATGATGGCCAATCGATTAATGGCGCAAGCTCATCAATCATCTCTCCAATTTTCAGCTCAGACCTGTGCTGCCACAAACAGGCTGGCCATGCGCGAGAAATCTCCTGGCACATTCCAATTGGGCTGGCCGGCTGCCTTGCTCAGAAAAAACAATCCTCCCTCCATGAGGCCTCGCAAGATGAGAGACACCTGTTTGCAGATTGGAAGGGCGCAACAAGAACCTTCGGAGGAGGCTTCAAATTATCAATGTGTCTTTATGCTTCTGCTCATATTGGTATTGCGCCAGGCCAATGAGCTTTTTCCACCAATATTTTCACGTGGTGAGCCAAGCTGGCAAGCAAAGCTTCCTTGTCCAGCGGGCAAGTGAGAAAAAATTGCCCAGTTAGAAGATGGAGTTGCTCATGTTGGTGAGGAACAAATTTCCGAAAGTGAGGAAACTCCACAGGTGAGGAGCAGCTCTTGCAGCTTGGGATGAACTTTTCCAATTGCCTAGTGTTTGCAAAGTGGGCATTTTCTCAATCAGGGCCACTCGAGAGTTGGACAGAAATGAATCAGGAGAGGAATTCCAGAGGGAAAAAATCAACCAGACGAAGATAAAGTGCTAGAGATTGTTCTTTTCTGAATTGGAACTCATGATGGATAATTATAATTATAACATGTGTGTGTGTGTGTGTATGGTTCGCTCTTCGTCGTTGCTGGTAAACAACAACTAGGCAAATAAGCAAAGATAGCTTGTTGCTAAAAGAGGTTGTTGGATAGTAGTAGGGAGCCCTTAAATCCAGTCTCGGGTTGTGCGCCTGCTAGCGATGGGGATGTGTTTGCGGTCAAATTTGGTTTCGTATCCACAGTTGCACAATCCATAGTGTCGCCGGAGTTTTTTACAATCACCGTGGTGAATGGTCCATCGTGTCATGTGGTTCACCAACATCGAGTGACCATTAGGTAGTGGAATGGTATAGTGAGAATGTGAAACAGAAAGTTAGCCACTAGTTTCTAGAGTATGCATGTCATTAGCGATCCATTGACGCGTTTCAACTAGGCTTCTTCTGGAGCGTAAACTCGGCCTTCTCTCCAAATGGTCAATGTTGGCGGAGGGATCGATTGGGGAAAAGAGAGAAACTTGACGCGAAACTTACATTGCTTTCGAGAGCTTGACTCATCCTCTATCAGGTCCATATTATCACCTATGGGTCGATCAATCTGTGCCGGGCGGGTTTTCCACAAGGAGGGATATGAAGTTAGTAAAAATGTTCTCAACAATTTTTCTACAAACTATCATCCAGATCTTATGGCAATAGTCTAAAGTTCTAGTAGTACTCACCTCTAATCTCAATGAACAATTCGGTACTATTCTCAGCTCGGACATGGTCTTTGCATTGTCGTCTAACAAAACATCCTCCAAGAATAACCTTTGATCCACAGGTAAAACTTGGCATCTGTTGAAAATTTCCTTCTTCAGCTCAAGCAGTGTCTGCATGGGTGTTATATTATAAGCTTGCTCCCGACTTCTGTTTCGTCTTGCGGTCCGATTCTCACATTTAGTGATATAAATCGTTGCTGTATCATAGTTCAGCAGCTTCTTCAACTCGTCCTGCTTCAATATCTCGTGACATTCAGAACAATAAGGTGGATCGCTTACAATACATTCGGTCCAATCTATATCGGTGAAGTCAATTTCTTCCCTCCTGTCAGATTGGTCAGACAAAGCTACAACATCACCTTGATTCTTGTTTGTCCAGGAATTTGAATCGCTGACTTTTGCCGCCTCTTCGCTAGTGATCTCAGATTTATTGCTCTGATCTCCTCCAGAATGATTAGATTGTTGCCTGACACTTGACGCTTGATTGTCAGATATTTGCTGCTGTTGCTGAGATTTTTTGGTCTGCTTTTGGTTGACCTTGTAATTCCTCATCGTTTCTTCAACTAATTTTGGATCGACATAAAATCTAACATCGTGATCAACATCGAACATCTCCTTCAATTGTTCCAACTCATGTGGACTTATTAGGACAAATGGACAATCTGTCAGGAGAGGATTCGAATTGCTAAAGTTATATAAGGACATTTGATGAAGCTTACAGACCAATTTCTCACTATGCTTGACATGCGTTGGGCGCTCTTGATTACAGGGATTACGGATAAATTTTTGCCATTTGCTCAAGAATTGCCTATCGAGGGCGTAATACTCATCGCCAGGTAGCATGCTGCACCAGGAGGCACGTTTACGATTGTGAAAGAGGTCGAGCAATCTAGATTTTTGCTGCGACGCTATTTGTTTCTGTATACCGCCTATCTCTTGTTGCTCAACCTCCTCTTGCTTACAATCGGGACACATGATTGTATTGGCATTACGCTCGATCAGAGGCCTTTCGGGATCGTCACCAAAGTATCGCTTGAATATCTCCCAAACTTCTTTGGGTACTATCCTCCAGGCTAAAGCATCATTGACAAGCTGCCCATGTTCACACAAGATGTCTGAGTTGAAGACAAACTTATCCATGGCCTCATCGTCGCTGCTGGACTCGCTTTCATCACCGCTCTTCTGTGCCGACTCGCCGGACTTTTCTTTCTCTTGATTCGTGCTAGTGGGCCTAGAGTCTTTGTTGGCATTCTCATCATCATCCGAACTATTATTCTGGTTACCATTCCTTCTTCCCATCAGCTCAGGATGAGAACGCTCGAAGCGGAGCATCACAAGGGCTTGCCAATCTCTGTATGAATTCTTTCCAACAAGATATGCATCAGCAAAATCATATCCAGGCCTCAGAGTGAATTTTGCCCGCGAAGTCATAAATTTTTGGTCTTCCTTCATGCGTTCTTTCAACTGAATTAGCTTAACTTCGAATTCGACACACTGGCGACACATGGCATCTTGTAACCTTGGTCCCCCGCCAAACTCTTTATAGATTAAATCTGCTCCCTCACTACGGACGCATTTGACTTGATCTAGTTTCCTGAAATCCAACTTATCATGCATGCAGAGTAGATGCGAATTATCGATTGGTGGAAATTTGGCACTGGTCGATGAATTGGTGAGCCAATTTTGCAACCACATCTTATCGATGAATTCGTACTTTTCCGATGGATCTCTACATACCAACTTGTCGTAAATTGTCCTGATCTGTGTTTTCCTAGCATTCATTACTTGCTCATCTACTTCGCGAGCAATTTCAAGACTCTCGAATAATTCATCACTCTTGCTGTTTTCTTCAGCAACAGCAGTCTGTAGATGATCAGGTAATTGCCATTTCTCACTATGATCACTCGGATAATTTAACGCCACATTATCATAGGCTTGATATACTAACATATAGGCAGTCTTTGATTTGAGACTTGTAGATTCCATTTTCACTGTTTTACCAGATGCCGGATCGATAAATCTGATAGTATCAGTTTTTTCTTCAACAATAGATATGTTCTCACCTTCTGCTGATACCTGTAATTGAGGACCGATACGCTCAACTACATCATCGTTAAACTTGTACCATTCTCTGGTAACTCTGTCTTTTATATGAGCAATGTAATGTCCTGAATGTGGACTCGAACCACGATGAATAAGAACCGCACTTAAAATATATAAATTCGATCTGTCTTTGATGATACCGTTTGACAGATAGGAGGGAGTGTTGGGAATATCGAAAGGGTTTTTCATCGCTCTATTGCTATTGATAATGGGATAGTTATGGTTATTAAGGCTGGTTTTGCCCTCGTTCAAATAGGGGGTCATGTCTAATATTTCCGGAAATATTATGAAAGAGTTCAACTTTTGCCTTGTGTTACGTTGTGTGTCATAAACAAATCTTAATAGCTGTAAATTGAGTGTTGGTGGTAGCGATTTTAGTGTAGTCAATCTATGAGCACTTTGAGCCTTGAGACATTGGCTACAATTGTACTTGCCATCTAAGGGCACGGGCTTGAAATATTTGTTAAGGCAATCATGTAATGTTTCTAGATTCTGTATACTGAGATCTAGTTCATAAAAAGTTGAATCTAATATTGATTTGTGCTTGCAGTGGTCGCATATGGTCGCATCAGAGTACCGACCCATGAATTGATTTTTGATTATATTTGAGACAAACGAATTCTTCTGATTGGCGCATTGCTCTTGCAGGAAACCCATGAATAAGTTTCCAAATTCTTGAGCATCCTGCTGCTCAGCAGCATTTAGTGCAAGGCTTTCGATGAAGTTAAACGGATCAATAGATTTCTTATTTGTGAATTGTAGTCTGGCAAAAACTAGCTGTAGCTGTTCAATCGGATTAGATTTGATTCTTATGTTTGATGTATGTGGCGATGAGTTGCTTGTAACCCTTTGGATGGTGGACGACTCTTCTCTAAGAGACAGATATTCTGAGCTGAGAGCTTGAGATGTCTTCTTGTTCGAATCGTCATCATTCGTGGAGGAGATCTTCAGTCTTTTCGGAGAGGATTTTGGTGAAGACTCAAGGGAGTTGATGTTTCTCTCTTTGCTGATTAGAGCTTTGTTTCTTCTGTCGGTTGAATCATTGCCACTGATCGTCATATCATTCATATCATCAATTGTACAACTTGACACAATTGATCTGTCTCTATGTGATGAGTCATTTTTGGCATTATGGGGATTATACTTCCATTCGTAGATTGCTTTTCTCAAGGCAGGATTATGGAACCATAACTGTAACAAACAATTTACATAACAAGTGGCCCCAAGATTTTTTAGGCCGACGAACGTCTTGAGATCTTTACGTTTTTGTAGTTCGCAATTAGAGGTATCGAAGTTGTCATAATTGCCATTATTCGATGTATCATTGTCAATCCATGTTTTATCAAAAGATGCTAGACACAATATGCGCTTACAATTTTTTCTACAACTGTCAAATTTACACAAATTATCCCAATTCAACTTGTAAGCTTGTTGTAAATGATAGTCGCTCAGATTATTTAGATCCAGAGCTATTGCCCATTCCCAGCGTTGTGTTTTGTGTGACATTTTCAAAGACTTCATTTAAAATATATAACTTGGACAAACAGACGCTAGCATAGATGATTGACTCATATGTAAGTGTGCTTGTCCACAGAGATACGTTACTCCTTGGAGATGGAGATTTTGTAGACTTTGGTGATGATGCAAGTATTAAATCATTTATAATAAATGGCTAATTTAGGGAGTGACCAATGTATGTACTGATAATGAAATATATACGGCCCAGTTTTCTCCATTTCAACTCGATCAATCTCGGGCGCATGTGCTCTAAACTGATCTGGACATCTACTATCGAGGTGCGAGCTTTGATGAGGGGGTTTGGGCGCCGTTTGAGAAGTCGACGACGACGACAAAATTTTTACCCACAACAGCCCGCAGCGGATTGTGGATGCACAGTAGTAAACAGAGTTAATCGCACACTCTGTTTAACATTGCTGGTATTATGTACGGAAAAAAATTAGGCCCAACAAACGCACGCCTGAGAGCCCCCTTAGGAGTTTGGGAAAGATACTTAGGAAGCTCTATTATGGCGCGACTGGCGATCCATCCAACCCCACAGATTTCCGACCGGCCCCTTCAACTAACGCTGGGGCGTGAACGGTGGACCACTATGTTTGCCAATGGGACTCTCTGGTTCGGGCTAGCACGAATTCTTTCCCGAAATGCACATCATAATCTGCTTTGATACATCTGCTGGACTATCGGATCAAACGCTTACGATTCGTACATCGATTCATACAGATAGAGAGAGTGTATGATTGTCATGCACGAGAGCACGCGGACAAATCACAACTTCGTGTCCTTTGACATCGTCGATTGAGGAACCCTATCTATGGGACTACTAGCTCGGACTGGGTCACTATTATTATCCATCTGTTGAAAGTTTATTACTGGACATCAGATGACCGTACATTATGGAGACTAAAAGTGAAGAAATACATGTAGAGACTTTTGATAGGTTTGTGGCAAACGCAATAATCAAGACCGGCTATGGATTTGGTATCGGTGCTTTATCATCTATTACAATTTTTAGAAGAAGGCTCTTCCCTATCTACCTTGGGGTCGGCATAGGTTTTGGTTATGCTCTAAGTGATTACAACAAGCAATTGAAGTCAATCAAGTAAATAAAGTTATGTAGTAGCATAGTAAAATTGAGCACAGGGTGGAAAATACGTTGACCATGTTTTGAGCGGCTGAACTTGTAGTGAGAATAACTTTACAATTGGCCTCCTTATTAGCAATAGGTATCTGATGGAATGAAGGATCAAAATTGTCTTTGATAGCCAAGTCGAAAGTCGAACTATTCAGCTGAATTGGGATTAATCGGGTTGTAGAGTCGTCGAAGAGTAGATCTGACTCGTTCTGATAGGGTCCAAATAGATCAAACATCTCACGATGGGTATCCGCGAACTTGTCTATCAATCTAGTCAATAATTGACTAGTAGCCAGCCGGTCCTCTTTTGTGCTGAATTTGTTGGTAGCCAATATCTTACCAGGCAGTTTCGTCAGGTGGCAACGCTCGTAATCTCCCAAAGGCATGCTAGGTCCACTACGGCAGATCAACCTGAAATTGCGCGAATCTACGGCCAAGGGGACATTCCTCGCCCATGCCTCACGGCTACGTCCATCCACATTAGCGGCCAAGCTAGACAAGCTCATGAATGCAACCTCACCAGCGCCCTCGACCAGGCACCTAAGGGTCCCGGCCTGATCATAATAGCGCTCAGACGGAGATCGCTCGCATTGGTGTAGATTTTGCGAGTCACCTCGGCAGACAGCGCAGAGTTTTTCTGATCCACTTCTATAGTGATTCACCCTGAGGTCCGCGGCTCCGGGTACACAACTACCCCCGAAGTACTCTGCCATTTGGTCGGCCTTATTGCAACTGAGTGGATCTAGTAGTGACCGCTCTGTAAGGACGCCAAGGGGTGCCAGCCAGCTTGCGGTGTTTCCAAAGGAGGCGTGACAGGAACGGCGTCCGTTAAGCTGGTAGAGAAATTTTATGCCTGAATCAGCCCGGACGACTGCCACCGAGTAGTCAACGAAGCCTTGGGCCACTGCAACAGGTTCCAGTTGTTGAACGATGGCTTGCGGTGCCTCGTAAAGATCTCTTAGATCGATCGCGACCAAATCGGCCTGCCTTTTGGCAACCAATTCCATGCACTCCTGTTTGCTAGACCTCCTCTTGCAATCGATCTCAGGCCTTATCCTTTGAGAGAAGGCCGCCTTCTGCAGATCTAGGCATTTGAGCTCCTCGAGAGGGCTAGTTGTGCATAAAGTGACACTGTTCAGCTCACAAAGAGGCAACGGTTTTTCAATTGATGAAATATAGTTTCCCAAATATTTGTCCCATCGCTGTAAATTGGGTGGAACTGGCATGATTTGGGTAACACTCAATGGATCAGAGAAGAGAGACTTCATTCGCCACCATGAGGGTTTGTATGGCACGTAGCGGAAGAACAATTGCTGGAGATGGCTAAGGTACCACTCTTTCTCTCTATGTTTGTCCGGCGATGTAACAAAGACATTTGTTGGCTTGTGCGCCCATTCACAGGGTTTACTATCCAGTGGTAACTTTTTCCCATCGATGCATAGATAAACATAGTTGCTCATTAGACGACGGTCCAGTCGATCAGATGAGAGAAATCTTTCCACTTGCTTGGAGGTGGTAAAGGCCACCTGTCCGTAACCAGAGAAGAGGCATTTGAGTGCTCCCTCGTCGCCAGCAAACTCATCGTTGCTCGAGCAATCGGTTGCATTCTGGCAGACGGCACACAAACTGGGATGGAGTCTTTTGAGTTCTTTGTCCAAATTTTCGTCCGAAGACCAGGCACCTGTTGTTGCGAGTTGGTTTTACTCAAGAATTTGGTTAGCGCTGCGAAGTTCAAGGTTGAGGGGGTTGAAAAGTTTATCTGTTCAGCTCCTATCTAGAGTCTGTGTCTAAGTATCCAGCCGTTGTCTTAGGCATTGCGGGTAAAAGAAAAGCCCTAGAGGAGAGGGATGGTGAAAAGATATTTGTCATCTCGAGAATTCAACACATGATTTATCTTATCAGTGAGAAATCTACAATTTCAATTAAACTATCCAACAAAATGCCAGATTTGTTTGGGCGACAATTTTGTTGATGTTTGAGACCGCAGGCTCATTTTGGTTTGTCACGCAAGCTGAACCATTAGAATTTCTCCCTTTCACCTCCCTTTTCCTCTCCATTTCCAGATACATTAGAATAGAAAGTAACTGCTCACACCAAACAACCGCTCGTGGCACACCTGTTAGAAGAATTTGTCTCTCGGCTACGTCACCTAATCTTAAGGAGAAGGGCTAAGCGGTTTGTCGTAACGAAACAAAGAACCTCCTCGCAAAGCGGACAGCTAACCGCTGCCAACGGCAAGGATTCTTGGATAGATCTTTCTGTGTAAATCGGACTGAGTGAGTGAGTGATAATGGCTGGACGAAAGCTGTCGTTTTGTTAGGCTCTAAGGAATTTGCTTAAACAAAACTGGCAAGCGATTTATATGCTTTTTTTCTCTCCACACTTTCTCCCTCCTTTTCAAAGCTACAACAAACTACCTGCCGGAAGCGAGACTAGCTGAGACATCAGAATGTCTGGCTCGTCTCTCGGAGTGACACTTTCTTAACTTTCTTCGTCGCAGGGTGATGGCGGCAGTCCATAACAAGTGGCAGCAGGGGTTCTCGAACGGAAGTGGCAACCACCAGGGCCGGCACAATGCCAGCCAAAAGGAGGACAAATGACTTCCAAATCCAATACATGCTGCCAAGTTTATGATCGTTTTCACTGTCAAGGTTCCAGCCGCTTGCCAGACGATTTGACTAGGTCCAGGTTGTATGAAGGAAATTTTTTCTCCAGCCAATTCTGTCTAAACGAAACGGTCTGTTTATGGGGTGCATTTGCTTGAGGCTGCATCCATTCATCGGCTCTCGGCAAAGGCAAAGAATTCCCAGTTGTAGCCGATTAGACTCGCTCGACTGTCTAGCCTGCTGGCAAAAAAAGGAATTCATTGAAAATTTGAGCACTGTTGTTGTTGCACTGGCACCACAAAGCAATAGGAAGCGGGCGCCCGAAGCGAATGAAAAAAGAATCCGATTCATGGGCGCTCCATTGTTCTTCACAGTCAGTGAGTGCGTCTCTCATCCTTGAAAGTGCTCGCTCGAGATCACGAGAAACTTGCCTTCTTGTGGGCGACTTTTATCCTCGAGAAATCCGACAAAACCATCTCTAAAAAGTCTAGCATGTTAATCTGAGACACTTGATAGTTTGACTTGTCAGGCGAAAAAACCACACACACACACACACGGCGCGCTTAGAAGATCTAGTGGATTCCTCTCCGCCAATGGCAAGCTTCCTTGTCATTGGCGCTGAGCAAAGGATAAGCAGTCGTGCCCATTTTGGATGGTGATGAAAAAGTTTGATTGAAGAGGTGCGAGAAAAAACTAGCCGTCTCAAAGAGAGACTCAAAAGTTTAGTGGTAATGTTAAGGTAACCAAGAGGCAAAAGGAGACAGCGTTTGATCACCATTTCTCACCTGCGGCAAATGTGGACCCTTTTTGAATCTGCAATTGAAAAAGTCCGCATTGAGAGGCGTACATTAAAAATAGAATCAAACTACAGCCAAGCAGCTGGAGTTTTTTCTTGAAACTCTCCGGTCTAGTTTGTTTCTTTTGCGCCAAGATCGCGTGCCAACGGTCGGAGGCTCGTGCTTTTTTTCCTTTTCACTTAGCTGTTTTTCCACCAGTTCACCGACACACAAAAGACAAGAGGGCAATTTCTCAAGAAAACTTTTTGTTTTCGTCACACAGCAAACAAACAACATAAGCCTAATAGTTGGATCACAAATTCGCTTTGTGTGGGCCAGCTCCTCTTGGTCGTGAGCGATGGAAAACTGCCTTATGATCAATGAAATTTGCTCGCTCAATCTTCTCACTTCCTATTTCGATAGACCTAACCCATCTGGTCTTTTCCTCTCCTCCTCGCACCCCATCTTTTCCAGCCTTCACGGTCCGAATTAAATGGCAAAAAAAGAAGGTGCTGTATGAGCAGAACTTACCTGGAGCGCAACTCTGGTCGAAAAATTTGCTCACACTGTACAATTCGCCTCGGCAGTCGGGCGCCATTGTCATGGTGGCGAGCAACAGGCCCACCGGTATATCCCATCCTTGTGTTGAGTTATAACCACCATGGCAGCTTCGTTTGTCTTTAAGATCGGCAATCGAGTTAATGTTTGCCTTATTATTCATTAGGACCACAGATTTGTAGTGTTGAATTTCTGCATTGAGTATTTGGGAAAGATGAGTGAGAGAGAGTCAGTGAACAAAAACTTGTCAGTAAAGTGTTCATTTCCTGCCAAATAACATGCGCCAAATGTTGTACAAGCAATGTTGGACAAGTGTTTGAGTAATGAGTCAGCGGCAATTCTTGAGCCGCCGGATGGTGTCTTATGAAATAAAACTGTTGGAAGAGTGCATTAATCATTGTTGAGAAACAACTTGGTTGCTCTTTTGAATTTTTTCACTCAACTTCCACAGGTGTGCCCATGTGAGTTCGCATCTCTGAAGCTCATGCATATGGACGAGCTTCACAAAATGCTTTTTTGTTTGCTTTTGCTTCCTTCCTCACCATTGAACAACAGGAAGAGGAAATCCCGCCCTTAAATATTGAAAGCTTTAGCTGCCACTTTGTCGCGCTGCATTTTCTGCCTTAGAGTATGGAGAGCAGCAAAATGGAGACACATAACTCTTCCTCTGTCTCGTATTTCACCAGCTAATTCGGCCGACAGAAGTGCTTGTTTTGACTCTTGTTGAAATCAGACTTTCCCCAAATGCATCCCCATTGGAAAAAGTTTGGAAACGGATGCAACCACCATCCAATGGGACGGCTACTTGAATGAGTCTCGACAATTAGTGCCTTCACAAATGCTTGTTAGAGAGCACAAGCTGACTTCCTGTCAATTTCGAAATAGCTCCTCAAATGAATATCTGAGCTTGAGCCTGTTGGAGAAAATCGGTCGCTTCGGCGTGGATAGACAAGGACAAGCCCAACGATGTTCGGCAAAGAAACCTATTTTTTCACACACATTCATCCCCGAGGCTAAAGGTCAAATTCCGGAAATGATCAGGCGGCGATGATGAGGCTCAAACGAAAAAATCTATTGCGTGCATCCTTCTTTCGAACGGCCCAGCACTAATCTGAGAAGATCTCTGGACAGGAGAAGTAGGAGAAACAGTCGGTAACTCACCTCCATTGTACTGTTCCATGGCAAATGGCTCAAGGTTGTACAAGCGGCCAGCCAGATAGAGTTCTTCATTGTTGAGATTCAGAATATCCGCCCGGTCGTCGATTATGTGTTTCATACACTCGTACCTGAAGGGAATCCAAAAAGAGGGACGAGAAGCGTGTGATTGCGATTTGTGTTGTTACGTTTGGGGTTGTTTATGGATGGCAGATTGTTAATTTGAATGGATAAGCAACAGGGAGAGAGAGAAAAGAAGAGACTTGTTTGGGAGATTTGTCTTATGAAAATTTGAAACGCTTTTGAAAAGTGTCTATGATTAGGTGGAGCGAGTGTCCAATTTTATTGGTTGTTTATCAGGTATTTGCTCGCTATTTTCAAACTCGAAAGGTCCCTCTTGGCATTGTTCACAATCGGCTGCCAATGATGATGGCTGATTGACTGGCGGGAGGAACGAGAAAGGACGAACAAGATTCTTGTTCTTGCCAATATAATTCGAGAGAGTAAAGCCAAGCCTTTTGCTCTTCTGCTACAGACAAGTGAGAGTGTGAACACAAATCTTACAAGCGAAGGCAATTAAACAATGGCACCAAGTTCTCGAATAGCTTTTTGCTCGCATGGTGGACGCTAGGCGGTTTTTTGCCAACTTATTGATTGTCAATCTAATATAAGCAGCCGAAATGTCTGATATTTAGCCCGGCTTCGGACTGTCTGACGGGAATTTTATAAAAACTGCCGTTCCTTCTCCTAAGGTTGTCCTGGAACGGGTTTGCTTGTCCGAGAGGAGCGAAAACAAAAACAGGAGAACTTTACAAGTCGAATGAGAGACGGCAGATTTTCTGAATGGCACTTCTTCTTGTCTGAATGTCCAAGAGAAAGCAGTCCAAGACAGAGGTGCGATTTGTTCTTCACCAAAAGAAACTAGCCGACCACTGTCATGGACGTTGCGCGTTTCGTGTCATCAGACTGTCTAGAATTGGCCCTTAATTTGGACGAGTCACGTGATAGCATGCCGGGTTCACTTGGAACTGGCACTGGCCTGTCTAGAGATCGCAGGATTAATCGCGGGCATCAAAAATCGCCGCTCAACAACAAAGCCAGATTAGCTTTTTGCATTTGTGCCCAAGCTGTCTCGTTTGCTTACTGTCCAGCATTCTAAAAGAGTGTTTGTTTCTCATCCAACTGTTTTGCAAAACTGGCCGTTGAAAAGGAGACAAAAGAGGCGCCTCTCTCCTCACCTCTTCTCTTCAGTCCAGTTTCTATTTGATTAACAACCGTAGTCAGAATCACACCATAAGCCCTATCGAGTGAAAAGGTTATACGATTGCATCAATTAGTCAGAAATACCGAGCTGGCTCTCCCTTGCCTACGAGTGGCCTTGTGTTAGATGCTGAGAAATAAAGAAATCAGTGAAAGCACGCCTGCAAAAGCTTTGGCCGGTGAAAAGAAAGCTTCTCCTGTCCACTCGACGCCAGCCCGACCTCAGCTCAGACGGACAGCGGGAACTAAAATATTATGCTAAAAAACCATGGAACTGACTGAAAAGTTTCCCTCCCCGCAACCACTTAGCTTTTTTAGGTCCTATCACTGCTTGAGATCGAAAATTTCGGTCTCACCGAAGCAAATTCGATTTAAGTTTCGCAACTTGATGCGGTGGATTGCATATCGGAATGGATTGCTGACTGGTCGGAGTGTGATGCTGTTAACTGAGTGAGCCATAGACTGACACAGTCTGACACTTCAGGCAGCCACTGAGGCACTACAAAGGGTGCCGCAGCTTAGCATCGATGCTCATCGTTACGTTCAGCATAACCCCGTTTTCTCTCTCTTGGATACTGAAAATTGCTTTCGAAGACAAGAGGAGAACAGATACTCACCTATCTCGAGCTCTTACGCATGAGAGAGTTCCATTTGCTGCTATTGACATCTTCAGACACTCTTCGTAGTCGTAGATTGTCACGCAAAGACGTATCGAGCCCCTGCCAGGGCCGACAATCGATGATGTCAAGGCGCCATTGCGTGTGGATGAGCCTGATTTTTTGGTGCATAAGATTTCAATTCGTTAATCACAGTTCAAAAAGGTTTAACTCGCTCTACTTCAGGATTGAGGTTGTCAAGGCGAGCATATCGTTCGCCAATCGTTTCTACTGACCTGTTGCATGGGTTGAGCAGGCATATACCAGTTGAAGGATGCAGATCAATGTTGTCTTGATGAAACAAGATGATGCGAGTCTGTTGGTCAGCTGGCGAGCTGACATGCTAAAGATTCTTGTGGCCGGAAGACGATTGGAATCTTGTGACTTCTTGTTTGTTGCTGTCTTCATGGTCGATGCTTGCTCTACTTGTGCTTTCTTTTTTGGCAATTCAATCCCTCTTCTAGGCACCTCTTGGCTCGCAAAAACTTGAGGACTAGCAGCCGTCGGTGCTGATGACTGATGATTGTTGTTCGATTTGTCACTTGCTGAACTTGAATTGAGGGTCTCCATTAGCAGGAAGCCATTTTTAGCTGATAAGAAAATGGTTATCACTGTGGACTCTTCCCTGAAGCTAACCCATAGTTAGCCAAGCTGAAGGCGTTCAACCGCGCCTCATCTGCGCAAAAAAGACTAGCTGGCTCAGCAGGGAAAACCAAAAGGACGTGCATGAAGCAATGGGGGCGTGTTGGGCTGCACGTTCTCTCGTGGTTGGTCCTCCGGCTTGCGGCCAGGTAGCCTCCAGCTAGAATGAAGCTAAGAGATTATCAAAACAAAAACACTCCCAAAGCTCTCGAAATCCCACAAGCACTTGCACTTCACACAGACACACGCAGACACACACAGACACAGAGGCCACCTTGAATAAACTTATGGTCTGCAATGCTGTCCTAATTCATTCTTATTTGGCGCCCATTAAATTTAGCGTCCTGTGGGTCCCCGACAAAATTTCACCCTCTCTCTCTCTCTTTAGTTTGCTCACTTGGCTAGTTATAGTTAATAGGAAATGCTTGGCAACTAACTAAACTCCGCCCTTAAGAGTTGATTGAAATCAACATTGAATATCTGAAGTGTTCTCAGACATTGGAGAGCAGATTTGCAGGACGACAAGTGCTACTAACTAGTTGTACAGTGGAAACGCGCGCCCTTCCAGTGGGAACATTTCAGAATTTGCCCTGTCCTTTTCCCCTTGCCTTGCATGCCCGAACCTCAGCTAACCGTTCTATTCCAACAATAGCAACCTCACCAGAAGAGACAGAAAAGGGCTAGCATGAGTAAAGATCTAGAGAAATACACTGCCAATGGGATGGTATTGTCTAGAGGGAATTTTGTAATAGCTAGCACATGAAGTTGCTTGTGCGTCTGCGCAAAGGCGACCAAAGACTGGGCTTTCTCAAAGACTTTCTCTCAAGGGAAACCGTTCCCATTGGACTGGTGTTTTGTAAAACAACTGCAAAAGTGAAAATCTCCAAAACAGACCAACCAATGCTGCCACCACACACACACACACACTCCTAACTAGAGGTCTCAAATCTGCGAGGTCCTGGCACTGGGAGAACGGGACCAGAAAGTGCTCTCTAATGCCTTTGTGGTCAACTGGTGTGCTAATAGATTGTGTCCAAGTCGCATCAACTGCCACAAGTCCTGCCATTAGTTGAGCAACTCCATCCGAAGACCGCAAAAGAGCTTCCAAGGCGAAGGAGCTCTAATTGTGTTTAGTGATTGTTTTGCTTTGCTGCACTCACTCAGTTCCTACGGTCGACAAAGCGCCAAGTGGCACCCAGAAAGAGAGCCAGAGAGATAAGGAAAAAGAGATACGTTGAATCAACTCGACAGACAATCATAAGGGGAAACAAGTGTCTGTGTGAACCGCGTGACTGATTGAATGCTCCGTCGGTCGTGTCGGCTCTGTGCTCGCTTATCACCTGGCCAAACGGTTCTAGTTGGCATGAGTTAGCATCGCTTGTTGCGCAATAAAAAACCTCAAAAATTGCAACAATGGACTAAGCGGTAAGAGCGAAAGACAATTGATCGTCGCTCTCTCTCTCTTGTAAAGTTTTCCCGATTGTTATCCCATCTTCATGTCACTGCTCTTCAGTGTGGCCAATAGAATAAAACAATCACATCTAGACAGACATATGTGTATGATTTGTGAAAGTATTCCTGTGAGTTCTCTGGCGAAGCCGATCGATCGATCTCTGTGGTTAGTAGCCAGTGTAAACAAAGGAATCCAATGGTCGCCCGCTCAGCTGAGTCTTGGGTCAAGACCCGGCCAAGATTGACCGAAACTCGAACTCATGGTTCTGATTGAGCTAAACAGACACTCAGCTTGCAATGCAATACGAGCTGGATGGGATGAGTTCGAAGAATCGCAATCAGTCAAAGACTAGAAGAATACTCGTATAAATTTGATAAATCATGCGTCAACTATTTCTCTAACGATCTAGATTATCCATGAGGCTCCTCCAATTGGTCCACAGAAGCTCCTCTTCAACTTATATACAGACGATCTGCACTCTTGATAGCATCATCATCATTTGCTACTGTGATCCCTCATTATGTGAGAGATCACTCATCATTGCATGAAGATTTCCTTCGCAGAGAGCAAACTCGATCATCTTTCTTAATAGGCTTTGCAGTAGGGAGAGGATTTATTTTACCCAAAATTGGGAATTTTTGTTTCGCTCTTGGCAGATGAAACCCACGATTCTTGGCTTGAGCCAAAAAAACCTGCTGCAAGCGTAAAGACCTACCAACTGCAGGGAACTGGCTGTCAATCCACCGTCTCAAACCCATCTTCTTGGCTCCGCTGTGGTTCCAAGATGCAGGAATCAAGGTTCTGGAGTGGCCTGTTCAGAGCCTGGACCTGAGCTCTATTGAGCACCTCTGGGTCCACCTCAAAAATTTGTTAACATCGCAGTTCTTGGGCCACCAAGGAGCCCAAGAAGAGAGATAGAGTGAGAAGAAGTGAGAGAAACCACAAGTGAGAGCACTCTGCAACCCAGTTGGGGAGAGCATGTTCTAAAGTCCTGTGCATTTTTCAGAAATCAAACAAATATTTTAATAGATAGCTGCTGACTATATTGATCGAGAAATTTGATGGCCAAATTTGTGAGCCACTGTAAAGCTATTCCTATCGATGAGAGGGAGCTAGGAGCTCTGGCAAGTTGGCTCACTATTTAAAACATTCGGGCCAAGTAATAGGGAACTACAAAATGATTGTTTGCTTCGCAAGTCAATAGTCGCGGATCCAACGAGAAAATATCGGCAATAAATTGTTTCCTTTTACGCCACGAAATCACGATAATCATCGGGCAGTCGACCGATCAGTGCGTCTGATGTTGGCTGATGTTCGAGGACAAACTACAGGGTGCCCTCCTCTGAAGAGGTCTGTGTTGCGATAAGTTGAGGAGAAAAAATTCTGCCTTGTAGGACCAGACCCTTCAGCTAGCCGAAGAAGACGACATCATTATTCCTCTGTCCTCATCTCTCCAGACCCTTTGTGCTTTCCAGCTGGTGCATGCACGATAAACAGGTGGGCTGGGGGATACTTTGAAGTGTGGGACCTTTAGTTGGATCAGGGCCAAGCAACCACGGTCGTGCATCGGACGATATCTGCACGAATCGGGGCCTCTCAGAGTGCCCCACTTTGCGACAAGGCGGCTGCTTGCTGTTGCCAGATGAGCCTGTAGTCAGTATCAAATGAATGCCAGGAGTATGTTGAACTACTTGTTACTAGGCTAGAACGCTGAGAAGAGCCACAAAATGGAGCTTTCATATAGTGCACGGACCCGGTCGTGCGCTATTCTGCCATTGAATCCGCAAAGCGTCTCCGTTTCAAATTATCAGACGGCATTGACACCTTTACAATGAAGCACCGATATATTCTCAACCAATTGAGTTAGGCAAAAAAACCATATCAACACGTTGCAAAACATATTCTCTAAATACATAAGCAGTCTGATTGTGCAAAGTGTGTCTTACGCGGCCCCCGGTAGGGCTAAAAGTTGGAAAGTTGAGCTCTATTATGGAGAAAGTAGAAGTCGTTTTGTGCTTTTGCGAGGTCTTGCGCCCTTCGTAGACCTTTGGGTTGTTGCATGCAAAATATTGACCTGCTCACATGTTCCATTATGCAACTGGAGAGATATTTGCCATTTTTCTAAATTGAACCAGAATAGGCAATTCACATGTGGTAGAGAGTCCAAATTGCGACAACTGAGCCACCAACATGCAAGCTAAGAAGCGCCGTCTTGCAAAGGCTGCGATCTTGACCCTTGTGGGGCCCTCAGTGC
>Ga0058701_10001028_pt1 | contig 19210 bp, 16 predicted proteins | sample AgamicOrMae_FD_97039 | JGI IMG/M metagenome (GOLD analysis project Ga0058701, IMG submission 97039) | Agave microbial communities from Guanajuato, Mexico - Or.Ma.e | ecosystem: Host-associated > Plants > Phyllosphere > Phylloplane/Leaf | place: Guanajuato, Mexico | collected 2012-06-04
AGTGTGATTTTTATCGTCCAGGAAAGCCGTCGGCATCTTTCCTTAATTTTGATATTCGGTAGTTGGCGAAAAGTGCGTGCTTTGTGGCGTGTGTTTTCGTCGTGTCACTTCGCTCAAGTTTCTTCGAAAGAAAGTTTGCAAACATTACAAAGCGTGTTTTGAAGGTTGATGGAGGTTGCAACGGTCGAACTGAAGCATCATGGTGTTTAAACTGCATTGAGTTTAATTTGTGAGGTGTAACGGACAATATGGGATTATCCGAACTTAGCCCTTGTAAAATGGGCACACCCATCTCTTCTCAAATTTTGAAAGAATAAGCACACGTTGTTTTGTACGTTCTGTATGGTTGTGCCTAATTGAAATAACTTCACCGTGTAAGTACCGCATCCCTAATGTGTTACTAGCTTGCGTAGCGTTCATACAGCTCAATGGCGCGCATTTGTTTTTGGCCGAATATTCTCTTTTACGTTTACGTAAATGCTTTTTAAGACTTGAAAGCTATTCGTCTTAATCTTGTAGTCTAAAGGGATATTTAAATTAAGTGCTCGGAACTCATTTTTTTCTCGATGAAATTATTTGTTTACTAGTGGTGATATCCCTTTTGGATAACCTAACCTAATCGCTAGGCTAAATTAACCTAATTGGGCGAATCCTCTAAGATTCCACTACTGCCCTATTTGATAGTCACTGACTACAATGTGAAAGCCCAACGTTAACTCTAGTCCCAGAGTTTGTGCCTTACTCCTGGGATTATCGTTTTCACGTTGTACTGTTTTCCTTGGCGGTCGCGCGAGAGTTGGATAACCTTAAAACACATTTTCATGGTTAGGTTAGTTTTGAAAAGTGTTCGCGGCCGAGACAGCCGTGGCGGGTACCCAAGGCCGTCGGAAGTGGTTCTTTTTTTGCAAAATCTCTGGGCCTACTTCGAGAGCCGCTGACAGGTCTGTTACCACTAGGAACGATTTTGTGTAAGCAAATACAATACCAATTTATCTTGCGCTTTTTTGCGTAATTTGGGAACTGTTAGTCCTAATAGGTTGCGCGGGTTGTTATTTTCCTTTAGCTAAGTTCTAAACAATTACTGACCCGTATGTGAGCTGTTTGAATGACCGTCTTTGGCTCCTGAGCGCTTACTTAACTCATTGTCAGTCAAAACAAGGGAATGAGACAGTTGTTAATGCCGCAGTCCCTATGAAAGCGTACGGAATAACGTCTTAATTACGTCCACACGGCAGTTATTTACATTGGAGTATGTAGTAGTAAAAACCCAGTTGTGCCATCCTGTGGAAATGCAGTTGCACGTCCAAAACATTACGCTAATCCTCTTGCTTTACAGAAAAAACATTATATTTTTTATATTTTTTTCATCCTAATGTGTCGGACGTTATTTTTTGTGTCGTTAAGTTATAACAAGTACGTGCTTCGTGAGCTCCGTTCCCTGCTGTATAGTTTTTAAAATGTAAGGATGTCATGGGTCGTTTTTGTAGAAAATTCTGGCATTAAAAAATTAAATTGGCAAAGAGGTTTTTCCCAACACTGTACAGAGCTTTACAAAACGGATGACACCCTGTTGCTAGTGTGAATGGGTTTGTTAAAAAGCTAAATACATTTTTCGCGTTTTTTTATTGTAATATAAAAATTTAGTTTTTTAAGTTTTTACACAACAATACGCTGTGACATAACATCCGATATGTCGTAGCACGAAATGACATGTTCTACCTTTCAAAATTAACTTCATCGGCCATTTACGCCACGCCGTGTAATTTAATTTTGAGTACACGGCTGATCGTTGTGGTCGTAATTTCAGATAAATTACCAAAATTATCGACTTAAGTGTTTTTTTTAATTTTTTTAAAAAATTAATTACACGTTATGTTACCAGGAGTCGCTTAACGGTTTTTTCCTTTTTTTACGCACACGTTTACGTACACCCTCACGTACAGCGGGCCACAAAAGTCATGACCCCTGCTTCCGTGATGAAAGCAGGGGTCATGACTTTTGTAACCCACTGTACATATTTTGGAGAATTATAAATCCGGTATAACGAAGAATTTCGTCGTTGAGTAAACACTCGTAGATAATCGAGGACAGTTCATTTAGCTGAAATATTTCATTTTCTAAAAACAAGTATCTTTTTTTAAACAAAATCGTTTTATTCACTGTTTGTTTGGAAAGACGTCGCCCATCTTGAAGGCCTTTTTTTTCTTACCTTCCAAAATGAAATATCACTCGAAACTTATTTTTACTTGTCATGGTCGTGACGACTCCTTTTTGGTTATTGTTGATCCGCTGCTAGCTTTCACTGGGGGCTTTTCAGAACTTTAAACGCCATATTGTACGTAAACAACGAAGAATGATCGGCCCTCGCACAAGAAAAATACTTCAGAAACGATGCGTCGATTTGTTATCGCTGTGATCTTTGAGGAAAAACGCTGTAGACTTAACCCTATAAAATAAGTGCATGTGAGAAAAGCGTTGCTTTGTTGTCATGGTGTCCGCTATCTCGTAAGATTAAAGGTTGCATTTTACACCTAGCTCTTTATCGCTAAATTGACAAGTTGCCAAACTGAGCTGAGTGAGGCACTGGGTACCTTACCTATCCTTCGCGGCTGCATGTCGTTAATTCTAAGAATAAAGGGGAAGAACTGATATACCTTATTATCGAACCACTCATGGCAATGATGATATCCAACGTGATATCAGAAGTGAGACTTCGTCGAAAAGAATCTTACCCGATTTTATTTTTGAAGCCTACACGGGCACGGTGTAGAACAGGGGTGCCCATAAGCCTATTGTCTGAGATTTATCTTCTGACGCCTTTTAAGACAAATCTTGTATCTCACCTTAAGAGATAAGGAAGTTTAGTATTTGCTCAGCTTGGGATTATTTACCGGCGTTTTGTTCTGGTGCAGTCGCGCGTTTTTTGCGGCGGCTTTTGACGTCGGCGGGCTGTCAAAAGGTTTTCTTGCCGAAAGATGCAAAGCGAAAAGCGTCATCGGCTCGGACGTCGGATTTTATCAATTTCGGAGGAGATTAGCGGACTTTGACTCGCATTTTTTATACCCAAATATTCGGAGAATGTAGGCTTAATTTGACGTAGAATTTGTGATGAGCTAAGTGGAACTGATTTTTAGCAATTATTGAAAATCTCCGAATTAATTCAAAATTGTAGCCTAATGCGAGATGAGCATCTTATAACTAACCTTAGGTGTGGCGTTTTTATTTCTTATGAAAAAATTACGAAAAAATGGTGGTGGTTTTGGTGGTGTTTATTTTTTTTTTCGGGAGCACGTCTATCTGTTTTTAATAAAAAAGAAGTGGTAGTTTTTATATATTGTATCCAAAGCTAGTAAAAGCATATTTTTGAAAGAAAATAGGTTGGCAGTGTGATGAAGGATGTCATTCTCCTAGAAGCGCAAAGCGCAAAGCACTGCCACTAATATTGCTTGCTAATGCCAATCCTAGTTAAAGCGAAGTTTGCTTCCCTCACTCATGAATATGCATTCTTTTTTTAGGCACTTGTTTGAGTACATCGAATATATCATATTTATCGAATGTATCAGGGCGAGTTTTCAAGATTTGCCTGTCAACCATGTAGGGAAAGCTCCCGTCGAGGCCCTTTATTTGATACGGCTATTTATAGGTCAGTCGTGTCAACTAACCTGTATGATCTATACCTCGATATATATCATAGTTATGATATAACCTATCCAAAATTGGCAAAAAATACTATCCGTAACAATGATTTTTTTGGCCTTGTGCATCAGAAAGATTAATTAGTGTTTATGTTTTTCAGGATGCAGTTGAGCGGTTCAACCAGATGAGGCCAGTGGTGGATTGCCGCCGCCGCCTCCGACCCGAGTTCGACCCCGGCCCCCGCTCCGGCCCCGCCCCCCGCCCCGCCCCCGCCAGCCGTCGCGGCGCCTCCCCCCGAGCGTCGTCGCGGCGCCCCCAGGCACCATGAGCGAGGTCGCCGCCGAACAAGCCAGCGTGTGCCCCGTGCCCAAGTGCGTTCCTTGCCCCGGCGCCGGCCGCCGACAGAACCCCTCCCCGCCGACGCTGCACAACCGAGCGAGGCTCAGCAACCACCAGAGGAATCTCAGTCTTGACTTCCGGTGAGGAACGAATCCACAATCCCATTGGGTACCAAGCACCATTAGAATGTAAACCTGTTGGGTGAATAGACAGCATGCGTCAACTCAGGGAGACTTAAACGCAAGCCTGGACCGAATAGACTCGGTGGTAATATCGTGATTATTGCTTGTAGGTCTATGGGCATTCTGCTGCCCCCTGTGAGCACAGCCGTCCCGAACCTGACCGCCCACCACCGCAACCGGAGCCTGGACAGCGCCCTGCAGCGGATCCCCGAGGTGGACGTGACGCCAAGCCCCGAGTGCGAAGGCAGTGGACCCCCCAGAGTCGTCACCAGCTCGCCCACCTCCGATAAACCTGACGAACCCAAGGTAAGGCCTCTTTGCTCATTCAAGCTCACCTTACGAGCTGATTCTAAGTACGTTTCGTTGTTTGCGGGCCTGAGTTAAGGTTGTCTTGCTGATTGTGATTTGGCATTTTCGCAGAACAATCGCGAGGATTTGACGAGTCTGGGCTCGGATGATTCCGGGATCTTGTGCGGGTCCGATAGCGACGTGAACACCACCACGCGCGAGTCGAGCGTGGAGCACCTCACCAGCACCGGCCACAGCCGGGAGAGTCTCAATTCGCAGAGGAGCGGCGACCACGATGCGCCCACAGATTTAGAGGTGCGATCTCACTTCCCCATAATTGACCGAGTTACCGTAACCTTTAACTCGCAGAACACAGGAGATTGAAAGTGCAACCAGTGAAACGGAGGATGCAAAAGCATTTTCTGAGTGTTGAAATGGTTTCTTTTTTTTCCAGGATAAATGTTCGCTTGTGGCTCATGATAGCGACGACGCAAGAAGCATGGAGTCTGGCGATCACTTGAGGGACGCGAACGAGGAGCAAAATGCAGAAGACTCGAGTGGCGGGCTCCCCAAGAAACCCACGACGGACTATCTGCTTCGACTCCTCGAATCCAAACATTTTGTCATGTCCATGGCCATCACGTATCTCTTTAAATCGAAAGAACCGGGTGTCCAAAGCTATATAGGTACGTTGAACATAACTTTTCGCTTCCCCCGTAATTTAGTAACCGTAGTTAATAAATAATAGCGGGAAAGAGGAGTGGGGAAGTCGCTAAGTTGCTTTAGAGTGGCTAATTGGAGGTCGCCTCCTTATTTGTTGTGTGGAAATGAGGTGAACTTTTTCGCGATAAGCCCCAAAGTATTTTTTTACCAATGGTTATTTTTTTTTAATGTTCCCGGCTGAGGTCGCATTTTTATCCAAATTCCACAAATTCAGTGGATACTTTTATCGATGAATAAATATTTCTTGTGGCTTGCGGGAAGGTGTAACTCCTTCAAGAATATCGAACTTATTGTATTTACGAGAGGGTATTATCAAGCACTTTTTTTTCCAATATCTTAAGACCTTATTGATTTTGCAGGCAACAAAATGTTCAGTTTTCCCGAAAGCGACGTGGATTTTTATTTGCCTCAACTCGTGAGCATGTACATCCAGATGGAGGATGTGGCGGAAGTCCTACATCATTACCTATTACATAGGTACGTGGTTTATGTGAGCTCTTGTAGGATTTCGCTAAGCAGATCTTACTGTTGGATTTTATATTTTCAGGTGCAGACAATCCGTAGACTTTTCGTTAAAATGTTTCTGGCTGTTAAAAGCGTACAACTCAGATGCGCCTCTGATATCTAAGAAGAAGTCGCAAGGGAGGAAGCTAATGGACACTATTATCGGAGATCAACTAAGGTAACTACTTTCTTTAATGATTTTACATAGGGACCTGCTTTTTATCGGTCCCTGTCTTAATAATTGAACAGCGGTGAAATTTCCCTTACGTGACAACGTTGATGTCTGTGCTCTTTCAGAGCACAGATAGGAATCGGTGTTTGTTTAATGATGCACCGCAAAATCGGTCGCCGTTAAGCCGAGTTTATTTGATGCAGGCCTAAGGAAGGTGAGCGGAGAGCCAAGGCGAGCACCTCCACTGAGGGCCCTCCGGAAGTATCGCCTCAAACCCTGAGCGTGCCGGCGACCTCGCCTGCCTCCAAAAATACTCACCAGAGGTCGAGGTCGGAAGTTACAGGCATCATGCAAAACCAGCGGTTAATGCCGCCTCCGGCGACAGCAAGTACCGGTAAGATGAACCGATTGTTATTACCTAAGATCTGTAGAACGAAAATGGCTAGATTTCAAGCTTGAAATTTTGTACAGTGTTTTAATTTGCGTCGATTCTTCGTTCAGTCTAAATAGAGGTCGTTTTTTTCCCCTCTCAAACTGCAGAAATGTATGATGGTCTTAAAACCACGTCAATGTTTCTTTTTCAGGTGGAAGCAAGTCATGTTTGGGGGACTTAAGTTCTGGTCGTGCGTTTGACAACGGTTGCAGTTGTTTCGATTCGAGACAAGGAGTCGTGAACGATCTGCGAGGTCAACACACAACCTGTAGTTGCAATGTAAGTCAAAATCCGATCCTCCATCGTAGCGTGTCATTCTTTCTGCGTACTTAGCTGGTTGCTCTTTTTTTCAGGCCCCAAAGTTGGAGCCGCAAAGAGCGTTTGTCGACAACCTCATCCATATTGGGAAATTATTAAGCTCAATTCCCTGCAAGGAACGCAAGACTGAGCGACTCCTAATGGAACTGAATATGTTAAATTTAAATCTTCCCGCGCGGGTTTGGTTACCACTCTATTCTAATATTCCTCATTATGTTGTGCGGATTCCGCCCCAAGAGGCTGCTGTCCTCAACAGTAAAGATAAGGTAAGACTTGCTTAACCATTAACAGCCGAAAGTATTTGGAGTGACATTCAACCTAAGAGAAATTGGAAGGATTTTTTCCATAAAAATACACAACTTTCAGCTTTGGAAAACGCCTACATTTTTAAAGTTTTGCTTTCCAGAGGGATGATTTTTTTAAAACTGAAATATGAATGCTAAAAGCATTAAGAAGTAATTCATTATGTCTTTAAGAGGAACGATATTTGTTCAGTAGCATTTTTTTTTTCATTTTTCTTTAATGAAAGTTTTAATTTAATTTTATTTTTTTGCTTGAAATCAAATTATGATGCTTTTGGTGTCTCACCGCTGGGTTGTTTTGCAGGCGCCGTATATTATCTACGTGGAGGTGGTGGAGGTGGCTGATCTGCAGACGTCGCCCGTGCCGATGAAGGTGACTTCCGCGCTGCGGCAGACGCGCTCCGAGGAGAACATCGCCGGCACCAACGACTGCGCCAGCAGCTGCGTCGCCGCCGAGAGGCACGTCAACTCGTACAGCGTGTACAGCCAGCACGACGAGGACAGCGCCGACTGCTGGAGTCAGGAAGACGACGAAATAACCCAGCAGGTAAAACATGAGCGCAGCGCAGGGCTACAGGCTCGTTTATATGGTGTCTACAATACGCCTCTCCGCTTGCAGTATATCCAGCTGAGAAGACCAAAGGACCGAGACGAGATCTCCCAGGTTTCCCAAGAGTCGAGCGATTCGAGAGAGCCGCCGGTGCTGATCGAGGCAAAGGACATCCGCCGGAGACTGTCGGAGTCGTTGAGTGACCCGAGGCACTCGACGTTCAGCAGGACGTCGGAAGACCCGTCTGCACACGTCCTCAAGGTGGGAGTCGCGCGACTGCTGCCAGGTGGACTCATTGGGGAGGGGAGGGCTTTGGTTGGGCGCGGAACTGACTTGGCGTGGTGTTTGTAGGAGCCGTTCAAGCAGAAGGAGGCCCGCGTGCGGAAGGCGTCGCTGTACGGCCACCTGGCCTCGTGGCGCCTCCTGTCGGTCATCGTCAAGTGCGGGGATGACCTCCGGCAGGAGCTGCTCGCCTTGCAGGTCCTCACGGTGCTCCAGAATATTTGGAAGGATGAGAGGGTGCCCCTCATCGTGCATCCCTATCAGTGAGTCACTTTAATAATTCCTTACTTTTAATCTTTTTTTCTTTAATTTTTTTTTGCAAATACTATCGTAAGTTTTTTACAGTATAGCGTTCTTTTTTTATCTTGAAATCGATTTTTCTAGTCTTTTTTGCATTTGCTGTTTTTCAATTTAAAAGAAATAAAAGCCGTAAATTTTGCTAATTCTGAACTCTTCAAATTTCAAATTTGTGCATATTTTTAGTTTGGTCTTTATTTAGTTTTTAGTTTTTCAATTTTTTTTTTTGCTTGCTCTAAAATTTGTGCTCCTTATGGCAGGGTTCCGACCCGAAAGCTTGCTCAGCTCATTCGGCGAAAATCGCTTTTTTCGTTCGCAATTTTTGGGCGTTTAATCAATTTATGAAGCAACCGGCGACGTTTTTATTCTCTTTTAGTATTCCTCAATGAATTCCATTCATAATAACCTGAAAATTCAGAAATCAATTTTTGGTCAAAAATTGAAAAAAAAGTAAGGGGTACGTACCCCTGGCTTTTTTTAAATTTTTGACCAAAAATTTATCTTTTAATTTTCAAGTTATTACGATTGGCATTCATCGAGGGATACTAAAACAGAATAAAAACGTCGCCGGTTCCTTCATAATTTGCTTGAACGCCCCAAAAAGCGAAAGAAAAATTCGATTTTCGCCGAATGAGCCGAGCAAGCTCTGGGGCCGGAATTGTGCCATCTTCCAGGATGAACATATTGAATCACATTCGCACTAAACAGCTCTCTAAAAAGATGATACTCGTTTCATATCAAACGAAAAGACCCAAAGAGAGGTGATCTGCTCAGCTATTTCAAGGTTTATCGCAAAACCAACCTTTTCAGAGTTGCAACATGCTTGTTTTCGGCATGGAGTTTAAGCTGGTATACATAGAATAGATTTTCGAAGATGAGTCTTCCAGTTACCTTATTTTCACCACTGTCCCTTGATATCTGGCCAATATCCAGCTATATCCAGCAGATATTTTTTGATATTCTGCTGAAATCTGTCATCCGGTCATATATTTAATCGAAATTTGGTCAATTTGTTCAATTTACAGTGAGTAGTAAGCTAAAACTGTGAGCAGGGTCCGCAATGCGAAAGTGGCCTGAGTCGATGACTCAGTGCAGCCGTTTTGAGCATTCGATAATGTTGGCTCTTGTGTTTTACAGAATAATTTGCTTATCAAACGATTGCGGCCTGATCGAGCCGATCCGCAACACCGTCTCTCTACACCAGATCAAGAAGCACAGCCAGCTGACGCTCAGCGAATACTTCGCCAGTGTTTACGGCTCGAGGAACTCGGAGAGGTTCCTTTCGGCTCAGGATAACTTTGTACAAAGTTGTGCCGCCTACTCCTTAGTTTGTTATCTCCTGCAAGTAAAAGACAGGTAAGGACACACAAGTCGTATTTGGTTTGTTGTGCGGACTATTGATGTGAGGTTTCACTCTTGGTCTTGCTTAACGTTTTGGTGGAATGTTTCAGGCACAACGGCAACATTCTGATAAACAGCGAAGGCCACCTCATCCACATCGACTTCGGCTTCATCCTCTCTCTGTCCCCGCGGAATCTCGGTTTCGAGACGTCGCCGTTCAAGCTGACGATGGAGCTCGTCGAGGTGATGGGCGGACTGGGATCCGATAAGTTCAACTACTTCAAACTGCTGATCCTGCAGGGCCTCGTCGCTGCGAGGAAGCACATGGATAAAATCTTGGGATTGGTAGAAACCATGAGTGCAGGTACGCATCCCAGACTATCAAGTCACCAAGATTACCTTTTGTCTGTCTTTCAATACATTCAAACCCATAACAGCCCAAATTATTTGGGATGAAATTTAGCTTGAGAGAAATTGAAAGGATTTTTTTCCATTAAAATACGCAATTTAAAGCGTTGGAAAATGCCTAATTAATTAAGTTTCAGGGTTCCAAAGGGGTGATATTTTTTTTAAATTTTGACAATACTGAAGTTAAATGATCCTCTAAAATAAATTTTTATGTTTTCGAACGGTATTGCCAGGCTGTAGTGAGTTAATAGATTAACAACATTCAACCACCAAGGTTAGGTAATCGAGATTAGGTGAACGTAAGGTAGTCCTGGATAGGTTTGGGTAGTTGCGAGCTTCGCTGCTCTACGGGGTGTAGTGACGAAAGGTGGAACACGAGGTCGGAAATGCAACCTTAATCATTCACATTGTACCTCCACGTCGGATACCTTTTTCGCTGTTGTAGGTTCGCTCTGTGTTAACTCTTTTTTTGGTTTGTTTGTGTGTACAGGGTCGCAACTGCCGTGTTTCAAATCGGGCTCGGCGACACTACAAGGCCTGAAGAGTCGCCTGCACCGAAACCTGACCGAAGAGAAGTTGCAGCTCCTCGTCGATCGATTAGTCGAAAGCTCAATCGATTCGGTGTCGACTCGCCTTTACGATGGCTTCCAGTATCTCACCAACGGGATTCTCTGAGGTGAGCTCACCCACCAACACTTCTGTACCCCAGCTCAAAGGAGCGAGCCGTGTTTGATTCTAACAATGAGATGTTAAGATTCTTGAGCTCTTCTCACTCCTTATCGAAACCAGCTTTCCGTGAGACACTAACCTTCTGTTTATTTTTTCAGCGCCAGGGGACCGCACCAGACACCCGATCCCAGCATTGGTGGTCAAGAAGCCCATCGGAACGTTCCTTGAAATTGACTGTTCTCTAACTTGTACATATTTCAAACTTAAGTTGAATTTGGGACTTCCACGTTTTCAGCTTGTTTGTACATAACATGTTTTACAACTATTTTTTAACGTTAGCAGCGCTGTGTACCATGTAATATGAATAATTTAAACGTATATATACATACAAACTATATATATGTATAAATATACGCAGTGGAAAACAAGATGAACAGGAGACTGTGATTGGGAAGCAAGCGTAGGAGGGTACTGCCGTTAAGTCTGTGCCATACGGTCTATTTATAAGTGTATTATAATTTAGTACAATGTTGCCGGATTTTGCGATTTCGACCAACTTAGATATGATTAATGCGAGAGCTAGAGATAGCCTAGCATGTTTTCAAAGTTTGGAGCAAAGCAATATGTTCTTGAGCTGAGTAATTAGGAGACAGATTTGTTCACAAGGATATCTTTACTGTCAGCTCAGTTGTGTCATAGTCGACAGTCGCGAAATCTGGCAACGCTTATTTAGTACCTCTTCCTGTTTGCTACCACTTACGGTCAATCCTGTTCTAGCTCTTCTCAGTGGCCTGGGAGGCGGTGGCGGTTCGGCGGTGAGTTGCCAACCTCTGCAACCTGATATTTTATGTAACCGTTTTCACGTTGTAGAAGTTGGCACCGCGAACCCCGAACTCCCTTTGTCTCTCAACCATAATTTCGAAATACAGGCAGAAATTGGCGTCAATGGTGCCTTTGGCTGAATCTCTGATCAAAACGCATTATTTACAATCTTTGTCCAAAGAAGAGCTCTTATAAGACTGATAGCCCCTGTGTGAAAATATCCTGAATATTGTGTGTTTTGTCTATTTTTTAAACATAAATTTTATCCTTTGTTTTTTCCTTTCTGTGCGGGTGCTGAAATGGTCCGATCGTGGAGTAATTCTTGGGAAACGTTTCAAGGGCGGCGGAGGAAGTTTTCTGACAAAATGAAAACTACCTTTCGTCGCCAAAAAAAAAACTGTTTTGCTCTTTGAAAAAAAAAATGCTTTTTCCATGAACGGTCTGCATGTTGGAATCATTGCACAAGCTTTTCTGTGTCTATGTCTGATTTTTTTAAAGGAAAAAGAAAACATCAGTTTGTGAGACTTAAAAACATCATCCTTTTTCTACTTGTAATCATCATAAGTATTTGTATGTGATTTTTTTTAATGAAGCATTCATGTGCCGGGTGGGATGTCCTGTATCCGTCCGATCGGCCTTGTTGGGCCGATCCAAGAGACTTTGCTGTGAGGCGCGGAGATCAACTCGAGCTTCCGATCTCTGAGACTCGACTGACCGAAACTGACTGGCAGTTTGCGCTGTCAGGGCTCTGCGTACCGATGGACCGAACAAATCTTCGCTTAGTGCGATTCGGTACTAAGAGTAGGCGCCTACGATAAAACCGCATGTGCACCGCCCTTACTCTGCATTCCTCCTCATACGCCATTTCTTGTACTTCAAATCATTTATGTATAATGCCGTCATTCCATTTGTATTTTATAAATTTAAAAAAAAATGAAACGAAAGTAACGAACGTTGTATTTATTTCGTCTGCGAACCTTTTCCTCACGTGGAGGTGAAGTCAAATCAAAGGCTGTTTAGCACGCGCGTGACAGATTAAATACCCTGTCTACATCTGATACAGGCTCGTCAAAAAAAAATCTTTGTTTACGAAATCCGTGATCTTTAGAGACAGCTCCTCTGTCTTGAGCTCTTTTTTTTTCTGGGCTCCAAAATATTTCCTTATTAGCAGGTTTACCTCTGTCTTCTCTGTACCTTTCTATAATTCTGTTATTAATTATCAAAGGCATATGCTTGTAATGGCGCACGCAAGATGATCAGATTTCAATATTGAGAAGAAACGGAGAACTGCACGACGCATTCGTGGTAACAATGGAACTTTTCATTTTTTTGCTAGGGGCTCGTCCTTAATGTACGTTATAAACTTGCGTATAGTAGAGGTAATTGCCCGCCTATCATCCTCAACTTCAAGGCTTAATCCGCTGGTTTGATAAGTACCAATCGGAGTGGCAAAAGTAGGCCACCAGCGCAGACGAATGGCATGTGGGTTGCCTACCTAGCACCATACAACATTGCGCAGCCGAGTCTGACCCCTGGTAGGCAAGGACAGCAGATTTTTTTAAGTTGGCGTTTCCTGCTTCGTCTATTAAAAAGGACAGTATATTCATCTATCTAGAATTTTGTAGTGTACAAAAACGCTGTGACGCGTTGGATATTGTTCGCTACCGTGGGTAACCACTCGTGACGTTTATGAATCTGTGTTGCGAGGAAGCAGTAAGAGGGCAGTCCGTATATGGGAGGACGAGGTAAGTAAAGAGACTATCCAGGCATGGCACACGTCAAGAAAGTCGGTAAAAATAAAGTCGGCCTGGTAAAGTCAGGGAAAATGGCTGTAAAGTCATAAAAATTACCTATTTTGACCCAAGTATATTAAAGTGATCGAGATGCCGCGTCGACAGAGACACTGGAATTCTCAAACGCTTTTCGGAGCTCGGCGGGCGGGCCGCACAAAAATTGATCCAATTAAGTCAGGAAAAGTCAGGGAGAATTCAGTTAATTTCGAAAATAAGATCTTCTCAAAATTCTGTCGACAGATTAAAAAAAAATGCTAGAAGTCATTGGTACAGAACTGCGCTTTATTTGAAGCGCTTTATTCGCGTGTTTACGCACGTCTTTTACGCGCGTCTTTTACGCGCGTCTTTTGCGCACGTCTTTTTCGCACGTCTTTTACGCGCGTCGTTTGTGCGCGTTGCACGCGGAAATTATGCAGAGCATTTGAAGCGCCATCGTCTTAATTAGGACCGGAAAGTCCAATAGAGCTGGACTTCAGATCAAAGTTGTCTCGACATTGAAGCATCACAACGTCACAGGTAGTTTGGTCATGAAATGTCGAGGCCAAAAATGACGGAAACTAGTCATGCTTTTATATTTCTCTGAAAACAGATTTGCCATGGTACCGGTATTTTTGGCATTTAGTGTGATTGTACCGCTACATCAGGGTTCAATCTGAAACGACTATAAATGTTACAGCGCTTTGGAATGATCGTGACATTTAAGTACGAGGTTCCCAGAGTCATTTAATAGATATTGCATTTTTGGGAAACACATTTGGGCTGTCTAATGGAATAAAAGGGCATTGAGTGAACACGAGTCCACGCAAGAACGCATGCACGAATGAGCCAGAGTCTGCAATCAACCCTGCGGCCCTTTTGAAGATCTCATGTTTTTACTGCTCTTCGCGGTGCTCCGAAACGTTACCGTCGAATGAAAGAGAGAGGGGGAGGGGGAGAAAGGGGTCCGCTTGGAAGTCCGCCCGCGGTCCGCTGTTCGCGGGGAGGGGCGGTGAAAGGGGGGAGGGGGCACCGGAGTGGATCCGCGACACAGTCAGCCAAGTCCAGCCCAGCATTCGTGCCGATTCATTCGTGCTGCGCCCACTGCCCCACTGACAAGTGCGTGTGTTTAAAAGCTCTGCGATATTCACAACACTTGTCGCATTTGCCGCAGCGCTTTGCATCGGACTCGTGAGAGTGATTTCTGTGCAGCGGCTAAAATGTGTGACGTACAAAAATATCGCTGTCTCATGGACAGAGCCGTAGAGTATCTGAATAACAAGAACGGTGAATGGGTGTTGATCGAAAAGGATAAACAGGACATTCCCGAGGAGGCGTACGGAAGGATATTGCAGTGCACTGGTGAGTACGAAGACCGGATGCTACCGGTTTATGATATTTTGAAGCTCCCGTTAACATTCGCTTAAAAAAATGCATGCGCGACGTTGTGCCGATGGCGGGCATGTTTGTCCAATTTGTCAGACCCATTTGACTGGACGTAGAGCGATGTTGTAGTGTACCCAGACGGTACCTCTCCTAAGCTTTCGAGTTAAATGTCACAGACGTGTAGGTTAATTAGATGCTGTAAAACACAGTTAACGATTACGAATAAAGTTCCGTGGCATTACTTTCGGTTAACGGAATGCGATTGACCCATACCATCTATGCATTCCCCCCCCCCCGCTTGAAAACGTGAATGCTAATGGTCACCGTGTTAATGGGGCTCACATTTAAAAACGCTACTCATCGTTATTGTAACTAGCATGTGTATGACATTTAACTTGCCCATCCCCATCTTGACCACGAAGGTACCGTACATAAGGTACAGTATATTTGACACTTTTGACTTGCCCTCTATATGCGTCGAAATATATTACGGACGCTCGAACCGACATATTAAAAAAATGATAACGAAGTTCTTGTTTAATCGTAATCCCTAAGGCGCCTACGTAATATTGCATATTCTTTCTTCGAGCAAGAACTATTTCCGTTTTATTAAACAAATGGGAAATTACTAAGCTGCTATTATTGACCAAAATGGAGCTCGGCTCTAATCTGCTCTCCTCTAAAAGCAGTTGCTTTAACCTTGCCCAAGAAATTAGTCTTATGAGATCTGCTGACTTTTAGCAGCCGGAGGCACTGTGCCCACCTGCTCCGATTTCTCAACTTTTTATGAATTCCATTCAATACTTATTCAAGGATTCATAATTCTCTCAATTGTCATTTAGGTTGCGAGAACATCTAAATCCGAGGGGGGTGTTGGACCGATCCGTTGACGACGGCGAAATGATTGTTGCAATTGATTGTAAGAGATTGCTAGGTATGGGCGAAGTCCTTTCGATTTTATCTTGTTTATGTATACTCCAGTACCCCTCCCCACCTCGCTCGATTTCTCCATTCAATTCCTCCAATAAACATCCGACAAGATTACAGCAAACGATTTCAATTTCTAAACTAGGCATTGATAGGTTTCTTTGCGGTTCTCTACGCTCTCTTTGCGGTTCGCTGACTTGAGGTACTTCGCACTACGTTGTGGTGCCAAAAATATTAATTGACATCCCATTATAAGGTGTTTCCTTGCGGTTAATAACGCTATAAATGATGGTGTATTTTAGGGTCTCTTTATACGCTGACCTCGCAGTGCTCGCACTGTTTATGAAAGTAGGTTACTGTACCACTGGACTTTTACAGCAGGGCCTAGTTACGACTTTTTAATGATCTATCTGACGGGATCATCTCTGTAAAGTACGATGCTCTCACCCCTTTCGTGGCCTTCACCCCTTTACTGACCCTCATCCCTTTCCTGACCCTTATCCCTTTCCTGACCCTTATCCCTTTCCTGACTTTTATCCCTTTCCTGACCCTTATCCCTTTCCTGACCCTTATCCCTTTCCTGACCCTCATCCCTTTCCTGACCCACATCCCTTTCGTGACCTTCACCCCTTTCGTGACCCTCACCTCTTTCGTGACCCTCATCCTTGGCATAACCCTACATAGACTGCGCTATGAAGGGGTCAAAATTTCCCCAGTTTACGTCATACAAAATAAATTTTTGGTGCTGGTTCATGACCAAACCCCCTCACATTTTTTTTTCTTCTTCAACGATTTTTTTTCGAGAGGACGCGAGTAAAATCCGTCGTTCATAAGACGTTGAACATCAGTGAATAAATTCGGAGTGGAATATTAACGTAGAGTTATGGCGAACTCAGTATACCTAAACGCCTCGTATTATGCGGTCCATCGCTTAGCTAGTTGCAACCCACTTTCAGCCCGGCAGTAATTGATTACCGGCAGATGCACCGGCGCGCCTTTTAGGCCCTTCGGCGCGCGCGCCTTCGGTCGTTTGCGCTAAGTATAGGCGTCGCCCTTGATGTCAACGGCCGCCCTCGCGGCCGTCGCGTCGTGGTCGCCCTACAAATAGACCGCCGCGACGGCGCGGCGGCGTTACCTTTAGACTCTCCGCTCCAGCTCTGGCTAGCTCACTCTCGCTTTCCCTCGCGGCGTGCGCCGGTTAAAAGGGACGTCTACGGCACTGCAGCCGCACGCCCTTCTCTCGATTCCATCGCTTATTAAAATTTCCTTTCTCTGCGAAAGTCCAAGACGTGATGAGAGCTTCAGACAGGTGAATGGCGCAGGTAAATGCGTTCCGCGAGTAGCAATTTTCCTCTTATTGTAGTGTGCTGTAAATACGTTACGAGGTTTTTATTAACCGACGTCTATTTTCATTACGTTTCTTAGTAGCGAAACAAGACACTTTTTTCTTTTTTTTTTTTATCTGTCTGCTAATGATCGTTTACCGATAAATAAATGATGGTTTTTGTTCCTTTTTTTTCTCGGGTATTTACGATCAGTACCTCCGTAAATGTATTTAAAAATACGAAGAACTTTCATTTCACCCGCCCCGTCTCAGTTCTGTGATTATTGCGCTGACGTGAAATAATTCATATTTGGAGTTTTAATTAGAATCAAAATTTATTCCAACTTTTTAGGCCTAGGCGTGAGATCATAAACTGCGTGCAGCATTTTTATGGCGCTATACAACGTACTAATGTCTGTTTACTGCTACCATCTTGTACGTTTCCGTGCTCTGCACTCTGCTTTCCAATTTACACAATTGGTGCCAAACTTCAGAGGGCAGGTCACCAGTCGCGTCTCGCGTCTACCGGTACTTTAAAAACAGTAAAAACTGGTCTTGCAGAGAACATTGTTGCGCTAATTGTTACACTTCCCAACTGAAGGCACAGGCTGAATTTAGTCGCATGAACGCAATCCTAAGAAAAAAAGACTTCAACGCAAGGGAAGCTGCCAAAATTTTTAAACAGGGGCTTAGAAATTGTGGAATGCTTGTTGAAAGTTTATCTGTTGATTCAGTTTTTGAAATGGTCACGCGCGTCTTTTTGCTGACGTCGAGAAATGATTGCCTGGTTGATTGTTTTTGGCACGTGGATTTTTTTTTCGTGATTGTAAATTACTCTGTGAGAACCGGCTCCTCCTAATCGACGAAATGAAATGATTTGTTTGTTGGCAGCGTTTTCTTCTCTAGAAACGGCTCCAATCTCTTTCGATAACAATCGGAAACATTGCTTTCCCATAATAGAAATTCTGACAAAGGTTCTTATTGATGCGTCATCTTCCGTCTACCGGTGAAAAAGAAAATTTTAAAAAATTAAAAAAAATAATAAAAAAAATGAAAAAATACATTAAAAAAAAGCAAATGGAACATGTACAATGTCGTATTGATACACCTGAAATGAAGACTTCTATCGGAAATGTCACGCGAAGGCCTTTTGAGAGACCGGGAGCAAATCTTATAGATATGCAAGTTTAAGTACTGATGTCTTGTTTTTATTTTTCAGGTCACTCCAAGCTTTTGTTAAACAAGAGACTTCGCGAATTCGGCAAGTTCCTCAACGACGTCTGCGAAGATAAATGCGAAAATGTCGTCATGACCTCCGATCTACAGGGTCTATGGGAGCTCATTGACATTCAAGTAAGGAGGCCCACCTAGGCTTACATAGTTAGCCCACCAGTTTTTCGAGACCCTAATTCTTTTGTTTTGTTTCAGATGGAAAAATTACGTGTTATGTTTGACGAGCTGGATGCCCTCAAGAAAAATAATTGGGAAGAGAAGAAAAAAGTAGCGTCGCCTCCAGAGAAAGTGAGTTTTTTTCCCCCTTCCTCGTATGTGTCCCCCCCCCCCGCAGGTTAAAAACATATTCATTAAACAAAATTAATTTCATCCTTTGAAAAATCTCCGGATTTTCATTTCATTTTTTTTTTAATTTTTACTAATACTATTCGGTTGCCTACCCTAACTAATTTATTATTAGTTTCTGCCCTTTTAAAATTATTGAATGACGTAACTGTGATATCCGGTACCGATAGTAATTTTAATTCTTTTCATAACATCTTCTCACGGTGAAGATAGAGCACCGTGGTCGTCTTGTCGTAAGACGTTTGTTGCGAAGTCGTGGATCCTGAGCATACCGGTACTGATTTCATCTCTGAAAATGTTCTCTTTTTATAAACTTTGTTCTCATTGAGTTATTCAGACAGCGTAGAGTTATTTAGGCTTGCTCCATTACGGGCGAGCAAGTTTGATGTCGGTCAAGAGTGCCTCTGCATTGGCGTACTTTTAAGGACAGAGAAGGTCGACTGGGACCGAGAAAGGAGAGCGAGAGCATCGCCGTTTTTTATTCGTTCATGAGTAACGGGTGTAGGTACTGCTATCAGGCCACCGAAGTTGAACCACATGTTGTTCTCTGCGAATATCTGTTGCACAGGAGATGCTTATTATCACTGAAATTTTACTGTTAAACTACTATTAGGAGATTCTTTTACAGTGTGTGAAGTTGACCTTTAGAATGAGAATTGGTTACCGGTATGCGACCCAGTGACCTATATCCTGAACCAGGTACCTTGCTTTTGATTGGGCGCTTTCGTAGATAAATTATCGAAGTACCTGTGCCATAATTAAGTTATTATTTTGGAAATTTTCCGAAGTTTTCGAGTTGAACGTGAACGTGTTAAAAATGCACAAGGAATATGTAGATGACATCAGTGCTTTTCTGGTGTTATTTTGAAGATCTCTGGAAAATTTTCTAAAACTCTTCCGGGGGCTTCTTCGATGAAATATCCTGGCACTCCTACATCCTTTTCTCTATTGTGTTTATTC
>Ga0058701_10001029_pt1 | contig 19186 bp, 16 predicted proteins | sample AgamicOrMae_FD_97039 | JGI IMG/M metagenome (GOLD analysis project Ga0058701, IMG submission 97039) | Agave microbial communities from Guanajuato, Mexico - Or.Ma.e | ecosystem: Host-associated > Plants > Phyllosphere > Phylloplane/Leaf | place: Guanajuato, Mexico | collected 2012-06-04
CCGCCCCTCTGCAAACTGAGTTTAGACCCGCGTTCCGAAGCTCAAAATTGGGGGAAAGCAAGCCCGTATTTTTGGGACGCACTGTAGTCGACTAACCAGACAGATTCTCCTACACCCCACGTGGTTCTTACAATTTAGACAGGCCTGGTCTACACCTGTATATCCCCTTGCGTAAAAGCTATTACTATCTCACCATCTTTGTATAGTCGAGATAATTCGCCACCATGATGCTTTCAGCGAAAAGTAATAGACTTCCACTGAATTTGCCGCACCTTCAAAACTGCATCAAGAAGGATTCCTCCGCATATGAAGAGGAATTTAAGATCCAGTATCGCCAGTATGAGAGTGTCCTGCAGATTCTCATGTTCAATCCATCTTATTTGGACAAAGAGTTTGAAGCAGTGATCACATTCCTAGCTCATACGGTTCCTTGCTATAAAGAAAAATTGGCTCAATTCCCGGAGCAGATCATTAATCTACTGAGGAACTATTCAACTGGATTACATCGCGATACCAGGATGGCCTGTTGCCGGGCACTCATGATATTGCGATCGAGAAATTTCATCCCGTTGCAAAACCTACTTCCACTGTTCTTTGAACTGTCAAAATGTCAAGATAAACAACTGAGGTCTTACATTAGGCAAAACATAATCAGTGATATCAAGAGTATGAACAAAAAGAGTCGTAACGAGAAAGTCAACAAAGAGCTACAGAAATTTATGTTTGACAAACTCTCAAACCACCAACAAGAAATGTCTGCCAAGTTTGCTCTTGACATCATGATAGAGTTATACAAGAAAAACGTCTGGCGTAATAAGGATTTGGTCAATCAAATCGCACTGACATGCCTATCTAGGAGCACCAAAATCCTGGTGACCTCATTGCAATTCTTCCTCGGAACTGATGAGGATCCCGAAGAAGATGACAGCAGTGATGACGAGGAAGTAAAGATGGAGAAGATCAATCAATTGAAAGAGACACTGAAGGCCAATAAGCACAACAAGAGCACTCGAAAGAGGCAAAAGGTTCTAGCCCGCGTTAAGAAAACTGTCAGATCGATCGAGAACAAGGAACAGAATAGCAATATCAACTTCTCAGCTCTCTATCTAATTCATGACCCTCAGACCCTAGCTGAAAAACTCCTTTCGTATGTCGAATCGACCAACGAAAGGTTCGAAGTCAAGTTGATGATTATGAATCTTATATCAAGACTTATCGGAGCTCACGAGTTACAGGTCGTGAACTTCTATTCGTTTATTGCAAAATACCTACAGCCACATCAAACCGATGTGACCAAATTGTTGCAATACACTGCTCAGTCGTGTCACAAATTGGTTCCTTCGAGCGAGATCGAGCCTGTTGTCAAGGCCATTACCTATAATTTTGTTACGGATCGCAACTCAACTGAGGCGATCACTGTCGGTTTGAATGCCATCCGCGAGATATGTGCCCGTAATCCTGAAGTCATGGATGAAGACTTGTTGCAGGACCTCTGTCAATACCAGAAGTACAAGAACAAGAATGTTTCTAGTGCTGCGAAGTCACTGATCCATCTTTACAGGCTGAAAAATCCGTCCCTCCTCAGCAGGAAGGATAGAGGACGACCAATCGATGATTCCTTGAAGCGAACTGGTAGTGTGTCGAACGTAGATATGGAAGAAATGGAAGAAGATGACGAATGTAGCGATATGGATCTCGAAACTGATAGCGAACAGGGCAGTTACTCCGAACTTGATTTCGAGAGCGGTGACTACAGCGACGAGGGAGAGGATGAAGAGGAGGAGAAGGAAGAAGAAGAGGAAGATGAAGATGAAGAGGCACAGAAGATGCTTAATCCCAGTGATAAGGTTAGACTGGAGGACATTGAAAGACTTTATAAACGGCCTCGTCACGACAAGGAAAGCCGGCTGGCAACTGTGATTGAGGGGCGTGATGGTCATGAACTATATGGAAAGAGGAAACCAAAACTAAACGAGAAGTCTAGCACGTCGAATAGAGACAAGCGTAGGCACAAAGCGTTCGGCATGATCAAGCATAAGTTGAAACGTCACAAAAAGTCAAAGACCTTCCATGAGAAGCAGCTTGAATCTAAGACTCGGAGTTTGAAGCAAGCCAGACTCAAACGATAAGCTACTCTAATAAAATTCAATGACACGAGCTTTCACCTCAGTAAGTGATTCGTTTAATCAATAGGTAAATCTGTTTGTCAAGTTCGAAGCCGTGCAAATTGTTCGGGTCGCCCTGGAGTCTCATGAGAAGCCCACCGAAAGACGCAAAAGCAGCCAGTCGGGTTGCATCGCTGAACGAGTCATCTCCCTCTATTCTGTAAATTTTTCCGTACATGATATAGTCGAATCCGTCTGCTCTTGCAGCCAATTGCATACGGGGTGTCCATTCCGAATCGTCAGAGTATACGTCGTCAACAATTGAGGTAGCAATAACCAACCTAAACTTTTCTCCTAAGGCCATGGGGTATATCTGTGTGTTGAGATCAATTATAAGATCCATCTTGAATGATTCGCTCTCGCAATGGAATCTAGAGACCCTATCGAACCGCTTTCCTTCTGGGTCGATATCCTTCACATCGAATATGTCTTCAAATAACGATGTGGACATGTTTGGAATTGATGCCTACAGCAGTCCGATGTTGGAATTGAGGTTGGATATCTCGGGTATTATGATCATTGAACAATACAATATGTACCTTTGTGAAAGATGAAACAACAAATCTCCTGAACAAATCTCCTGCACGTGGTATCCCAAAACATTCACATGGTTTAGCTCGCACGTCAAAGCAAATTCAGCCACGACCAGTTGTCTGCGCGGTTTGCAAAGTTGCACGCTCCAGCTCTCGACCAATCTTGCCGACTTAGAGTAGACCAACTATGGCTAGTCAGATCTTCAATCAAGAGTTGTTCCAGATTGGGCTGAAGACTAGGGAAATTGGCAGAAGGTGTCTGTATTTTGACAAAGTTCCAACAACCATAGATGTAGCGGCAAAGGAGAAACATGGCACACTGGTAATAGCGGGCGAACAAACAAATGGACGCGGCCAACGAAATAATCAATGGATCTCACCACAAGGTTGTGCAATGGGGTCTGTGAAATTGGAGTGTCCAAAGTCGAGTCCATTAGGTGAGCGAGTTTGTTTTCTTCAGCACATTATGGCTTTGTCCGCTGTTTGGACGTTGGAGAAGATAGACGGGAGCAAAATGGGCAAAGACAAGGTGGGGTTGAAATGGCCCAATGACATCATCTACCGTGATCCGAATGGTAGTCAGAAGCTGGGAGGTATTCTAGTCATGACTCAGGATAAATTTGACAAATACGATATAACTGTGAGCTTCGGCTTGAATGTATTCAACTGGGAGCCTACGACATGTATAAGTAAGATCTTAAGCGATGGAATGAAAACCAAAGTGCCGGGATTGACGATGGAATCAGTGATCGCTGAGATGTTGAATAATCTTGAGCAATACACAATGGACTTGACGGAAGAAAAATTTGCCTACTTGAAACAAGACTATGAGGGAAGATGCTTGCAAGTGGATCAAGTGGTCAACGGTGAAAACGTCGGACCAGTCAGAGTTACCGGTGTCAACGACGAGGGCTACTTGGTTGGGTTGAACTTGTCTACAAACCAGCTGTGTAGCGTGACAAGGATTGTATGAAACCAAACTAACCTCATCATGTACACTTACAACCCAGAGGTGATGTGTATCCTTGCCTGAATGTCATATCGTTCAAGTGTTACACCCAGGCGTCGGCTGGGTTAGATTATTATCGAAATGTCAAGAATGTCGCCAAATGCGACATCCTTCGAAGATCAATGGAAATGACAAAGCATGGTGATAGATAGAGCTCTTAGAAAACAATTGCATATTTATTAGTGATAAGACTCATCAATCGTTATGCAAAGCATCCATGCCGAACTGTAACAAGACCATGTCTGTTTTTTTGTGAGCTTGTTGAACTATGTTTGTGCAATATGTTGGCTTTGTTCAAGCAAGAATGCAGTTGTTGAATGAATATTTCTGCCATTAATGTGATCGAATATGATTAATACTCTCTCATTCCCTTTCTCGATTCTTTGTTCAGTGGATTCGAATCTGGTTTGCCCCATTGTTTCCACGGAAGCCAACGCCTTAAGTTACCTATTCCTTTTAGACAAGTACCCTGTAGTGTGGAACTTCTATTGCCACAGTTATCTTACAAATTTCCCGCATTGAAAGCCAATAATTTCCTGTGCTTACACCAGATTGATATATAGGAGGCGCTTGTCGATTGGCCAAACGGTCAAATTTGCAAGGAATTAGAACTGAAGGGCAATCTCTGTCCCTTAGCCCAAGATCGGTGTAGCAATACTCAGGTTATGATCAGGAGGTTTCTTAGGGTTTAGCTGCGGATGGCATCAATGAAGTGAGTGGATATGTTTCGTGCACTTTGTCTTAACGCAATCTTGTGTTTCTCTCTCTAGCTCTGTCTGCTACAATCTGTCGCCGACTCAGTCTAGCTCACACTATGAAATGTAGTCGGGTGGTGTCTTGCTGTTTCACTGTACGAGCTGCTGGCCGACAACCTGGTGCAGTTTGCACTAAGGATCTAGCGACAGTTGGCAGGCCGAGTGGAGATTAATCAACAACAAACACGTTTCTCTCATTGAAAGCGCCTCTACGGTCTGCCTGTGTCCTCTTGCTGGAGTGTGTCCTCCTGGCGGCTTCATTTGCTTCAGCATCATCATTACTGTTGTTGTTCATTTGATCCTGCCCAGATCTCAGTTGACGCACCTCAATTTCCTCCAACGGTCCATTATGGAAATGTCCCTCGAAGGCCTCGCTCTCATCCTCGGCCGGCCGCGGATTTGTGCTCGCCTCCTCGTCTGGCCCACTTCCGCTGGGGCCATTTCCGTTTTGGTCTCCTATCGAAAAGTGATGAACTTTCGCCTGTGGCACCAATTCGTCACTGGGCTCTTCGACAGGATTTGCAGCATTACCACCGGCCGACAGAGCTATGGACTGGCTGTGTTCTGATTGATGTGGCTGATTGTGGTGCTGTTGCTGCTGTTGGATTGAGTGTGGGCGGTCTTTGGGCGCTTGCTCGTCCCCTATTTGCTCCCGGAAAGCAGCCGGCCAGCCGAGAGGCGGAATGGGCACGAGTCTGCCGAAGGATTGGGCCTGTCCCTCTGGCTCAGCCGCGCTCTTGCCGCCGGACACAGACGCTGGATCGCGGCCCACATTATCCAGTGGCCTCGGCTGAGAGGGGGATCTGGTAGAGGGGCCAAGCGGCTGGTAGAGAACTCGACCGTAGACGTACCTGTTCCGTGCCGCGTCCGTGGCTGTGAGACCATTGGTGATGGCAAATTCCATTGGTCGGTGCGCCAGCCGCCCGGAAGTGGAGCCAGTCCATTAGAGTTGGGGAAAGATTATCATATTTTCCATGTTGGAAATGTTCCACCAGTTCCACCAGATGATTGGAGTGATTATTGCCAATCGGGCGTGAGTGAGACGAGGTACAATTCTAATGTCAGAAATCTGTTACTCAACTCTCATGAATTTTCATCCAGCTCCGTTGGTTAGACACACAGAGAGGTCTCCACGTTGCTAGACACGAGGGCAAGCGTCTAGGTTTCGCCTAGACGCTTTCACGGTTTCATTGAGCCCACAAAATATTGGATACTCGTTCCAGATCGTCCCGCACAAGGAGCCTAATGGGCGGCCGAGATTCAACATGCTTCCTGATGGGAAAGGCGGATGTTTGCTTTGCCCCCTACTCACCTGATTCGCTGAGTTTGCGCCAATCACTGGCGCTCATTTGTTCGATTTCCGCCGAAAGGGAGCCCAGGGCGGCGTTTGGATCGGCGCCCGTGGGTCTTGAGGAAATGTGATTCTGCTGCACCGTTTGGCCACTCTCGTTGGCTCGCGCCAGTTGCTGCTGTCTCAGACGCGTCTGTTGGCCCAACAGGCGCAGTTTGTCCAGAGGGTCGGCGGCAAGCTCCAAGTGGGCCGCGCCTGAGCCCTCCAGAAGGGCGCTCGTCTCGCCGTTCAGTGGGCGGCCCAAACGGCGAGTCTGCCAGTGGGCCCCATTTGCTAGCAGCTCATGAGGATAGTGCACCACTCGGCCGTAGGAGACGAGCTGTTGTTGGTCGTCCTGCTCGCTGGGAGCCTTGTTTGGCTCTTTGGAGTGGCCGCCCCCATTTTGTGTCAGCTTTTCTTTCTGTTGCTGTTGCTGCTGCTGCTGCTGCTGCTTAGAGCGTAGCAGGGCCACCAGACGGGCATAGCTCGGGTTTGAGCTCACCTTGGCCATCCAGCTTGGTTGTTGTGGGGGGCGCAGCGAGTTTGTTTCGCTGGCGAGCTCTTGGTGCTGAGCTGGTTGTTGTTGCTCCACGAGCTGCTTGTCGGCCTCTTCCAGGAGGCGCCCGAGGCCAAGTTGATACTGTTGCGGTAGCCTGTTTGCCGCCGGAAGTCCGTCCACTTGCTGCTCGGCCCATTTCAGCAGATGCAAGCTCAGTGTGGGATAATTATGGTGCAGGAATTGCCACAAGTTGCTCAGAGAGCGACACTCCGGCGCTTGCTCACTCGCCCTCCTCTCAACAACCAATCGTCTTTGGTTTCTGTCCAACAAATCTAGACCCTCAGCCTCAGTGAATGTTAGCCGATCGTCTCTGTGACTTCCAAGTGCCTCTTCTCCATTTGAACTACTGTCTATTTGGTGGTGCACTTTCGATGATGGCAATTGGTTGGTAGTTTTTCTTGTGCTCAGGATCGTTGTTTGTCTTTCTGAGGCCGCGATTGTCGCCATTGACTGCAGTCCGAATGAGGAGAGAACGATCATATATAAAAGAAGCTTCCTTTTCTGTCTGTTTGAATGGATTTTTTCTTTTTCTTTCTCTTTTTTTGACCCGCCAATTCTGGAATTATATGACACTTTCTCCTTCAAATTAACAATCGGTCGTCGCCCTAGACCATGGGGCTTTTGCAAATAATCGTCGCACACTTCCATCCCAACAACTGAATCACCTTTTTCCTTCTCCCTTTTCTCTCTTCTCTTTTTCCTCCTTCGCTTCTCTTCTCTAATTTCATCATCATCATTCGATTTGATACTTTGCCCTTTGCTCTCACCCTTTTCCTTCTCATCCACCAGTGTTGTCCAAACATTTAAAGGCATCTCTTCTTCCTCCGACGCTTCCCCAAGCAGCACCATTTGCGCCCTCTCCTCAAGAGGCCCACTCGCTTGGGTTAGCCCCTTCCTCTGGTGCTTCTCTCTTCGTCTTGATGCAATGAGGCCCCTTTCTCGAGGCGGCCTAGCTCTGTTCTTTTCACTTCGGGTCTTATTGGATAGAAAAATATTGCGCCCCCCAAACTTTGGCCAGCCTCTGTGCGGTGTGTCTCTGGCTGAAGCTCCTCTCACTGCCCAAATTGGCCACCCTCGTCTCTTCCTGATTGGTCGCAAAAATCGAAAATCTTTGCCACCAACTTCTCCTTCTCGCCCAACCTTCACCCCTCTTCTGGCCCTCCTTTCCTTCCGCTCACTCTCTCGGCCGCTCTTTCCCCTCGCCCAATCCACCTTCTTGTGGACGGTTAGCTGCACCGGAAGTGTCATGGTCTCAACAAGAGAGGAGCGAGCTCTCCGTTGGGCTAAGCTGATCTCTTGCAACGCTCAGTGGCAGTGTGTCTTGTTGCTGAGTCTTGCCAAACAAACTGTTGTCACTATTGTCATGGGCAAATGTGCATGAGCTTGAGCCAAGTGGGCCAAGTAGTGTGGCCAACTAGAAGTTGTGAATTGTGCGCTTGAACTTGGTTGCAGGTTGAGCTGGAGCCAACTGGAGACTTGTGGCCAACCGAAGAGCATCAAGCAATGATGCTTGATTCTCTCCGCCGCCCAGTTGGCGTCTCTCGCTTGCCAGCGTGTCTCGCCGCTGCACTGAGTTGAATGTGGGCTCTTGCTGGCTGGCCGCGAGTGCCTGAACGCGTCGCTTGCGGCGAGCGAGAACGCATGCGCACCAACTCGGTGCCCAAATTAGAGACTGGGATCCATTTTCTCAAAGGGCCACACACGCGGACAAGGGACAATAACGGCCCGCGTGGACCATCCAACAGTGCAGTCGGAGGAGCGACTTTATCTGGTGGCCAAAATGGCAGCACTGTGGGTGAATTTGAAAGCTTGGGGGCAGAGGAGAGTGGGCGAAAAATGGAGAAGAGGAAGTGGTCGGGGGAGAAAATCTGTGCATGTGTCTGTGTCTGTGTCTGCGTCTGGGGCGCATTTGCCTCGTCCCGTAGGCAGCATCAGGTTTGCATCAGCAAGCTTCGCCAAAGATCCTCCACTGCCATTTGCGCTCCATTATTTGCCCGGCCTTTATTTGTCAACTTGCCAGCTCAAATGAAACGCCCATCGGCCCTTTGTTGTTTGCCCTATCAGATCCGATCTTGCTCCTTTTCATTCAGGCTTTTTATTTTCATTTATTCCTCTCTCTCTCTTTGCCCATTTTTATTCCTGGTCTATGCTCCTCCTCCTGAGCCTCAGCCTCGCACTTCTGCTGCTGCTGCCACTTCTCATCATCTTCATCATCTTGATCATCATCAGTGTGTGGGCGGATGTGCTGCATCGGAAGTGGCTGCGGCCTCTGCCACAATCGCCGCTGTCATCGAACGTGGTCGGGCTCAAATAATTTTTTCCCGTTTCAGGAGCCACACAACAAAGGGCGGCAAAGTGAAATGAGCAGAGCGGTGGAATAAAGTGAGAATTGGAAACAGATGATGATGATGATGGACGAGATTGATAACGGGCCAGCTTTGGTTCCTCCATCCGTTCATTCATTCATGAAAGTTACTATCTCTCTCTCTTGGGAGCGACTTTCAGCCAGTAGCTACTGCCTGTGGGGAGCTGTGTGTGTGTGTCCTTAGGGTGCAACGCTCGTGCCTGTCGTCATCGCAAATTGGCCGGGAAGGCACGCTAATTGATTGGCGACCATTGTTTCGTGCCACTTTTTGTGCCAGTTGTCGTGTTGTTGTTGTTGTTGTTGTGAGTGCCAATGTTATTGATGTCTCGTTTGTATCTCGCTCGCCTCCTCTCGTTCCGCAACTCTGCCGCAGGGCCACTCTCCACTAGCCGGCCAGCTTGTCGAGTTGCAATCGAAAGGCAATAACTTTCCTCGTTCCTCTGCCTCCGCTCGCTGCCAGCTCCAAACGACAGCATTCCGTCCTGCTTCTGGTGCCCCTGGCGAGCCCCCAATGGCGTCTCAATTGTGCACTTAGGGCCGCCCAACTCGCGAGCATCTCACTCCCACTCCTCCTCCTTTTCCTACTGGCCCTCAGCTTTGGCCATGCTCGTGCACGAGTTCGCGTGTGTGTGGGAGTTTGTAATTTGAATCACAAGAACGGCAACATCAATCATATTATGTAATTCCTCTCCAATGAGCTCATCATTGTCGCTCGCTGCCAGTCCCCCACTGCTCCTCCTCCCCCGCTCGCCGCCTCCTCGCCTTGCCCACTCCTCCTTGGCCCCCCTTTCTCGTCCTCCTAGTCTCAGTGCTCAGTCTCAGTCTCAGCCTCCCGTCAACTGTCTCCGCCACCATTCGGCATGACGCCGCCCGCAAACGAGCCTCCCCTTAGAATGAGCCGTCCCCCAATTCGAGCTCGCCTCTCTTAAAGTCTCCGCCGCTGCACTTCGAGTGGCTCACTCTCGGCTGGCGCCACACACCATTCAGGCGGCAACCCCCGACCACAGTTGCACCTCCAGGCCGGCAAACTCCTGCCAGCTCATTGGACTCAAGCATGGGGCCTGCCGCAATCAGCTGGCGCCATTTAATTTTCTCCGCCCATTTGTCGGCCCCCCGCCAGCCAATGCAAACTTGGACGCATCCTTAGCCCGCCTGGGCCCACTGTGTTGGCTCAGCTGGCCCGAAGGCCACCCAGCGTGTCGAGATTAATTATGGAAAATGATCGAAATTGAGCAACTCTCAGTGGGCCTATGCAGAGCTCTGGAAGCAAGTCTGCAGGCTAATTAGGCCCTGACGTCAGGCCAAAATGGAGACACAACTCTCTCTGGGAGCTTGAGGCTGGCTCCAAGCAGTTGATGTCAGTTTGTTTCCGCGTGTTGATGGGAAACTCTCACACATGGGGGCGCACACTAGCTCCTCCTTGGCCACTCGGCAACCAGCCACCCTTCCAACCTTGCGCCTTGAATCCGTCTCCAGCCACCACGCTCGGCCCAACTCCAGTTGCCCCATCCAATGGACACTCTTCGGCGCCTAATGGACAGGTGTCCCATTGGATTCCTGACACTCTCTCTCTCGCTGGAGTATCCCATTTCCCATTTGGCTGCTCCCCAAAGCGCCGCAACCAGAGCCACGTGCCCTCACCACTCCCAGTCCTGCTCGAACGAGTGCCGCTCACGCAATCTCCAAGCTCGAGCTACTTCTCGCCGGCCGAGTGGGCGGCCCTCCTTCCTTCCGGTGCGGCTCGAGTGGCGCCCTCTGCAAAAGGGCAACTCTCTTGCCAATTTCCGTCGCGCCTAATCGCGGGTGCTCAAAATCGCGCCAACTTCCTCATGATGGCCCCTCTCTCGCCTCTTTCTCATGCCAGACAGTCGCCAGCCTGTTTGGCCAGTCCTTTTTCCAAAACGACTGTCTCTTTTTGCAAACTGGCTGCCCCTTTTTTGCAAAAGAGGCGCCCAAACTGCTCCTCTTTGGCCTCAAGTTCAGTCATGCTGCCCAATCGTCGTGCCACAGTCGGCGGCCAGTGAGCGCGTGTCGCTTTGTTTGTTTGTTTGTATTTGAGTTTGCGAATCGGCGCCCAAGTTGGGGGCTAAAATTCTGACAAACAGGCTGCCCACTGGCCCACTTGGCCACTCGGCCACTTGGCTGCCCCCCAGACTGCCTTCCACTCAAAGTGGCTCCACTTTGAGTCACTTCGGCTCGCTCCTCTCGAATCAGTGAGCTTTTAATTTGGGCCCGAATATTCCGCCCGCCACAAAGGCCCTTTGCTGCAGCCTGTCATCATCTATATTCAGCTCGCCACTGAGCGCCCCTTTTTGCCCAAAGAAGAAATCTCTCCGCCAAAGTGGGGCCAGCCGCCACACACGAGCCCCCCTCTAGCTCGCCTCACGTCCACTCTGCAGACCAGTGCCAGCAAAACTAGCTCGCCGCCCACGCAGACCGCCATTTGCGCGCCCAAGTGACCGCTCGATCGCACATTGGCCGCCCTTTGGCCCACAACTCACCCAAAGGGCCCAGCTCGGCCGGATGGGACCAAACCGAAATAAAATTCGACGCCCAAGTGGCCAGCTCATTGGTGCTCTCATTTTCACCCGCCCTTCTGGACGGCCGCTCGTGGAGAGTGTCTCGAACATTGAACATTGTACATTGTACATCAAAAGCAAAGCGCCACCACAAAGTGGCACTCAATTGTTTGAGTGTTTGCCGAGCAAATGCCAGACAAACACCGGCGATGTTCCCTCACCAACTGGACGAGAAACTATGAGAAAAAATTAATCAACAGCAACTACCTTCCGGCCTTGTTCCAATTGGCGCTCTTCCAGCCACAGTCTCTCTCTCTCTCTTCTAGTCTGCCCTTTCTGTCGATGATCCTTTTCGGTGTCCTTTTCACTCTTTCATTTGCTTCCTCATCACTGCCAATGTTCATTTGAGCCCAGCTCAGTTGACACACTCCCATTTTCTCCAATGTTAGTCCATCCAGTATGGAAATCTCTCATCCAGTGGGACCACTCTCATCGGCCAGCCGCAGATTCGTGCTCGCCTCTTCGTCTGGCCCACTTCCGGCGGGGCCATTTCCGTTTCGGCTGCCGAGCGAGAAGTGGCGAACGTGCTCATCACTCTGCGCAATCATTCGAAACTTGTTACCGAAAACTTGCCACGCGACCATTTCCACCGCCCAAGTTTAGCTGTTTCTGTTGACACTTAAAGTTCGAGTGTGGGCGGCAAGTGGGCGTCCACTGGCCGGCCCTTAGCACTCGAGATGCCGCTCGAGATGGGCTCATGGTAGCCGCCTCATCCAGACTCTCACTGGAGCTTGTCGACGGAAGCTTGTCCGCACTTGTCGTCCACCCCAGTCTGTTGTAGAGGCCAGACAGTATCCAATCAGTGGAGCTATTTTTTCTCAGGAAATCCGAAAAATTTGAAAAAAAGTTTCAAGCAGTTTTGGCATCCCAACTGGCTCTTGGAATACTGCAATGGGACTGTCCATTGCTTGCCAAGTTCGGCCTCTCCATTCTGCAGTTAGCCCTTATTTGCGAGTGGCAAAAGATGCTCTCTTTTGAGGAGAACTTTGCACTTGGCTGGCCCAGCCAAGTGCCCTAAACTGTGGCTAACCCGCTCCCAAAAGATCGCCGGAGCCGAACGACCAAAACTAGGCGACAATGACCTTTCTCTGCAACCACCAAGTGGCGAGGGCGGCAATTTTTCTCCTCTGATTTCCTCCTCCATCTCAGCTCTCACCTTTTGAAAGAGCTTTGCACTCCATCTAAGCGAATTTGAACAGTGCCTTGATAGAGTGCCAATGAGAACAAGAGGCCAAGAGACAGTCCACTTTGTTACCCACTCTCATCACGGGCCATTGGTGTCCTCATCCAGCGACTCTTTAGCTCAACAGCTACTCTTTAGCTAAGAGTAGCCAAAGAGTAGCTACTCTTAGCCTCCTGGCGATGCTTGCAGTCAAATTAGGGCCACAATCTTGGCTTCAAAATGGGCCGATTTTGAAATGAAGCGGCGCCACTTTTGCCCCCGCGGAATCGATTAACATTTAGCACAAATGCATGCTGGGCCAGCTCGTGTGCAGCACACAGATAAGACCGCCAAGTGTTCCCCTTTTAGTTGCTGCCTCTAGCACCAAGCCACTAATCTGAATTCAAATTTGATCTCCTCTCACTGGCGCAAACTCACCAGAAGAAAGGCTCCACTTCACACGAGAACTCAGCCGAGTCTCTTGCAAGCCTGGCCAACAATCGATACTAATAACCTTCTGGCCGGAGCTAGAGGCTGAGAGGGGCAACACCCACTCTTCCGGTGGCCGCCGGCCGATTGGCGAGCGAGGCAAAGGGCAACCGCGTAAGCTGCTAAGCTGGCCAGATCGCACGGCAAGCCAGAGTTTGTCTGTGGAAGGCCGGCGGTTGAGCGTGCACTTGGGGCTCCTTTTAGGCCAGGCGAGTGTTTGCACGCTTCATTAATCATCGTGCCTGCTCGCCGGCTGCTCGGCTGACTAGCTGGCTGCCTTTGTCTGCCTTTCCAGCTTGGGCTGTTTGACGAGCGGCACTTTTTGAAAAGTACCGCTGCACGAGAAACCATCAAAATACCTCGCCCACAAATGGCAACAACAACAACAACAACAACAACAACAACAACAACAACAACAGCAAATCGTCCCCCAAGCAGCCGCCAAGCAGTCGCCTGGCTCGCCCGCACACACTCTGCGGCCCTCCAACTTCCGCACTCTAGCTCTCAGCCTTACTCCACTCGCCACTTCAATTGGGCCCAAAACTGGCCAAAAACAATGGCCACCCAGCGCGTGTGGCTGCAAAGCGGAAGCGCCGCGCACAGTCGCCGGCCAGCTGCGTGGGCGGCCCCTCGTCTGTGGGCCATAAGTGGGCCCTTAGTTTAGAGCAAGTTTAGAGCAAGTTGGCTCTAAACTACGGCCACACGCAGCCAGCGGTCCAGTTTTAAGCCGAGAGGCTCATGCAAGAGTTGGCGCATTATTCCGGCCCAATGCAATGTTTGCGCGCGCCCACCGCCCGCCCAAGACAGTAGCTAGCTGGCTGGCTGGCTGGCTGCTCTCTTGCGAGCTCTCTAGCGGCGAAATTCTCAGTGGAAAATAATGATCTCGCCAGCTAAAGTCTGGCCCATGTGGCGCCCAGTCTGTTTGGGCGCCCAAGTGATGGGCGGCGAATCTGATCCACTTGTTAGTTTAGCATCCAAATGAATGGCCACAAAGGGCCCGCTAGAAAGCCAGAAGGCGTCTGCTCGGCGCCTCCACAGACCGTCTCTCGAGCGTGGGCGGCCACACTTTGGGCGTGAAGTCTGAGGTGTCATGCGTCCAAAGGGGCCGCAGACAGTCTCAGCCAGTCTTCTCTCGCTCATCTTATCTCGTCTGGCAAGCCAACTCAGCTCAGCTCAACTCAACTCGACGCCACGCAATGCAACCCAATGCAACCCAATGCAACGCCAGGCAGCTCGCCATCGCCCTTTGTGATCGTGTGGCACGTGAGACGCGCGAGGCGCCGCAACCCGGCCCTTTGTGAGTTCGTTTCATCTCATAATCATTACTGTTCTCCTCTTGCAGCTGCAAACTCGGCCGCCAAAGCTCGCCCATCGCCCCCAAGCTCGAACGGCCAGCCACTAGCTCCAGGCACTAGCTGGCCAAACGGGGCCACAAAGGAAACAGATGGTCCTCCTCTCAGTCTCAGTCTGACCGCCCTCTGTCCACTGCGACCGGGCGACATTTGGGCGCCCCAAAGCTCAGCCCATGCCCGTCTGTCACCCAGAAACGCCACTGCAGCTTTACCGCCCCTCAAATGGCGCCGTTCAGCCGTCAGCAATCAATTATTGAAGGCGCCAATCGGCACATTAGCCAGTGTCTGCCGGCAACTGGCCAACTGTCTAACTGGCCAAGTGGGCGGCCCAGCTCATAGTCTTTCGGCTCACGCGCGACCAGAGTGCGTGTCTGGCGGCGCTCGACTCCCACCGGCAGACTGGGGGCGGCGCCAACGCGCGAGGGGCGCCCATCAGGCACACCTGACGCGCAGAGGCCGTCTTCGTGCCATTTTGTCGCCATGTCTAATGGAGTGTGCTGCTCTCACGCGTCCACCTGCGCCTGCTGGCCGCTCTTCAGCTGGCCAGCTAGCTATATCTAGCCAGCCAGCCAGCCAGCCAGCCAGCCAGATCCAGCCGATCGATCTGGCTAACTCGATTCAAAGATGGATCCAAATTGTGACCGTCTTTTTCCTTTTCTTTTTCCTTTTTCCGCCCCCAATCTTCCCAGTCGCCCCTTCGTCTGCTCGCCTTTGTTCTTCGCCAACCCTCAAGGTGCCAAAGACAAAGACAAGATCAACACTCGCTCTTTGTAGCTATTTATAGCCACCAACTGCCGCCAACTGGCCACCTCCAGCCAAGTGGCCACCTTGCCGCCCGCAAGAGATTAAACTCCCCACCAAGTCAACCTTATCCCCCGGCCCCAGTTGCTTCCTCTGCGGAGCGAGAGAGAGAGAGAGAGAGAGAATACGTGGGCGGAAGTGGAACACAGTGTGACAGGCCCACTTGGGCTGCATAACAAGCGACCAATTGGGCGCCAAACTGCTCCACTGTTTGCCCCTCTCTCTCTCTCTCTAAGCCGATTGGGCGGCAATATGCGCCCAACCCTAGTTACTAGTGTTCGTCACAGGTCCACTTCCGGTGCTCATCCCCAAAGTGGCAGCCTCTGGCGACCAGATGCCGTTGTTTCGGGTGTGTGGGCGTGACGGCGTGCAAAACAAACATGAGGGCGGCCCTCAGCCGCGACATTGTTTCGCCCCTCACAGGCGACACTTTTGCTCGCCCGTCGCTAGAGGCTGGCGCCAAGAAGGCCCCAGCTTTTCCGCCACTCTTTCCTGAGTCCACTCGCTTTGCGTGTGATCCGATCCACTTGATTAGCTCGCCGGCTTAGTGGCTTGGTGGTGGGCGCCTAGGGTGTGAAAAGGCGCTCGAAAGGGGCCTTCTAGGCGAGACATTAGTTACATGGATGGGTGGCGGAACAGCGAGAAACTTACGGGCGACAAATGCACGTCGGACGAACAGGGATTCGGAGTCAACTTTGATGACAAAGTTTGCAGATGCACACTGGCCAATGGCGAGATGCTGCTGCTCTCTCTCTCTCTTATCCAAACATTTGGGGAGGCTTTTTAATTTACCCCAAATGCTGGGCAACGACAAAAAACAACACACCTAATAATTGCACTATTTTCCACCCTTCCAATTACCGAGGATCCTCTCTCGCAATCTCTCGCTGTCCACCGAGAGATTCTCACACGGACCACAATTTGATCAGCCGGCCGTTTCCGCTCAACCCCAAGTGTCAGACTCAGCCCTCGATCGAGCACATTTTGACCCGTACATTTTGCGTGCAACTTTGGGCTCTCGTTGACGAAAAGACGTCACCAAACTATGGATCCAAACTAATCAATTACTGTCCCTCCCTCTGGTCAATGTCGTAGCACTTCTACATTATCAGTTTAGGATGTGGTTCAGATGCTGAATTCGTGCATTCTGCATCGCCTCCGCTAATCTGGTGCTCTTTCGATACCGTACTTTGCAGCTAGACCTTGGGTTATATAGAAGTTGTGGCATGGAAAACTACACCAGATAAAGTGTACCTGTTGTCAGAGTCATGAGACTTCTAGTTGAGCAGGAATAGTGGGCACCGACGTTTTTGCAAGAATCAGGTGCTCTTACGAGACCATACTTTTTGCAGAGACCCTTAGCGAGTTGAGAAATGTTGTACATTGAGAAAATGTCTGCATGACATAATCGAATCCAGGTGGTTGCTTATTAGCTGGCACCTTTGGTTGGGCGATCGAGACCGACAGCAGGGTTGTGCAATCGGCGATGTTTGCAAGAATCGGGGGCTCTTGCGATAGCCAACTTTGCAGCTGGATGCTTGCATTTAGCAGCCAAATAACCCTGCATACTGTATCAGATACTAACTGGGAGCGTCTTTGTCAGCTTGTTTCGAGTCTAGAACATCTAAGAGAGCTAAGAATTGCACCTGTTATATCATACAAGAGCCCCACTCTTACACAGTATTCTCATGCACAGATGCTTGTGCTGCCTTGCGCTGTTCCGCCATTGAAACCGCAGAGCATTCTTCTTTCGGATTCTGAGACCATTTTGGCACTTTAACAATCAAACATCGATAATTTTGATACCCATAAAGCTAGAACAAAAATAATCACATCACTGTGCTGCAAAAAAGACATTCTACAAATATATGCAGCTCGATTTCGCATAATATGCTACGCGACTCCGCAAATGGCGCTCAAAGTTTTAGAGTCGAGCTCTAGTGTCGGGAAAGTGGCCGCCCTATCGTACTTTTGCGATTTTCCATGCATCATGTAGATAGTCAGGTTATTGCATGCGGGGAATCAACCCTCTTACATGATTAATTGGGTAGCTAGACAGCTTTTTGTGATATTTCTAAATTGCACCACAATGTATGATTTATATCAGATAAAGAATCCAAACTGAGACGAGTGGAACAAGAACATGCAAATTAAAGAGCGCCGTCTTGCAAAGGCTGCGATCTTTACCCTTGTGGGCGCCAGACTGCGGGGCCTCAATAGCTAGTGAGGTCTGTGGTGGAGCAAGCAAAGCTGAAATAGGGCTGGCTGTGCTGTCGGTGGGCTCAGAATGTGTTGTAGTAGCTTGTGTAAAAAATTCATTAGCCTAGCACGAGTATTTGTACCCCAAATTGATTTTACATTGAAGATCGCCATTCCGATTTCGGGACCTTTGTTGACAATTTTCTCAAATATCGTCAGCTCGCACTGCGGGCTAACCAGTCATGTGATCTCAATGAAACTTTGCACACTCACGACACTATAGCAGTACTACCGATTGCATGCCTATTTCTGCTTCTATGGTCAATAATGCATCCACAAGAGAGCTAAATGTTCAAACGCTTTGGGGCCCCTGGTGCGCGAAGGTGAGCTGAATGGGAACAAGTACAATCATCACACTTTAGTCCACTAGTTGGACAAGCACTATGCGCAAAAGTTTTTACCTCACACAAGTAGAAGCATACTTTCAAAATTCATATACATAATTAGCTAGAGGGACCCCTGGAAGGATAACCAGCAATGCGAGGGGCAGCAGCTTTAGGTCAATGATGCACAATACTGTACGTATACTTTGTAGAGTGTGACAAATGCTCACATTTCACTCGTTTTGCCCTCAAGTGAGCTCCTTTTTTTTCACTCCAGCCAATCTGGTGCACTCTCCAGATTTGCCAGAGAATCGATTAATGCTTCAATCAATTAGTCATGTTACAGTGCATATGTGACCGGAGTTGCATCTCTCTATGACAAAAGGTTGTTCCGCCACACTAGGTGAACTTTTTCCACATCCGCGGCCAAGTGAGCCAAGTCGCGCAACTATCACATCATAGCTTCGACCACATCTAGTGTAGCCAGCGACAAGAAATTCACACACGAGCCTTATATCGACACTTATACTTCATACAGAATGATAGATAGACAGATAATACAGCCTCACTGGCACCCAGACACCTGATACCCAGTCACGGCTGCTATACCCTGATGAAGGCGGGTGTCGTGCTTCGGACGCTTGTTGCACGAATCGGAGCCTCTTACAGTGCCCCTTTTTGCGGCAAGGAGGCTGGTTGTTGTGGCCAGATGAGCCTTTGGTCCGTATCGAATGCATGCTAGGAGCAGGCTGCAATCCTTGTTATGGGGCTAGAAACCTCAGAAGAGGCACAAATTGGACCCTTCATAGCGTGCACGGGCCCGCTCTTACGCGCTAGCGCACTGTTGCCATCGTGCGCTATTCTGCCATTGAATCCGCAGAACGATTTCTTCTCAAATTCTGAGACGATTTTCACACCCTAATAATCAAGCATCAATATCTTCGCAACCAATTGAGCTAGGCAAAAAATAATCATATCAACATGTTGCAAAATACATACACTATACAAGTATGCAGTCCGCTACATCATAACGCGTTTTGCACGGTCCCCAGGAACCCTCAAAGTTTGAAAGTTGAGCTCTATTATGGAGAAAGTAGGGGTTGTATTGTGCTTTTGCAATTTGTTATGCACTTTGTAGACGTTTAGATTGTTGCACGCAAAAGATGAGCCTGCTAACATGTTTCATTGTGAATTTGGAGAGATATTTGTCATTTTTCTAAATTGTACCAGAATGGAAAATTGACATGTGGTAGAGAATGTAAATTGTGACAACTGAGCCACCAATATGCAAGCTAAAGAGCGCCGTCTTGCAAAGGCTGCAATCTCGAGCCTTGTGGGCCCCAGACTGGGGGGCCTCAATAGCTAGTGGGGCCTGTGGTGGCGCAAGCAGAGCCATAATGAGGCTGTGTGTGCTGTCAGTAGCTTATGTATACATTGTTGTAGCTTGTGTAGAAAATTCAGTGGCCTAGCATGAGTATTTGTATCCCAAATTGATCTCACATTGA
>Ga0058701_10001030_pt1 | contig 19170 bp, 13 predicted proteins | sample AgamicOrMae_FD_97039 | JGI IMG/M metagenome (GOLD analysis project Ga0058701, IMG submission 97039) | Agave microbial communities from Guanajuato, Mexico - Or.Ma.e | ecosystem: Host-associated > Plants > Phyllosphere > Phylloplane/Leaf | place: Guanajuato, Mexico | collected 2012-06-04
ATTTTTGTCGGCTCTTTCATTATTTACGGTTTGGCTACGCCGCGCGTGACGTCACGCCTCAACGAATCCGAATCTGTGGTAAACAAGGACAAGTTTGATAAAGTGCGTTTCTGTCTGGAGGCGGTCAGTTCTGGAGTTTGCTTTGCATGGCGCGGCTAGCGCTTATCTCAACGTTAACTAGAAACCACGATAAGTGGAGGACTAGACGACAGCAGCGCATACTGAGCTGCTAACGGTTCCAACAGCTCCTGCCAGCCGGCTTTTCGGCTCAGGATATCTATGGGAGCACCTCCCACTATCGTCACTGATTTTACGCACCTGGGAAAAGGCGATAAGCACGATTTTTTAACCTGATTTGTGCTACAATGTTCTTATCGGAAGAGATAGCAAGAACTTGTCGGCTTGAAATTCCTTGTAAAGGCAGGCTAGATTGGAGCGGATTTCCTGGTTTAGACAAAGTTGACGTACTTTTGTTTTAAATACACAAATTAAGTGAGATTAAGAACCTGATAAAATGGGATGAAATGGAGGAGATTTCGATGCTCCACAACATACGTTAGTAAAAACGAACCTCTGTTTTAGGTAGCCCCATACCTGTTTTGGGTATGAAGGTAAAGCATGGGAATGTAGATAATTTTAGAGAGCCTTGTCAATAATAATTATATCAATGGAAAGGTCTCGTCGAGAGCTCTCGATTGATATGGTTATTGATACAGATGTCGTAAAAAAAACAATGCTCATCTCCTGTTTTACATTGTTATTTTCATACCGAATACAGATACTGGACCACCTTAAACATGGGTTAGTTTTTCCGGGAATTTCACGCGGAAGATTATTATTTTATCGAATAAAAATTAATATCGGATGTCGTGAGCTCTTTGTCGGAAAATATTTCTCGCGCGAGACGCGTTACATTAAATCAAAATCGAGTCTAACCTCGTAAAGAAGTTGGGCAACATAATTTAGTAATTATAGGGAGGAGGAACATTCGAATACGCCCCTTTTATTTTAGCCCGAAATTTATATTAAACAGCGCTGCCATGTAAAATTCCGATAAAAGAAAAAAAAGCTGAATAACATATGAGGTGGATTAACGACTTTGGTAGGGCAGGCCTACGCCACGCCCGTGTACGGACTGAAGCCTCATTTTGCGTCCGCAGAGCTTTTCACATGCCATTTATGTATCCAGTCTTCCGCATCAAAGGCGTCGCCTTTCTGGAGTCCGGAACCCCCAGTCCAGATTATAACTGCGAAAATGAGAGCGTTTAATTACCTAACCTAAAAATAGCCTAATAGGCAGAGGAGGGCTTTTATGAGACTGATAATGGTCTGAACGCAAGGGCGCTGAATGAAACCTCAGCGGAAATTCCACGAGGATTAATTTTTACATCCCGCTTCATTATCTCCAATCACCATTGATGAAATGGAGCAAGTTTGACATGCGTCGTGTCACTTGATGAAATGGGCTCTAATTAGTCTGGGTGTATCTATGGAGCCAATGGGGCTTCTGTGTTCTGGGCTAGGGAAGCGTGGGACAGGTCGTCAAGGTGGGACAGGCTGTATTGATGGGACGGATCAATTTGATAGGACGTATTCATGGGACAGGTCATATTTATGGGAGTTGTCATATTCAGAGGACAGGTCAGGTTCATGGGACAAATCATATTGATAATTCATGGGACATTCCCTTCCCATGAATTCATGGGGCAAATCATGTGGTGGAACAGGTGATATTGATGGGACAGGTCAATTTGATGAGTCATATTCATGGGAAAAATCATATTGATATATGGATTCACAGGACATGCCCTTCCCATGAATTCACGGGACAAATCATGTATTGTGGGAGAGATGATATTGATGGGACAGATTGTGGTGGGACAGATCGTATGGGAAATACCATGAGAGAAAAATTGTACAAGTCATATGAACGGGACAAGCTTCCAGCGGGGTATATGAGACAGAAATGTATTGATAGCTTAACGCAGGGTCGTAGACATGAAGTAGGCCGCTCTGATGGGACAGGACCGATGGGACAGGTGATTTTAAGTGAAGGTAATTCGTAAACTGAACCAATAAGGTGTAACATCGCATGAATAGTTTATGTAGCGCGGGACCTCTGCGAAAAGACCCCTATTTGCACCTTTCCCCGTTCACGATTTAAGTCCATTTTCGTTTGGGAACTCGACGCACCCTTGAAGACCGGTCCCTGGGTCTCTCTCCTGTCCCACATAAAAATTTACCTGTCAATCTTCTCGCTAAACTTTTTTACCATCTGTTATTTCTTTCGTGTCCAAAACAAAAAGGAAATAATTTAAAAAAATAAAATAAAACAAAGCAGCAAGCGGAACGGTTACCATTTTTATCCGTGTGACTTGTGATTGATTTTATTCTATTCTATTCTATACCTGAAAGAGTAACGTACTCGTTGAGATGGTTGGACGTAGATATCAAGGCAGCGTGATTGAATCTCCGAGGTGATATTTCACGTCACCTCTTCTCTCCTTATCTTCGAGGGTTTCTTTTTCCAGAACCTTTCCAGTGTCAATATTCAGTTTGGGTGGGGCCTTGATTGAGTGCCTCCAACTCAAGTGTCTTTGTGTCTCAAACCGATGGACGCCTCGCCGATGATGTTTCAACAAGACTATTGTTCCGGAGTAAGTTGTATGTTTCGTTTAGCATATTTATTAATGACAGCAGGAAGCAGACCAAGGGAGATAAATCACAGTGGTCAGTAATTATCTTCGGCGCGGAACCAAATCCAACTGATTCGACCACTGCTGGTACCACCATTTCACAATTTCTCAAACTCTAAATTGGTTCGGGAGTAAAAAAGACATCGTTATTTAGGCAAATGAATTTCGTTTGCTCCGGAGGGACTACGTCCTTTGCATTTCACATAGAAATTTCTTGTTTGATTTCCTTTGGGATCCACATTTCAATTGGGCTTTGGAAAGGATAACGTGATTTGCGAATGATTGCCACAATAAAATCATCTTGTCTCTTGTACTGTACGTCGGGTCGCCAATTTTCGCATCTCTGTGTTTATAGAATCTTGCCGATTGGTAACTCGGCTGTAAGATCATTCGGAAGTTAGCGGAGTGTTGAGTCAACGTTTATCCTTTTTGAAGAGCTTTGTGCGGAAGGGAATTGTAGGTTCTGAAGGCTAGGTCAAGCTAGAATAATACCTTCGCAGTTCACAAGTATTAATGACGGCTTCTTTCGAGTTTCGAATTTTTATCTGTGAGGTCAGAGCTCCGGGAAAGAGTCAAATGGTTGATTTTGAAACTGATCAATTCGGAAACAGAAAAAAAATATTTTAGAGAATCTTTCCAGTTCAGTATTGTCATTATTTAAAAAATATCACCCATCTCGAACCCCGAAATCTAATAATTTAGGCCTTTTTTCAAAGCTAAAAAATTTCGTATTTTAATTGGAAAAATCCTTCCAATTTCTCTTTATCTGAATTTCACTCCAAATACTTCGGGCTGTTATGCGTTAATAAGCGAGAAACCTAAACCCATTCCATCGCGCCTCTTTACGAAAATTTTCAGCGGCGTAGTAAAACTTCACAAAAGGAGACTGAAAGTTATTCGTTTGAAGAGATATGTTCTTTTGAGTACCCGTATCGATGACACGAGACGAGAGTGGAATGAAGTTGTGGCCGAACGGAGGAGCGATTGTTTTATTTGAGAAAGGTAATTTGCAGTTAAAAGCGACCACACAACGGGCAGAGGAGGAGGCGGCCAACGGGCCGACCTAACCTGCAACTCTGCACAAAGCTCTCGACGCGACGGGAGATGGACCAGGTGTGCGGATCCGAGCCGAGCAGCGCTCAGCCGAGCCAAGCACCGGCCAGCAGACGCCCTCCTTTGTCACACTTCGGCCGAAACTTTTTATTTTACGCAGCCACGTGCATAGAGTAGATATAAAAGAGGGCCGATGATATTGAAACCGTATTCCTTGTTGAAGGACTCTCGAGACGAAAGTGTGGATGTTTTCTTTGAAAAAAAAGAGAGAAAGATCGAGGCAACAGATGCTGACTTGGATATCGATGCAGCTGCATTCCGTCTCGCTAAAATACTTTGTGGGAACTGATTCTCTCATCTCTGATTGGAATTCGGGATGACAGCGCGCTGGCATTCACAGGAGACGTCTCAACAGGCCCGTGTCGCCGCAGGTCCGTGTACTACCATCCGTTTCCATAGTGTTTTTATCACTTTCCCAGAAGCGGTTACACTCCAGGGATACTTTGATGGTCGTATAAATTATACCTAATCTAACGAACCTGACCTAAATTAACCCAACGTATACGTTAGGTCTCAAATCTAGGACTTTTGCTTATATAGACCTAGATTCGATATCATCCTCTGTAATAAGAGAATCTTAAATTTAGATGCAACAAAAGTCAAATCACTGACCTGAAAAGCATTTCAGTTCAATTATATTCACTGAATTTCAGACGGTTTTAAATTTCTAAAAACTTCTTATTTTAAGAACGATATAACTGATATTCAGTAAATATTTGGCCAGTTTTTTTATTATTATTTTTTTTCTGACCAGTAATTTTACTTTTGTTGCATCTGAATTGAAGATTTTCTTTTTATAGTGAAGTAATCGCTGTGATCTGCGTAATTAAAAAATGAGATTATTCGCTAGATTTTTTTACCGGTTTAGAGAATAACCGCGGTTAAAGATAATGGAGTCTTGGAAAATGGTAAAACTGCGGCCCAGTTCATATCCGTAGTGTTGGGCATGGACTCGAAACAAAGGTGTTTTCCAACAAGTGAAACATGAGCTATGGCGTGCGATCAAAGTTAGTGGGGGCGGTGAGGTTTTTCACAGTGGGACCCATTAGGGCAGCCATTTGGCTCGCGAGCCGCCGAACCGCCGAGCGGCCGAACCGCCGAGCGGCCCAGCCGCGTGGTCCCGCGGGACTCGCCGCGAACTCTCGGGACCCTCTTTTTCATGAGATCTGCGTGGATTAGGTCTTTTCATCCTAATTGGACAGAGATTCGCGGGGCGAACGAACGGCTGCTCTGTCCGATATGTGTTACCCTCGGGTGTGGTTAACTGCACTAGCGTCTTTTGTTGATCGTGGATGTCTAATGATGTCAACCAGGATAAAAAGGGGCGTGCAAATAAATGGTTGCGTTAGCTTTCAACCCCGCGCGCCACCACCCGCACTTTGGGAGCTTGCATTTGCCATGTCGTGTTCTATCTTGATTCAGAAGTTAGCGGCGACCATAGGTGGACTTAACGCCCAACCGCCAAGCGATACCGTTCGCAAACAGAAAAAAATATTTTCGAGGATCTCTCCAAATCAGTATTGTCATAATTTAAAAAATATCACCCCTCTGGAAACCTTAAAATTTAATAATTTTGGCATTTTCCAAAGCTTAAAATTGCGTATTTTAATGGATAAAAATCATTCCAATTTCTCTTCAGTAAATTTCACTTCAAATACTTTGGGCGGTTGGGTTAAGATAGTTATCATGCTCAAAAAAAAAGTCCCTCCCTGCAATCACCTAGACATCGGTGCGTTGCGGTTGCCTACCTTAGCTTGGCATCTTCTGTCTGATTCCTAGCTAAAGTTGGCAAACCGCAACGCAGCGATGTGTAGGTGGTGGCAGGGGGACGCTAGTACCCTTTGCGTTGCGCAGCTAGCCGTCGAAAGGTATACGACGCGCGAGGAATATTTACTTCGGTGCGGATATGCAATGTTGTCGTAAGCGTAAGGGGCGTGCAAATAATAGTCGAGCAAGTTTCTGGCGCTGCTCATTTAAGGTGAAGAATCCCGGCCCTGAAGTTGCGGGCCACAAAAGAAGATGAATCTCCTGGAAGAAGTTTATTTTAGTATGCGTAAGCACTTCAAGGCGTGTAAATACGCGGTAATTTCGCCAAGTTTAACATCCCTCGCGGGCTCGGAGGCGCGCAGCGCCGGCAGTGCGACAAGGTAGGCAGATACTTTCAGCAGTCAATTACGTCGCCATATTTCACGAGAGTGAGAAGGCAGCCTTTTGTGCAAAGGCGCGCGCATTTATCAAGGAGCTACGACAACCAAAGACGCGACCCTGCGACACTGCCCTAAAATGAGTTAAAAATACTTTCGACCACCGTGAGACGTTGCCTAATCCAGTATACTGCTACTCTTTGGCATAAATCTCGGTGTAATCCGCTTACAGTGCGAGTGAAACGCCCCTCGGAGATGAGGGCCCCGTCGCCCGTGCAGCAAGGCGCCCCTGGACGCGCAGCCGAGCCGTGTCGAGTCCGGCCGCGTCGCCGAGCCGAGCTCAGCCGCGCGACGCCACTCTGTACTGAGCTGGGGATCATCGCGATTGAAATATGTGTCTGCCTCTGCATAGAGGGGCTTTGCCACCCGCTGCCGATATACTGCTTTATGCTCTGCCTACTTTGTTTCCGGATCCGGGAACCAGCAAAAAGCATTTGCAAGGGAGGTCGTGTCTCATAGAACATAGACGTTGTCGCCTAAAAAGATAGATCATTTTTGTTGTCTCTGTTTTTTGTGTTGTGAAAATTTTCTTTAACCCATAAAAGCCCAAAGTATTTCGAGTGAAATTTAGCTTAAGAGAAATTTGATGTTTTTTCTAATAAAATACGAAATTTTAAGCTTTGTGAAGAAAGCCTACATTATTAAATTTCAGGTTTCCAGAGGAGTGATATTTTTTTAATTGTGACAATACTGAACTGAAAAGATCCTCTAAAAGCATTTTTTTCTGTTTCCAAACGGCATTGCTGGGCGGTAGTGGGTCAATGGCAGTTTGGAATGGATCAAATTCTTGCTCTAGGGTTAAATATTAAGGACTTAACGTCGACGTAGCGTTGCGCCCTCCTCTTAATCTTAAATAGTTCTTTGGACTGAAATCACTGGTTTAGGTAAAGACGAGCCCGTATGTTTGCCATGCGGAGATTTTCCCTCGAGTAAACGCATGCAGCTCTGAAGCTGAATCAGCGAAAGTCACTGGCAACCAGTAAATGCACTGATTGGCAGCTATATTACAAGATTCTGATCGATAACTGTGCGTCGGACGCTACTCACATTTTCAGCCGTCTTTAAACAGCGAAATAACCTATTCCGTAAGCTTGACCATGGACCGTTTTCATATCCATTTATAATTGAGCAGATTAGCTTGACCTACTTCCTTAAATTACCCCCTTCGTTGAACACCGAGATGAAGCTTAGCTTAAATCATATCGGATAAGAATTCTCGGCTCGTTTTCCTAATTTTCCGAATCTGAGTCTCTTGATTACACTTCTCGACCTAAGTGAGAATGAAGAAAAATTTAAGTTGGGCTTGTTGATAGGAACAGTTGGCACGTAATAAATTTGGTCGCAAGTGCGCGACACTTGAACGTGCTAATGGGTTTTGGGCGCCGCCGCCGAACGCCGGCTATGCATCCCGCCCTGTCGTCCATATTTTTCTATTTCGGGAAAGTGAAAAAAGAAGAAGAAGAAAAAAGGCGTCCGCCTGGATTTGGAAATGTGGCAACGATTTGTTTGTTTTCGACTAATGGAAATGTGCGTTTTGGTCCCCCAACTATGACACCCATTCCCAATAATCCAGCCGTGTAAAAGACGGAATTACTAGAGGATCTTTTCTCTTAGGAAAACACACGTGTTCAGTTGCTCCTCTTTTTCTTCTCGCTCTCCGCGCCCGCCTCTTAACACTTGTTTTCTTTCCGAAATTCTTCGGAAAACACAACGCTTTAAAAATAAAGCGATGCGGCCCAAAGTGCACCGCGCTGATTTATTGACTTGTCCGCGAGTTTAAAAGTTTCATCGCTTTACGATTTTGCTTCAAAGGAGTATTAATCGCTGGGGCCACCCACGCGATGCACAACTTCCCACTTTTGAGCTTCATTAACCAGCGAGATTGTTTTGATAGTCGTAAATAGGAAAGTCTTGCTCAGACGAGGGAGCACATCTCGCGCATTGCTCGAAAACCCTGTGAAACGCGGAAATAAGGAGACACGTTTATGATTCATAATCCCTGACTGGATGTGTATTCTGTAGCGGAGAAAGCTGTGAAGTAGCCAATATATTTTATATAAATATTACTCTCATACCCCCTTTCGCAAAACAGGTACTGTTACAAGTAAAATCCGGATTTTGTTATTTCTAAGAAACCCAGCGACGTTGATGACAAAACTACACTGTTGTTCTAGCTTGGTGTCGCGCGTCTCAGTTGGAAGGTTTCGTACAAAGGTACCCATCGTTATTTTAGCAAGAATCTTGCTCTTATTTCCGCCTCATCAGGTGTACTTGCGCTGATGAGTTGAGAACGGAATATTCTCAACTTGAGTGAAGAATCGGAAGTTAAAAAGCGCAACGACAGGCCAGCCGCCCCGAGAGACTCTGTCACTTTTCTCCAGGTATAGGGTTTCCGATTTTGATGAATATTGGATGTCGGAAAAAAAGTCTGTTAGTTAAAGGAGTTTCTGAGGAGACGAAAGGGGGAGCGAAGGAATAATAGAGAAAGAAGAGGGGAATCCACACTTGTTCGTTTCCCCTCCGCCTCGGAAGTTTCTATTCTCGTTTCATTTGAGTCCGCCGGAAGAGCGTTTTAGGGGAGGTTCCCCCCCAGCGTCGCGGGTTGCCTACCCTCCCCCTCAGGTCCGGCTGTGCGCAGGGTTGATGCTCAGTCTTTGAGACGTTGGGAGTAATACTAGCGGACTTGGTTTGCCTTGGCTTTCAATTTATTTTATCAGCTTTTGCTCGGCTCAAGAACGGATTCTAATAATCCTGGTTCGCCGATTCGCCAAACGCCAACCGAAGTCAGCGTGCCTCGCACGGCAGCACGCTGATGGCGTTTTTGAAAAGCACTGATTTTTGCTCGCCGGAGTTTCAGTAATTGGAGACGGGAAACCTGATTTTTGAGTTCATCGGGTCGTTAAAATTGTTTGGGACATCATTAAATGGCAGTCGGGACCAATCCGCTCCTCACATAAAATCTTGTAATAAAAAGGTGGAGAGAAACGGCCTGTTTGGCGATAAACGTCGCGCTCGGAACCCGTTAAGCCTACTGCCCAACGAGACTTGCTGCACTCGTGAAATGTTCTTTCCCACACGCGCCCTGCAGCAACCCACATCTTCAATTTAGTATTTCTTGTTTTTCTAGCAGATCTAAAAAAATTAACATTCTCGGTTGTTATCCAAAATGAAATTTCATTCGTTTTTAACAAGAAAAAAAATCGGAAAGACTGACCCTTTGATCCTTTTTGTACGACGCAACAGCATTCTACCCAACCTAACTTAACCTAGCTTAAACTAACCTTCTTAACGTAACCTAAGGTAACCCGGTGTGAGCATAACCTGTGCTCGTTTTTACTGTATAGTAGTGGACCACGGAAGTCAATACCCCTGCTTCCGTAAGAAATACATGGAAGCAGGGGTCATGACTTTTGTGACCCACTGTACCTCAGCAATTCCTTTCGCATAGTTCTGTATTTTTTGTTTCGGTCACATAGTTTGATTTCTTTTCTTAAAGTATTTTGCCGTATTTTTCTTTTAATTTATTTTTATAAAATAAATGCGGAAGTTAAAAAATAAGGAAGTTACGGAAAAAGTTGCGAATTTTTAGCTGGCGAATTCGTAAGGTTTCAAGTCAATAGGTATAAAACGTGAAGCGTCGCAGAATAGCGCCATTTTTGGGCGGGAAGTGTTTGGGTTGCATTGGCCGTCGCCATTAGGAGATTTGCTCGGCTCTCCCTCTCGGAATGGATGCGATCGCCAAATCCACCGCGACGTTTCTTTGAAAAAAAGCGCGCTTGCATTAGCGGCTGCTGCGGCAGCGAGCCCCGAAATGATCAGCCCTAGTTCAATCATTCAGCTTTTAATCATCCAAAGAGACTTACTCGACTTTCTTTAATCCATTTATTTTCCAACTTTTGAGACCCTTTTTAAAGTCCACGCTTCCTTATAAAATGAGTCTTTTTTCTTCCCCAACTTTTGACATTTAAAAAAAAATTCTAGCAGAGATTGTTTCGTACCAAAATATACCATTAAAAAATTTGAAGTGAAGTGACACTTTAAAAAAATCTGCTTTTTTGTGCTATATGTTTGCAGCAAAATTAAACCATTGAAATACGATCGTAAATCTGAAATTGAGTATAGCAACATTTTTAGCATGTTCCATTTTTGGCATTTTTTAAAAAAATAATTTTCCATGTCGTTTCACTTAACAGTAAAATGGAATGAAACGGTGAATTAAATTTGATCATGTTTTATTGATTATTCTTGGCTCTTTTAACCGATTTTTGCCCACTGGGCTGTTATCGACCCATCAAAAATGTCAACCTTCATGCAAAATTCTCCCAAAAATCACTTATTTTAAGTAAAAAGGTAAATCTAAACTAGCCTACAGAAAAAATTTGATCGTTTCAAAAAACACCATTTGCAAAATTTTGGTTCAAAACGTTTTGATTATTCCCTTAAATTATTTTTTTCAAACTTCCTCTGAGCACAAATCGGTTAATTTAATCTTTTTTTTTGTATGCTAGAAGCTTTCAGCCGCTATTCTATTGTCTGTACCCTTTTCCTACGTATCTCAGAGGTTTCGACTATTTCCTTTTTTCCCGTTTCGAATAGTTAATATTGTTACCGCTCCGTGAATCGACTGGCATGCATTCTCATTTAGAAGTAGCTGTTAATTAAGGACAAACGTGGGTTTGCCATTTTTGTGATACACGGAGAAATGATGTTCCCGAGCACTCGTCCTTTGAAAGCGGCCGGGCCGGACGGTCGGGCGCCGTCAATATTTAATGTAGCTTCTGGTCTCTTCTCCAATATTTCCCGAAGACCGCCTCGTCTCGTCACCGGCGCGGCGGGTCGCGGCGCGCCGCTCGGGAGCGCCGAAGCCCGTCGGCCTCGCAGCCAATTTTTGTCGACCGTAATTTGATTGAAGCTAGTTGTCTTTGTTCTATCAAGAAGACATCATTCTTGCGCCCCTCTCGAGGAAACGTCGATCTACGGAGCTGTCTTAACGCCGGAAGCTTTTTATTTAAATTTTTTAATCGGCCCCTTATCTCGTTGCCGGCGACGTGTCAGCCGATCCGAGCAACGGCCGTAAATCGCGAGAGCACTTGAGCTCGTTGCCTGTCCCCGTCGCTGTCCCTGTCCCCGTGGATCGGCAACAAAAGCAAACGGGAGACGCCGCGCAGCCTGCGAATTTCAAGTAGACGAGCTTCTACTCTAGTTATGATTCGGACTGCGTTGCTTGCTCAAAGCTTCTAACAAGTCGCGCCCCTCAAGCCACACTTCCAAGTGTTCGCCTCCTATTTTTTTTTTCCGGGGTTGCCGGTCTGTCCAGTGGCTGAATCACGCAAGGGCATTCCTCGCATTATACTCTCTCAATTTTTAAGGATGTTTTTTCAATCGCATCCAACGGTTCGTGGCGTCCTACACGCTAAAAAATTTAGTTGTGAAGATTGCTTTTCTACTAGAAATTCACTCCTAAATATTTGAAAATGAGCCATTATTAGCAAATTAGTGGCTCTTTTTTCACTATTTAGCAGTAAATTTTCACTCCTAAAACGAATTTTCACAACTAAATTTTTTTGGGTGCACAAAGCGCGTAACGCATGTGCTTAACGCATTGCTAGTAAACTTTACCGTTACACGGTACTGCTGTTTACAGTAACGTTTACAAGCAAATCTCGCAACGTTTGGCTGTCGCCTTTTTTAGTAAACTAACGCAGTTTTCTACGTGAGCACTTATAAAATTAGAATTGTTGGACCCTCTCTGGGAGCCAGGGTAGAACACATGAAGCCAAAACTGAGATTGTCTTCGCCTGTTTTTCGTGGCGTGTCCGGTGGCTAAGTTGCGTGAGGGCTAGTATCCGCTTTCCCCGACCATAGTGTCGGCCCTTGTCCACGCCACGGCGAGGCCTCGGCCCCATGCCTCGGCCTGGCGAGGCCTCATGGTGAGTTGAGAGCCATCGTAGCAGCCCGGACAGTGGGCTGGCTCATCTTGTGTGTGAGCGGAGGTGCTGTGGCATATCATCGTGCGGAGACGCCCCGTGGGGAACACGCGAGTCAACGCCCACTACCTGTCGTTGCAGCTGTTGGCCCAGCTGTCTTCCGGGAAGGCAGCCGTCGAGGAATCGATCCTGAGCCCCTTTTGCCAGAGCCCCGACTCTGTCACTGCCACCTCGGCGACGCCAGCGACACACCAGCTGGACAAATAGTCGCGAGCTGACAATGAGCTGGAATCCCGGTTTTTGATTCAAATATCCCGTGCGCGGGAAAGTGGGCGCACTGCGAGGTTCTCACGTGTAATACTCGAGGCGGCAACCACCACTTTACTCTTTGATGAGTACCACTCACGGTTAGTCACGAGATAAGTATCCCATGGAAAATGGATAAACGCTCTTCCGATGTTTTACCAACCGAAAGGGACTTTAATATTGTTTGAGTTTCGGTCGAGGCGGAGTTGATTTCCTGGAAGTCGTTTAAAGTTGACGGTGTTTAGCGAACGCGAAAATAAACGGGACAAGTTTAGTCGAAACTCTCTCATGCTGATGGGGCCATGGCGAGGGCCATGGCCAAAGAAAAGCTCTCTTCACCCGGATAGAAAATTGAGGACATTGTTGTTAATGAATGCATAGATTATGAAGGGATTGTTAACCGACTCCAAGCTAAGGGAAAACAGTAAGTTTATGTTATGGGCCGAGTTGAGTATGGTTAGGCTACAGTGATTATGCTTGGGTTAGCTAAATAAGATTAGGCCACAGTTAGGTTAGATTAGGCCAAGTTAGGTAGGTTAGGCTAGGTTAGTTTAAGTTAGGTTTTGGTTAGGCCAACTTAGGGAAGGCTAAGTTTGTTGAGTTACTATAGGCAAAATTAAGTTAAGTATACGTATATTCAGCTTTCAAGGCTTATTAATTAGGTTCGATTCTTAGCAAACCATTCCGATCAATCAAGAACGATTTTCTATTGATGACTAATACACACTGCATAGGCCTCTACATGACCTGGTACCTCTGCGTCATGACCTGGTGGAGGTTGTTGACAAGATCCTTGAGAAGTAAATGAAGCGAATCGGTTGTGGCGACTTCCCGGGTGTCAATACAAATGATTATGAATGACGATATAGTTGGACTCATTAAGCAATTTGGATGGGCTGCCGCTGCCACTCGTCCGCCACTTGGCCTCACGCTGAGGAACAACTTGGCCTGCCGATTCAGGGAAAGCCAGGTAGACTATCGGCACGGCGCCGCGACAACTCAATCCTTAAAGTTGGGGCCAAGTCCAATGAATTGCCAGATAATGATCGGGGGAAAAATACTAACTTTGTAGCCACACTAATTGGCCCATTGGGTGAGATTTTATTTCTGACAGCTTAATCTGCACGGACTTCATTTATTTTTATCGGTCGATTCGTCCGTCTATCGAGTTGCCGGACGGACCACGAGTGGATTTTCACCCTGTCCCACGAAAATCCGCATATGGTATCTGGATGAGAGACGCTTGCCGGAAATCTGTGATTCCCATCTCACTGAATCTCCTGTAGAAAAAGATGTCCTGTTGGGAAGACACGTCGTATGTTATTAGGGATATCAAGTTAAAACGGGTAAAACACATCTTAGTTTTCGAGAGAAATGTATCCCTAGCCACACATGCCAAACGAAAAACTTTCACTAATTTCTTTTTTCTTATTCTCTCTTTTTTTTGCAGATAGCTTGACTGTTTACATGTTTGCACTCTAAATTTGAATCAGTGAAAGTCTCTGAGATTCAGTGAAAATTCACTGAAATTCAGACAATATAGAGTCACTAAAAAATTCAGTGGTGATTTATTGACATTCAGTGAATTTTTACTGAATCTTAGAAACTCTCACTGATTCAAATTTTAAACAAAATATATGCTCTTAAATAACCAAAACATGTAGAAAATCTCCCAAATCAGCAATGTCATAGGAAATAAAATTTTCCACTGTATAGTCCGACTCTCGTGTTCCATCCTTTGAGAGGAGCCCCTTCGGAGTGAGGCAGAGAGCACTTGAGCTGAATCTTGGTTGAAGGAGTCTTTGTGACTATAGGTTAGGTCAAGTTCGCTCCGCTGGACTTGGCAACGGTGGAACACAAGAGACGGAAATTGCCACCTTTCAAATCCAGTGTGAGGGGCAGTCATTGCGAAAATGCAAGGAGGCGTGTATATATGTTCGGTCACTTCACGGATGAGTTAACTTTGCCTTGAAATTATCGGGAAGAGTGACAGACAGTTGATGGTAGTCAGAGGTTTGTCATGAAATTAAGCATCGGGCAATGAGGCCCGCTCTGTTCGGGCGGGTCGAACACTGTCAGTCGGAACGGAACAAGCCGGCCACAGGCAGCTGGACAGCCCGGAACAATGCGCGCGCAAGTCCCCGGCGTATACCGGGCGTTTCGGTGCGCCCTGTGTGGGCGCGCACACAGCGACGCGCCTGACATGTACGACACTCGATTATTGGCACTAATTAACTCTTCATCCGATTGAGCATCACTTAATTAGGAAGCTACAGGCAGGTGAGAAAGGGAGAGCCTTAATCCGAGATCGGCCGGCGAATTCGTCTAATAGCGCCTCCATTAATTAGCTCGGACGCCTCACAGACGCGTCTTACGAAAGATTCATCAAAATAATTTTCACACCTGCCTGAGCCCTCGATTGGTTTGGCAACAAAAACGTTTCAGGTAATCAATTTGACTTGGCGGTTCTTAGGCCTGGAGCTTGGCGCCGCGAGCGGGCCGCTTCGTCAATCTTCCAATTAATTACCGCTTCATCTCTGGGAGCATAGAATCGGAACGGGCGTGGACTAGAACTGAAAACCTCCACCATGTCATTCTGACGTAAGTGTATCGCCCAGGGCGTTTTATATCTGATGGGTAATTCGTGCTTGTTGGCTTGTCGTACAACTCTTTATGCAACGAAGATGGGAGCGATTATTTGAGGTGTATCCAGAGGCTCAAAGCTTACAAGGCACTTGAGTACCGCTTTTTGTGAGCTGTACCCGCGTTTTGCACATGAATACGACCCTGTCGCCACTTCTGTAAACTTGGGGAAACAATGCTAGGAAAGCCCGTAAGTTGTGACCAAGTTTTGCGGGGTCGCTGGGCGAGGGGTCGCACAAGCGTCCTGGTTGCCCGGTGCGGGGTAATAATGAATGAGAGAATTAGCCCCCACTATGCAAAATTAAAAAGTTATGGGAATCCAAGCTTGATTACTTGATCACCCCTCTGGACCAGCTGGATGCTGCGTCGCTTATTCATCCTCGTTTTAAAATTTAAAGTGTAATTTGGCCGCACGTTACATTGATCAGCCTTCACTTCCTCGTCCCAGATTTGATCATTTCACATACACACTTCGGAGACGAAATAAAAATCGGAATTCGTGGGACGCGATTGCTCTTGCGAACCTAAAACCAGCACCGGACTATGCCGCGTGTTTCTCTGGTTAGGGTCTTATTTCGGAATATAGTAGCTCGACTCCGGCGAGGATTTGCAATTGAATAAGGGTCGTGTATCAGGGTTACCTAAAACCGCTCCAATCTGTCAACCCAAATGGAAAACAGTCCAGCGCAATGATTCGATCTGCGAAAATGAGATTATGGTCGCGTTGCGCCACGTCGCGAATGTTGCCATGGAAATCGGAATCGCATAAACAATGACGGCCTCTAAATAAACGAAAGCGCGGCCGACCCTTCCTTTATTTATGACCGGAACGCCGTCTTTCGCGGGGGGCGCAGGGAGCCGCTGCCGTCCACCTGAACTACGAGACCAGCGCTGGACCTCGCCGTCGGCCGTCGGGACAACCGCTCTCGGACTCCAATATCCGGCCGCACTCGGAAGCGTGCACGGCGACCAACTCCACTATGAATAACAATATGGTTGGCTAATCCAGACCCACACACCGGTTACCCCTTTCCCGGCCACCGAAATCGACGCCAACCCTCTGTGTAAACTTCTTTTGACTCCCAAGGTGCAGGAAAAAGCGAACAAAAAAGATCGCTTAAGACTATTATCGCTTGCGACAACATTGAGGTGCGTGAGGGGGTTGAAGTTACGATATTCTCGTTGACTGTTTCGTTTATGTGGACGTGCGTCTTGCTGTTAACTTACAGTACCGTAAATTAGCCAGCTAGGATGACGTCGAAGCGACGCAGAGCTGCAGCTGAAGACGAGGGATCTCCTTGCCTTCCCCCGTTGACTCGAAGCGATGCTTTGTGAGGAGGCTTTTGTGTAGCTCCTTACCTGTTCCGCCTGCCCAACCGGTGGACCTACAAAAGTGGTGTCAAAATTTATAAGCTAACGGCTGTGGGGCTGACAGAACGCTGACCACAAGGTTCCCTCCGACATGGCTACTTATATTTGTGCTCTTTGTGTGTTCCAGGTAAGCATCTCTGAGGTCTAGGGCGTTGCTGCCGACCATAGTAAGGAAATTTTCGTCCAATGTTATCAAATATAGAAGGGATGGGGAACATCTCCCCTGCTCGGGCTGTGACTACAGACGCCCCTGGTGTAGGGATTGGTTTCGGATCTATGGAGGTAGTAGTAAGTTATGCGTGCGGGAAACCCTCTCCACCCCGAAAGGGTTGGGACAAAGCCACTTGGCACTGCAGTTCGTCAAAACGCATTGTATCTTGAAAACCGCAGTCGAACGGCATCCGAATTCGGGACTGGAGCAGATTGTGGATTGCCTGGCTGACTCGAACAATGTGTCGCTTCGCTCTGCGCCGTATCGCTTGCTAAAGTCGCGCTCGACTGCCGCTTCCGTTGGCTGAGGCGTCGCGCCGCCGCAGCCGCAGCCGCCGGATGCTGCGACAGCGCGTTGTAAAAGATCGATCGCTGCTGATAAAGACAAAAGGCAGGCTCATTCCACGTCGTGCAGCTTGGCGCCCGTTGCGTCGATGCAAAAACCCGCCCGCTACTAACATCGCCATTGTCTGCAAATCGACCGAATCTTCAATACTAACAAGGGAAGTCATCTTCCAGCTAAGGAACTGCGTCTGCTAACGGCGTCTTTAAAATATTTCCGCTGGAAGCTGTCCTGCGATGTAATCTCATGGGGAGTTGTCAGGAGAGCTCCGGATTGCAGCTAGCGCATAAATTGTGTTTCGCGTAGGAGTAGCTCAGTGGTTAGGACGCTTGCCTCGCGGTTGGAGAGACGCAAGATCGAATCCCGTTTGTAGATTTTGCCTTTTTTCATGTTTTCTTTAGTGTTCTGGCTGTAGTAATTTGTCAGAAGGTAGCGTTTGAGTTACATCTGTTTAAAAACACGGGGTTGAATCGAGACGCCATGCTGTTATTCACGTTTTGGGCTGGAGAAGCTGATGCTGGATTCATGCCCTGGAGAACATGCGTTTGAATCCGACTGACAAGTTTGTTCCAGAAAATGCGTAACAATAACCTCAATTGCTTCGTATGAAGGGCGAGAGGGGAAAGTGATTCGTTGTGCAGACGACATGGAGTAATACGATAGTCGGATGTTTTGTTCGTCCGCTTCGAATGACCTAATTAAAACAATCCGAGATAGCTCCTTGGATCGCGCGATTCTGCCCTGGCGTGGTCGGTATCTTGTCTATATTCCTGCTGCGAGGGATGATTAAAGGCCTAGCTACTGTTTTTGGCTGCTAACTGTAGCAAAATGGCGCTCCCTGTAAATGAAAGGCGGTCCCGCCTAGCCCCGCCTCGCCCCGCTCCGCCGCTCCACTTGATCCCAAAATAGACTTTTGTCCTTATAGAAATTCGTAGCGTTCGGTAAAAGTCCTTGAGGGCAAATGACTCGAGACATAGTTTGCAAGTTCGCTTTCCTCCGGCTAATTGTCGTAACTGAAAGCTTGTCTTATCGCGTGCCTACAACGCCCAGAGGAGGATATCTTCCTCTCTGATGGAATAATGCGATATTTGAAACACCAATTAGAATCAGCTTTAACTCGACGAACGACAAACGTCGACCTAACCCGTTAAGAAAACTCTCGTCTCAGTCGACATTTTAACCTCGTTTTCCTCTCTGCTTGCTTTATGATAATTTGCAAACCTTATCTTATTCACACGGATTTAGATGCGGGAGATGTGCTTCTACGGCCCTTGTTACTGCTGGCAGCTCATTCCGCATTGTCAGTAGGATTTGATAACCCTTATAAGCTGCTTCTGCCTCACAGGTTCCCTTTTCCAATCGAGCTGTATTTCGACTGGCGTTTTCATTCCCTGTAACTTAGCTAAGCCACTAAACCTATTCACCAACCTAATTTAACCTAACCTTGCTCCCAACCTATATCCTCTCGCAACCCAACATAACCTTACAGAAGCCCATACGAATTTAACTATCTAACCTTACTTAACTTGCTGTAACCCAAGTAAGATGAAACATACCGTAACCTAAGTGAACGCAACTTAACCTAACTAAACGGAATGAACTTAGTAGATTCGCATCTGTCTGAATTTAGTATGTGGCATGGACCCCGCGTCTAGTTTCGAGTTAGTTAAATGATAAAATTGATTGCGGGTTGACCTGCGGGGTCACATACCTGCGTTAGATTGATGACTACCGTCCTGTAGCTTGTTCCGTAACATTAATGTTCTGTCAAAGGAAGTACCTCTCTTTTTGTGAGGGCACGCGTACTGTACTCGCCATAGCAACGCGGCGCGGCGGAGGGTTCCAGGAGGAGACAGTAATGGCGATGCAACAAGTTAAGCAACTTGAGTTGAAGAACCTTTTCCGTTTCGGAGTACTTTGGGCGGGTCGACGAGGCGCGGTAATAAATACCCGGGCTCGCTGCCAATCTCGCTTCGAGTCGAGTCTCGCTAGATACTCGACTACGGAAACCGGCTACACGGCCGTCAAACACTACTTTTTCCATGGGGTAACGCCTTACTGGAAATCTGTACGGATATCAAGATATCAGAGATATATGTTAGACTGATATCTAGAGACAAATGACCAAATTTCAGCAGAATATTAAAAAATATCGGCTGGATGTATCTAGATATCAGCAAGATATCAGTGGACAGTCGTCAGAGAGTAAAAAAAGGGGGGGAAATGGAAGACATATCTCTGAAAACATATTTCATGCGTATACCAAGTTAAACCTTGTCAAAAACTTGCATGCGATTACCCTAAAAAGGATAGTTTTTGCAATAAACCTCTGAATAGCTATGTACATTGTACATATC
>Ga0058701_10001031_pt1 | contig 19170 bp, 5 predicted proteins | sample AgamicOrMae_FD_97039 | JGI IMG/M metagenome (GOLD analysis project Ga0058701, IMG submission 97039) | Agave microbial communities from Guanajuato, Mexico - Or.Ma.e | ecosystem: Host-associated > Plants > Phyllosphere > Phylloplane/Leaf | place: Guanajuato, Mexico | collected 2012-06-04
AGATAGACTTGTGTTCAGCCACATCGTTTAAAAGGTCATAACGAGAGCTTTCCACTGATGTGGCTGAGCATAGGTCTATCATGAAAAATAACCGAGATACGCACTTTCCCCGTTTTAGTTTATTCATGAAAAGCATACACATTTTCTTTGTATTTCTTAAAATCGCGCAGAAATCTTGATCTCGTCTTCAAAAAAGGAAATTCTCATAAATCGATTTGTCTCGCACCTCACTTTCATTCGCGATGTTATTCGACAAATTGATGTGTGAGTGCAAGCTGCACGGCGGTGTGGTCTGTCTCAGACATTTGAGGGCATGTTGTTTTTCGGTAACTAACCATTAGCATTTATTTAGTGGGCCCAGGACGAACAAATAATCGGCTATTGAATAAAGCGGCCGCACGCGCCTTTGTAGGCGGTTGGCAGTCTTCATATAACTGCCGAAATCCTTCTTTACGACGACGACGAATGCCTGATTTTTTTTTTCCTCTTTGTCCGTCAGCTTATTTTTATTCTGCAGCACGGTGAGACTAGTAAAATGATGGGACTGATTTTTGATCTGCTGTTTTGCGGTGCTTTGCGAATCGGTGGCTACCTGGGAATTTCGTGCCAAGAAAAAGCGATGTCACCTAGGTGGGAGTTTTGACGCAGAGCAGATAAATTTGTTTCCATCAGCAGGATTTTTTGTGTTGTGAAAAGTTAAGGATTTCAACTCCTCATGGTATTTCTTTTTTTTTTGAGGATAGAAAAAAAGAACTTGCGGGAATTATGAACGAATATCCCTTCTGTTTAATTAAAATTGCTCCGCAAGAGCTGAATCACGAATCGTTCTAATCAGTTTGAAAAAGTGGCATATTTTATCTATTTTTAAGAATTAGAATGTTTTGAAACATTTTAAAAGTGAAGTTTTTTTTGTTTTTTTCTTAATGATACCATCTTGAGCCGGAAAATAATGAAAATTAAAAAAAAAAACGGGAAGATCGGGAGAATATGGTTTGGGCACGGAGTACACGATGGCAACTTGCTTCTGTCCTGCAACTTCATCGAGTTATAACGGATTCCTAACACCCATTGTCTCTGGGATAGTGAGAGGTTTTCGCCTTTGCTCAAACGTAACGTCCTATATTTCTAGGTAAAGTTACTGCGAGTGGCTCATGTCAGTGCATTCACAACCAACTTAAAATACTTCTTTACATTAGCGATGATTCTAAAGCTCAAGAGACTCTGAAACCATCATCAGGAGCACTTCTCTCGATCCTCGAGAATTCACCACCTTTTTAATGTGAACACCTTTAAAATTTAAAAAGAGTTTATTTTGTAACTCTTCCCACAGAGTTTGATTGTTCATCCGCAGAGCGACTAAAAAAGCACACTACGCTGGGCTTTCTGTGTTCTCGAGTTACTCTCACGTAAAATTGACAAAACCGTGAAATGTGGCAACGTTGGACAGCAACACAAACATGTTGAATCTCGCCATCTTTATTTTATCAGAAGCCACGCCTTCTTATTTAGACGAGTATTACCTTTGCGAATATCTTGCGATTACAACTGAGCAGATTCTGTCCTTAATTGATGTGACATCACAGATCTCACAATCTTCGCAAAGTACCACAGTCATATCGCAGTCCTATTAGCAATAAATTGGAGGTGCGGGGCTTGAATTTCGATATGATACTCAGATAATTCTGATAGAAGATGCTAACCGGGCTGAAGATAAAGGCCGTTTGTGCAATATCGTATTTCCTCAGCGGGTACGTGCGGGTAGCGAGCATTACTATCCATAAATATACGTTAACTGATTACGCAGATCAAGATGCCTAATAAGGAGTCGAAGGAGACTCGGACGTAATTTGATTTGTGCAAATTAGGATACTTTGGTGGACTGTTTTAATCTATGATGACTTATTTTACATGCTTATGGTGTGAATGTATTTAACGTTCATTCCAGTTTGTGAAGTATTTGCGCTGAATGATCCGTATAAGCACTGGTAACTGCAACCGCCCTATTGAGGACTTCCTACACTAAAAGCTCATGTCGCTATAAGTATACGGTATACTACATCCATATTAGTTGGGAGAATTTTCTCCTTCATCATCTTTTTCTTTCGGTGATTTGTATTTTGAAAATATTTTCTTTGATTAGTGCTGCGCGCTTAAATCATAGACTTTTTACTTGAAAAGCTCATGTAGCTAGCAAGTAAGTGAGCAAGCGAAAATTAGCTGTGGAGGTCTTCTGTAAGTGTCTTTTGTTAGAATGTTTAATGCGATATTTTCCAAATAATCTTCATTGGTTGTGCCGTGCTGATATTTTTTCCTTTTTATTAGCAGGAGGAGACCTAATCTAGCCCTAATGATAAACCCTCATATAAACTAACCTAGTGTAACCTAACCTAGCACAGTTCAACCAACGTTAACCTCACCTCATATGCGATAACCCAAGGTAATTAGTTTTGCTTGACCTCAACCCACCTGATGACGGACTTATCCATACTTATTGATATTACAGTAACAGGGCTACGACACATAAGCTGCTAAAACGTGGAATACACCGAAAATCATTTTTGGTGCGAACAAGTCAGAATTTCACTCCAAAATATTTCGCTATACAGCAGAAGTATTTTACGCGAAACTTGAATCAATGCCGGCAAAATGAGCTCACGTGTTTAAGCCAAAGAGGCTGCATAGAAAGTTGGTGACCTCATGAGAGTCATTCTCTCATGGTGACCTTGAGAGGTTCCAAGCGGTGATGTCAACAAGCCCATCCCCGTCTCTTTTGGAGCATTGTCGGTCGCGATGCTTTCGGGAATTGGGTTAGGGCCCAAAGAAGTCTCTTAGCACCGCATCGAAACAATGGGCAACAATGGGGCATGGGCGTGGGATGGGAGTTGAACGCTCCTCCCTTACGAAACGGAGCGCTTGCCGGCCGGCCGGCTTCTCTGGTCGCGCGCCCGAGACCTCGACAAAGCTATGTAAAATTATCGAATAGTTAGCCTCCTCCAACCCGCGAGCCCAGCCTTGCACCTGGCTCCCTATTAACTCTTTACAGTAATAGTGAAAAATAAGACAGCGCGCGCATTTCTTTTTCACCGGGTTTTGGATTTTTTTAAATTCTGGGACTATTTTTTCATTGCGGGATTTGGATAATTTTAATATGTTTCTAAGGGCAGAAGTGGGTTTTCATTGTGAAAACGAATCACTTTTTGTTGAGAGTTTTTACCTGTTGCGAGTGTGAAAACAAAACGGGAGTGTACCTTTCTTACCTATTTGTCATGATAGATCTACGTTCAGCCACGTCATTCAAAATGTCTCGGCGAGAGCTAATTTTTATTGATGTGGCTAAACATGGGTCTACAATATCACGAAACAGTAAGAAAAAAGTCGTAATGTCGCCGTTTTATTTCCACGCTCAAAACAGGTAAGAAATCCTTAAAACAGGTGTTTAGTTTCTGCTGTGATTATTGCAGTGAATGGTATTCTGAAGTTAGTGAAAAAAAGTTTCGGGTATCAAAAAATGTTAAAAAATCGTTCTTTTTTTTAAAAAAATGATTGTTTCTATAGGTAATATATACGGCTAAACAAGGCACTGATTAGTTCAATTCGATTCTCAAAACTCTTTGTTTCATTTAAAGACTCAGGTTCCTGAGCCACCTCGTCATTGTTAAGCATAGACTTAATTGAATACATATTTCCCGCTCCTGTTGGGCACTTTTCTGGTTTAGAAGAAAGTTTCTTCTCTTCTGTTTCTTCAAGAAACAGACAACGGCTTAAATGACTTCCTGACAAAGTTAACTGTCTGAGCGTGAATTCCCCGACTCAAATATACCACTTCGATTTCTTATTAAATTGATGAAAGAGATACAGCCTACGAGCATCCGTATGGATATCTTATTGGTGCGGGGTGTCGAGGGCGTGCGTTTCATCTTCTTCTTTTCTTCCAACCAGTTAATGATTACTGTGCATTAGATGTAGGTCAGATCACTCGCAGCAGATCAGGGTTGCCAAACCTCCCGGCTCCGTCAAATCTAAAAGCGGTTAAATTTTAACCGGCGATAAATAAAATCAGGATCTAAATGCCATCATCGTTGAACTACTCAGCTTGAGATGAGCTTCCCTAAACATCTCTAACACGCTACGCTATCTCCTTTTGTTCTTTAATTATCCACGATTACCGTATATAACATTGCTCAATGTCTAGCAACATTGCAGGATCTCAATTTAGTAACATTGGTGGTCGAGAGGGTCTCAAGTCCTAAGGTTCACCTTCTAATACAACTGCCTTCAAAGCGATGTTCAAACAAAGATGAATTATCAACCACGTCATTCTGGTGCATTCTGAAAAACCTTCTAAGTCAAGAGTTAACTGTGAATATTTGGTAATATTTGTTAGGTTTTGAGTTTGAGTTTCACCTACCATAGCCATGCCAAACCGGAACTCAAAGTCTGTTAGCTTAGCCTTATGGTCACCCAATTTAATACCTCCGAAAAGATATGAGCATCAGAGTTGGTAAATACCGGACGAGGCGATAAAAAAAGTTACGAGACATCAAGTGAACTTCATACAAACTAATTCAAGCCACTTCAATTAAACCTAGCATCCGTGGTTTTAAAATGTTGGTTATAATGATGGAATCTTGAACCTAAATGGAACACTAATGGTGGAAATTGAGACCTTCAAATTTGACAGTGATGTTCGAATATGTTGTAGCAAGTTATTCAATGTCAGATCGCGGTTCGTAGAAGGCGTCACAGCACCTCTTCCTCTACTTTCTTCTCCTTGATTTTTCGTTAGCTAATCACGCCGTGGTTGTTGTGGTTTTGGGCCCACATCCAATCTGTAGGAGTCCTCAAGACCTTGCCAAACCCATAACCACTTCAACCGGAACCCACCCATCGTATGGGTAGCAATCGGATGTTGAGTAAGTTCTCCTTTCAAATGATCTAAGTTAATCGTAAACCACATCACACATCTCTAGTCCCAAGGCCCAAGCGCCCTAATGTGCTTAAGTTGCTTATTACGAATACTGTGATTATTTTTGTGCATTCACTCTTGAATGGCATGGGAATGTTAAACTATAATATATCAAAGGAGATCAACACGTATAACCTGGATCTTTAACTGAAGTTCTCTTATCTAACCGACAAGGGTTAAGTCAACTTCAGCAATTGTATTAGCTCCATAAGCCCCAATGCCTACGATGAACAAACGCGTTTCTTTGGTTTGTTGAGCAGGATTCAATGACCCGTGGTTGGAAAACACACTTACTGGCCCCACACGGCTCTAGTTGGACATGAAAGATATTTTGTTTCTCCTTTTTCTGTGTCTGCAACGGTGGGAGACACACAAGTCTGCTAATAACTAGACCACGAGTGACAATCACTAACACTGGAGAAGGGACACGCGGATTTCTTGAAACATGCCTCCGTTATCGCGATAGGAAACTTTCGCAAGGATCGTTGTTTATCCGCCTAGCGCTCTTCAAGCGAAAGGATATAATCCTTGCTCGAGTCCGGACCTGTGAACACGCCCAAACTTACGTCAAAGTCTTCAGGATCTCAGGTGATAGGTGTATTCGTTGTAGTAAACTTCCAGCTGTAAGAGGATCCTAGAGGCGACAACCAATCACAGCCTTTTCAACCTGATTCGCTTTTATCACAGTTATTATACTCTCGTCATCGCGAGTTCAACACTTGCAGCTGTTGTGGAATTTAATGTTCCCGATTTTAAGTAATTTGCTTTCGATTATTTACTTATGCTTCGGTTTTACGTTTATCTATAATGAATTAGGTGAGGTTACCAAGGTAACCTTAGATGGGTAGGTTTACGTTGGTTAGGTTGACCTAGGTTATGTTTACTTATATCACGTTGACCTCAGCTAGGTTGAACAAGGTTAAGATGACCTAGGTTAGGTTGACCTCAGCTAGGTTGACCAAGGTTAAGATGACCTAGTTTAGGTTGACCTATGATTTGTTGACCTAGGTTAGGATGACCAATGTTAGGTTAACCTAGGTTAGGTTGGCTTATGTTAGGTTGACTTAGGGTAGGTTGACCTGGATTAGGTTGATCGATGTTGGGTTGAGTCAGGTTAGGTAGCTAGAGTAGTCTTTACTTACTGTTAGTTAATCCAGACTAGGTAAAGTAGCTTGCGTCTCGCTCCCGGCTCTACGCAGTTGTCTTCAGGCCTGATGCTGCAACTCGGCAGCTAGATTTGTGCAAATAGACGTGGTCGAATACCCTGTTCACTCTATTTGAATCAGTGAGATTGTGTCACTCCACAATCGCTCCACTGTGCTTAGCGACGAAGAGTACAACTACCGAAAGGTAGAAAATCTAATCTTTAAAATTAAGAGTGTGGGGTCGATAATAGGTCTCTTTAGGTTGCGGTGTGGGTGATAGATTTATGTCAAACCTCCGGACCAAATATTCGCCGTAGGTAGTTTTCAAGTCGTTTCAATCGAGCACCTAGGATTTATGATAGCCACTCTGCCTAAAAGAAAAGACCAAATCACCAAGGCATCGGTTTTAAATCCAAAGCACATCTGCTAAATCCCTGTTTGTAATTATCCCAAGGCGGATTCCGTTGGGCCTTTTTGTATCGATTCTAAAATATACTTCGTGACCTACAGATGGTAATGAGTTGGGAATGCCACACCCAGTATAAAGATCGGTATTCCAATAGCCACTGGATGCGTGCTGTGCTAGGCTGACTGTGCGAGTGCACTTCATACGGCGTAAATATTAATTTGCACTCTGCAAGTCATGTTTAAAATGATCGTTTATCTAATAGCAACTTTGTCGACTAATGCCTAAACAGTGGCTAAGCTCTTTATTCATTGAAAAAGAACTGATTCGCTGTCTAAAATCGGTGGGCCTTTTTATGAAAGTTCTTGGTATGGCATTTCTTTTGAGGTGGGGGGGAGATGCTCTGATATAGCTTTTTAAAGGAATACTCTGATGATGGTTTTTTTTTTGTTTTCCTCGAAAATGGTATTTTTGAAAGGCTCGATGTCATATCCAAATTGCATTATAGATTTCAACCCAATATTTTATAGTTATAAGAAGAGATAAATGTGTTTTGTGATTGCAATACCTGAAAGCGGACTAAGACCGACTGTCGATGACGGCACCATATTTAAAAATAGTAATTAACTATTTTAGTGTATAATATTGCACGATTTTTGCAATTTGTGAGATTTGGTGATGAGTGGGTTTGCTTAGATCATTACATTACGATTTGCATAGAGGTTCGTCAACGATAGGTTGGTGAGAGTGATTTTAGTCCCACCATGTTTTGCCAGGTTTGTTTAGGTTAAGCGTCGTTCGATAACACAGGTTTTGAAAAAGAGAGTTTGTTAAAGGTTTATAAACTCGACTCTGAAAATCCACCAACTGCGAAGTGCTAGTTTGAAAATTCCACCAACTGCAAAGTGCTTGATCCGAAAACCCACTAGCTAATTGGAATAAATTGCCCACTTGTTTTTGTTTGTTTGTTTTTTTACCACTTCGCAGATGGTGTATTTTTATTAGCAGGGATCGAACTGTGAGCGCTAAGGTTTTTAGAAGATAGATTCTAGATTTATTTGCTGAGGCAAGGTTTTGAAATGTTAGTTTTTCGAAGGTTAAATTTACTTAGGTTACCTTTGCTGAGGCAAGATAATGTGCTGTTATATTTTCTATTGTTAGATTAGGTGAGGATTGTTTGTAACCAAAGGCAGGCGGCTGACAATCAAATAGCGTTACAGAGCGTCCAGTCACACATTGAAAATCCTTCAGGTGAATCAGCCTTCATCCCAACCCGTTTAAAAGAGCTGACGAGGTCACTGCTTGAGGACAAAAAAGAAGCGCCTCATTTCGCAAAAGTCACCATTTAAGTGGCGAGGGTGATAAGGCCTCTGGCGGGGACGCCGGCAAACCAGACCCAACAGGTCACGATGTTTAGTCTTGATGATGTCACCGATCAACCACCTTGATGGATGTCCCCAGTGGACCAATCACAGGATGCGATCCTTTTGCGGCTGCCCCCGGTCACATTAAGTCTCCAAAAAATGCCCAGCGGTGACCACTTAGTTCAAAGATTAGGAAGATAGACCCAGGTCACGTGTCATTGAGGGACTGAACACATCGCCTGATTTACACACGTAACCGCATCATGTTTATGAGTACAACAATGGTCACGTAACAGCGGTTAATGAAAAACATCGCTCCCAAATTAGTCCGACTACCGTAAGGTATAAATTGAGGTGGAACCACGCGTGAATATCCTGCAATGTTTTGTCACTCTTTACCGTGATTTACGAGTCACGCCGAAAAGAAATACATATTTAAAAATATTGGCGTTAATGGTTTATGCTAATCTGGACCTTCTTTTGGTTCTACGCTCCGGGCAGAATTTTGCTGGACCGCGCCGAAGGGTACCGCGTTCCAGCCGATTTAGTACCTTTATCAAAAGTACCCAAATTGGAGGGGAAATCATGTCAGGGAGTGCTTCGGGACAAATCTTCGGACAACAATGCTTGTAATCAGATTTGAGTGTCTGAGATCTGGGTATGATCTCATGATTCCCTTCTTGTCAAACCGGACGGTCTTCAAGCGTGATACCGCTTACTTCTCGGCAGCAGCAGAACGTAGATCTACCTCTAAAAACTTCCAAATCATAACCCCTATTTTATTTTTACATGAAAAATAGGCAAGAACTTCCGGTAATAAGTGTTTCTTTACTGAGTACGGTGTTTTGAAAACGACATTTCTATTAACCAGAGTATTCCTTGAACATTGCTAAGCAAAAACAAGCTGCAAAGAGGCAAAATGATCATAAGATATGCAATGCACAAACTCCCTCTCTCTCCACGACGCTGGACTCTGCACAATGGAGAGATAATTTTGAAAAATGTTTATGAATTCATTTTGTGTGATCATTACAAACACACATGTCGTTTTCCACCTTTGCAACAGTCAAGGAGATCAAGATCTCAATTATAGGCTGAATCCCACAACTCTAACTTCTATGCTATCAGGATTTGTGAATTTATCGTAGAAATAGGGTTTGTAAAGTCTTCACTGAAGTCTCGTCGCAGAAGACAAACTTCCCTGAGTCTCTTCTTGCAACCGCAGCTTTGCACAAACAGGTTTGTCATGTAACCTGCAAGCTGTTATGACTGAATTTTATTTATCTTCAACTTTTAACCGCCCTGCCAAGTGAAACGAGATTTAATAAACTTAGCTTAGGTTAACATAACCTATAGGTCCCAAAAGTGTAGGTCACCCAACCTGATGATTTTTCTCACGTCAGTGTAGTTGCTGATGCTGTAATGCAAGCGACATTAGGCATTCCGACAGCGAGAATGAAGAGATGCCCAGGTACCTAACACACTTTAATGCATACCATATTGAGCCGATCGAAGTTAACATAACATATTATTAGCAGTCTTAAGTTACACAGATTTCAGTCGTCAACCCTCACGCACGTAAGGAAACGTTGATCCAGGGTGGAACATGCGTGGCAGAAAACGCAACCGTGGAATATGGAGTGGAAGAAAATTGGTTTCCTCCCTCGTTTCTCGTTAGGATCCAACGAGACGCAAAGAAGTAAGGGCTACACCCTCGCAAAAATCTTCGTTTTTTTTTCACCAAAGTAACCGAATGTTTCTCTGGTTAAAGTGATCTTTTATCGACTCTTGCTGGGGTCCTTAAATGTCCCCATAAGTCATGGAAGTCAGGTTGTCGGGCTTGAAAAATTGTTGCTTTGGCAATAGCTATAGGGCGGCGTGATTTTTAGGTTGAGTCTAGAGTGCACGCTCAAGACAGGGATCTCCTCTATGCAGCTCTGGCGCAATCGGGTCTTTTGTCAGAGCCGCGGCAAATATGTGGTGAGGAGACTCGTTACCACCCTTGAAAGAACCTGGTTTTGTTCTTATTGCGTAGGTTTGTGCTTGGCACCGACAAGGCGTCGTGGCTGAGGGAGGAGTGGTCAGCATGTTCGCCTCTCAATTTTGCGACGCGGGTTTGATTTTTAGTTCCCGCTGCAGTTTTCTTTCTTTCTATGTATCTCCGAGGCTCCGTCACTAAAGTACGCCACCGAACAATGGCGTCAAACGTCTTCTCGGTGGCCGACTGGTTACCGTTGCTATTTTATCTGTGATAGTGTCGAGACTCGGTTAGATGTTCGTGGTTCGAATCCGCGATTGAATTCCGCGTGCAGCTTCGCAAAATCGCGGAGATCCTTAGAATTTGGCCAGATGGGTAATACCTTGCCTTCCATGGTGCTGCTGAGAAAACCTACCCAGCCTCACCCTGACGAGCTATGCGTCAGGAAGTTGCGCCTGGAACAGCCCATCCCGTAAGATCTGGGAAGTTAAGCAGGGCTTAGAAGCACGGAAGTAGTATCACATGTGGAATATGGGTAGATTCCTTTTTTATTTCATCTTTCCACATGAATTTTCCTTTTCTAAGAGTATGGGGGGAAAAGCTAGGCCTTTTTTAATGCATGTGGCACATCAATATGTCTCATAAGCGTACAAAGGAATTTGTCTGTTTTAACCCTATAGAAAGCCCCAAGAGTACTTCCCCACGTTAAAATGTTCACGCCCCATAGGTGCTGTACGGCGTATTGTATTTTGACGTAACTTCCCTATTCACACCTCGACATGAGGAGCTTCATTTCTTGTCTTGGGCTTTCCTTAATATATCCTTTGGTTTTGGGCTGTGATACATATTGGTTAACGGAAGTCATCCACGTTGAACGCTATACTCCTTCTTTCTACCTCTAAAATGGAAGGTAGATGAGGAGAGGTAGAGAAAGAGTAAAAAACCACGACGATTTAATTAGTGAAATAGTCCCTCGAAGGAATGACAAAATCAAAGCCTGTGACATTTTCACAGTGTCTCTTCCTTTCTAGTCGCGAACAGATGATCGCTGAGACCAGACCGACATGTCAGGAACGCGATATTTTCCGTTTATTTCAATTGAAAGAATAAGCCGCCTTAGCTATTTTAGGAGAAAAAGAACCTGTTTTTCAGATGATTGTATCTGTCCCCTTTTCAGATACATTGTTAATTGACATAATTGTAGTGATACTTTTATTAATTCCTAAGGGTCTGTTTTCTATTTGCAGGTGGCAGTCCTAGGAAACGAAGGAGCATCGAGTTCACATGTCAAAGTAAGTTAATTTCCCCTTTTGTTATTATTCCAAACATTATTAAATCTCATAAATAAAACTCTTTCTTTTTTTTTGTAAATTTTGGTGAAAAAATCGTCTTTGATATTCGTTTGTTACCTTGTGAATAGAGTTTACAGAACACGATGGAGCATCTGAACAGACGTATAAGTGTCTGCGTGGGCAAAATCGTAACTTTCCAATTTTATTTTATATTTTTTTTAATTATATTCCACATACCTTTAGTCATCTGCTTGTTTTAGAAAGCAGCGTGTAGACCTACTGTTTGAATGATTCAGTAAAGAAGGAACGTATGGGTATTGTTTTCCTATGAAACTTTTATATCAAAAAATTCTGTTTCGTCGAGAGCAATAAAATTACTCTTGATCAGTTTGTATCTTCATTTAGTACGACGATTAATGGAGTCGTAGCTCAGGCCGAACGATCGCCACTCATGAGCTCTATCTTTAATACCATCAGCAAACACTCGATTAAAAGTACCCGTTGCGTACCTTGCCTACAATCAAACCCTTTAACCTTTAATAGCTTTGTATCTCCAGGACAAGGTAGCACGCAAAACTATCATCGCCTTAATCTGCTCACCTATTCAAGCGTGGCGCCATCAGGCTAAACCAAAGTCAAAAGTAGGTCGACTCACTATGAATTGAGATATTCAGCCCGTTATTTTGCCACATCCGACAAAACTTCCTAGCGTACTGATGACGCAACGCTCCGTATCAATCTTCGTTTAAAATCGGTTGGCCTCTGAGGTTCATGAGCGAAAATATTCCGCCCACCTCTCCTCGCCTCCGGTGTCTGCATCGGTTACAATAAGAACAAGTCACAATGTTGCACAAGAAACCCTCCTCCTTCTCACCCGTTTCCGAGAAAGTACTCTTGTTGGCCGGGATATAAAATAATTACTTCAATATTCTGGTGTTCGCGTCGAATGGAGGGTAGCCAAGTACTTGATCTACCAGGAATATGTGTGGTTCGACCTTAGGTTTCTTTTAAATGGTAGTCCACCTTCGCCTTTCGCAGTCACTGAATTCCAATTCGTGGTCGAGGAAATCCATCATCTTGCACCACCCACAGGTCGATTCAGACAAGGGTGCAGCCAAAAGACATCAGTTACGTTGCTCCTTCAACACCGTCTCTTTCTTAACTTGATGAAAGTCAGCTTTGCGGCTGTAACCACCGGACCGCAGTCCCTGTATGTTAGATATCCAGAATAGTGCAACCTCCTTTTTGTCGGATACATTTTCTGCGTGTTTTACTCTCTGGTTCAACCTGCAATAATATGTTGAGGATTAACATCATGGCGCAAGAATATGTTGGCAGGCTTTAGACGTCAAAAAGTAAGCGACGCGTAGCTTAAGGTTCACGAGCAATCGATGAAATTAGATAACATTCTGTAAAGCACCTGATGCCGCTGTCGCTTAGCTGAAAAGGGTAAAATAATCAAAAAGTAAGAGCTGAAAAGGGTATTTTGCGCGCTCTCGAAACTGGTCTTCTAAAAATCAAGTTTTAAGAGCTGGTCGAATCTTCCATGGAGGTGCCGAAAAGGTGACAGGACCAGAATTAGAAAATCCATCTTCCCTGTACCTTTCGACTCTTCTGTATTCTGCAAGGCGCCATCAAGACATTTTTTCTCTTTGTATGTGTGATTTTACAAGAGGGTATGTTCTTAGACACCAGATAAATCAATTGAAAGGTGCGCATCCATCCCCGTGAAGTCCGAGTCACAGACGCGATTCTAGTGCTTTGAAACTTTGAACGCGTTCCTCATAACTCGTCATGTAGTTCATCAAACTGTCAATAAGAGCGAGCGCACTGCCTCTATTACCCGTCAGCGCCACAATGGAAGGCTCCAGGCCCGTCTGCCTCTTAACACGTCAGTCTCCGATCCCAGCCACTCCTGGCAATCTCTTCCGACAACACTAACAAGCTAAATATTTTGGCTCGAGAAAAATTGTCAATCTGCCACTTGGCAGACCCGCCTTCGCCCCAGTTTTGTCTCAAATCGACTCAATTGCTCCCGAAAGAGTTCGGCTCAAACCGTTTGGGCTGTCAAAACGTTTTGTAATGAAAATGAAACTCGGATCAATCTTGGACATTTGACGTAAACGAACGGTGAACACTTGAGAAACTGTATGATTTTTGATAGTGTTGTGTCCCCGTAGAAGAAGCTTCACATCAGGATCACAGGAGAGAATCGAGGCTATTTTAGCCGATATCAAAGCTAGGATTGGTTGTTTATATGTAAGGCGTAAGACATCAAATGCAGATCCCCCAATGGCTCCTAATATGTGAGCTGAATGTAGCCAAAAAAGTGCATTAAAACTTTCCGCATCTGAGCATGTTGTGACTATGGTCAAGATGAAACGAGCAATTTCATTTCCTCTGCATCCCATGGAAGAAGAATTTCTGGCACAACCCTGTGATAAAAGAGAACTTAAGGAACCTTACCTTAGCACGGAGTCGAACTCTTCCATGGAATTCCATACCGAGGAACTTCTTTATTAATAATAAACTTTGAATATCATGTTGGACGGTAGACCCCGTGGGTTATGACAACACTCACTCATGATTTATTGTCCTTAGGTTGTGCTTTTCTGCTCGCGTAAGGTCGCCTTCACCATTTGTTCGCATATCTGTTCACTTGAGGCTATGTGTGTGACGTCGATTCCGATGCACGGCTGTACCTACTTAATCCGTGTCTGGAAGCCAGGTCGCCTTGATCAGAGGCCATGACCTTATCAGTTGCAGTGGTGGCCGCACCCACTGCCTATGCCCTGGGCCCCTGTCCCTCTACTCCCACTATTTCATTTCGAGCAAAATGATTCATACCATGAGGGTTCATTTTCATAGCCGATTGTTTACGTAGCACCAATAAATGTCGCCGTCCAGTATAATCCCTCCTAGCTTAGTTTCCTACGAGTAGGCGTATGCTTGAACCCCTCTGGTGACACTCAATTTTCTAAAACCGTATTTATGACCTCCAAAGACAACTAGGTCATTTTTGCCTTGTTCTAGTCAATGAAAAAGTATTTTCACCGTGCATTTTATTACTTGTTGAAAGTGGATTGGTTCTGGACGAGGCACAAGGTACCCAAGTGAGCTACGAAAGCCTGACGCCTCTTACTTTTCGATTTTAAATTTCTGCCACTGACAATGAGAAATCAATTATGCTTCGTGACAGCTAGCTTTAGCATACTCACACTTAAGACACCTAAATTACATTAACCTAAGCAAAGTCCACCTGCTGCAAACCTACCACGCGTTAAATATCGCGAATCCTCAAAATATGCTGAAAAGCGGAACTTGGGTTAGGAATAGCAAATATCATCAAAGTCTAAGTATATAGGCTATAGATTGTTTTTGACTTGGTTCTGTTACACGGCATCGAATGATGGACTCTTCTTTGGCAGTTATTGACTAACCTTTTTTAGGTCATTTGTTGAAGAAACAATCGCATTCTCTAAATTCAAATGAAATTGTAAAGATTACCATCGGAAGCCTTCCGGCGTTATCCTTCGCGTTGAACCTTATATGTTGGTTCGCCGCGTTTCTGTAATGAAATGTGAATGAAATTCTCAAAACAATCTCTTTCTGCTGGACGATGCCATAATCGGGTAAAGGCTCCTGTGTTAAATATTTGTTTATTTGTTGTTCTTTCGGGTTGGTACACACACGAACCTATGAGGAGTTCCGTTTCACCACTCAAAAACTCGGAAAATTCAAGAGACTCCGCCGAGAAACGTGTATCCTTAGCCGAAACAGCTGTTCTATTAACTGAGTGAGCTAAACGTGCAAGTAAAGTGATACCCAACGTGATTACCCATCTGAGATTTAAACCTTGCTTAATTTGAAATATCAGAGCTCGCTCGATTGCCTTGTTATAAAATCGGCCTTTTTAGAATCCCTTGTATTATTCTGTATTTATTTTAGAAGCTCAACTAACTTGGACAAACTAACATTTAAAATTGATGGGGAAAGGAAACTTATGAGAGATGGGCATCATCAGTGTACATGGTAGCGGCAAAAGTTCTTGTCTCACTTTTTAACTATCTTTCAGACAATCCTATTTGCCAAATATTTTGATAAATAGTCTTGGAAAGTGAGGTTTTAAGCAAACATATATTTTAGCACAGAGGAATAATTGAGATAATATAGTTCAGTTGAAACTATAAATGAGTAGTCGTAGCTCTACAACATTCGTGCAATCACACATAACCAGATACGGAATGCTTCTATGATTATAGATCATGTATTTCAATAACTTCAATGATGCTGGCACACATTATTTGGACTCAAATACCTCTCGCCACTACTAGATCAACAGTTATATCGATTAGTATTTCTTCTCATACTTCATATTAATAATACTCATAGAATTTCCGGGAATCCCCTGATGCTAAATTCATATTTCATTGAGAGTCTTAATTTTGAATTTATCGCTGCAATGTTCCACGTGAAGAAGAGAAGATCCCTTGTAATGTTGACGACGTTGTCTGTAGGGAACGGATGAGGACTTCTTGTGTAGCTTACGTAGCTCTACTTTATAAAAGATTACCATAAAGATCGATCAGTCCTTTGGCAAACGATAGTTTTTCGTTAAGAGAAAAAAATGTTGCTGTGTTAGAAACTTCAAAGCAATTAAAAAAAGATGATCACAAAAAAGGAAGAGAAATGTTTGAGGGGAACCTTTGACCAGGTTGGCTGATATCATACCGGCACCCAAAATCTCGTCGTGTCATGAAAAGTTGCAGGACACAGTGATATATTCGTAGCGAGCGACCTCACGTTCTCGTAGCCTAGTCGATTAGTCTATCTGAAAATTCCTCTACTTCCTTGTGAACTGAGCTTTTTTATCCTGCAGTATAGACAAGTATCCTTGCGGTGTTCCGACGGGGATAAATGAAATCAGTCGTATAGTGCAGAAAGACGAGCAACAGGGGCGGTCCATGCTAACAAGACAATTCAACTGACCAACGAAATGGTCGCGATATTTCACAGCCGCGTGCCACACCGTGTATATCCTTCCAACAGGATTCAAACTCCTTTTGTTTTTTCCATTCATTTGTTTTTGGGATGACCTTTTACACCAGATCCGCCTCACGGATCGCACTTGAAAAATGGGATTGCCTTTGTAAAATATCGTTCCGAAAAAATAAAGCGGTGTGTTGTCTTCATTTAGTCATTCACAGAAGATTGTTTTGCATATGCTTTCGGAATGTGTATGTCTAATCGCCTGCCTAAGCGAAATCTTATGTAGAGAGCAACTGTTGAACTCCCTGTCCAAGAGTGCTTATCATTGTATATTCTCTTGCTGTTAGTGAAGGTTGCGTGATCTCTACGCTTCGTTGAAAAGCGCAGCAACACACAGGGTACGTTAAACTATTAAATAATCGTTAAAGCTCCGAAAAAAATACGTTTCTCTTCTAAAGTGATAATTGTTTTGACGCCTTTTTGAATATTAAGGATCTTGTCAAGGACATCAAAAGGGCCGCGAAGGCTACCGTGCACCCAAAGTGACGTTGATTGTGATTGATAACAACATCGCTTTCACAAAGTTCATGTTGTTCACCCGCCTCATTCGGACTAGGCTTTGCTTTTATTATCTGCGTCAAATTGGTTTTCGTGCGATACACAACCTAGACGCTGTTATCTTTTCTTGCTTCCCGTTCAACAACGCCGAGGTCCTCTGCACGGACTCCTCTTTGGATACCCGCGATGGTGATTGAGTAGATGTTACTTCATTGTTCAGAATTTATTGAAATTAATGAATCAGGATTATAGTTACTTCCGACAGAGCGCTCGAGTCCATATTTTTTTCCGAAAACTTTTTTGGAGAACAAAAATGAGCTGCTCACGAATGTCTTAAGAGAAATTGACTAACGATATTTTAAGTATTCTCACAATCACAATGTAGAAATAAGTGGAAAAAAGTTAAAATCACAGTGAAGAAAAAGTGGATTTTGTCTGCCCGTGCAGAGGACGTCTTCGTCTATGACCAGAAAAAGTGTTCGGATCTGAATGAGTACTCTTGACGTGACGACCCTCTGTTCATTGGAAAATCGGTCATAAGGATATATCTTTGAAACTAGCGAGAGAGTTTTCCCTCGAATTTGAGAGGAAATACTCTTAATCGGAAGTATTTTTTTTCTTGCTATTTAAAGCGTATTCTCTTTTGAAGTGAATGCGATATGAGAGGACACGGGATGTCTCAAAAGCTATATCCAATTTTTTTGGAGCAGTTAGCGACGTTTATTTGAGCGTCTTTCTCTGATTTTCAATATTTTTCAAATCCGTGCTCTTACTTTATTGTACATTAGGTTTTGAAATACCGTTCATATGGTGTCAATAAATGATTACTTCTGCGATCCGAGTACGTTTGAAAAATGAAGTCCAAAATTATGTAAGTGATTTTCTTTATTCATAAAACCATTGAAGTGTAACGGGGAAGGGATTACACTGAATCAGAAAATTCTTGTCACATGTCATAAAACAGATCGCGCACACTAAAGAAGCTGTAAAAATATGTATGCATTGTTTATGGTAGGTTTGTATCATAAACAAGCTTTGAAATGCGAATAAGTTGTCCATGATTTACGTTCAAAATAGCAGTTTCCTGCTCTGTTTTTATGCATGTACAAGCAAATAACAGCCATAGTGGGCATTTCTGTCGGAGTATTGATATTGAGCAAGTGATTTCAGTCCTGGCAGGAAAATCCTAATATCGAAAGAAAATCTAGTTACGTTTGACCACGCAGAAGATGCATTCATGTTTGATTCTATATAGCCATAGACGATTTCCTTGTAGACCCTTTATGTAAGAGGTAAGTAAAACTCCTTTAATTTTGCGATTTAGTCTCGGACTTGCATTGGCCGCTTCCGCAGACTCGTATGAAGCTTTGACTGTCAATTGAATTGTCAAATTTCCGTGTTCACCAAAAACCTTTCGTCGCTTTCTACTCTAAAACAAATATTTAACTATATGCGTATTTTAAAAATTCGTACGGGGTCGTTTGTTTAGCTCAATCACAGGGTATTTTTTAAGGGACAATAATTGGTATAATTGTTATGACACTGCACACACCCTGGTTGTCCGATTTTTCATCCCTGTGTTTCATCCTAGGGTATTACACATGAAACTTGCATAATGAAGAATATAGACCAATTAAATACCAAGAAAATATGAAATGTCTTTGGAGATTCCTAAAAAGATCTCCAGAGGACTCTCAAGAATTTCTTTCAATACAAAATCTAAACTATCCCAAGAAGTGTGAAAACTCTTACCAAATCATGAATATATTAATCTCAAGAAATCATGATAGGAACATTGCAGAAATTTAATAGAGAACCTTGCATGCTATTGGAACTCGAAATGCAGCGTCCTGTTTCTTGGCTTGCAGTCAACCCCACGGATTTATGAACCACCAAACTACAAGCGAAACTAATATCGCTAGAAACGTCTCTGTGGACTGTGGACCACACGCAGTTTGCGAATTCATAGTGTGTTGACAGGCAGTATAAGCGTCATTAATCGTCCACCTCTTCAGCATCCCCATAAGAGCTGCCGCCGTCGCACGAACTCATTCATATCCAGAACTAGGTCATATTTCTGTAGATCAACGAATTAGCTGATCGTAGAGTTCATTCTTGCATAGATTGGCCACACACTGCTTCGCACAGCGGGATTCTTGGCGTTTCGGAGCAGACTGCCCTTGTCGTTCTCTCTAAGAGATTCCAAGTAGACGCGAGTCGCATTAAAATGCGCCGTGAGTGCGTTAAAATATGCTCCCCGCATAATCTGGACGCATTAAGAGGACACAACTAGTGTTTCACTGGTTTATGACGACACGTACGCATTTCGAGGGCGTGGTCGCAACTTTTTATGGGCCTGAGGATGCTGATTGAGACGTTTTTGATGTTGCAAATGACCTATTGTTAGGCGTTTATAACAAGAGGATATTCGCTTTCGGTGGTCTGCCATTGTACAAGAAGATCCACGGCTAG
>Ga0058701_10001032_pt1 | contig 19167 bp, 7 predicted proteins | sample AgamicOrMae_FD_97039 | JGI IMG/M metagenome (GOLD analysis project Ga0058701, IMG submission 97039) | Agave microbial communities from Guanajuato, Mexico - Or.Ma.e | ecosystem: Host-associated > Plants > Phyllosphere > Phylloplane/Leaf | place: Guanajuato, Mexico | collected 2012-06-04
TAATTTCATATTTTTTCTCTTATTACAGCGTAAGGTTAAGGTCATTAGAAGAGCTTAGATTTGTACTTAATCGTTTATTTAGCGTCGTATCCTGCTCTAAGGCACATTTTAACCCTACCGGTTAATGAAAAATAGATATTTAGTATTACCGCATATAATACCAATTTTCTGCAAATGTCACCAAAATTTCAAAACTTTAAGCGATGTGGGGGACCTCTAAATATTAATCGATTGATCGGAGATTTTGCACTGTGTCTTTTGGGCATAAAAGGAAAACAATTAGAGGGCGCAAGCGAAGATCCGCGTAAAAAGTGATTTTCGCGGACACCCTATTACACACGTGCAAAACCAGCCTTCATAATTCCACGGAAAATGACTGTCTTAGTAATGAGAAAGGATAACTTTAGATTTAGATAATTTAACGAGCCCAATGGAGTTGCTGCGAAAGACATAATCTCTTGCAGCATGATGTCCCGTTGCGAACGACTGCCATATTACTTAGTTTTTGTGAACATATTCTATTCTCACTGACAATGAGTTTTACACAAACTGCTCGATGTTAGCAAGGTATTATTGTTCTTCTTGACAGTCAGAACATCTCGTTGAAGTGAGCGTTCGTTGACTTACCAAGCGGTTTGCCTTTGTACCTTCCTAACTGAATGAACATCTCATAATTGGGTGCACTTATTGAGTATCCATAATACCCGCAGAGAGTACGGAACCTGCTTTAGTTGTGTACTTCAATCGTCGCATTTCTCAATCAATCGCACGTGAGACCTCTTTGGCTAAAGTTCGCCCAACTGATAGTACGCGAACAACGCTTTTCAAATCACTGGTAATACAAAATTTAATAAAATTATATTTTCGCACTCAGCTTCCACTGAGGTGGCATCCAACTATGCTAAGCCAAGATGAGATATTATTCAATATTTAAGTCGAGTCTATTGAGGCGTTTACAGTATTTGCACTGGTATTGTTTTCTACTATTACAGAAGTTTCCAAAGATGACCACTTAAAAAAACTGCAGTAAAAGAATAGGTAATGGAAATTTTGAATTGCCTCTTGAATATTTTCAATAATTGCCTTTTCCAAATGATTACCAAACGACGGTTCAGAATGCTTTTAAAAATAACTGAAACATGATTGCCTGAAATTTCCCCACGAAAATAATAGTAATAAAATTAGTTGCATATTGGCATCTATGCCCGTGAAAAATGTGCCATGCATAGTATATTCCATACAAATTGTTATGTACCGGTATTGTGCCGTATACATTATGTACGGGACACATATGTCAAATGTATATCAAATTTGTCCTATGCATGCCGCATATGTGAGGCATATATGGGTCATGGTATGGTGCATAAACCTCATACATATTCGAGGAAGACATAAACGATGGCATATATTTACTCTTTCTGTTGCATCTCTTAATGTATGGGTCAATAAATGGTTCCTTATAGGTATCAATTGAAAGGAAAATTCCCAACATGTGCCACCGTGTATGTCCCATATATGCCCTATGTATAGGACATATACTTGGCATACATTTGGCATATGCCTCACATACTAATATTTTGCACAATACACGGCAATTTTGCATGAAACATACATGACACTTTTTCACGAGTGAGACTGGGAATCAGCTGAAGGACTTGAGGGAGGTATACGGGAGGAGATCGGATTTTTTTCCCCACATATGTTGTTGCGGAGTGGAGCTGAACTTGTGAAGTGTATTTATGTTAAAGAAAAATCAAGAGGCCATCAATCATTTTTTGAGTGTTAAAGCAGTATCAAATCGTGTATTCTTCAAAAATTAAAAAGTCATCTGGTAAATATTTTTTGAAATCTTTTTTGGTAACCCAAACACATGTGGAAATCAGTTTATCAGCGATTCAGCAGTACAGAAAACCGCGGCCGGGAATCGGCACTGTCGAGTTGGAGTCCCATTATGCTTTTCTCATGCATATGTGATTGAACTATGTGTGGGGCGGTATAAAAATTGTGAGGCTTAGTCGAAGGGGTGCCTCAATTCTCGGCGCTGCGACGCTGACACTGAGTGGCGCGACGCGACGCTGGGCCGCAGAGCGATGATTTGTTTCCTAAACAGAACTCCCGTTGGATTGATGCGGATGGCGCAGCAGTCGTTCCATCGAAATGGAATATTTACATTGTTAATCGTGGATTTGGAAATTCGTTTCGTCCGAAACAGCGTCACGTCAACTCCTCCAAATGAGAATTTTATCTTTCCCTAAGCCTTCCATTTGGATCGCTTCCGCTCGGATAATGATTCGTTTTCATGGGTAACTACTTTTAAAGGAGTACCCGCAACTTACAAATTCAATCGTGAAGCGGAACACTTATCATTTTGCTTCAGAGAGTTCAATAATTTTTTTTTCAGTGAAGGTCATCGAATTGTAACCTTTGGGGCAGATATACTGTACGTTCAAAAAAGTGCATGGCAACAATGGCACTTTGGTTCTGAAGTCTTCAAGAGTTCAGTATGAGGATGAGGACCTTTAAAGTCTAGTGATCAATGTGAGGTACCTTAATCATGAGGGTTTTTATGCAGAAACCGCTGGTAATTTCCGTGCGACTATTTTTGGAATGGGAGGTGTGTAACGTAAAACATAAAGTATGTATTAGTTTTTTTCGGGGGAGGGGGAAAAGTATTTTATATTTTCTTCAAATCTATTCGTAGAAAAATATCAAAGACATTGAAAATTCACGATTACAGCATGTGTTGTGTAAGTCAGCATTGCGCGGCGTAATAATTTCAAAGGAAATAGTTCAATAAGCAAGATAAACATAAATTTTACAAAATAATCTTTGTTGACAACCGAGATGGAATGAAGCATTATCATGAAAATTTTACTTAATTTCTATTGTTTTTCTTGGGGAGGAAAAAAAACTAATTATTTTTTGGGGGATTTTCATTAGAAGTACATAAAAATATTAGTTATATCGTTGATGATATTCACATCGTTCTTTCCAAGACTTCAAACGCGACCCATCAAATGCTAAAGGTCGCAAAAAAATATTATCAATAAAATATTCGGTCCCCCTCTGACAACATTTTTGACTCTCATTTATCTGAACTGTCGGTCTGAATAATCAGTTTGAAAACTCTCCGATTTAAACTGTCTCGGATTTCGTCCGGAGAGTTGCCCGGAATAACATCAAGCGCAAATCCATTTTTCCGAAGAGCGTCCTCGAGGGAATAATCCAGTCGCAAGAAAATTAAAACAAAAATCAAGCTAAGAGCTGCACTGTGACAAATCAGTTCCATTTATAGGTCAAGGTCACAGGAGAACAACATTCTTTTGTAGGTCAGTCGTTTAACTCCTTTCTCCTCTCTCTCTCTCCTCGCTCGTTGAAATATTACCAAATCTTTCTAGGCTGAGGCGCAGAGCCAAGATCGGGGTATCCACAGCTCACAGTATTCATTTCCGGGAGAAAATGGATTCCTTCAATTGTTAAAACTAATCAAGAGTCACGTGACACACGTGTAATTTGACGAGGCTGCCCCAATATAGGAAGGAGCATTCTGTGTCCTTTTCTGTAGCTCTCCGAGTATTTTGCCCACCAACTCAACTTGCTTCGCAGGGGCGCAGTCAGAATACCTTGCTTGCGAGGAGAAAATTCCTCTAACAAGTAAGTTGACTGCGTAAGGCTGTCTTTAGTATTCTTAACATTGTAACGATGGGAGCATTTTTACCAATGCAAAGGCAGCCTATTTTAATGTAAGTGTGAAAGGCTACTTGACCACGTCACACTTGAACTTAAACTAGTCTCTTCCCGGTTTGTCTTTTGTCTTGATCTGTCTGTCTGTAGACACATCAATGGTACGTTTAGAATATCAAGGTCTCAGTGTAGTACCTAGATAATCAGTTTCCATTTCGAACAACTAACTGCTCGTAATTTTCGATTGTCATTTGGAATAGGGGTATAAAATTTAAAGCTTCAGGCATAATAAGCATTTTGGGAGTAGGAAATTGCTTTTTCGCTCTCAAAGTTTTTTTTTTTAGTTCAAAATTTGCGATTGAAGCAACTTCCTTACTTTTTAGCGTGAAAGATCATCCAAAAAATGCGTGAGAAATATGGTGGAACACAATGTTTACAAAAACAACTCAAAGGGGAAAAGGGGAAATAACATGGCAAAATGGTGAGATCAGGCAACAAAAAATAGAGGGTAGTACACCCATTTTAGAGTCATTATTTGGGAAGATAGGAACAATGTAGAAAAAGTAGTCTCTTTTAAAAGAAATTTCACTAGGGCATTGATTCCGGGCTCGTGATAGCCGGCTAGTGGCCGCGCTAGGGACATGCCAGTCCTGGCTCCAATTTGCTGGCATGTCAAAGTGACAGCAGGGGTCTACTATTTCTGCGCCTTCCGCGCCTTGCCATTTCTAGATGAATCATAACACAGTGATTTTTTTTCCAAACAATATGACTGCATACGAAAACATATCCAAGTGTTCAGTCATACCTTAACTGACGAAGAAATGCCTAAATCGCTAGGTGCGAGAAAAGCCTTTCCCTCCTATCCACCCATGTAAGTAAGAGTTTCCTGTTTTTGAAACATTTCCAACCATCTTGGTACGCAATTTTTTATTTGAAAATATACAATACAATCCAAGCAACCTTCATCGTGGGTGCAAATAACTAGTTTGGTACAAAAACATTGGTTTTATCTCCTGGTACCAGGGTAATGACTTGGTAGTATCGATCTTGTTTGTATTGCTTCCTCATTGAGACGGATCACAAAAGAAAAATAAATTTTCAACGCAATTTCCCCTTTTCTACTTCGAGTTCAGAAATAGTCCGCTACAGTTTGCAGTGTGCAGAATGTTCGAAAACATGGTGGATTCCTTGTTGATATATGCGTTTCCTGTATCAGTTCTGAAGTAGTATGCCATCGATTCCAGAAGACCCAGCCGATTTAAGGTTACGATGAATATCATACATTTTTCCATCCCTGATTCTGTCCGAGGAAATCTACCACTCTAATATTACCTAGTCAAACTTGTCTCCGAACGTGGCGTACTCTTGATGGACTTGACCCATTTACCATTCAAATGCTAAGGACGCATGAGAGACTGATTCCATAATACAAAATCGATTCCAATTCATGATACAATCTGTAAAAGTTTTAGATTATTCAGGCCCACCTACAATCGAAATCATGCATACTTACTGCACGAGGATATTCTATCCATATCCAGACAGTAAATTTTCCACAAAATATTCGGTTTATGAACGAGATAGTACGAAATCCGTCCGACAGGAACGCTGCATTTAAATGTGGGCAATAATGACTAATGTATCACACATGCTTTACTTAAATGGAGTTCAAGCTCAATACCTCATGCAAGTCAGATTTAAAAAAAAATTACACAAAATCAACCACTTGACAACCAGTTTTGTACGTTTCATTCTTAACCTCTAAGAACCTTTTTGATTGTATTATTCGTAAACTTCCGCCGATTATTGGTAGACAACCACGTAAGTTAAATTGGATTCGGTTACGTGACCAATCTGTGTCCTGATTCACAATTGCTATCCTTAAAAGGGTCTTGTGCCTAATTTACATAGACAGTAGGCCTAATTTGTGAGAGAATACGCGAAAAGGAAGTGAATATTGCGCGAGTTTGATTCTCTAAATAGTTCAATACGAGCGGGCGTGGGCTTCGCCCGCTTCGTCCGCCATCCGCAGAGCGGGATGTCTCCATAGTCTCGGGCATCGCCCGTTCTATGGAGCGGCGGCGCCTTCCTCACCTATGGTGGCGCCAAACGTCAAGGACGAAGTATAAAATGGCCGTACTCGCATTCCGTAAGAGAAAATAAACTTAAAGACATTTGTTATTTTTATTGTTGTTGATGTCATTTGTTGTTATAGAAATTGGTTCTCTTAAACTGAATAACCGTTTAGTTTTAAATTGTGTATATCGAACACCATGGTCTGATATATGCCCACATACCCCCTCCATTGCGTTGCGTATCCCCAAAGGTTATCCCTGTATGGCGATTTTTTTCGCAGTTTTTGATTTTTTTATACTTTAATCGATCTGAATGGAAATTACAATAGTTGTGACAGGTGGTGCTTATCATTTCCTTTCCATAGACACGTCGTTTATGCCAAGTATACGTTGAGTGTGAGCTTCACAAAAGAGGTGCAAACACCTCATTTCCTTAGCGAAGTAATAGATGGGATATTTTGTCTTACAGATTGTCCAACATAGCAATGGCATTGAAAATACTGCGCAAATGAACAAAATAATAATGAAAGTAATAATTTAAAAAAATCTTCAAACGCTATATTTTCCTACTTTCAAAATTCTACCGGAGAGGAATGCACAGTTACACATTGAACGCGCACCTCACAGACAGTGCAAAATTTTATTATTAAATGAAGTTACGGTCTGGTAGAGTTAGCAGTAGATTTAAATGGCCGAGTCCTTCACAGACTCCCTTGACGGTGTTGACAGCATAAGCAGTGGGTAGGCTTGACTTATCTCACATGGCTTGCGGCTTTTACCTCGTGTTTCTTACTCTGCCTGAGTTGGCGGCGAAGAGGACCACATAACGAGATTTAGAAGCTTCGATTTCAAATCTGCAGGATATATCCAGGAAACTGTCTAAAGGAATCTAATCAACCACCTTACATACGACAATCACCAAAGATACATTAATTAGTTGTCCATCACGTCTTCTACTGACTGGAGCAGCTCGTCGTAGGTTGTTTGTTCAAACTGACGTCTTTTGTACGTATGTATGTGTGCGTGTGTTTCTAATGTTGGCGATCTCTATTGGTGCTTTAGCAATCAAAAACTGGCCGAAACAGCGCTACGGGGGCCTCCCTAAAATAGACTCCGGACAAGAGATTTGCTGAATGCTCAGGGTTCGATAGATATCGCATGATCGTTGACTGTTGAGATGAAGAGAGGGATAGAGCGTCAATATCAGGCAGAGACAGCATGCAACCAAGAGAGACACGCAACGAACATTTCGCCTGGTTGGTGGCCGGTTTCGCTGTTCTTCTACTCGTTTTCGACTGATTATGACTCCTTCCTAACCAAGGTCGTAAAGGAAGGGACGATTCTTTTCCCACTGTCGCTCGTCGATGTACCAATAGTTTCCCCTTTGTCTTATAAAAATAAAAAATAAAACAAAACAGCTACCTTATGCTCCTAATGTACGTACCATGAGAGTTGCGAGCCCCTGAGGATTTTCTGAAATGACGATACAGCCTGCTCGACATGAGTGTCATGCGTGTTGCCTATTACAGACTGGATTCCTGGCTTTTCGGCCTGTAGTGGACAACACGCGTGGCACTCATGTCGGGCAGGTCGTATCGTCATTTCAGAAAATATTCAGGGGCTTGCAACTCACATGGTACAATGGCTTTGAAAATATCGCGGCATCTCTTTAACGTATTTTTTCGCGTAGTTAACTATCTTAATCGTTGTTTGAATCCATTAAGCCATAAAAAGTAGTTATTACTCACAATTAATTTTAATTTCACGATAAAAATGGGGGCTAAGAGTATATCCGCAATTAACGAGGACATATAGAACTCGAAAAACAGGCTTTTGATGCTGTAAAACAAGTATTGCTGAGGAAAAAGTTCCAAAATAACATTTTTGCACGGAAATTTCAGTGCGCGGACGTTTATCCTTGAGCGGACCAATGTCAGGACTTTTTTTGCGCTCACTCTCCTTCTAATGCCAGGCCGCTGCCAATTTATTTCCTTAAATTGTGTTCCGGGGCTTTTGTTTGTGGAAGAACAACATTAAATATGGGCAACAATATTTTACTGTTTTTCTATTACAAAATATAATAAAAGGTTATCGTTAAGATAAAAAAAATGAAATAAACTAATCTGAAATGAAGTTAATTTAAAAAAAATGTTATTAGGCCAAGTTTTTTTTTTGTAAATTTACTCAATATTTCGACATTTTCCACGGACACGAAAGTGAAAGCAAACCTGGGATTTGGATGACCCTACGTAACGTCTTAAACCAAACCGTAAATGTACCTCACGTCGCTTAGCGTAGGTTATTACAGGAACTTATGCTTGTTTAAGTTGTGTTGCGTTAGAATGTGTTGGATTAGGCTTATTTTAAAAGTCATTAAAATTCCATTTAAACCTAAGCCTTGTTTGATGGTAAAAACTATTATTTTAAATGTGTACGCCTAAATATTTTAAAATACGATATGAATTTTTAAATGTGCTTGTCCTCTTTTTAACTGATGCTTTTGTTGGTTGCTAGGACACCATTTTTTTCCTATGCGGCTACTTACATAAAGACCGAATTGCCAAAAAAAAAACAAAACAAAAAAAGATGTAATTTGTTGTCAAATTTTAAAATTTTGATGTAAAATAAGGCAATTACTATAGAAATTACCCTATTTTAAGAGTTCTTCAGAGCATTTAAAACGATTCTACTACAATGCAGCGTTTTTAGAGTCCCTTTGGCGCCGTCTCAGTCTATTAGAGAGAGACAGCTTTATTGCCATGCCATGCGTTAGGAAGGGACAAAGTGGCTTATGGCTGTTCTAGGAAGCATGTCCGTCTTTTTACGTCACTTCTGTACACTGACGAGCAAAATCATTTAAGCTTTTTCTTTCTTTTTTTTTTTGTTTGTTTGTTTTCGTGACCTAACAAGCAATGTTTGAAAACAGAAATGGTATGAGGCTCGGGTAAAACTTTCCCCATCAAAACTCATGAATGTCCACAGATATTTTTAAACTGGAAAAGTAACAAATGTTAATCATCTGATTCAGTTCGTTTTTGAAGATGCTCAAATAAAAATTAACCCAGTTGTCGCACAGCAATATTTTTCAAAGAAGTAGGATATCATTTGAGACCATTTGTTCGAAGCTGATTGGGGACTGGTTGCGAGAACTTATCAGAAATGGTAAAATATTGTTTTAATTGCACAACCTGTATTTTTGAATTGCGTGGAATGTAATGCCAGAAACGTCAATTAAATTATTGTAGACCTGTAATATTGCTCACACACGGCACTGGGCGGACACATTAACCGATTTTGCCCAGAGGAACTTTGAAAAAAAATTAAGGGAATAATCAAAACGTTTTGAATCAAAATTTTGCAAAATGGTGTTTTTTGAAACGATCAATTTTTTTGGGCTAATTTAGATTTACCTTTTCCTTAAAATAAGTCAGTTTTTTAGAGAATTTTGCATGAAGGTTGATATTTTTGAAAAATCGATAACAGCCCAATGGGAAAAAATCGGTTAAACGCAATAATACCGATGTTAGTGATTGCGGAGTTCATAGTAGATAGCAGTCTCACAGACGTGTATGCATATATAAAAAAAGGTAAATGGGGGAAAGATTAGTTGATCTTACTGATAAATTTTAATGTTTTTCCAATGCATGAAAAACTTGCTTCGCGTGCAAGATTGAATTTGCTATAAAACCAGATAAATTAAGTTTTACTTTGTCGTGTGAAAAATATTTGACGTAGCTAGGATACTATGCCGATAATAATTAACGAGATATCTACAGAACACTTATCATTTATTTTAGGAATTCTACCTCAAAGTAAACTAAATGTTTGAAACAAATTCACAGTGCAGATTTCGTAATTTAATCTTAACTTTAAAGTCCTTAAGAGTAGAAAGTTTTGTTATCGCATGAATGTCCTAAACTGAACTCAATGTACGAAGAGAATAGCTCACTCAGGTTACATAAACAATATCCGACGAAAATTACTCAAAACATGAAAAAGGTTGATGTTCTTTCTTAAAATAAATACTTCTTTTCTCAAAAAAATAAATAAAAAGTAACAATAAAATGTGGTGCTTTTTCCTTAAGGTATATTTTCCCTCTAAACTGCTTTGTTTTTATTCATTGTGTCTCTACTGCATTGGCTCTGTAATTTTCATAATCAGGTCACTACCATGAATGCAAAGATTGGAACAAATAATATCTTAATTTTACATGACGTAGATCAATACTTATGTTGGGTACAAGTTGATATAACAACCGTTACAGAAGCTAAAAACTCACTTCAAGATAAATGAATATAGTAAAAAAGGTTAACAATATCAGTCCTCGTACTTTCAAGTCAATATAGGATCTCTGAAAACGGGGATGCAATACTGTAATGGATGACGGCTTCATTCATCGCATTCTATATCGGGGGATGCTGTCTTATCATCGTTGAATACATGGCATTACTGCTGTTGCTACTTTCTTATTATCAAATAATTAATAAAATAATCCCAAATAATCAGGGTTGATAAAATGAACTCATAGAGTAAACTCCTACCGCCCCGAGGACTCCTAAATGATATGTAATTCAGCCCATTTTGGCTCAATAAAACGCCCCCTTCCAAATATTCAACCCTATGATGATTATTTTCCCTCAGCTTTTAAATTATTATTTTATTACTATTATTTTAAATTTTATCTACTTGATACATAGCAAATGCTTTCGACAGTTGAAGTGGTGTTTGTAGGACTGTTTAAGAAGTCTTAATTTCTTATAATTACATTAATAACGTTTTTGATATTCATAAGAGGGTTGTGAAGGACTCTTTAATCAACGCAGCCCACGCACATAACAGGATGCCTCGAAACGACTGAAAATTAGTCGCAGGCATCAGATTTTCCTGATGTGGTCGCTGCGGTGTGCAACGTCAGGCCTGAGGTGTGACGTCACAAACAGCGTTTCGTCATAAACAGCGTGGCTGCGGTAGAAAAATGCTTTTTTAGACTTCGAAAATGGGTCATGCGGCCAAAAAGAATTAATAAAAAAATGTGCTTGGCTAAGAGAGATCGCCTTTCTAAAAGGAGACGCAGTTTTATGCAGTAATAAAATCTTATTATAGTCTGGTGGGGATCTCTACGAGTACATCAAAGAGAAAAATCTTTCAAATTCCACTCTTTTGTTGACTCATTAAGATGCTATAAATCGTGGATGACGGAGCAGCAAAATCTTACTTGGCTGTTGATAATATTCATTTACCATTAAATGTAACGTCATTTAAAATTACATCACGTAATTTTTCTGAACCTAGTATTCCTGCATCAAACGTTACCAATATAAGGCTCCCCTCACTCAGCACACACGTACTGGCCGTAATTTGGCACTGGACAAAGTTTTACTGAACGTAATACTAATGACTAAACTTACAGAATATGACAATGCTAAAATTACTATTTAGCTTTTCTTAATCTGAACCTCGACTTCCTAATCACAGTATCGTTATAACTATTTTCCCTCGACCTAATCTTTTTAGATCCAGCCCGACTTGAAAAACCCTTCTAAATAAAATCCTCAGCAAACCCAAAATTATGTTCAGCTCATTGCAAAAAACAAAAATAAAAAACAAACAACACAAAAAACATGGTATTTTGCTGACAGCGAATGATTCCCCGATGGAAACCTAACTGAAATAGGCCTACATTTTAAGATCCCTCATTCTACGAAGAAAGAAAATAAAAAAAGGCTGGTAAAGTCATGGCACTTTGCCTAACAAGTTCAAAAGGTATCGCTTAGATAGAATGTGTCAATACATTTCTAAGGATTTATTCAGTAAAGTGCAACACTTCGCTTTCTGAAATTTACAGCAAAGTTAGGTACCAGCTCGATTCTAAATATTTCCTTGGCACTTTTCCTATGTTTCACGATATCAATTTCCAATACTTCGTTCATGGATGGCCGTTTGGGCTAGGCCACCCTTTTGGCTCTAAATGTTCAAAAACAACCACAACAGTCTTGACTAAAAGTGAGCAAAAGCCTTTTCTAGAGTCTGCATCAATTTTAAAAATATATGAAAAACAATCTGCTCATCCGTATAGGAAAGATGACATCTCAAAAAACAGACAAGATGGTTGTTATGATGCAGGACGATACAAATGCCCACTCAAGTAAAATGACTTTATTTGACGAGCTCTGCAAGGTGGCCAATCGCCCTTCAGTGAAAAAAATCTCTGCAACCTGAAAAACATTAAACATTAATCTTTGTTGCAAAACGGGCTTTGTAGATTAGTTACTAACAGTCAAAGTTGAGGTTGGGATGGTCCGCCAGGATAATGACTCTCTTGTCTGCTGCCTTGCAGAATTACCAACTCCCTAATCTATTCTGCAAGTCTTTCGCAGTAAGGACGACGGAATCAGCCAGACACAAGGCATTTTAAATTTGTATATTTTAGTGTGCGTCATAATATTTCTGTGAAAGACAGCTCTAGAAAATAATATTATTTTGAAACATGAGCTTTTGACGAAGGTTAGAGTTTGGTTAAACCACATTTATACGTAAAACCGCGTCGAAACATGAAAGATTCTCAATAGTTTCACATCATCGCAGATGAATGTAATTTTTCAAAAGTCTTTTTGTCACCATTTCCTCATTCTGCATGGGTTTTAAATTTGTAATGAGCAAACAGTAGTTGATTTGTTTTACAACCTGTGTAGAGCTGCTTCACTTTGTTCATTTTTTTCCCAAGAAGTTTATAAGTATCGAACTGAAGGTAACCATTTAAATGGTGCTTTTCGCTAACTAGTACCAAACATGTGTAAAATTTGTTATTTTTTGTTTATATTGCGAAAACGCCACAAGCTAAAATGCTACTGAACAAAAAGGGGTGAATGTAGCGCAAATTTAACCCTCCCACTCGCGAGTTGTTGCTACTTCTTCTGTTTGCCGAAATCTCTTTTGTTCGGCTGGACATTTTACGCATTCCTTTGACGTAATCTTTAGTAGTACTTTAACTTTACCCTTGATGAGCTTGTCCCGAAAATAATTACAGACATCTCCAATAGGCCCTTCCGAAATAATTCCCACCATCCTATCCGCTTGCTTAGTATCATAGAGGAAGCATTACATTTCATTATCTTTCATCACTGTATTCCTGATGCCAGAAATGGCCTAAGGGCAGTTCCGTTTCACTGAGGACCAATTAAATACATTGCAGTATGTGTTGACTGCAAAATTAATGCACGGTAATTGAAATTTTAGTATTAATATTTCGGTCGGTCTTACGCTCTTCTTTCCTTCCTGATTTTTCTTGAGCAGGTTTCTGATCGCGGCAGTCTCATCTGTAATCATTCAATTTAGGATAGATTCAAGAGAACCGACGTATTCCTCTGTCTCCAGGACTACAATAGCAATCATCTCCCCCTCATTTGTCAAAATTGGATCCGACCTACAACCTCGAAGAAGGACACCTTAAGCCTTCATGATTCGATGTTTGTACGCAGATGATAAACCTCATAGAATGGTACTCACACATGATATAAGTACCTTAACATAGAATATCTGCGTCCGTGATTGTTATGTTTACACAAGGGCGAAAACGTTCGCGTGCATTTCACGTTTGTTGACCTATATGATGACCCATTCGAAAAATAATCATCGTGCTGTGTGAAGAGATCCAGCAGGAGTAGGTAAGTTGGATTCAATTTTGCTGGACGAGGCAAGGATTCAACTCGAGACGCAGGGATACTTTGCTTACGTATACTTCGATGATACAAAAAGCCTCCAGTAACACAGGACCAACCTTAGATCGATCCTCAAATCAAGAACATTGAAATGACAGAATAAAGGACAGATATCGGTTTGCTCTCATCGTACTATGCAGTGAAAGGAGAAGGATGCGCAGAATTATATCAGAAAGCCAATGAAACATATTCGTGGCAGCTTCCGAGACAGAACCAATGCTGACAAACTAGCGCCCGGAAAGGCGAACCAAATATCAAATATCTGGAAAGATAGTGCGATTGCTAGCCACGTAAAGACTTTTACCTTTAAAAATGACAAGACAGTGTTCCGCGAACTCGAAGAGGAAATTTCAATGGCTATACCAGATAATTTTGAAGAGCTCTAAATGTTTGTGCTTGCCTCTGGCCATTAAGCAAATTCAGCCAAAAAGAACGTAGAACTGCACGCACACATTAAGTTCTCTATTGATAGTGATAGTAGAGAGCAAAAGAGCGCAGAATGAATTCGACTTCAACTGCCAGAAAGCACCATTCCGGTCAAAGTACAAAAGAACTTAAAAATGCAAAGATACCGGTGATGCATGATAAATCTTCAAAGCCTTCATGGTATAGTGATGTCCAAAACGTCCTTTAAAACTTAAAATTGTTTCATATAGGGGCAAATTAACTGTTCCAAGGAAAGTAGTTTTTCAGTTCAGTAATTGGCTAACTTTTACAATTACATTAAATAACATTGATGCTATAATGGTGCTCTAAGTGCTAGAAAACAGCTTTCTTGTAATTAACTCTTTCAAAAAATCGCATCTTTTACTTCGTATTTTTATTTTCCGTTTCCTTTTCTGTTCCTACACTGACTGTAAGCTTTCATAGTATGATACGACTGAACAACATATTTCTGCGCAAGTTAGGCTACTTCGCGCCTTCCTTTCCCATCACTACGCTTCCCCGATGCCAATAAGCGCGATTCTGCGCAATGCTCAGTGGCTAGCTGCTGCCACTCATGGATTAGCCGCACCAGGCTTGCCGATGATTGCCTACCCGTGGCATAGTAAGTTTAGTAAAATTAAGGTAAACTGAATTCCCCGTGAATCACTCCATCCGACTCGACAAAAAATCATGAGATAGGGTTGAGACTATTCTACATTGGTTGTGAGGAGGCAGCTGTAAAGTGGTAAGGGGATGTTGTTTTCCGGTTCAAAGGCCATTCTACATGGCTTGTAAGGAGGAAGCTGTAGTAATGTAATTGAGAGTCGTAGGAATTTTGCTTTTAAGCAAACCTTGCAACTTGGCCTCTTAACTGGAAACACAACCCCTTCACAGCCCTACAACTGCCTCCTTACAACCAATGTAGAATGGCCTTAAAGTTCAAAATTTGTTTTATGTTGCTTGGCTATACATGTAATGCAAGGCGATCGTGTTTGAGGTTTATCGATTTTCTCCAGCGACTTTCAAGCATCTATATATCATAACATTGTCAGATTCATCCCAAGCAGTTGATATATCTCGACAGCGGCGCCCTTTAGAAAGAGGTTCCGGAAGCAGAGTATCGCATCCTCAGCTATCGCAAGTTGGAAATCCCACCGCCATGCCACTGCCAGTGCCACGGACGCTCGGCACCGCTGACTTTGGCCGCAAGGCGGCGCTATGGTGCTAGAGACGATACGCTCGTCTCTATCTAGGACCCCGATCAACTACTTTCCAAAATCATTTCACCCAACAAAGGCTTCTTACATCTTGAGCCGAGATTTTTATTCTAGGAGAAGATTTCATTCCATTGTCCAGAATTTTATGCTTTTGTTGAGGGGGTTATTTCACCGAAAAGAGCTCTATGAGATTTTGACTTAATAAACTTGAGTTTCCGGCACAAGATTTATCTCCTACTCTTCAGAACATTCTTTTATATGGGGGGGGGGGTGCGTGTGTGTTGTGAAGTTTTAAAAAAGTCCATTCGCAATCAATAACATATTATATAGGCATAAGACTTCTCTTTCTCCCCTCAGCATTTTTGGCTAAGAGCTGAAAAACAAATTGTTCAAAATGTCATTTTCTTGACATAAGAAAAGTTTTTGACTTAGAAAAATAATTTATTTAACATAAGGATGACAAGAACAAATTAAAGCCAAATAATCTCATGTATCTAAAAAAGGGTTTTGCAGAAACTTTGAAGTTTGCTCTCTATAAAATGACCAGAAACAGCGATGCAGACGATTTCATATTTCCAAATATGCCACCTAGTTTATCAGACGCATTCCCAGTGACACAGTTTGTGAGAACCACGATCGCTGTGTATTGTGACGTCCTTCAAACTTCCCGAACTCTTTTTGACACACTGCTGCTTTATGCACAGGGTGTATTCCAAAAGAAAAAGAAAATGCTTTCTGAGAAATTCTAACTTTTGATGTGGACATGGTAAAAGCGGCCTTTCAGAAGCCCTCCAGCAAATCAAGACGAACTTTGTAAGACGGAAGAAAGGAAGGACGAGTAACAGATGGGACAATATATACTTCCGACTCGAAATCTGAGTTATTGGTTGTAGGTACCGGCACCGCACCCGAACGGCAAATGCAGGATTAGGTGACTGGCTGCACTAAATTACACCCTCCATGTTTTTTTTTTTTGTTTTTCTTCGGGCGTGAAAAAAACGCTCAATTGGAACAAATCCTTAATAGAAACATCTAACAGTCTTTCCTAATGTCAAGTATATTCTTATTTCAATTGTATTCCAGTGAAAAGTGAAGGAAAAAAGCTAGTTTTTTGGGGGCTCTTGATTAGAAGTCTTCCGTGAAATCGTTTCTTTTAATGTTGTCGCTGAAGTTACATAGGCTTGTTCAAAAAGTGCTGGTACCCGTATCAAAGCCCATTGTCTTGTAAGATTAACGAACCTATTCCATCTCTTCGGAATCATATACGTACGTCTAACAAGTAACGAATAACGTAAACTCAGACTTAAAAGAGTGTTGTGTCCTGCCTCTTGTGAAAATACTTTTGTCACGGAGCCGCATGAAGTCATTACGAAGATCACGAAGCAAGAAGACAAACAAGATTGCCACCAAGTCTGATGCTGCTTACCTCCTGTCGAGTGTTACTGCAGCTGGAAAGTGAGCGGCGACAGGCATAGCGATTGCGGAACCGTAAAAAAGATGAGAACACAAATGGAAAAAAAGATACCAATCCATGCAGGACTCATGTGTTTTTTTTCGCACGCGGGATGGTTTCGGCAGTTCTTGACCCTGGTACTGGCAAGATGTAGCACTTCTTTAAGTTTTTTTTTGGACTTGTATCAGTCTGCAAAGCACTGTTTTACTTAACATTAGGATTCCAAATATAGACCCACATACATCATCTATAAGTGATATTGCCAATGACGTTGTTGACGTTATTGACAATCTCCTTGTTCAGCGTTAAATCATAATACGATGTTAAGCTAACTCAGGGTAAACTTGCCCATAGTATTTTGGAAGAATGTCAATTTTTTTTGTATCGTTTGGTTTGTGCGGAATAATCTTTTGGTTGTCAAAATGAAGCTTGAACCAACGTCGTGGTCTTAGACTGCAAGCGAACGTAGGGAGAAATTGACATATACAGGCAACAGAAGAAAATGACACAATTACGATGTCATTGTAAGCGTTTCTGAAAAAATGTGAGGCAAACATGACAATTTAAAAATGTTTTCTCTAAATGTAGAATTCCAAACACTGAAACAAAATTTGGTTTTCCATAGAATTAAAATTCTATTTCTCAAAATATCATTTTTCCGTGTTGGTCCAGGAGAATAGATCAGCTGACAACGGGTTTAGCTATAGACCCCATAGGCACGGTGGTGGCTTACCAGATCCCTTCAGCTTTATATATTTACGAGTTTTGAAAGCTAAAAGGCTGTGATGAGTTTTAAAGCTGGACAAGGCTGGGGACTGCCGAGGCTGCGACGCCTGCACACCCGTGGCCCCCCTTCTTGGGTGGAAATCCTACTGTAAATCACATGCCAAATCCAAGTTAAAGCAAGCAGCCCAGCCGGATGCAGCTTAGGGACCACTCATAAAATACGTAACACGGCTAAGGCCACGTATTGACGGTAGCCACCAAACCAAGCAATGCCTGCTCTCATAAGAGTAAATTTATCGCCGTAACCCTTTCGACTCCTGCACACAAACCGTAAAGAACGAGGAATTTTTTAAGTAAACACTTTTTAGGATGCAATGCAAAGATTAAGCTAAAACGCATGAGCTCTGCGAGTATTTTGCAAGATCTCATAGATACTTCTTTGCCTCCGGGAGAGTGAAAAGTGTTTCAACTTAGGATACTTACATACCTATCTTTTTTTTAATGGAAAGTTATCTATTATAAAAGAAATTTATGGAAACAAAGTAACTCTAAACATGTGTTTTGGCTATTGTGATGTTTTTTACATAAATGAATTAATATGTGGGTCTAATCAGCAATTTATAGCACTATTACTGCTGCCTACAGCAGTGGTAGAAAATATTTTTTTTAGACTGTTTTATTGCTACTTATAGAATTTATGCACATCCTTCAATAACATTTTTTTATTAGACTAAACATGTATTTTTTTTAAAAAAATAATATCCTCAAAACTTATTTTCCCGCATCATTTCTTAAGACACTTAACAGTTAATTATCACGTGTTTTGCAGCATAGCTAATGTAGAACATCGAGTAAAATTCTGACTTCCACCAGCCCATAGAAGAGGAATTTTTCATGTGGTCAAGGTACAACCAGGATTGTTGCGCATGGGCCAAAACGAAATTTTCTGACCTTTCCAGGACTAAAAATAATATTTTCTAGAATTTTATTCGCAGCATGCCGTCCAAGAACATATAGTTAAAAATTAAAGTTCCGCATGACGTGATCATTTAAAGCCTACATAGTTGTTGTAATACGTGATTGTCACAATTGTTTTTCTTTATACGAAAGAAGGGCACTGCCAACAACTGTTGGCCGACAGTCAGTAAATAGAGAACAGTGCGGGAAGGGTTTTCAACATTATGAAAGAGTGCGTGAAAGAGCTAAGTGATAAAATCAGATTTTTCGAGAAAAAAATAAACCAAAGGAAAATGTTTTTCCAGGGAGGAAGTAAAATTTCCTGATATTTCCATGACTTTTCAAGGGAAAAAAATTATTGACATTTTTTACAGGTTTTCCAGATTTTTTTTAGGTACGCAACAATCTTGTATTGTACAGTACGTACATTACGTCCGTCCCAAAGCCTTTCAAACATGCTGCACGCGCGAATAATGATGTAATTGCTTATTCTGCAGGAAAAGGTACGCCACATAGAGTTGGTATAATACCAAATGCCCATAGACATGTATAAGAGAGTGTTAAAAAGGTTTGAGACTACCATGCAGGAGCAGCTTACTAGAAAATCATGATGGAGAAAATTGAAGGATTCATAGTATGATATTAATGAAATGTTTTCTATAGTTGATGAAAACAAACCTCGGAGTATTTAATAGCGGAAGGTACGTAGTGTTTTAGGAACGCGGGCTTTGCTAGGGTGGTTTGTAAGTCAGTTTAAAGGTGTACGTAGAGATCAGGGGCCTGTTTTTTAAAGCTACTCTGCAAGTCTTCACTTTGCACTCCACACTGTACTCTGCAAAATTGGCAGAAACTGTTTTTTGCCAGGCTTTTTTGTGCTGGCACTTTGCAAATATCTAATACAAAAAACAAA